>FLNY01002476.1_pt1 | contig 16500 bp, 13 predicted proteins | sample 1140381 | NCBI WGS metagenome assembly FLNY01 (sample SAMEA3878172, study PRJEB12797) | bioreactor metagenome | biome: Moose rumen | place: Sweden | collected 2011-10
GATAGGCATACCATCATCAACATCGGCCGGAGCTTCGGGAGCGGCGGCGGCTTCGTGGCCAAGGCCGTGGGGGCCAGGTTGGGCTTTCCCGTCTATGACAACGAGCTCATCTCCAAGGCGGCGGAAGAAAGCGGCTACTCCAAGAGCCTGTTCGCCAAGGGGGAAGAAAAGCGCAGCCTCTTTTCCGTCTCCAGCTTCTTCGCCTCGGGCCGGCTCAGCTACTCCGACAGCGGCTACGTGAACGACAACGTCATGTTCTCCATCCAGAGCGAGGTCATCCGCAGCATCGCCCAGAAGGGCGACGCCGTCATCATCGGCCGATGCTCGGACTACATCCTCCGGGACCTGGACTGCCTGGACGTCTTTGTGTGTGCGCCCATGGAATACCGCATCGGGCGCCTGATGGAAAACGAGGGCCTGGGGGCCGACGAGGCCGAAGCCCTCATGCGCCGCAAGGACCGCACGCGGGAAACCTACTACAACTACTACACTTTCGGCGCCTGGGGCGTGGCCTCCAATTACGACCTTTGCGTGGACAGCTCCATCCTGGGCATCGAAGGGACGGCCGAGCTGATCATTGACTTCGGCCGGCGTGCCGGAAAAATCCGGTGAAGGGGAAAAGCCTCATAGCGGGCCTGCTGCTGCTCCTCGCGGGGGGCGGCTGCTCGTTTTTGGTGCGGGGAGAAGCCGCCCGGACGCCGGAACCGCAGTACCGGGACTCCTTGAACCTGGAGGTGACCAACGCCCTTTCCAACCTGCCCGAACTGCTTCCCCTGGACCAGGCCGTAGACAGTTTCCTGGATTTCTGGAGCCTGCACGGGGCTTCCCTGGCGGTGATGCGCAACGACTCCCTGGTCTATGCCAAGGGCTACGGCATGGCCGATGCCACCACGCCCATGACGCCCGGCACCACCCTTCGGCTGGCCTCCGTGTCCAAGCTCCTCACCGCCGTGGGCATCATGCGGCTGCAGGAAGACGGGAAGCTGTTCCTGGACTCCCCCGTCTTCGGCCCCCTGGGCATCCTGGGCCGATACGACTCCTACATCCGGGACGACAACTGCTACCTCATCACCGTAGAGCACCTGCTGCGGCACCAGGCGGGGTTCACCACCCGCGGCGGAGACCCGGTATTCTCTCCCTACAGCTCGCTGGACGGCCTGCTGCGCAAACAGCTGGGCCGCCGGCTGGCCTACGAGCCCGGCACCTCCCAGGAGTACTCCAACTTCGGCTTCCTGCTGCTGTCGCTGGTCATTGAAGAGGTCACCGGGCAGTCTTACGAAAGCTTCATGCAGGAGCAGGTCTTCCGGCCGGCCGGCTGCCACGGCTTCCGCATCGGCGGGAACTACCTGGCCGACCGGCTCCCCGGCGAAACCCGCTACTACATGCAGCCGGATGCCGAAAAGACGGCCTCCTTCGACGGGAAGTACGCCGCCGTGGAAAAGTGCTACGGCGGGAACAACGTCACCGGATCGGCCGGGGCCGGCGGCTGGACGGGATCGGCCGTGGAACTGGCCCGCCTGGTGGCCTGCATCGACGGAACTGGCCCCCTGGAAGACATCCTTACAGCTTTCTCCGTGGGGCAGATGACGCATTACATAGACCCGGACACCTTCTCCCTGGGCTGGAACGACACCCAGCCCGACGGCGAATGGACCCGCTCCGGCTCCTTCTCCGGCACCCAGGCGCTGGTGAAGACCTACCCCAACGGCGAGTGCTGGATTTTCCTGTCCAACACCTCTGCCTGGCGCGGCTCCCGCTTCGCCCGGGACATTGCCGGCCTGTTCGGCTCCCTCCGCGCCCGCTACTCCCCCCTCCTTCCCCGCCGGGACCTGTTTGTGCTTTAGTTCTGCGGCGGCCGATAATCCACTACCCAGCAGGTGCCGGCCCTGCGAAGGTAAACCGCATAGACGCCAGCTTCCGGCAACGTAGCTTCGATACTGCTGATTTCGTTGATGTTTACCGTCTGCACCACCTCCAGGGAACTGCCCAGAAGCATCTCGGCGGTAAAGGCATGGACGGCCTGGGTGGGTTCTACATACTGCTTCTTTTTCTTTGCTGTCCCGTCCACGGGAAGCCCCAGCCGGGAAATGGGAATGTCCTGCTGCAATGTCTTGCAGACCAGGATGTCATCGGGCGCAGACAGGCGGGTCTCTATGGTGATGTGCCCGGTTGACACGACGGCAATGGGAGCCTCTTCCACCCCGATGCAGAAAAGCCGATGGCCTTCCTCAGTCACGATGTCCACGGGGTTGACCATGCAGAGCGTACTGTCGCGGTTGATGCGTGCCTCGCCCGGGGACAGGATGATGTCATACCGGGGATGATAGCGTTCATTCCTGAATTTCTCCTGCGACATCACTTCCTTGTAACTGTATTGCCGGGTGTCCATGCCATCTCCGGCGGGAACGGCAAAGAGGATATTGTCGTCGGCCCCCAGACCATTGTCCACAATGAGGCCTTTCTCTGTGGAACGCACGAGACCGGTCCGGGTGTCCTTGAGAATCAGGCGCTCCACGAAGGGGGTCTGCTCCCAGATGGGGTAATCCGGATTGAAGGCCGATTTGCCGATGGAGCGGATCTCCTTGAAATCCAAGGAATGATGCGTCCCGTCTGAGGCATCCCAGATGGTGACGCTCACCCCGGGAACCTGTTCGGTGATGATTCCGGAATACGTGACAGACTCGGTTTGCACCACATCGTTGACATCGGTCAGGAGGGTCGCGGGCCGCTCGGGGGAACGGACGCTGGCAATTTGGTCGATGGCAATGGACTCCACTCCATCGGAAATGGAATAGAAAGTGATGTTCTTGGTTCCGCTCATCAGGATATAGCAGTCACGGGCTACATCTCCCCTGCGGGTAAGAACGGTAAGGGAAAGCACTTTCCTGTCCCGGACCGTCTCCCATTTGTTGTTCCGGACGGCCCATTCTTTCCAGGCGTCCGACAGGTCGTCCAGCTCCCGCTGCTCCGCCTTGCGTGAGAGGACCTCTTCGATGGCGACGGTCCGCTGAACCGCGCAGTAAGTAACTTCCCCGGAACGGGAAAGAATGTCCTGACGGGAAATAAAACCGGTAAAAACCGTCCCGTCCTTCAAGGTAATGGTTTGGTTCTGGGCATGGGCGGCAGAGAAGAAAAGGAGCGCTCCCGCCGTCAGCAAAAGGGTTTTGAGGGTTCTCATCTGTCAATGGGCTCTAAAGTGAACGGGGCATCCGTATGCCGGATGGAGGGCAAGCAAACATGAGAGGGCCGGACAAAGAAGTCGGCCGAGCCGGCCTTGGTCAGAGTACCCTGGCGTGCCGAAATGGTATGATTGGAGCAGTCCATCGTAAAGACATACTGCTTGTCGGCGCTGACCGAGGCCTCCACCTTCGGGCTGTCGGTCAGCGAATCGTCGGACCAGATGGTTCGGGAGAAGATACTGAAGCTGCCGGGGAAGAGAAATACCATATCATAGATGTTCCTATACTCAGGGAAGTCGGAGGGCTGGATGCTGCAGCCCCTGTTGTTCACCTGACCGAGACTGGTAGTGAAAGCAGGACCGGACTCGCTGAACGTCATCACATCGTTGTTGTGGTAGACGATGTAATACTCATCCACAACGGCCCATCCTGTCTCCTTGCAGAAGACGACACCGGGCCAGAACAAGTCCCACCATCCGCTGTCTCCGCCGGGAATGCAAGTCCCAAACATGTTATTGGTGACAAGGATACCGTCGAGCACGGTGAGAACCACATCCTCATAGATGATATAATCGCCATCGGAGGTGCCTCCTTCCAGGCAGATGGCCTTCCCGTCGTAGGACAGTCCGGTGGACTGGCCCCTAGGGATGGTAAGGGTTCCCGCCGCAGCATCGTAGGTGCCGCTGAAAATGTTTACGCCCATAGAGTCCGTATAGCCAAGCTGTACAAGATAGGGACAGAGATTCTTCACTATCACCTCGTTTTGGGCGCTTCCCTTTTCCAGCGTGATGGTCCAGGTGTAGGTATTGCTCCCCCAATAATCCCACGCTGTCGCACTGTAGTCGCCGTAAATATCCTCCGAGTTGAAGGAGTTGTCATGGGCATGGATGTCTTGCCAAAAGAGATAGACCATCGATGCCGCCGGTTTCAGGTTTATGGAAACAGCCCCGCTGGTCGAGGAGATTTTTCTTACGTCATAGCCGATGGCCCCCCAAGAGGAATAATTAGCATACTCGGAGTTTTGGGTGACCGTCAGCGTCGAAAGATAGTCCGCCCCGGTGACCGAGTAGGCCGGAGACACCCCGGAAACCGTAGCATCGGTACAATAGGCCAGCGTCACCAGCGTGCAACTCCCGGCCTTGCTGCCCAGGGTGAAACGGAAATCGGTGCTGGCGCTGAAGTCCGAAACCTTCGTACTGGACTGGTCGACACGCTGGCCTTCCGCATTGTACAGATAAGAGACCACCTGGACACTCCCAAGCATGGAAAGATCTGTGTCATAGTACGGCACGAACGAAGACACGACTCCTTTCAGCTGGACATTGACGGAAACGTCGGAAAAGGTTTCAACCTCTTCCACATCTATTTTGCCTCCATTGCAGGAAACGGCCACGGGAAAAAGGGCTGTCAGGAAGAGGATCAGAAGGATATATGGCGATTTTTTCATCTTGTGTGTATTTTAGAAAGCGATGTCGGTGGCATGGCTGCCTCCCAGCCGGAAGCTGTAAGCGACCCCCGCCTGGATGCAATGGTTGTGCACGGGCAGGACGTCCTTGTCCATCAGAAGCAGGCCGAAATTGTAGCGGATACCTATGGAAAGGCCGAAATCGAAAGCATAGCCCAGACCAGCTGCCAACAGGATGTCATTTCCCCTGAACCCCTTTAAGTTGTAGTTCTTCAGGCCCAGCGTGAAGACCTCCGGCGAATTGCCGATATTCAACCCGATGACAGGCCCTGCCTCCACGTAAAAAGATTTGGCCGGATATACCTGGAACATCACGGGAATCGTGACATAATTCATGTCGAGGGTGACATTGTCCTCGGAAGACTGGCCGCCCAACATGGAGAAACGGATTTCCGGCTGGATGGCCAGCAGGCCGGTATCGGCCCGGCTCCGGTTGTCCCTGGGCAAAAAGCGGAACTGGAACAAGGCGCCGGCGTTAAGGCCGGGCTTTAACCCGAAGGTCATATCCGTGGCCGCATTGCCCAGCAAACCCGAGAAATTGCCCCCGGCGGCAATGCCGAAACGCATGCTCACTTTCTGTTCTTTCACGGGCTGGTCGGTGAAGCCGAAAGGATTCTGGGCCGAGATAAGATGACTGGACAGGCACAACACGATGCCAAGGAGGAATACTTTAATCTTCATAACCTATAACTAATTGAAATATCTGAGAAATTGGATTCTGACATGGGTATCGAAAGGAGGACAGCCCGGCTCCGTCACCTGGAGCCTCACGTTGCTCCAGACCTCGTCCAGGTCTTCCAAGTCTATACTCCGGTTCACCGTGAAAGAGATGCTTCCCCCGGGAGGGAACACCACGCCCCGCCGTAACAGCTTTCCGTCTACCACGATGTCACAGGGCGCACTCTCCGATGTGGAGCCATTGACGACCGTCAGGTTGAAAATGGCCCCGGTGTTGCTCTCGTTCAGGGTAACCATGGCAGGAGCTTTCACGGAGAATGCGTTCGTATGGACCAACCGGGCTTCCTGCGAAACAGGAGGATAGACCAGCCCGTCCACGGATGTCTGGGAACGGAAAGCCACGGAGCCCGATTCCGGATGGACCGGACAGGAAACGGAAAAGCTCCGTTCCGGCGCAGCGGCATCAAAACAGCATTCACCGCCAAGCCATACGGTAACATGCACGCTGGAAAGGGCTACATCGTCCTGCAGGGAAAGCTGGCAGGGAACCGTCATCTCTCCGGTGTGGGAATAAGAAATCTGCTCCTGGGACAGTCGGCAGACCGGCGCTGCCTGCGAGGTGATTTCCAAAAGGCCCCAACCCTTGTCGGTCTGCGCGAGGACCTGTTTCGTGCCGATAATCCGGGCTTCGCGGAATTGCGGGACCAGCAACTCTTCTCCTCCCTCCAGACCAATCCCCACACCCCGTGCATCCGGACCGGCCGTGAGCCTAAGCTGTCCCGTCGGCGGCGTATAGGAGGGGCTGTCGGCCAGGAGGAAGTGCTTGACGCTTTTATCGGAAAGAGTCTCCCTGCTCACGATGCGCTTGTCCGGAGAGAGACGAATCCTGTAATCGCTGGTGGTAAGGATGCCCGCAGCCTTGTCATAAGCCTTGACCTTTCCCAGGGCAGACACTTTATTGCCCCGCATATTCCGGATCCAGGCCTCGTTGTGGCCGTCCACCACCACGGCAAGCAACACCCCGTCCACCTCTGAGAAAGAGGAGGCGAACAGCAGGAAATTGTCCGAGAACTCACTGCCCAGCAGGCTGTACCGCCCATTGCGGTCCATGTGCATAAAAGAGCCGTCGCCACCCCTTTCCTGGACCGCGGCCAAGCCATGCAGGAAAGGCGCCGCCTGCCTGAAAAGCCTGTGGATGGGGAAATTCCCATCGGTGTCCATATACGTCCAGGCCCCGTTGACATCGTGAACAGCCAGCAGCCCTTCGGAGAAGAAGGGGTAAGCGGGATCTACGAAGAGGGGGTCGCTGAACAGCCGGACAGTACCCTCCATCGACACCATGCCGGAGAGGCGCTCTCCGCTGAGCAGGAGACAACGTCCTCCGGAAGGGTCTGTAACGAGGGAATAGCTGCACGGGGCGATAACCTTCCCATCGGTGGAGACCAGTCCGTAAGCCTTCCCGTCAGACACTCTGACGAGGCTTTCCGACAAAGGCTCCATGCTGTCATAGGCCGGGCCTGCGAGCCACCGGGCCGTCTGGGACCATGCCGGGACAGCACACAAGAGCAGCGCCATGGCAAGCGTGATGAGAGGTTTAATAGGCATTGCTTGACTTAAAAGACTTTTCCGCGGCGTCCGATTCCATTACCTCCCCCACCAGCTTTTCGCCCCAGATAATGGGACAGGCATTCGTAGAACTGCCTATTAATGTGAAGCCGCCCCAGAGGACGCCCACCAGACGGTGCTTTTTGTCATAGATGGGAGAACCGCTCTGCCCGCCGATACTGTTGTCGCCCTGGAAGAACAGCGTATATTTCCCGGGACTCTGGGCCAAATGCAAATTCCCGGATGTGGGCTCGTACTTCTCCTGATTGATTGCCGTGGCAAGAAGGTCGCCTGCGGGGAAACCCAGTGTATAGTAGGTTTCGTCGCGCTTCAGGTCGGACGCCTTGATGGAACGGGAAAGATCGAACCAGTCACACTCCTTGGGCGTCTGGCTGGAATTCAGGCGGAGAAGCGCCAAATCCACCTGGTCGTCGGGAGCTTCGGCAACCAGGTGCGCCCAATCCAGTTCACTTGCGGAGGAATACGTGCGGCCGGAATAGCGGATTCCGAAGGAAATGGTCTCGACCTGGAGCGTGAACGGGGATTTCAGCCAGCGGTCAAAAAGGATCTGCTGCTCGGCCGTGAGCGCAAACTCGCCGGTGTAATAGACATAATAACACTGGCGCGAAATCTCGGCCTTCGTCCGCAATGCATCCAGGTGCTGCCCCCCGGAGTAATGCTCATCGGCGTAAATCCAGTTGGTCACATGCCTGTTGGTCAGCATCAATCCGTTGTCCGAGACAAAGAAGGCCGTGCCAGTGTGCGTTTTTTCGTACGCATTTGCAGGACCTGCAGACAACAAGTCGCCGGATTCGGGGATGTACCAGTCCGATATGCCGAGAAGCTGTTTGACCGGGTCATCGTCAAAGACCACCTTGATGCGATAGGCTTGATGCACCAGGACGGTGGCACGGTAGGGGTCTGTTTCGTGGCCGAAGGACATGCGGGACAGCAGGACGGCAATCAAAACAACGGCCGCTACACCGCCCGCCACGGCCCACACCCACGAGGGCAGGTGGAAGCCTTTGTCCTGTACCGGATTCGGGCACTGTACATTTCCGCAAAGGATGGAATCCTTGGCCTTGACGGGAACATCCTGGTTGGAGGGGATGCGCTGACCGTTGACGAATGTCCCGTTCTTGCTGTGGTCCACGATGAACCACTTCCCGTTTTTCATCTCCTTGAACGTAGCATGGTAGCGGCTTACTGTATCCCCCTTGATGCAGAAACGGTTGCGCTCGTTCTTCCCTACCCCGTACACCCCTTTGACCTTGGCGGGATCCGGCAGCTGGATGGTGGGGACGGCCGCCCAGTTCAAGGCGACACTGTCGAATTCAATGCGGTCACCCCTGCGGACGGGAACCTCGGTATTGGGCTTGATGCGTTTCCCGCCCACATACGTACCATTGGTGCTGTTGCAGTCTACAAGAAAGATGTCGCCGTTGTCCAGAAGTATCAGTTCGGCGTGGTAGGAGCTCACATATTCGCTGGGGATACATATCCCGCAACTTTGGGAAGACCCAATGGATATCAGTCTCATGGCATAGAAGGTTATGGGTTAAAATATTCTGGCGGCAGGCGCCTCTTCTTCTTGTTTTTGTTCGTCGGGTTGGGGCGTGGTCTTGGCCTTCTTGACGGCTTTTGCGTCCGGAATGGCGTCCAACAGGGTGCGGGCCTGTGAAGAGAGGCCGGCCACCGCCTCCAGCGTTTTCTCGTAGCCCTCTGCCATGCCTTCCATTTCGGCCACGCGCTGGGCCGTCCTGGCAGAGCCGTCTTCCAGGCTCTGGCGGATGCTGTCCATGGATTTCGAAAGCGCTTCGGTGTCTATGCCGGACATCTTTTCTTCCAGCTGCCCTATCACTTTGTTCACGTCGGAGAGCTTGGAGGGATCTTTGGTCTGGCAAAGGGCATTCAGCTCTTCCAGGGTCCCTTGGGCGGCCTTGACTGCGGAAAGGATACGGACCGTCTTGGCCGCTAGGGTGTCCACCCTTTCCTGGAGCTGTACCCTGGCCATTTCCACCTGGTTCTGCTCCTGGATTTTCTTCTGTCTGTCATTTTTCAGGAACAGCCATCCTCCCACACCGGCAGCGGCTGCCACCAGCACGACGGCAAGAATCACCCACATTGTCCTGAGAGAGGTATTGGGAATTTGTTTCCAATCCAATTCCGCCGCCTGGGCAAAGGAAACCACGTCGCTACGGGTGAGGGGGACGGGCGTTCCCGGCGTAATCTTGATGCCGTTGATATAAGTTCCGTTGGAACTGTTGTCCGTAATGGTCATTTTACGGCCGTCCACCTGCAACGTTGCATGGTGGCGGCTTACTACTTGCGAGGGGTCGTTGATGACAACGTCACAACTTTCATCCCGGCCGATGTTGTATGATTTCATATCTTGCGTGTTATGGTTTTTTACTGAAATAGCTTTTGCAGGAGGCTTCGCCGGGCCGACTGCAAGACGGAGTCCCGCCCCGTCCTGATGAGCGCGGCGGTCAGGTTGTCATGGCCGCCACCTTTGCGGAGGCCTTCGTTGTGAACAAAGAGCGCAAGGGCTTCCGTGACCACTTTCGGATGGTGTTTTTCCGTCACCCGTTTCACCAGCTCGGGCTCCGGCATCGAACCCCACACGCCATCCGAGCAAAGCAGGAACACATCGTCTTTCCTGTAAGGGAGTTCCGCGACATCCACATCGACCTCTTCCTTGAGCCCCAACGCCCTGAGGATGACATTGGACTGGGCCGACAGGCGGGCCTGTTCTTCGGTGATAATCTTTTTTCGCACCAGCTCAAAGACCATGGAATGGTCGAAGGTGCGGAAAACCTTCTTCCTTCCACGCAACTGGTACACGCGGCTGTCTCCTACATGGGCGATGACAGCTTTTTCCTCGTTCACCAGAAGCGCGGCCACCGTGGTGCCCATTCCGGAGAGGGAGGGTGTCTTCCGGGCCTCTTCGAGAATCTGGAGATTGGCGCTTTGTATGGCCTTGACAAGGGCCAGCCGGTTGTCTTCGTCCAGCGCATCTTCTTCCGGCGGGCGGGAGATACAGTCCGTAATGACATCCACGGCAATGCGGGAAGCGGTTGCACCGCCGGCCATGCCTCCCATTCCGTCGCAGACGAGCACCAGCAGGCCACGGCGCGTAGGGGTAATCCCGCAGGAATCCTGGTTTTCTTCTCGCCCGCCGATGCAGCTGACGCAATTGTTCAAAAAACCGGGAACTTCAATTCCGAAAGTCTCTATTTCGCTGTTCATAGGCTGTGTATCACAAGATTATCAGGAGGACAAGTGCAACAAGCACTAAGAGGACAGCCGCCCCGACAGCCCAGTGCCACCAGGGACGACCCTCTTGGCCGCTTATGGCCTGGGCGAGGGCGTCCTTGAACTCCTGTGCATTTTGGAAACGGTTTCCCGGATCTTTGTCGGTGGCCTTCCAGATCACAGGCATCAGCGCCCTGTATTTTCTGGGAAGCGTGCCGATGGAAGGCAGGCGCTTGGTCATCTGGTTCACCAGAATCTGGGCCTCGGTTTCGGCGTCAAAGGGATGGTTGCCGTTAAGCAGGACGTACAAGGTCATTCCCAAGGAGTAGATATCGCTGGCCGGAGTGGCCTGGACCTGCATCTTGTCCCGCATAATCTGTTCGGGGGAGGCATAGAGCGGCGTACCCACAAAGCCCGTTCCGGTGTAGGAATTGGCGTTGGTGACACGGGCGATTCCCAGGTCCATGAGTTTTACGACACCCTCCTTGTCCACCATGATGTTGGACGGCTTGATGTCCCTGTGGACCACGCCCTTGGCATGCAGGTAATCCAACGCACCCAGGACGTCGCCTATCAGACGGCAAATTAATTCGGTGCGTTCGGCCGGGTCGCTGAACGATGCCGCATATTTGTCGATGGTGACGCCATCGACAAAATTGCTGAGCACCCAGACATGCCAGAATTCTTCTTCATCCTGGTAAATGCAGCAACCCAGCATCTCCACCACATTCGGATGGCTGTAGGCCAGGGACGCCTCCAGGCGGGAGCGGTCGCGGATGGACTTGACATTGGCATATCTGTCGTACAGCTGCTTGATGGCCACCCGCTGGTTGGTATCGTAGTCGTAGCCCAGGAAAACCTTTCCCATGGCTCCGGCGCCCAGGGCTTGGTCGTCGGGGTTGTAATAGTACCATCGGCGCTGTCTGTTCACCACAGAGATGTACACATTGGGATCGCCGTCGTAAATCTTTACAGGAATAGCCTCATCCATGATTCGCATCAATTAAAAGGGTTGATGAAATTGTCCGACGAAGCGGCCAGTTTGTCCACTTGCGCCTGCACCTGCCGGGGGAAATCGGCCGGATGCCAGTTCACGGGCTGCGTGCCCATCTGCTCCCTGGCCTCGCAGGCCAGCAGGTAAGCCAGGCGCCGGGATGTGGGCTGGTTGAACTCCCTCAGATAGCGCCCGGCCAGTCCTTCCGCCAGGGCGGTATCCCTCCAATAGGAACGGGCATCATCGTCCAGCGGGTGGGATTCGTAATAGCGGGAAGCAGCCAGCAGTGCAGCCGGATGCTTGGGTTCGGCCCTGAGCTGGGCCCAAAGCTCCGCGATGGGCTTTTCCAGGACGGCCGACACATCCCTGACGGGGACCTGCTCTTCTACCTGTTCCTGATTATTCCGGGTTGTAAAGGTAGTATCGCTGTCCAGCATCTTGTCGCCATTCCAGACCTGGGTGACCTCCCGGCCGTCTGACAGGACGAACGACACCTTCCGCAAGTCGTCATCGCCCTTACCGCCTTTCAGGAATACTGCCAGCAAAACGCCCACGAGGACGACTCCGGCCACTCCGGCAGCCAGGGGAATCCAACGGGGGGCCGGTGCCTTTTCGTCAATGGCCGCCCGCATGGAGGACGCCGACACATATCGGTCCTGCTGCTGTTTGCTGAGGGCTTTTGCAACGATGGCCCGGTATTTCCGGGAGTGTATTTTGGAGAGATCCGGCTTCCGCGAAAGCTGCGCTTTCATGATGTCGTACCGATTCCCGCCAAAAGGGAGTACGCCCGTGAGGAGCCGGTAAAACAGCACGCCTACAGAATAGATGTCCGTGGAGAAATCCTGGGCCGAGACCTTCCCCTCGATGAGTTCCGGCGCCGCATACTCCACTTTTCCCACAAAGGCACCGTCCTTCTGCTGGCTGTCCACGCTGTCCAGCTGTTCTACCTTCTGGGCAATGCCAAAGTCTATGAGTTTGATTTTGCCGTCGGCGGTGACCATGATGTTGGAGGGATCTATGTCCCTGTGCAGATAGCCGTTGTCGTGGAGCGGAACAATTCCGGAGAGGATTTGCTTGATAATGAACGTGGCCGTCTCTTCCCTGTTTTGGCGATACCGATGCCAAAGATCGGCCGCAAAGGGAATTTCATTTCCTTCATAGTCCAGGCACTTGCCTTCCAGCACCTTGTCCAAGGTGACACCGGTAAGGAATTCACTGATGATGTACAGGCGGTGCCGAACCATCCCCAGGCGGCGGTCCTCCACCTCCACACAGCCGAGCATTTCTACAAGGTTGTCGTTGCGGAACTGAATGATGGCCTCGCGCCGGGCACGTTCATACACCTGATGATCTTCCGGAGAATCGCCCGAGGAGTGGACTTCCTTGATGGCCACCTCCCGGAAAGCACCGGTTTGCTCATCGATCATCCGGCCTCGGAAAACAACGCCCATGCCTCCCTCTCCGACACGGTCGGCAGACCGGTCGAATTCATAGTACAGGTGGCTGTTGCGCTCGTTCTCGCCCTGGATTTTCATGCCGTGTTATCTGGGAATGGTACCTCTTCCCGGTCCTTCGGGCGTTTCATCCATGGCATGCGTACGGTCGCTGTCACCGGATGCAGGGTTGGAGATGCGTCTGGAAAAGTCCGATTGGCCGGGGCCGGAAATGATTCGCCTGTCTACCTGCCGGCTGACGTTTTTCTGCGTTTCGATGAAGTTGTCGGCAGGTTTGAGCCCGAACTCCCTGGCTTCGATCAGAAGGAAAAGGAGTTCATAGGCCTTCCCTATCTTGATGATGTCATGGTTGTTGCAGGCCGCTACATCAAAATGGGCACTTTTCCCATTCACTTTCACGCCATGGGTGGAGCCGTCGTCCTTGATTCCCGCATAGACCTCACCGTCGTCCTCCTGATGGATGATAAGGGTGGCATGCTGTGCCGACACCGTCCCTTCATTCAAGACAATGTCACAGGAAGAATCCCTGCCGATGATGTTGGGGCCCAGGTACAATGGCCAGAATTCGCCGAAACTGCTGCGGGAAACCGAGTACAGAAAACCCAGCACGGGCTTGCTGCTTTCGGTTTTTTTATGAGGTTTTCCCTCACCCCCAGGTCCGTCTGGAACAACGGTGCCGGCCCCGCCGGAGGGACGGGAAAACGCATTTTCTTGGTTCACGCTGGAACGACCGGCCTCTTCGGCGGAGGGATAGCCGTCGATGCCGGGGACATAAGTTTTGTCTGTCATAGGAGTATAGTATTAATGTTATCTACCTCATTCTCAAAGATTTACGTGCGAAAACTCAAACGGAAGAGAACACTAAAAAAGTGGACTTCTTCTTGTTACCGGCTTCTTGAGGTTTTCGACGACCCGTGTGGCACCAATAATAGAATAAAGCCCACGTTAACTACGAATAGCCACGTGAGCGCTGGCTTTATTCTTTGTGCCACTCCTTTAATAAGTCGAAATTTCAAGAAGCACGAAAAAAGCTTACGCTGCGTATTTCTATGTAAAATATCGCGTGATATTTCTACAAATATATTTAATATTTTCAAGATAGCAAACTTTTTCCGGGAGAAAAATTCACTATCCGTTTGCGCAATGCACTGGAATGCTGGCTGATGAAAAAACATCTTCTCCATGAACCAAATGACCATTTGCTTTAACGAAGACAGCTCCGCCGGGCGAGGCTCCCGCTTCGCCCGGGACATGGCCGGGACCTGTTTCAGAAATAACGCCTATTCGTAGCGGAAGGCCCGATAGGAATGCGGATTCAGGGTGAAGGCCGCCTTGGGCGAGGGATCCCTGCGGAAGAAGAAGGAGGGACTGGGATCATCTTTCTGGGCCGAAACAGTCTCCCCGTTCTCCAGGTCCGTCAGCTTGGAAAAACCGTCCCTTCCCACCAGTTTCACCTCCACCGGCGTGTCGTTGAAATTCTCCACGATCACGGTCTTGTTGTCGTAGAGGAAAATGCCCACTTTGGACGGACCCTCCAGGTACAGGTCCAGGTCGCGGCTCATCCTGCGACGGATTTCGTTCAGCGCACCCGCCGGATAGTCGTACAGGTTGCCTGCATCGTCCGGAATGGTTAAAACGTACAGGGTGCCGGCCGAATAGGTGGCCCGGTGCAGGATGGGATAGCCGGACACGCCGCCTGTGAGCGGCCTGCCGGCACTCACCACTTCCCAGCTGTCGTTGGTCCGGTACAGCACCTGGGGAATCAAGATTTCCCTTCCGCTCTTGCCATATCGGCCGAAGTCGTCCACCAGGGCCTTGAGATCTGTGCAGCTGAGCTCGCAGATATCGGCAATCTTCTCCGGAATGGCCTTGAGGAGACCCGTGGTGATGACCACATCGCCCCCGCGGCGGAGCTGCGCTTCCGTCTTGTCCAGAATGTCGGGGTCCGCCGCCGCCTGCCGGGTAAGGAGCAAGGTCTGCCGGTCCTCTGGAAAGGAAGGATACATGTCCATGGGAAGGCCAATCATGCCCAGGTAGTTCTGGAGGAAGTCCTCCCCGGAGGAATGGTAAGGTTTGTAGGAATAAATGCCGACGGGTTCGCCCAGTTTCCCCACCAGAGCGTCGGCCTGGCGCAGGACTACATCGGCAATGCGGGCCATGGTGGTGGGGGTCACGGTTTCCTTCCCGTTCTTGAAAGGAACCGTCATGCTGTCGTAATTCCAACTGGTTCCCTGGTCCTGCCAGGGGGCCCGGAACACAGGGTTCAACTTCACGTCCAGAAGCTGGTTATAGGCGAAGAGCATCACGTCACGGCCCTTGGCGATGGCCGTCAGGAACAGCTGCTCGGCATAACGGTCCATGCTGTTAAAGAGGCCGCCAAAATCTACCCAACCGCCGCCGTTGCGTCCTCCAGAAAGGTTTTCGAAGAAACGCATAATGTTATAACTCAGGTAGTTCTGCAGGTGCTGATTACCCGCAGGGTCCCGGGTTTCCGTTCCTGCCCACACCCCGTCGAAGATTTGCGGACCGTCTTCCAGGTTAAAGCCCAGGCCCTGGAAATGGTCGTACCAGTTGGGGTATTTGATAATCACCTTCACCTTGGGATTGACGGCCTTGGCAGGGCCCACCACCAGGTTCCGGCCGGCCTCGTTCATCAGTTCCAAACGGTACTGGGTCCAACTTTTGGAGCCCTTGGCCGCTATTTCCACATCTTTCTTGCTGCTGGTGAAAAAGAAATCGTCCAGCAGGAACTCGTCAAAATGGCGGGCCGTATGTTCGGCTATCTTCTGCACCATGGCCCGGTCGGCCGGATCCGAGTAACTGAAGGTCTCGAAGTCGTTGGATTCTTTGATGGTGAACGTAATGCCGCCGGCCACTTCCAGACCCTGTTTCTCAAAGAAGGCCTTGGCCTTTTCCAGGGTTGCATCGTCTACCAGCAACAGGTCCCGATGGGTTTCCAGGTAAATCTTGTCCACGTCCAGCTGGCTGGAGATGATCTTCCAACTGGACTCCAGCCACTCCGTGTCTTTCATCTTCTCCACTTCGTATGCCCTCACATATACGGAGACTTTGAAATTGTTGTGACCCGCCCGGAGCGGAAGTGCAAGGGCCAGGGGCAATAGCAGGAAAAGCAATCGTTTCATAGTGTTTTGGTTTATTCTGTTGTATTTAAAGCGCTTGGGCTTGGCATCGGCCCCAGGCGCCGGTGAGCCCCCATGAGCACTTCAATACAAAGATACAAAAAAGAGGCAGACCTAAGCCATTTTTGAATGTTTGGTCTGCCTTCATGTTTTTTGCCGACTTTGGGACGGAAGCGGCCCATGAGCTTCGCAGGGTATGTGCTACCCATCCAGGGGGACCATGGAACACTTAGTGCTGCAGGTGAAAACGCAGCCCGTGCAGGTGTCGGCACGGAACGTCACAAGTGAGGGCACGGAACGTCACAAGTGAGGGCACGGAACGTCGCAGGTGACGGCACGGAACGTCGCAGGTGAGGGCACGGAACGTCGCAGGTGACAACACGGAACGTCGCAGGTGACGGCACGGAACGTCGCAGGTGACGGCACGGAACGTCGCAAGTGACGGCACGGAACGTTGCAGGTCCGCAAAATTCGGCCGACCTGCGACACTGCAGGGCGCTGGGTGGCCATTTCCCGTCGCAGGTGAACGGAAAAACGCAGACCTGCGACACTTTGCCACCGGACCTGCGACAGTTGGCCGATCGACCTGTGACAGCACCAACGAGACCAGCAACGATTTACTGGCCGAAACGGAGAAACATCCTGCCTATAACAACCTAATTACAAGGACGTTACACGGTAGGGACGGGGTGTGGGGTGCCGGGGAGCTTGTGCACCCCCGCACAAGGGT
>FLNY01003171.1_pt1 | contig 16479 bp, 9 predicted proteins | sample 1140381 | NCBI WGS metagenome assembly FLNY01 (sample SAMEA3878172, study PRJEB12797) | bioreactor metagenome | biome: Moose rumen | place: Sweden | collected 2011-10
TGAAATAGTATTCAGTGGCGGTGAAATAGTATTCAGTGGCGGTGAAATAGTATTCAGTGGCATTGAAATAATTTTATCCAGTCCTTTGTTCGGCTTCCATCCGTACAGCTTACAGCTCGAAAGAACTTGAGAAAGTTGAATAAAATATATTTCAGCGGCGGTGAAATAGTTTGATGTTGCCAAAGAAAACGGGCGAAAAGTTTGGCGTCTTCGCTTTTTCTTCGTAACTTTGTAGCCCAAAACAAAAAAAAGAAACAATAAAACTATAAAACACAATTTATGAAGAAAACACTGAAACTTGCGGTGACGGCGCTATGCCTCAGCCTGCAAGCACAGGCGCAGACGGAGGTCGACACCGTGGCCCTGTCGATGCAGGACGAGCTGACGTTCACGTTCACCGAGGCACAGCTTGGGGGCGACGACGACGTGACGGACAATATCACGCTCATCTCGTCGAACCGCAACACTTATGCCAGTCAGGTGGGCTTCCGTTTCAGCCCCGTCAGGTTTAAGTACCGCGCCTTCGGCTCGAAGTACAACGAGGTCTACATCAACGGCAATCCCGTGAACGACGTTGAGCGCGGCGAGTTCAACTTCTCGTCGATCGGCGGTCTGAACAGCCTGACCAACAATGCGCGCGAGGCAGCCCTGCCGTTCGAGGACAACCTGTTCGGCATGACGTCGATGGGCGGCTCGAACAACTACAACCTGCGCCCGTCGAGCTTCGCCACGGGCCAGCGCGTGTCGCTGAGCGGTGCCAACCGCAACTATACCACGCGCGCATATTATACATATAATAGTGGTGTGACGTCGAAGGGATGGGCCTTCACCGGCACCGTGGCCTACCGCTGGGCCAACATGGAGACGGCCTACGTGGAGGGCACGTTCTACAACTCGCTCTCCTACTTCCTCGGTGCCGAGAAACTGCTGAACGACCAGCACTCCCTGTCGCTCGTCACCTGGGGCAACCCGACGGAGCGCGGCGCGCAGGCCTCGTCGACCGACGAGATGTACTGGATTGCCAACAACCGCTTCTACAACCCCAACTGGGGCTATCAGGACGGCAAGAAGCGCAACTCGCGCATCGTCAACAGCTTCACGCCCACGGCCCTGCTGACATGGGACTGGAAGATTGACGACGACACGAAGCTGGTCACCTCGCTGCTCGGCAAATACTCGATGTACAGCAGCACCCGACTGAACTATAACAACGCCACCAACCCGTCGCCCGACTACTACAGCATCATGCCGAGTTCCGTCTACGACGTGTGGGCTCCGTACTACGGCGACCGCTCGGACGACGCCTTCTCGAACTGGTCGCAGATCTACCAGTATCTGTCGGCATCGAAAGCCAACCGCCAGATCAACTGGGACCAGCTCTACTATGCCAACAAGCAGGCTTCGCTGCAAGGGGCTGACGCCGTCTACTATCAACAGGCCTACCACGACGACCAGCTGGCCTTCTCGCTGTCGTCGACCCTGCGCAAGCAGCTGGCCCGCAACAAGATGGTGGTGGGCGGCCTGAACCTCTCGGCCAACCGCGGCATGCACTATCAGACCATGGAGGACCTGCTCGGTGCCACACAGTTCCACAACGTGAACACCTACGCCATCGGCACCTACTCGCTGACCGACGACCGCGTGCAGTACGACATGAACAACCCGAACCAGGTCATCAACAACGGCGACCGCTTCGGCTATGACTACAACATCCTGGTCAACAAGGCCAACGCCTGGGCCACCTACTCCATCGACAACAACCGCTCGCACCTGTTCTTCAGCGGTCGCATCGGCGGCACCACCATGCAGCGCGACGGCAAGATGCGCAACGGACTGGCTCCCGACAACTCCTACGGCAAGGGCAAGACAGCCAAGTTCCTCGACGGCGGCGTCAAGATGGGCATCCAGCATGAGCTGGCCCCCGGCAACATGGTGACCCTGGGCGTCGGCTACGAGATGAAGGCCCCGCAGGCCCGCAATGCTTTCATTTCGCCGCAGGTGAACAACGATTTCGCCTATAACCTGAAGAACGAGAAAATCTTCTCGGCCGAGGTGGGCTACCAGTTGCAGACATCGTGGATGAAGGCCAACCTGAACACCTACCTGAGCCGTCTGACCGACGTATCGGAATACTCGATGGCCTACAGCGACACGGAGAACTCGTTCACCTACATCTCGCTGACCGGCATCGCCAAGGAGTATATCGGCGCCGAGCTGGGCATCGACTTCAAGGTGACCAACGAGTTCAACATCAAGATGCTGGGCACCGTCAGTGACGCACAGTACACCAACAACGCCAAGATGCGCTACATGCGCTCCGAGGACGGCCTCTACAACACGCAGACCAAGGACTACGTCGCCGGCGACGACGTCTGTATGAACCAGGGCATGCGCGAGGGCGGCACACCGCTCACCGCCGGCAGCATCGACCTGGCCTACCATGCCCACGGCTGGTATCTCGACCTCATCGGCAACTACTACGACCGCATCTACCTCTACTATTCGCCCATCGTGCGCTACCTCGGCGACCAGCCGAAGGACGACGCCAGCCCCGTCGGCTACGACATCAGCCGAGTGCCTTCGCAGGCCAAGGGCCACGGCGGATTCATGCTCGACGCCAGCATCGGCAAGTCGATCTACACGCGCAAGGGCCAGCTCTCAATCAACCTCCAGCTGACCAACCTGCTGAACAACCTCAGCATCGTCACCGGAGGCATGGAGCAGAACCGACGCGACACCAACTACAACAAGGGTCAGGAAGACCAGGATGCCTCCATCCGCACCTACTCCTTCGTCGACAGCCCCAAGAAGTTCTATGCCAACGGCATCAACGGCATGCTCACCATCACCTATCGGTATTGATGAGTTGAAAGTTTAATTTAACAAAAGGAATTGAACATTATGAAGATAGATTATATCAAGCACCTCGCAGCAGCATGCCTCATTGCCTGCGCCATCAGTGCTGCCACCACCGCCTGCCAAAACGGCGACTGGGACGAGCCCTCATTCGCTGACGGCACTCCCTTCGGCAACAGCAGCATCACTGAGACCAACCTGATCACCATTCAGGAACTGAAGGAGCGCTATGCCGAAGAAGTGAACACCGAAGGCAAGAACCACAAGTTCAGCGAGAGCCTGCAAATCAAGGGATACGTCACCGGCAACGACATCCAAGGCAACATGTACAACGAGATATCCATCCAGGACGAGACGGGCGCCATCTTCATCGGCATCACCCGCGGCGGACTGTTCGGATACCTGCCCCTCGGCGCCGAGATCATCGTGGAGCTGAAGGACCTCTACATCGGCAACTACCGCCTGTCGGCCACCATCGGCACACCCTATACGGACAACAGCGGAACGGTGAACGTCAGCCGCATGCCCCACGCACTCTGGGTGCAGCACTTCGCCCTCACCGGCAAGTCGAAGGTCATTGAGCCGGAACTCTTTGCCGACGGCAACACCGACAGCAACACCAAATGGAACATCGCCACCGACGCCGGCAAGCTGGCCGTCATCAAGAACGTGTCCATCAAGAACGGCGGCTACTACAACAGCGACTCGCAGAACTACATGAGCGGCATACCCTTCCGCCCAGGCGAGTCGACCTACGCCTCCTACAAAGACCCAAGCACGAAGAAAGCATATTCCATGTCTTGGTACTTCAACGAAATGCCCGACGCACAGACCGGCGGCATACAGATCTACAACAGCAGCTACGCCGACTTTGCGGCCATGCCGCTGCCTGAAGGCAAGATGAACATCACCGGCGTGGTGAAACGCTACAGAGAGCAGTGGGAGTTCATCATCCGCTCCATCGACGACGTTGAAGAAGTCAAGTAATCATTAACAATAAAACAAACAATATCAGAATATGAAAAAGACATTCAAGAATTTCATGGCCATTGCCATCCTTGCCATGACCTTTGCAGCCTGTGAAGATGTGCCTGAGCCATACTACGTCTTCGCCGAGGACAACACTCCGTCAACCGTGGTTGAAAGCACCGGCAGCGGAACGGTCGACGACCCCTTCAACGTGGCTGCCGCCATCGCAAAATGCCAGGAAATCGGAACCGAGCAGTCAGCTGAGAGCTACTACATCAAGGGCATCGTCGTGTCTGGCGGTACGGCCGATGCGCAGTACGGCAACGCCTCTTTCTATATAGCTGACAGCCAGGACGGCGGCGACATGTTCTACTGCTTCCAGGTGCTGGGCAGCGGCGGTGCCAAGCTGCCCGCCGGCTACACCATCAACATCGGCGACGAGGTGGTGGTCTACGGCCCCATCTACAACTACAAGGGCAACACCCCCGAGACGGCCGGTAAAGGGGCCGCCTACATCGTCACCATCAACGGAAAGGCCACCAACGACACAAGCGGTGGTGAGCAAGCAGCGAGCGTCGGTTCGAAAGAGGACCCCAAGACGGTGGCCGAAGCTCTGACAGCTATCAATGCAATGGCCGACAATACTACCTCAAACGAGTATTGGTATGTCACGGGTAAAGTAATCAGGGTCACGACCAATCAGAGTAATTTCGATAAGTACGGCAACCTGAACTATCTGATTTCTGCTGACGGCACCGAATCAGAAAACACGCTGACCATCTATTCAGGTGACGGACTCAACGGTGAGAAATTCACAGGTATTGATGCCCTGAAAGCTGGCGATGAAGTTATTGTATACGGACAGTTGCAGAAATACAAGAATGCCAACACCGGTGCTGTGACTCCCGAAATGGCAAAAGGCAATTACCTCGTATACTACAAGAGCGGCGACGGCTCCACTCCTGCTCCTCAGCCCACCGGCGAAGCTTGGGGCGTAGCCACCAGCGTCAGCGACGGACAGTATGCTATTGCTGCACAGAAAGACGGCTCAAGCTATGTCATCGCCCAAACCTTGACAAGCAACTATGGTTACTTGAAGACCTCTGATGCAACGGCATCTGACAATAAACTCTCACCCGTAGCCAGCAACAACATCTTCACCATCAAGACAACAACGGGCGGATATACCATCCAGGATGCTGACAACAAATACCTCTACATGACCGGAACATACAACAGCTTCAACCGCAGTGACGACATGCCTGCTGAGGGAGCCGTCTGGAGCATCACATTCAACAATGACGGAACTGCCAACATCGTAAACAACGCCATGGGCAAGACGTTGCAGTACTCCGCCCAGTATTCTAGCTACGGCGCATACACAGACATCAGCAACACACTGCCCTACCTTCTGGTAAAGGACGGCAACGGAACTCTGAACGGTGGTACTGGCGGCAACGGCAATGACAATCCCAATCCGCAGCCCAGCGGACAGGGCGGCACGCTCAGCGGCAACGTGCTAACAGTCAATGCTGCTGAGTTCGGACTCCCTGTAGAAGGCAATGCAACAACTGCCACGCTGACAGACGGAACAATGGTAACATTCAGCAAAGGGACAGGTTCATCTGAACCAAAGTTCTATTCTGGAGATTATGCCTCGGTGCGTGTCTACGCCAATAATACCATTACCATTGAGGGTAAGAAGAAAATTGCAAGCGTATTCTTCACGACAACAGCACCAAACAACACAACTACGTATAATGGCAGCGAACTTGCCTACGCTAACGAGGAAAGCAACAAAGTGACCAAAGAGGACGAAACTCACATCAACTTCAACGGTCAGAATCTTCAAAAAATTACTATCGTCAACTTTTCAGAGAAAAATAGTGGCAACCAGTTGCGCATCAGCCAAATGGTCATCACGTTCGCAGAATAAACGCTTAACAAAAGAAAAAAGAAGGGAAAAGTTTGGAGGTTCGAAAAAAAGTTCGTAACTTTGCAGCCCGAAAATAATTCACATACAATAATTTAACAAATAAAATGAAAAAAGGAATCCATCCCGAAAACTATCGCCCCGTCGTGTTTCGTGACATGTCCAACGGCGATATGTTCCTTACGAAGTCTACGGCAAAGACAACGGAGACCGTGGAATTCGAAGGCGAAACTTACCCTGTGGTAAAAGTAGAAATCTCGAGCACCTCTCACCCCTTCTACACTGGTAAGAGCAAGCTCGTCGACACGGCCGGTCGCGTCGATAAGTTCATGAGCCGCTACGGTAAGGCTGCGAAGAAATAAGGATATACCTCACTTTTATCTTACAAGACAACACAAAGGTGCGTTCAGGGTAGTTGCATATGCCTTGGCCGCACCTTTGCCATTATTCAGCACAACATGAAACTAAAGAAACCCTTCCTCCTCGCCGTCGTTCCTGCAATCGCAGCGCTGCTCCTCATTGGTTGTGAAGACGACAGCAGCAACCTGACCATCGTCAACAGGGAACAAGGCAAGACTGAGTTGAACACCAATAAGAACAACAATCCGCTCTACCCGGATGCTGTCCGTTTAGAGTTTCCGCAGCTGCAGGCAGACGGAACCCTTCTACTCATCCATAAGACCAATGACAAAGAGGGCATCAACTACTCCGTGGAGTGGAATGTGGGCATGAAGGCTCAGAACTGGACCGCCTACCGCATCCACCGCGGACAAGGCACCGGTGCCGGCTACGACGGCATCTGGGAGGAAGATCCTGACCTGCCTCAATACGCCCGTGCGGTGAACTCCAACTCATGCTATTCCGGCTCCGGCTTCGACCGCGGACACATCTGTCCGTCGGCCGACCGCCAATACTCCAAGATAGCCAACCACCAGACGTTCTACTATTCCAACATGCAGCCCCAATACCATACGTTCAACGCCGGGCCAAGAGTGAACGGCGACCAGAAATACACCAGCCCGTGGGTCAGACTTGAGAGCAGCATACGCACCTGGGGCCGCGACGTAATGGGCGACACGCTCTATGTCGTCAAGGGAGGCACCATCAGGGACGACCAGATTTTTTCATATAAGCTCAACAACGAGATTCCCATCCCGAGCTATTTCTTTGTGGCACTGCTCAAAAAGTGCAAGACCGAATACTATGCCATCGGATTCTGGATCAGGCACGACGACGTTGACCATGGCTCTACGCCACTGAGGGATTACGCCGTCAATATTGACAGATTAGAAGCACTGACCGGTTTTGACTTCTTCTGCAACCTGCCAGACAACACCGAGAACCGCATCGAGAGCATGACCGTCAGCGAGACGCTTGGCTATCTGTCGGACTGGAATCTTTAATAATCCCTAATTTTGTTGGCCATGTCAAAAAGATTGCCTATCTTTGCACAAAACTAACATAACTTTTATTATTATTCAAGAGAAAACAATGAAAACCGTTTATGATTTCTCTGTCAAAGACAGAAAAGGCAAGGAAGTTTCCCTGCGCGAGTATGCCAACGAGGTGCTCCTCATTGTGAACACAGCCACCAAGTGCGGCTTTACACCTCAGTACGACGAGCTGGAAAAGCTCTATCAGAAGTATCGCTCACAGCATTTCGTCATTCTCGATTTCCCCTGCAACCAATTTGGCCAGCAGGCTCCCGGCACCGACGAGTCGATTCACGAGTTCTGCAAACTCAACTTCGGAACTGAGTTCCCCCAGTTCAAGAAGGTGAAGGTCAACGGCGACGATGCCGAGCCCCTGTTCAAGTTTCTTCAGGAGCAGAAAGGCTTCGCCGGCTGGAACATGGAGCATCCCATTGCCCACATCCTCGACGACATGCTCTCGAAAGTCGATCCCGACTATAAGGAGAAAGCCGACATCAAGTGGAACTTCACCAAGTTCCTCGTCGACAAGCGCGGCGTTGTCGTGGCCCGCTTCGAGCCCACCGCTCCCATCGAAGAAATAGAAAAGCAGATTGAAGAACTACTGAAATAATGGAGAAAACAAAATGCTTAATCATTGGCAGCGGCCCCGCGGGGTACACCGCTGCCATTTATGCTTCAAGAGCCAACCTGGCTCCTGTGGAATATAGCGGCATGCAGCCGGGCGGTCAGCTCACACAGACCACCGAAGTGGAGAATTTCCCCGGCTATCCCGAGGGCGTCATGGGCCCGCAGATGATGGACGACCTGCGCCAGCAGGCCCTGCGCTTCGGTGCCGACATCCGCGACGGTGAGATTGTCAAGGTAGACTTCTCGGCCCGCCCCTATAGGGCATGGGACAGCGACGGCCGCGAGATAGAGGCTGAGACGGTCATCATCGCCACCGGCGCCTCTGCCAAATACTTAGGGCTCGACGACGAGAAGAAGTATGCCGGTCTGGGCGTCTCGGCCTGCGCCACCTGCGACGGGTTCTTCTATCGCAAGCGCACCGTGGCTGTCGTCGGCGGCGGCGACACGGCCTGCGAGGATGCCCTCTACCTGAGCAGTCTGGCCAAGAAGGTCTACCTCATCGTCCGCAAGCCTTTCCTTCGCGCCTCGAAGGTGATGCAGCAGCGCGTCATGGATGCCGAGAACATCGAGATTCTGTTTGAGCACAACACGCTCGGGCTCTTCGGCGACGGCGGCGTCGAGGGCGCTCACCTCGTCAAGCGCAAAGGCGAGCCCGATGAGCAGTTGGTCGACATTGCCATCGACGGTTTCTTCCTCGCCATCGGCCATAAGCCCAACACCGACATCTTCCGCCCCTGGCTCGACGTCGACGAAGTGGGCTATCTGAAGAAAGTCGACGGTACCCCGCGCACCAAGCTGCCCGGAATCTTCGTCGCCGGCGACTGTGCCGACCCCGTCTACCGCCAGGCCATCACGGCTGCCGGCACCGGCTGTCAGGCTGCCATTGAAGCCGAGCGCTTCCTGCTGGGCCAGTGAGTCCCCGACACGCACTTCAAAAAGTGTATAGCATGGGAATACACTCTGTATTCCCCATAAATACAAAGTGTATTCCCATGCTATACACTTTTCAAGACAGCCCCGAATAACCAACCCAAGTAATCAACAAAAGACAAACAACTACTAAAACATGAAGAAATCGATACTCTGTTGTCTCTCAGCTCTAACATTTGCCACTGGGCTGCACGCCCAGAGCACTCCCGCGAGCCAGATGGAGCGACTCGACCGCGGTGTCATCGTCATGCCCGGCAAGTCGGGCGGACAGTTCATTAGCTGGCGCATGCTGGGCACCGACGACGAGGACCGCACAACGTTCGACCTTCTGCGCAACGGCAACGTGGTTGCCAACGGCAAGAATCTCTATGCGACCAACTATAGCGACACTTACGGTTCTGCCGCCTCAGAATATCAGGTCGTCACAAAGGTCGACGGCGAGCCTGTCGACACCTCCGCCGTCGCCACGTCATGGGGCCAGGCATTCCTGACCATTCCGTTGGAGCGTCCTGCAGCTGGCACGCTTGGCGGCACCTACACGCCCAACGACTGCTCCGTGGGCGACGTCGACGGTGACGGCGAGTACGAAATTTTCCTGAAATGGGATCCGTCGAATTCCAACGACAACTCCATCCACGGTAAGACCGACCCTGTCATCATCGACTGTTATAAATTAGATGGCTCCCACCTGTGGCGCGTCAACCTGGGGCGCAACATCCGTGCCGGTGCCCACTACACGCAGTTTATGGTCTACGACTTCGATGGCGACGGCCGGGCCGAGATGATATGCAAGACTGCCCCCGGCTCGCTCGACGGCGACGGCCAATACGTGAACCAAGCCGCCACCGACGCCACCATCAAGAGCCATTCCAACTCGCTCGACTACCGCAACTCAAACGGCCATGTGCTGCAAGGCGCCGAGTACCTGACTGTCTTCGACGGTCTCAGCGGCCGCGCCATCCACACGACGTGGTATCTGCCCGGACGCGCCGGCACTGGCAATGGTGACAACGAGAACGGCTCCGAGCTGGGCAAGGTGAGCGCCTTTCCCAGCAGCAGCGGGTTCTGGGGCGACAGCTACGGCGGCCGCTCGGAGCGCTATCTGGCAGCCGTAGCCTATGTCAACGGGGCAGACCAACCCGCCTGCGCTGTCTTCAGTCGCGGCTATTACACCCGGGCCTATGTCTGGGCTGTCAGCTTCGATGGCACACGCCTGCACACCGAGTGGCTCCATGCCTCGCCCACAAAGACACAGTCGGTTGTCTTTGGCAAGTACGATCCCTCGCTCGCCATGGCCGCCATCGTCATCGACGGTGACTCGCTGCAGCGCAAGGGACTGAAGACTGCCCCGCAGAACACTTCCGGTGTCACTGAATCGCAGACCGACGGTGGCATCGTGGCCAGCCGCACCATGTATGGCAACGGCAACCACAACCTTTCGATTGCTGATGTCGACGGCGACGGCGCCGACGAAATCCTCTGGGGCTCGGCAGCCCTCAACAACGACGGCAGCATCCTCTATGCCACGGGCTATGGCCACGGCGACGCCATCCACCTCTCCGACCTGATGCCCGACCGGTCTGGTCTGGAGCTGTTCCAGATTCACGAGGAGAAACTGAAGGGCGACCACGGCGCCTGGGACCTTCACGACGCCCTGACCGGCGAGATTATCTATCACGGCGGACCCGACGGCACCGACAACGGCCGCGGCCTGGCAGCCGACATCTCGTCGCTCTATCGCGGTTTCGAGTTCTGGTCAGGCGACGAACGCACGCCCCGCCGCTCCGACACCGGCCAGTCTACCAGTCTGACCAACCAGTCGGTGAACTTCCGCATCTATTGGAACGGCGACCTGCAGGACGAGCTGCTCGACGGGCATTACACTGGCAATTCCACTGAAAGTTTCGACCACGTCGACCATGTCTACATCACTGAGGGCAGCAATGCCACACGCATCGTCGACCTGACCAACCGCTCGCTCTGCAACACGACGAAGATGACGCCCAACCTCAGTGCCGACATCCTCGGCGACTGGCGCGAGGAGATGGTGCTCTGGGACTATAAGGACCCCTCCAAGCTCTACATCCACGCCACCAACATAGAGACCGGCTACCGCATGCCGACCCTCATGCACGACCACACCTACCGCATGGGCGTGGCCTGGCAGAACACGGCTTATAATCAGCCACCACACCTGGGATTCTTCCTGCCCGACGCCTTGCGGCCGCGCCTGATCGGCGACAAGAACATCGAGGTCACCATCGGTGAGACGTTCTCGATGGAGATGCCTGTACGTTATGCCAAGACAGCCATCCTCTCCGGCCGGCAGAAGCCCGGCGGCGGTCTGACAACCGAGATTAGCGGAACCTATTCGTCGGCAACAAAGCGAATCACCATCAGCGGCACGCCCACACTGGAAGGCGACTACGAAGTGCGCTTCCGGCTGACGGGCTACGGCAACGAGAGCGTCACCGACACCATCATCGTCCACGCCGTGCAACCCAATGCCATCCAAGGCATCACGACGACCGACGACCGCACAGCCGCCATCTACGATCTCATGGGGCGTCCGGCCAAGCAACCGCACAAAGGCATCTATATTATCCGCAAGGGTAACAAGACATATAAGACAAATAAACAATGAAAAGACTAATCCTACTCTCTGCCTCTGCCCTCTTAACTATTGGCCTTGAGGCACAAAACACGCCGGCGAGCCAGATGGAACGGCTCGACCGAGGCGTGGTGGCCCTGCCTGCCGCCGCGGGCAACGGCAACTTCATCAGCTGGCGCCTCCTGGGCACCGACGACGAAGCAACGACAAGTTTCGACATTCTGCGCAACGGCACTGTCATTGCCCGCGACGTCTATAAGACCAACTATCGCGACGCCACGGGTCCGCGCGGAGCCAGCTATGCCATTGTGACGAAAGTCAAGGGCGAGCCCGTCGAGACCAGTCCGACCGTGCAGGCATGGACCGACCTCTACAAAACGCTGAAACTCGACCGCCCTGACACAGGCGAACAGGGTGGTACCTACTCGCCCAACGACATGTCTGTCGGCGACGTCGATGGCGACGGCCAGTATGAACTGTTCGTGAAATGGGATCCCTCGAATGCCAAGGACAATTCGCAGAACGGCATCACCGACAACGTCTACATCGACTGCTACCGGCTCGACGGCACTCGCCTCTGGCGCATCGACTTGGGCCGCAACATCCGCGCCGGCTCCCACTACACGCAGTTCATGGTCTACGACTTCGACGGCGACGGACAGGCCGAGATGATGTGCAAGACAGGCCCCGGCTCGCTTGACGGACAGGGCAACTATGTCAACAGCGTGGCCACCGACGCCACAATCAAAGCTGTCAGCGGCACGGCCCTCTATCGCAGCAGCGCCGGCCGCATCACCGGCGGTCAGGAGTGGCTCACTGTCTTCAAAGGCGCAACCGGCGAAGCTGTCCACACTATTTTCTATAATCCCAACCGCAACATGACCTACGGCGGGGCGGCCGACGGAAGCGTGAACTGGGGCGTGGGCGGCAAAAACGACACCGGCAGCTATGGCAACCGCGGTGAGCGCTATCTGGCTGCCGTGGCCTATCTGGACGGTCCCGACGCCAACCCCAGCGGCATCTTCAGTCGCGGCTACTATGACTATGCCTTCGTTTGGGCCGTCGACTTCGACGGTCAGCAACTGCACCAGAAGTGGTTCTGCTCCCACAAGTCGGGCACCAGCTACAGCCTGACCACCTACAATGCCAATGGCAATGGCACCACGAAAACCTACACGGGCTGCAAGCCCACCAGGGGCAGCGGCAGCGGCACGATGTATCAGAACGGCAACCACAACCTCTCCATCGGCGATGTGGACGGCGACGGCTGCGACGAAATCGTCTGGGGCTCGGCCGCGCTCAACAACGACGGCACGTTGCTCTACGGCACAGGCTACGGTCACGGTGATGCTATCCATCTGGCCGACCACTGCCCTGACCGCCCCGGCCTTGAGGTGTTCCAGATTCACGAAGGCAACGGCTACGGCTGGGACCTCCACGATGCCCTGACAGGCGAGATTATCCACAGCGCCACCGGCGGCAGCGACAACGGTCGCGGCCTGGCCGGGCAGTTCGATGCCAACGTGCGCGGTTCGCTGTTCTGGTCGGCCAACGACGGCAGTGCCCGAAGTGCGGTCACCGGCGACGTTGTTTCGTCAAACCACGGATCCATGAATTTCCGTATCTATTGGGACGGCGACTTGCAGGAAGAACTGTTCGACGGCGGCAAGATTGACAAGTGGAACGGCAACGGCACCGACCGTCTCTACCTGAACGGCACGAACATCTACGGCTACAACTCGTCAAGCACCTGCAACGGCTCGAAGTCGACGCCTAACCTGCAGGCCGACCTTTTCGGCGACTGGCGCGAGGAGCTTATTCTCTGGTCGACAAGCGACAACTGCACGCTCAACATCTTCACGACGAATACGGAGACGAACTACCGCATGCCGACCCTGATGCACGACCACACCTACCGCATGGGCATCTGCTGGCAGAACACGGCCTACAACCAGCCGCCCCACCTGGGCTACTACCTGCCCGACGCCATGCAGCCGCGCCTGATGAACCAGGAGAAGGAACTGACGGGCTACGTCGATGAGCCGATGACCTACTCGACGGAATATCGCTATGTTAATTCTGTGCTGTTGATGTATGCCTACCTGCCCGACGGCACACGCAAGGCTTTCATCGCCCCCGACGGTTTCCAGGCTACCAACGACAAGACGACGAAGACCTACACCCTCACCGGCACCCCCGACCAGGTCGGCGACTACAAGTTCGTCCTGCGTATCTCGGGCATGAACGGCGAAACGTTCAATGACACCCTGATATTCCATGTCAACGAGATTGAAACGCCAACCTTCATCACTGGGAACAGCATGGCCAACCGCACGACCACGGAAATCTATGATGCCGCCGGCCGACGCCTTCAGATGGACGATGCCGACCGTATGCCACGCGGACTGCACATCATCCGCCAGCAGACTGCCAATGGCATCGTGACAAGAAAAGTCATCAAGGAATAAAAACAGCCCTCACTTACTTGCTATGAAACAACCGACCGTCGCCGCTCACCCCGGCGGCGGTCATTCGTATGCGCGTCTCCTTGCCGTTGTTATAGAACGTCGCCGTGAAGCGGCCCTCACTGTCGCTGACAGCATTGGGATTCCAGTAGAGCGTGCGGCGATAGTCGGCAGGCTTGTCCAGCTCCCGTCCGCCATAGTCGGGCTGATAGAACTGTTCAGGCGCATTGACCCCGTGCATCAGGATATGGCGGTCGCGGAAGGTGGGTTGCACGGCGTCGGCGGGAATCGTGACCAGCTCCACCGTGGCATCTGCCGAATAGCGCTCCTCCACCATCAGAGAGTCCTCGGTGCGCGGTTCATAGTCGGAGAACACGCGAATGTCCTGCAGGCGCTTCAGTTTCATGTTCCTGTAGAGGGATTGCGACGTCCGGTTAGCCCTGAAGATGCCTGCCCGCTCAGCCTCGGAGGCATTGCTGCTGACAGGCGAATAGTTGCGATAGAACGTCGCCCCGTCAATGCGTCCGTCGACGTGGAAGGAATTATAGCGGTTCATGTTGCCATAGAGGAAGCGGCAAACCTGCACAGGAAACTGCCGAGCATCGAACTTGCCAAACGACAGGCCGCGGTCGGTGATCTCATTGTAGAGGTCATAGGCATCAAGCACGAAGGCCGGCCGGTGCCAGTCGACGGCCCGTCGTCCGCGGCGATGTCCCTTCACGTTGATGTTGCCCAGTTGGTGGACATCGTTCTCCATCGACAGTTCCGACAGGGTGTCGATGAGCATCTCGGCATCGTAGTCGGGCATGTGCTTCTCATAGAACGTGTAGTCGTGGGTGAACATCGGATAGAACAGGTCGCGCTTCACGTAGTAGTCAGGGAAGGCATCCTCGTCGAGCACGGTGGCATCCTTGCGCGAGGCCATGTTCTTCTTGAGCGAATCTCGCTCCGAATAGGCCTTCATGTTCAGGTAAGCATCACCATAGAAGGGAGGGACTTGGAAGAGAAAACGGCCATCTTCTGTCTTCTGCACGAGGCCCGCCACCTGGTCGCCGAGCACTATTTCAGCCTCAACGAGCACCTCGCGGCGCAGGTTGCCGTGGTTCACGCCCACATTGTCGTTGGCAGAATTGATGTCGCCATACTCAATCGACTCAATGGCAGAGTTGTCGTTGGTCGTCGGTAAGTCGTCAGTCGAGATCAGCCCGTCGCCCTCTGTTTCCTCGCCAAAGGGGTCAATGTAATCTTCCTCGCCCAAGCTGTTGCTCCGGCTGATCAGTCCCACGCCGTCCTGCCAGCTACTGACCTCATCGGGCTCCACGGGGTTGATGTTGAGCATGCGATAGACTGTGCCCTCGACGGTCAGCGTCGTCTCCGGCTGATAGCGCATTTCGCGCTCGCCTTGCGCCAGCTCCGCCCATTTATACTTGCGCCATCCCTGCACCATCATCAGCAGGTCCAGGTGGCGCTGGTGCACGTCGTCGTCAGCCTCGAAATAGTGGGCCGGACGGGCAATGAAGCCGCGCAACTCGCTCGACAGCAACAGGTCGGTCATCAGGTTGCCGTCGTCGTAGGTCGGCTCGTCAGTATTGGTGTCATGGATGGAGACAGAAAAAGTGGTGGGCTGACTGACGCCCTCCAACTGGATAGGCACGCTGATGTGCTCATAGGGAGCATAGGTGTGGTTAGCCGCAATGGTCGAGGTGATGAGATGGTCATCATAATCGTGATGATTGACAAAGAAAAGACGGTCGGCCAGAATCTGTCCGTCGCCGTCGAAGACCACGAGGTCGTTGACGCCCGTCGGCAGTTGGTCGTCAGGCAGTTCTATCGTCTGATTCTGTTGAAGCTGCAGGGGCTGGAAGAAGACGAGCCGCCCGCGGCAGAGCACTGAAAGTGCACATTCACGCCCTTGCAACTGCAGGGGCACTTTGAGGTTGGCGCGGCGGCCCTTCAAGCACAGTGAGACGCCGCTTCGTTCTGCTTGCGGGAGCGTTTCGTTCCACTCCTTCCCGCGCCACGAGAAACGGGCTTTCATCTTACGCCCATTGGGTGTGACCATAAACGAGCCACGGCCCATGTACTCGGTCTTGATGCTGACGGGCTCCATGCCTTCGCCTTCGATGGTTCCGGATATATTGACAGCCTCACCATGCTGGTCAGTCACTTCAAAAGCCACACGGTTCTCAACGCCCTCCACCAGATGTCCGCCCTCGGGATAGAACGTCACGACGAGGTCGTCCTTCTTCACGCGAGGCAGGCGCGTCTTTGGTCGCTGATACATCCGGCGGGCATCATAGTCGCCAGGCCCATCAGGCTTGCTATAGATGGGCAACACGCGCGAGTAGAGCCCATCCCACACCCGGAAGTAGTCGGCCGCCATCCGGCGGTTGTAGAACAGCCACGTGTCGTGCGTGCTGTAGCGGTGCTCGCGGACATTGAAGTTGAGCATCCAGCGGGTATAGGCCCGCAGTTCATAATAGCCCGAATAGAGCGAGTCCTGCAGGGCAAACTGGCCGCAGGTGTAGCCATTGGAAGCGACGACAATCGTCTGGCGCTCGACGAGCAGCCCGTCGGGCGAAAGCAGTTCGACGTAGAGCAGCCGGCTCATGTCGGTCGGCTGCAGGTTGTCGGCTCTGACGACGTATGCCTTAT
>FLNY01000768.1_pt1 | contig 16448 bp, 8 predicted proteins | sample 1140381 | NCBI WGS metagenome assembly FLNY01 (sample SAMEA3878172, study PRJEB12797) | bioreactor metagenome | biome: Moose rumen | place: Sweden | collected 2011-10
CGGCAGGTGACCTGGCATCTCACATCCCGGCAATTCCGCCCATAAGCACAGACGTAAACACCTACAGGCTCTCGAGCCCCTTCGGCTACCGCAGCCATCCCATCCTTGGATTCCTTAAGCTGCACACCGGCATGGACTTCGCCTGCGACCCGGGAAACCCCGTCTATGCCACCGGCGACGGCGTCGTGGTTAAGGCCGACAGCGACCTTCGCGGTTATGGAAAGCACGTGGAAATAGACCATGGATTCGGCTACAGGACACGATATGCACACATGTCGCGCCTGGACGTGGCGGAAGGGCAGCAGGTGAAAAGGGGAGACTGCATAGGCCTCACCGGCCGGAGCGGAATGGTTTCCGGCCCTCACCTCCACTACGAGATCATTTACAGGAAAGATTACGTTAACCCGGCCCTGTACATGGACCTCTCCATTCCCCCGGACGACTACGCGCTCATGGTTAAAAAACCGCAGAAGTGATGGCAAGGAAAAAGTCCGAAACAAGAAAAACAGTGGACAGGGTATTCGGATACCTTGTCGCCAGCATATCGGTTGCGATAGGCTTCTACATCCTTTTTGCACTCGTCCTGTCTACGAGCGAGGAGAAGAGACTCCAGAAGGAGAACAGGCTGTACCAGGACCTCTTCTCGGGGATGAAGGCAAAGGAGGAACTCATAGGGGACGTGGTTGAAGGCCTCAGGGAAAAGGACGGAGACATTTACGAGGAACTGTTTGACACAAGGGCGCCGTCCCTTGACGTTGTGAACGGCATGCTAATGGCAGACGCGGACGATGCTTCAATGTCCGAAAACCAGTATGTTGAAACATCCGGAGAAAGGGCCGGAGACCTCATGAACCGCGCGGCCAGGATAGAAGCAAATTTCAACGAAGTTTTCCGCCTCATGCAGGAGAAGGCCGACAGCATTCCGCCCCTGTCGCTGCCCATCAAAGACATGTCATATGTGCAGACGGGAGCGTCAATCGGCATGAGGCACAATCCCGTGTACAAACTTGATTCCCCCCATCTTGGCCTGGATATAATTGCCGCTCAGGGCACAAAGGTTTATGCGGCGGCGGCCGGACGGGTGTCAAATGTTACAAACAGCCGCAAGGGTCTTGGGAACGTGGTCGAGATAGACCACGGCAACGGCTACTCGACAAGATATGCGCTCCTGGGCGAAGTGTCCGTATCCAAGGGCCGGAAGGTGAGGCTGGGCCAGCAGATTGGCACTGTGGGCATTGCCTCTACCGTTATCGCTCCTCACCTTCACTTCGAGGTTTGGAAAAACGGCATGGTGGTAGATCCCGTGAACTACGTGTTTGCATCCGTTTCTCCGGACGACTATTCCCGTATGCTTTATCTTTCTGCGAAGACCTCGCAGTCTCTTGATTAGAACCCGCTGCGTTCCATTTCGCGGCGCACGTCTTTCTCCTTGATACTCTGGCGTTTGTCGTATTCCTTCTTGCCCTTTGCCAGCGCTATCACAAGCTTTGCGAAGCCGTTTTCGGCGATGAAGAGTTTTACGGCAACTATGGTGAGGCCTTTCTGTGCATCGGCCTGCTTCAGATGACGGAGCTCTTTCCGGTTGAGGAGAAGGCGGCGGTCCCGCACGGGCTCATGCGCGTTCCATGTGCCCCAGTGGTATGTGGAGATGTTCATGCCGCGAACGAAGAGCTCGTCTCCCACAAAGAAGCAGTATGCGTCCTGCAGCGAGCATTTTCCCGCTCGAATGGACTTTATTTCCGTTCCCACCAGCTGTATGCCCGCCGTATAGGTTTCCAGGAACTCGTAGTCGAACGAGGCCCTGCGGTTCTTTATCTGTATGGTGCTCTTTGCTTTCGGCATAATTGTCTTTTGTTCCATCGTCGTGCACGAAATGGGGCATTTTGGTGCACGGGGTGCCTGTTTTTGCCTTGTCGTGCACGAAAATGGGTGTTTTGGTGCACGGAGGGTACAAAGATACGGTTTTTTCTGTATTTTTGTCACATGTACCAGAAGACTCAGCTTCTCCCCGACCGTCCCGGCATTCCTCCCATGGCTCCAATGCCGGATGCGGAGGAAATTGACGTGCAGGAGATTGCCGATGCATATCGCGCCGGCGAAGTGGACCTCATCGTGGTCCTGGGCCCCACCGCCTCCGGCAAAACCCGCTATGCAGTAGATTTGGCCCGCAGGCTGGGGAGTGCAGAGATTCTGTCGGCAGACAGCCGGCAGGTATACAGGGGGATGGATATCGGCACGGGAAAGGATTTGAAGGAGTACGGAGATGTGCCTTATCACCTTATAGATATAGTTCCAGCCGGTACAAAATACAATATTTACCAGTACCAGAAGGCATTCGCCGATGCTTGGGCAGACGTGCGCCGCCGCGGGGCCATTCCCATCCTCTGCGGAGGAAGCGGGCTTTACATTGAGAGCGTTACGCGCGGGTACAAGTTCGAGAAGGAGAACGGACTGCCCTCATCGGCCCTTCCGGCAAAGCCTTATTATATAGGGACGCTGGTGTCCCGCGAAGAGAGGGTTGCACGCATAGACCGGCGGCTTGAAGAGCGCCTCAAGGAAGGCCTGGTGGAGGAAATCCGCGGCCTTCTGGAGAGTGTCCCAGAGGCCGATCTTATGTACTACGGTCTTGAGTATAAGTTTGTTACGCAGTACGTCCTTGGAGAACTCCCGTACGAGGACATGGTGATAGCCCTTGGCAATGCCATCCACCAGTTTGCAAAGCGCCAGATGACCTGGTTCCGCGGCATGGAGCGCGACGGGGTGAAAATTCACTGGACGAGGCCTTGCTAATTAAAAAAATATCACTACCTTTGCGGTCCCTAAACATATGTGGACAGATTTGGATTGCTTGCAACCACTTTAAAAAATGCTAAAATAACATTTCATATCAGTGTTTTGTGTTTTTAGCCTCCGCATATGCACGGGGCTAATTTTTTTGATATGAAGAACTATCTTTTTACATCCGAATCCGTGAGTGAAGGGCATCCCGACAAGGTTGCCGACCAGATTTCCGACGCTATCCTGGACCAGTTCCTCATGCAGGACCCGGAGGCTAAGGTTGCCTGCGAGAGCTTCTGCTCCACCGGAATGGTGGTAGTGATGGGCGAGGTGAAGGCCGAGGCCTATGTCGACATCCAGGCCACCGTTCGTAGTACCATAAAGAAAATAGGCTACACGAAGGCCGAGTACATGTTCGACGCCTCCAGCTGCGGCGTTCTGAGCGCCTTGCACGAGCAGAGCCCGGACATCAACCGCGGCGTCGAGCGCATGAAGGAGGAGGACCAGGGAGCCGGAGACCAGGGCATGATGTTCGGCTATGCCTGCCGCGACACGGAAGACTACATGCCCCTGCCGCTTTACCTGAGCCACAAACTCCTTGAAACACTTGCCGATATCCGCCATAACGAGATAGAGCTCATGCCCTATCTGAGGCCCGATGCAAAGAGCCAGTTCACGATAGAGTACGACGGGGAGACGCATAAGCCCGTGAAGGTACACACCATAGTTCTGAGCACCCAGCACGACGAGTTCGTGCCGGAGAGCCTGGGCAGGATGTCCTACGAAGACGCCGTGAAGCAGTTCGGCCAGGCAACCGTTGATCAGGCTATGCAAAGCAAAATACGCTTTGACGTGGAGAAGATTCTCATTCCCCGCCTCAAGGCCTCGCTTCCGGAGGAAACCTCACGTCTCATCCACAGTTTCATCCTGCACGTGAACCCCACGGGGAAGTTCGTGATCGGCGGCCCCCACGGGGACACGGGCCTCACCGGGCGCAAGATAATCGTGGACACGTACGGCGGCAAGGGCGCGCACGGCGGCGGCGCCTTCTCCGGGAAGGACGCCTCCAAGGTGGACCGCAGTGCCGCATACGCCGCGCGCTATATCGCGAAGAACCTCGTCGCGGCCGGTGTTGCCGACGAGTGCCTCGTGCAGCTCGCCTATGCAATCGGCGTCGCAGAGCCTGTGAGCGTGTTCGTGGATACGTACGGCACTGCCGCCGCAGGCCTCTCGGACGGCGAGATTGCCGCGAAGGTGCGCGAGATATTCCCGCTGAGGCCTGCGGCCATCATAAGGAAGTTCGGCCTGAAGAACCCGATCTATGCTCCCACCTCTGCCTACGGGCACATGGGCCGAAAGCCTTTCAAAAAGACTGTAAAGGTGCAGGGAAAAGAAAAAATTGTGCAGTTTTTTGGATGGGAAATGCTTGATAGTGTGGCACTTGTGCAGAAGGCCTTCAATTTGTGACAAAAAAGACGGAAATCTTAGGGTTTTCGTTTTTTTTATCCCCAAAAAGGTTGTATCTTTGCGCCCGGTTAGTGCAGAAGAATACTCTAGTTAGTATCAATATTTATTCTTATCAACAACCTTATGAGAAAAGCTTTTAAAAGCATTCTGCTCGCTTTCACTACGTTGATTGCGGGCACTGTCGCCTATGCTCAGGTGACCACGGCCACCCTCGGCGGCCAGATCACAGACCAGAACGGTGAAACCGTCATCGGCGCCGCCGTTATGGCAACCCACACTCCTTCCGGTACCGTTTACGGTGCCGTCACCAACGCCGACGGACGTTACACAATCCAAGGCATGCGTACAGGCGGCCCTTACGTAGTTGAGGTTTCCTGCCTGGGTTATCAGACCGTAAAGTTCACGGACATCAAGCTCGCCCTCGGTGAAAACTATGTCCTTGACGGTTTCCTCAACGAAGACGCACAGTCCCTCATGGAGGCCGTCGTGGTGGCAACTCCCGCATCCCGCTTCGCCGCCACCAAGACCGGCGCCAGCGTGAACATTTCCAACGATGAGATGATGGCACTGCCCAACAGCAGCCGTTCCATCAGCGCCCTCACCAAGCTTAGCCCCTATGCTTCCGGCATGAGCTTCGCAGGTTCCGACGGCCGTTCCACCAACTTCACCGTTGACGGTGCAAATCTCAACAACAACTTCGGACTTTCTTCAAACCTCCCCGGCGGCGGCACTCCCATCTCTCTGGATGCCATCGAGGAAGTCCAGCTGGTAGTTGCTCCCTATGACGTACGTCAGTCCAACTTCGTAGGCGGTGGTATCAACGCTGTCACCAAGAGCGGCACCAACACCTTCAAGGGAACTGCATACGTTTATTATAACGACGAAGGCCTCCGCGGCAACAAGCTCATGGGCGAGCGCATCGGCGACCGTCCCTTCGAGCAGGACAAGATCTACGGTTTCACCCTCGGCGGTCCCATCGTGAAGAACAAGCTCTTCTTCTTCGTGAACTACGAGATCCAGAAGAAGCCCGAGCAGACCATTCAGGACCAGACCACCGATGCCACCAAGATTGCAACCCTTACCAAGATTTCAGAAAAACTCAGCAAGGATTACGGCTACGATGCCGGTTCATTTACGGACTATCCCGGCGGTACCGACAACTCCAAGCTCCTCGTCCGTCTTGACTGGAACATCTCCAGAAACCACAAGCTGAGCCTCCGTTACAACAATACCAAGAACAAGTTCTGGTATGCCCCTAACGGCAACTCCTGCGACGACAGCTACCGCAACAAGGCTTACAACCGCGCCAGCTCAGTTTCTCAGCCCTTCTCCAACAATATGTACAGCCAGCAGAACAATGTCTGGTCTGTGGCCGGAGAACTCAACAGCCGTTTCTCGAATGCCGTTTCCAACCGCCTGCTTGCAACTTACACCGCAATCAACGACCAGCGCGGTTCCAACTCAACCCTTTTCCCTCACATCGACATCATGACCGACGGAGACATCTCCAGCGGTAACTTCATCCCTTACACCTCTCTCGGTTACGAGCTCTTCACCTACAACAACGGTGTGAAGAACAACGTTCTCAACGTCCAGGACAACCTCACCCTCTATCTCGGTGCACACACGGTTACCGCAGGCGTGAGCTTCGAGCACCAGATGGCCCGCAACTCCTACATGCGCAACGGTACCGGTTACTACCGTTATGCAAGTGCAGAGGACTTCCTCTACGGGAATCTCCCTCTTTCCTTCGTGTTCACTTATGGTAACAACGATGTCGAGGCCCCTGCAGGTATCATCAAGTACAACCAGTACGGCGCATATCTCCAGGACGAGTGGAACATTACTCCCCGCCTCAAGGTTAACTACGGCGTCCGTGCAGACATGCTCGCCTTCAACGAGGATGACCTCATGACCAACAACGCCATCAAGGCCATCGACTACGGCGGAAAGAGCGTCGATACCGGAAAATGGCCCAAGACCCGCGTACAGGTATCTCCCCGTGTAGGTTTCAACTGGGACATCAAGGGTGACAAGAGCCTCATCCTCCGTGGCGGCAGCGGCCTCTTCCAGGGCCGTCTCCCCCTGGTATTCTTCACCAACATGCCTCAGAACGCAGGTATGATCCAGACCACGGTGAAGTACACCTCTTCCATTATGGACGGCGCTGTCAACTATCCCGCAGACGTTCTCGCAGCCCTTACCAAACTCAACGGCGGCAAGACTTCCGGCGGCACCATCGCCACCACTGCCGAGGAGTATATCAAGATTCTCGGCCTCAACACCACAGTTACCCCCGAGGCCGGCCAGATTGGCGCAAAGGCCGACGTTAACGGCGTAGACCAGGACTTCCACATGCCTCAGATCTGGAAGACCTCCCTTGCCCTTGATTACACGCTCCCCGTTTCCTTCCCTCTCACAATGACTGTTGAAGGTATGTTCAACAAGACCATATGGGGAACCAGGCTCGTGAACTGGAACATCAACGAGAGCAAGCTCACCAGCAGGTTCTCAGGCCCCGATCAGCGCATCAACTACGCTGCCGTGGACTATAGCTATGGCAACAACAACGCCTACATCCTCACCAACACCAACCAGGGCTACGGCTACATCTTCAACTACACAGTAAAGGCTACCCCAGCACGCAACCTCAATGTCACCGCTTCCTATACTCACACTGAGAGCAAGGAAATTTCCGGCATGCCCGGCAGCGCAGCTTCGTCTGCATATCAGGGACTTGCCAGTGTTGACGGCCCCAACTTCCTCACCCTCCAGCGCAGCCAGTATGTGGTTCCCGACAAGTTCTCCCTCAACCTCGACTACTATCTTGAGTCCCAGGGCCTGCACTTTGACCTCTTCTATACCGGCTACTCTGCCTACGGCAACAGCTTCACTTATTCCAATGACATGAACGGAGACGGTCTCCAGACAGACCTCATCTACATCCCCAAGACCAAGGATGAGCTCACCTTCAAGACTGAGGCCGACCGCGACGCTTTCTGGGCATTCGTAGAGCAGGACAAGTACCTCTCCAAGCACAAGGGTCAGTATGCCGAGGCCAACGCCGCCCGTTCCCCTTGGGTGCACCGCTTCGACCTCTCCATCGCCAAGGACTTCACCTTCAGGATTGGTTCCACCAAGCACAACATCCAGGTGAGCGCCGCCATCGACAACATCGGCAACATGTTCAACAGCAAGTGGGGTGTGCGCAAGCTTGACTGCTACAACAAGAACAGCTTCACCGGCTTCATCAGCCCTCTCAAGTACGAAGGCGTGAATGAAAACAACGTTCCCGTGTACTCCATGAACAAGGTTAACGGCGAGTATCCCACCGAAACCTACAGCACATACTACAAGAACACTGCAGAGTGTTGGAAGGTCCTCATCGGCATCAAGTACTTCTTCAACTAACGGAAGTCACTCATAAACGAATTTTCCCCGCCTGGCTCCGGCGGGGAATTTTTTTAGTACAGTTGCTCAAGCCAGCGGGAGAAGAACACGTCGTACACTTCGCAGGTGGTTTTGTCTTTTGATGGACTTTTAAGGAGCAACTCTTTGTTTTCCAGAGACTCGGCAGCCCTGAGCGCGCTTGCAGCGCTTCCTATTTTGTGTTTTGAGATGAAATTTGCCGCTGTAATCTGCTGTACCTGTTGTTCTTTTGCAATGCCTTCAAGCAGGCGCCACTGTTGTGTTGGAAGAATCTCCTTCAGGAGGATATAATTGTCTTCTTCCATTTCTAGGATTGTACTGCAGGCATCGTGTACGCTATCCGTCGTTATTTCCCGGACGCCACTGTTGAAAAGGTCCCGGCAGAGCCTCTGCGTATAGTATGTATGGCAGCGTGTCCAGTCCAAAACGAGCTTCAGGGCATCATCACTTATATCCCTGCCATAGTCATTGAATTGCTTTCGGATGAAAACTCCATATGCCGGCGGATCCAGCTTTTTAAGATGCATGGACGTACAGCTGGCATAGAAAGGCCTTGCAGCGTCGTTGAACATGGAAACCATCATTCTTCTCCTGCTCCCGCTGAAAATGAATCTTACATTTTGCATAAACTGGATCTGGGAACGCAGCAAGGCTTCGACATTCTTTTCCGGATATTCGGTTATCTGCTGGAATTCGTCAATTGCAAACACAACAGGGGCCGATGCGTTCTCCAAAAACTCCAGCATCTGTTTCAGGGTGGATTCCTTTTGCGTTTGTGACGCCAGTTCGAGATGAACTTCCATTGCCCCTGTTCTGTCGTTGAGCCTGAAGAAAGGCCTGAGTTGTTTTAGGAAAGATAAGAAACGCTTCCCAAGCGGCGTTTTTTCCGGGAAGGCCTGCAAAATGGAGTTTGACAGTTCGTTCAAGAAGCTGTTGAGTGAGGATGTTGCCGATATGTCCACATACAGCGTGTTGTATTCCGGCCTAAGTTCTTTAAGCCGGCCGAAGGTGTGCCTTATGAGCCCCGATTTGCCATATCGGCGGGGAGAAACGAGGACAGTATCCGCGCCTCCGGAAATATTTTGCAGCAGGGTCTGGGTCTCCTTCTCCCTGTCACAGAAATACTCCGGTCCGGCGTAACCCTTTGTTATGAACGGATTGTCAATCATACTCGCGCATTTTTCGCAAATATAATTAACAAAATGTAAATTACAAAATGTAAAAGTTAATTCTATTTGCGAAAGAGTCGAAAGTTTGTTAAATTTGCTCGTTAAAGCGCTAAAAGTAAGAAGATCAATATAAACAATAAATTTTTCATGAGAAACGCTATCAAAAGCCTTTTGCTTGCCGTGGTAATGGTCCTCGCGGGCGCCTTTGCGCATGCGCAGGTCACCACTTCGTCCATCAGCGGCCGCATCACAGACGTGAACGGCCCTGTGCCCGGCGCTGTGGTCACGGCCCTGCATCAGCCCACCGGCTCGCAGTTCTATGCGGTCACGGACACCAAGGGTTACTACCGTCTCAACAACATCACCTCCGGCGGTCCCTACACGGTTACCATGTCCTGCATGGGTTATGCCGACGAGGTGTTCACCGGCGTGAGCGTAGCCCTTTCGGACAACCTTGTCATCGACGCCACCATGGCCGAGGAGTCCATGACCCTTGAAGGCACCGTGGTGGTGGCCGAAGGCCGCACCTCCAATATGCGCAGCGACCGTGCCGGCGCAATCACCGCCCTCGCCGCAAAGGAGATAATGGAAGTTCCCACCATCTCCCGCTCCATGAACGACCTCCTCAAGCAGACCCCCCAGGCGTTCGTGGACGGCAGCAAGGTCTCCATCGGCGGCGGCAACTACCGTCAGAGCTATGTCACCGTTGACGGCGCGGCCTTCAACAATGCGTTCGGCATCGGCTCCAACCTCCCTGCAGGCGGAAGCCCCATCTCCCTTGACGCGCTTGATCAGGTGGCCATCTCCGTCACCCCGTATGACGTGCGTCAGAGCGGCTTCACCGGCGGCGGCATTGCAGCCACCACAAAGAGCGGAACAAACCAGGTCACCGGTACGGCATACGTGTTCTTCCGCAATCAGAACATGGTTGGCACCAAGGTGGCCGATTATACCCCGCTCACCGTGGACAAGAGCCGTTATCTAATGTACGGCGCATCTGTGGGCGGCCCCATCGTCAAGGACAAGCTTTTCTTCTTCTTCAACGTGGAGGCCGACAAGAGTATCACTCCCGGCCCTTCACGGCGCCTTTCCAACTACATTGATGGCGGCAACGGCACTCTCGTGAGGGACGGAGACAAGGAAGTGTTCACGGACGGCACAGACGGGGTGGCCCGCCCCAGCGCTGTTGTGCTCGACGCCCTCACAAGTTATCTGCAGGACACCTACGGATACGGCACAGGGCTGTACAAGGGCTATTCCACCGAATCTCCTTCGCTCAAGCTCCTGGCCCGCCTGGACTGGAACATCAACAGCAATCACAAGCTCAACATCCGTTACAGCCATACAAACTCCAAGTATGCATCTAACCCGTCCGGCTCCCTCACCGGTTTTGCCGACACGGGCTACGCTCCCAAGGGCGGACGCACGTCCATGTACTCCATGTACTACCAGAACGCCCGCTACTACCAGCAGCAGAACTTCTATTCCGTGGCGGCAGAGCTCAATTCCCGCTTCATGGACGGAAAGCTTAACAATACGCTGCGTGCAACTTATTCCCACCAGTACGACCCACGCAGCCAGGAAGGAGGATACTTCCCGGGAGTAGACATAGTTGTCGGTGAAGGCTCCAACCGCGCAATCTACACGGTGTTCGGCTCCGAGACCTACACTTACGGCAACCTTCGTGACGTCCATACCGTCCTCGCGACGGACGAGCTCACATACAGCACGGGAATCCACAACCTCCTGGCCGGCTTCCAGTTCGAGTACAACCATACAACCAACGGTTATCAGACCCAGGGCGGCGGCGCCTATGTGTTCGAGTATCCCACGGAGCAGGCCCTGTACACGTCCATCCTCAACAAGACCATATTCGACAATCCTTCACAGTTTGCCGTAACCCACGGCAACAACGCAACCCTGTCGCAGGAGTATCCCACGTTCCAGTATGAACAGGCTTCCCTGTACCTGCAGGACCAGATGAACATATCTCCGCGCTTCCGTCTCACCGCGGGCGTGCGCTTCGAGTATCCGTTCTATCCTTCCATAGACTACAACTACAACGAATACGTAACCAAAGCGGCCTTCGCACCCACGGACACAAATGCCTCGGGCGTCTATGATACCTCCAAGCTGCCCGGCGCAAAGATTACCGTATCTCCCCGCGTGGGCTTCAACTGGGATGTGTTTGGAAACAGGAGGGTGGTTCTGCGCGGCGGTACCGGTATCTTCGTGGGCCGTCTGCCTTTCGTGTGGATTGTGGCGCAGGCCGGCAATTCCGGCGTCCTGCAAACCTCTATTGCAAGGCAGGCCTCCAAGGGTCAGTACATTCCTCCAATCGGCACGGACAGGGACGCTATTATCCAGGCCCTGTACCAGGGCGGATACACCCCTCAGATTGCATCTAACCTTGTCCAGCTCACGCTCATAGACCCCGAAATCAGGAATCCCCGCAACTGGAAGAGTTCTCTGGCTCTGGATGTAGACATTCCCGGCGGCTGGCTCTTCAGCCTGGAGGGCGTCTACAGCAAGGAGATGTATCCCACCACCATCACAAACATAGGCCTCAAGGCTCCGTCGGCCCTTCTTGATGTGCCGGATGTGAGCGCGCGTCCCTACTGGAGCAACGGCTCATACGAGAGCAACATGGCCAATGTGTACCTGCTTCGCAACGTGAACAATTCGGCCCTGTGGGGTTATTACTATTCAATCACGGCAAGCCTGCAGAAGAAGCTCTGGAACGGCTTTACGGGTAACCTGAGCTACACTTACACCGACGCACGTTCAATCAACGACGGCATCGGAGACCAGGTTTCATCGGCATGGAAGGCCCTCGTTTCAAAGCGCGGAACCAATTCCATAGAGCTGGGCATTCCCAACTACGTGATGCCCCACCGCGTAATGGCAAACATCACATGGAACAAGGACTACCACAAATACTTCGGCACCACCGTGGCCCTCTACTACTACGGCGGTCCCCGCAGCCGCGGCAGCGTAGACTATGTGAACAACATCTACAATGACGGCGCATACCAGTACAGCCTCATAGACATCCCTACCTACGAAGACCTGTTCAGCGTGAACGGCTGGGAGTTCTCTTCATACACATACAAGGATGCCAACGGAGTTACACAAACCTACAGCGCAGAAGACCAGAAGCGTGATTTCTGGACCTACATCCAGCAGGATTCATACCTGAAGAACCACACCGGAGAGGTGGCAGAGCGCAATTCCAACGTATTCCCCTGGGTTCATCAGTTTGACCTTAAAATAAACCAGAACTTCTACTTCTATACCGGAAGCAACCACCACAGGCACACCATCCAGCTGGGGCTGGATATCCAGAACTTCGCCAACATGCTCAATCCATATTGGGGAAATGTGTGGTCTCTCAACGCTTCCGACGGTTACGGCAACACCAAGCCCCTGAACCTCACCAATCCGGACAAGGTATATCTGGAAGGCGCCAAACCCGTCTTCCAGTTCCAGCGTAACGGAACCAACGTGCTGGGAAGCACCTACTATCGCTCCAACAGCACTTCCAGCACCTGGTCCATGATGATAAGCGCACGTTACATCTTCTAATCCTCACAGGCCATGAAAACAAGACATATCATTTTAGGAATAATGATGGCAACGGCCGTTACGGCCTGCAAGGGAGATTTCTCTGTGCCGGACACCCTCATCGCCACCGAGATGGCAACCTACAGCGTAGATCCCGAAGGCGGCGTGCTGGACCTTTCGTTCTATGCCAACATGCCGTGGGAGATTGTCATAACGCCCGCCAACGACAACAGCAATGCAGACGGCGTGGTGGCCACTCCTTCCAGCGGCGAGGGATCTGCCAAGATCCAGAGCGCAAAACTCACATTCCCCGCCAACACGGGCACCAAACGTGACGTTCTTGTCACCATCCTGGCAAAGGCCGGCGAAACTGCAGTCAAGATAACCCAAAAGGGTCTTGCCGATCCTACGGAAACGTACGGCACCATAGACCTCCCTTATCCTCCCACCATGCTGCGTGACCAGATGATGGCCGGAGACGTTCCCTCCAGCGCTGTTTACGTACGCGGCATAGTCTCCAAGGTGAAGGAAATAAGCACCGATTACGGCAACGCCACCTTCTGGCTCACCGAGGACGGCACGCATCCGGATAACGATACAGACGCCTTCCAGGTGTACCGCACCAAGGATTATGGCGGCGCCGGTATTGAAAATGCCGAACTTCTCGGGCTTGGAGACGTCGTTACCGTCTACAGCACTGTGACAGTGTATAACGGCACCACTGCCGAGACCGCACAGAACCAGGGCCAGATAATTGCCGTGAACGGAATAGGTACCGCATACGGCGATGGCACGGAGGCCAGCCCCGGCAACGTTGGCAAAGCAATGGCGCTCCTTGCAGAAGGCGCATCCGACGAGGTAGTGATTACAGGCGTCATAAGCAAGATAGCGGAGGTGAGCACTTCGTACGGCAACGCCACGTACTGGATAACGGACGACGGCTGGCACCCTGCCGACGACAAAGCCGCGCTGCAAGTTTTCCGCGGCAAGTGGATAGGCGGCGAAGCCTTCACGGCCGAGGACCAGATAAAGGTGGGAGACGTGGTTGTGCTCAAGGGCTCCCTCGTAAAATACAATGACACTACTCCGGAAGTGAATACCGGCAGCCAGATTATCTCCGTAAACGGAAATACAGAATAACAATATAAACACATAACAGAGTATGAAATTAGGCAAAATCTTTGGGGCCATCCTTACAGGAGCCGTTCTTCTCACCGCCTGTGAGAAAGAGGTAGACCTTGGGCCCGCAAAACTGCAGGTGAACCCTGTAGAGCTCAATTTGAGCGCCACGGATCCCGGTACGGAGATCACAATCCTTGCCACCCGTGACTGGCTCGTTTCTTCTGACATCCCGGAGTGGGTGGCCCTGTCGGCCGAAACCGGCACAGCATCTACCGAGGAAAAGAAAATCACTGTTTCCGTTACGGAGAACCTGGGTTACAACCGTACGGCAACCATCTCATTCACGACCGGCTTCAACCGCAGTACGCTCGTTATCAACCAGGCCGGTCCCGGCGGAGAGGTGGATAACGGCGACGGTTCCAAGAACAATCCTTACAATGTAACCGGCGCAATCGAATACGTCAAGAGCCTCGGTTCCAACGTGGAGAGCGATTCCTACGTTTATGTGACGGGTATCATATCGGCAATAAGCGAAGAGTACACCACCCAGTACGGCAACGCCACGTTCACCATCTCCGACGATGGCACCACCACCGGCGAACAGTTCACCGCATACCGTGTCCTGTACCTTGGCAATGCAAAATTCACCAGCAACGACACTCAGATTAAGGTAGGAGATAACGTGGTTCTCTATGCCAAGATATACTATTACGGCGGCAAGACTCCCGAAACCGTTCAGGGGAGCTCGTTCCTCTTCAGCCTCAACGGCGTAGACAAGGGTGGAGACGAGGGCGGCAGCGGCTCATCTGTCGATCCTGCCGGTACCGGTTCAGCGGACGATCCCTTCAATGTTGCAGCAGCAATTGCCAAGGCCAAGGAAACCGGCGAAACCGTAACAACAGACGAATATTACATCAAGGGTATAATTTCCAGTAATCCTGAAATCAGCACCCAGTATGACAATTGCTCGTTCAAGATGGTTGATGAAGACGGCGGTGAGGAATTTTACGCGTTCCGCATCAAGTCGTTCAACGGTACCGTCTCCTGGAATGCCGACGACCCCATCGCAAAGGGAGATGAGGTGGTAATAAAAGCCAAGATTGTCAATTACAAGAGCAATACTCCTGAGACAGATGCAGGCGGCTGCCTTGTCCTTTGGAACGGCAAGACATCGTTTGACGGCGGCGACACTCCCGGAGGTGACGACACTGCATCGGGCAGCGGCACGGAGGCCGATCCTTACAACCCTGCCGCAGCGTATGCGGCTGCAGCGGCGCTCGATGCAAATGAAATAACGGAAAATGATGTCTGGATAAAGGGCAAAATTTCCTTCGTCAAGTTCTACTTCAGTTCAGACTATGGCACCGCTACATTCAACCTGTCCAACGACGGCACTACAAGCGGCACCCAGTTCACCTGCTACAGCGTGTACTACAAGGCTCATGAGCAGAAGTGGGTTGAGGGTGACACCCAGATTGCAGTGGGTGACGAAGTCCTTGTTTGTGCCAAACTCACCAACTATGTTGGCGACAGCGGCGTGAGTACACCCGAGACGGCAAGCAAGAAAGGATATGTAGCTTCCATTACTTCCGGCGGAGACACTCCTTCCGACGAGGCCGGAACGGAGAGCAATCCTTTCACCGTGGCTCAGGCCATTGCAAAGTGCAAGGAAACCGGTGAGACAAAGACCGGCAAGGAATACTATGTCAAGGGTATCATCAGCGGCACTCCTGAAATAGCAATAACTGACAGCTATAACAACGCCACCTTCGACATGGTGGACAGCGCCACGGACACCGAAAAGTTCAAGGCATTCCGTATCAAGTCCTTCAATGGCGGGGATTTCGCAGCTACAGATAAACTGAATGAAAATGACGAAGTTGTAGTCGTTGGAACTCTTGTCAATTACAAAGGCGATACTCCGGAGACCGCAGAGGCCAATGTGTCCCGTCTTGTTTCCGTGAACGGCAAGACCTCATTTGACGAAGGCGGTGACACTCCAGGCGGAGACGACACTCCCACCGGTGACGGAATTGTCATCGACTTCTCTACCAAGGGCTATGCCAACGGAACTAAATATACCACTACAGTCCAGGACGGGGTTACCGTTACGTTCGGCGACGGCGCGAATGACGGTAAGTACTACAATACCGGCAACGCAATGCGTATATACGGAAACGGTTATGTCCAGGTTTCTGCCGAGAAGAACATCACCAAGATAATTTATACTTGGGACGGTTCGTCAACGAATGACAGCAACGGCGCAACCGGCAAGCCGGACAGCACCTTCCCGGCAACTGCAAGTACCGGCACTTACGACCAGGCCTCTTGCACATGGACCGGAAGTGCCACTTCCGTGAAACTCACCCGTGGATCAGGAAGCGGCCACTGGCGCCTGCAGAAAGTTGAGGTCTATCTGGAAGGCGGCGGCGACAGCGGCGACGACAGCGGCGACGACACACCCGACACTCCCGAGACCAACCTCCCCGTGAACGACGGTCTCACAGAAGACACAGCATTCACCGTGCAGGATGCAATCTATGTTGCAAAGAATGTGGCCGATGGCAAAGAATACTACATCACCGCGGTTGTTGGCAAGAACATCCAGATAAAGAATGGCGCCGCAACTCTTGAACTCGTTGACGGAACCACATCCGAGGCCCTGTCTGTGGACAAGATGAAGTCGTTCGGCGGCGAAGATTTCACCGGTAACGAACCCATCGCATGGCTTGACGAGGTTGTTATCAAGGGTAAGGTTACAACCCTTACCGGCCAGCTCCCCGTTGTGACTGACGCAGTCCTCATCAAGTGGAACGGTGAAACCTCCTTCGGCGGGGAAGATGAGCCCGACGAGCCCGTAGTGACCGCTGCAACCGTTGCAAGCATCACTGCACAGATTCCTGCCACGGCCACATCCAA
>FLNY01002104.1_pt1 | contig 16445 bp, 13 predicted proteins | sample 1140381 | NCBI WGS metagenome assembly FLNY01 (sample SAMEA3878172, study PRJEB12797) | bioreactor metagenome | biome: Moose rumen | place: Sweden | collected 2011-10
TTTATTACGGTTGACGATAAGGGCTATATTGAACTAACTGAAACGGGTCTTGAATACGCAAAGAAGATTTATGAAAGACATACTGTTTTAACAGAACTGCTTGTCAGTTTCGGTATTGATGAGGAAACCGCCGCCGATTTCAGTCACCTTTTTTATTTCGCCGAAAATGCCTTAAAAAGCAATATTTTATTGCTAAAAATTACAAATATTATAAGTGAATTTGCTGCACAAAATAATCTTGCAAGGCAGAATTGTTTGCAGGGCGTAGCACGCTTTATGCACATAACGACGCCCTGCAAATAACAATAAGCGAGGTGTATTTCAAATGGCAAAGAACACAGTTCCTGAGGCTAAGGAGGCTCTCAACCGTTTCAAGATGGAAGCAGCTTCTGAGGTAGGTGTTAACCTTAAGCAGGGTTACAACGGTGACCTTACTTCCAAGCAGGCTGGCTCAGTAGGCGGTCAGATGGTTAAAAAGATGATTAAGGCTTATGAAGAGTCAATGAGATAAGATTTTCAGCTAATAAAAAAGGGCTTCCGTCGGGAGACGGAAGCCTCATTTTATTAATTAGTCAATTTTCGGAAGCTTTGCTGCGTATTTTGCAAGCTCCTCATCGGTGGGAATATAGTCGTCCATTTTACCGTCGTGGAACTTTTCATACGCTACCATATCGAAGTAGCCAGTACCCGTAAGACCGAATACTATGGTCTTTTCCTCGCCGGTTTCCTTGCACTTAAGCGCTTCGTCGATAGCGACACGGATTGCGTGCGAGCTCTCGGGAGCGGGAAGTATACCCTCAACCCTTGCGAACTGCTCGGCAGCCTCGAATACCTTAGTCTGCTCAACTGAAACGGCGCGCATAAGACCGTCGTCATAAAGCTGAGAGAGCACGGGGCTCATACCGTGGTATCTCAGACCGCCCGCATGGTTAGCCGACGGAATGAAATCGGAGCCGAGAGTGTACATCTTTGCAAGCGGGCACACCATACCGGTATCGCAGAAATCGTATGCGAACTTGCCCCTTGTAAAGCTCGGGCAGGAAGCGGGCTCTACCGCAACTATATCGTAATCCGCCTCACCCCTGAGTATTTCACCCATAAACGGGGAGATAAGACCGCCGAGGTTTGAGCCGCCGCCCGCGCAGCCGATAATCATATCGGGCTTAATGCCGTATTTATCAAGCGCAGCCTTGGTTTCAAGACCGATAACCGACTGATGAAGAAGTACCTGATTTAAAACCGAGCCGAGCACGTATCTGTAACCCGGGTTCTTAACTGCAGCCTCAACCGCCTCGGAGATAGCGCAGCCGAGCGAGCCTGTCGTGCCGGGGTGCTCCGCATTAATCTTCTTGCCGATTTCGGTTTCCATTGACGGAGACGGAGTTACGGAAGCGCCGTAAACTCTCATGACCTCGCGTCTGAAGGGCTTTTGCTCATAGGATACCTTAACCATATAAACCTTACAGTCAAGGCCTAAATATGAGCACGCCATTGAGAGCGCCGTGCCCCACTGACCTGCACCGGTTTCGGTGGTAACGCCCTTTAAGCCCTGCTTCTTTGCATAGTAAGCCTGTGCTATCGCGGAATTAAGCTTATGCGAACCAGAGGTGTTATTACCCTCGAACTTATAGTAAATCTTTGCGGGGGTCTGAAGCTTTTCCTCAAGGCAGTAAGCGCGTACTAGCGGAGAGGGTCTGTACATTTTATAGAAATCCCTGATTTCCTGCGGGATTTCAATATATGCGTTGTCGTTGTCAAGCTCCTGTGCAACAAGGTCCGCACAGAATACACCGCCAAGCTCCTCTGCCGTCATAGGCTGATGGGTTCCGGGGTTGAGAAGCGGAGCCGGCTTGTTCTTCATATCCGCACGAACGTTGTACCATGCCTTGGGCATCTCGTCTTCTTCTAAATAAATCTTGTAGGGAATTTTGTTTTCTGCCATAGTTTTGTCCTCCTTTTTTATTATTGGCAATTCCTGTGTATTGGGACAAATAAAAAACCTGTCCCAACAAATGCTGGGACAGGACTGAAAATCCTGTGGTGCCACCCGGCTTGACGCTTGCGCGCCCACTCAGTGCATACTGTCATATGCTGACCTTTGGTTACGGAGGGTCGTCTCCGTCTCGCATACTCGTAGCCTTTCTGCTCGCCCTCGGAAGTCCATTCAGCTGAGTCCCCTTTACCGCAATCCCACCGCCTGCGGCTCTCTTAAAAGAAGATTATCAACCTACTCACTCTTCGTCATCGGTTTAATCAATTATATTACTATTGTTCATATTTGTCAAGAGAAAATCAAAATTTAATTTCAAGAGCACAATTAAGAACATTCATAGCCGACCTTTGAAGCTCACCGAGTCTGATTCCGTCGGGCTTACCGTAGGACTTAAGAAGCGTTCCGTCGGGTTTACGCGGCGTATTAAGCTGTTCGTCCAAAGCACTCTTCCCGCCCGGCATAAGCACGTCCACCTGCGCCCTTACTCTGTACGCCTGGTCGCGCAGAAGCGGGAATTCGGGGCTTCTCTGCGGCTTCATCCACCAGTCCGTCATAATGTTGCCCTTATACCCCCACTCGCCTCTGAGAATAGTTGTACAAAGGTCGTAGTTATAGTGACCGTAAACGCCGTTGATTTTGTTATACGAGGTCATTATATTCTTAGGCTCGGCGTCCTTGATACAGATTTCAAAGCCCTTAAGGTATATTTCCCTCAGCGCTCTTTCGGAAAGGCGGGAATCGCACATAGTGCGCCTGTATTCCTGTGAATTGCAGGCAAAGTGCTTAGGACAGGCGGAAACGCCCGAGCTCTGAATACCGCGTACCGCCGCAGCTCCGATTTTGCCGGTAAGGAACGTGTCCTCGCTGTAATATTCAAAATTCCTTCCGCAAAGCGGATTGCGGTGAATATTCATCCCGGGAGCAAGCAGAACGTCGGTTCCTCTCTCCTTCATCTCGCCTGAAACCGCCGTATACAGCTCCTCAACGAGCGCCGTATCAAAGGTGCAGGCGAGCAGGGTTCCGTTAGGGATAAGAGAGCAGGAGGCCTTAAGTCTTATGCCCGAGGGACCGTCAGTCGTGATAATCGGCGGTACGCCCTTATCCCTCAGCGACTCAAGCACGCCGCAGAAGGCTCCCGCGTTGCCCGCTGCGCCGAGCTTACTGTCCATTCTGTAATCGCCGCGCGTAATCGCCTCAAGCTCTACGAGGCTGAGCTGCGCCGTAAATTCCTCAAGCGTTGCCCTGCCCTCTTTAACGTCAATAAGCTTTATACCTCTGTCTCCCGTATATGTAATATCCTTCGGTAGATTGTTAATAATCCTTACGCCGAGGTCGTATTTCTGTACGGTCGCGTTTCTTATTTTTTCTACGATTTTTCCGTTTACCTCGTTTGCGCAGATAATCTCAAAGGTGTTCTGCGGAGCAGCCGCCTGTTTACACTCAAGGTAAACCTCGTCGTTTTCCTGATAATATGAGAATATTTCCTTACAGTCGCGCACGTTGCTGCCGAGGTAAAGCTCATAATCGCCCTTCTCCATAACGTAGCAGAATTTCTTACCCGTAATGCCGCAGTCGTCGTAGGAAGAAAGCTGATAAAGGTCAATATTAACGTATAGTCTTTCGCTCTCACCCGACGCGAGAAGCTTCGTCTTTGCAAAGCCCGCAAGCTCCCTCGCGGGATTGCCGAGCTTACCGCAGGACTTTTTAAGATAAACCTGAACGACCTCTTTAGACGGATAATTACCCGTATTCTTTACGGTGACGCCGACGGTAAAGCCGCAGTCCGTTGCTTTTACGTTCACCCTATGATATTTAAACTCGCTGTACGAAAGACCGAAGCCGAAGGGATACATTACCTCCTCTGGCTTAAAGGTTTCAAAATAGCGGTAGCCTACGTAAATATCCTCGGCATAGTAGTTATAATCCTTACCGCCGAAATTAGCCGACGAGGGATACGAATCATAGCTTTTTGCGATTGTGTCGGTCAGCCTTCCGCACGGAGATACCTTACCAGAAAGCAAATCCGCTACGGCGTTTCCGCTCTCCATTCCGCCCTGCCATACGTACATTACGGCGCTTATTCTGTCGCCAAATTCAAGAGTCCACGACATATCCATAATACAGCCGACGTTCATTAGTACAATGACTTTATCAAAGAATTTAGTAGTAAGATAAAGCATTTTCATTTCGTCGTCGGTAAGATAATAGCTGCCCTTAGTGAGCTTACAGTCCCTGTCCTCGCCCGAGGAACGACCGATAGTTACAACGGCTGCGTCGCTGACCTGCGCGGCACGGCTTACGAGCTTATCCGTAAGCGGCATATCGGGATAAAAGAACGGCCATTTCCCCCACACGCCGTGATTAATCGGATGCTCTGCGCTCCAGCTCTTATATATTTTGGCAAGCTCCTCATTAAGCTCTAAATCCTCGCATTTCCTGATACCGTCGGCAAGGCTTACCTCATAGGGACGGTTAACGTCGCCGCCCGAGCCGTAGCCGACGTAAAACCACTCCTCGCTCACACGGGAGAAAAGCGAAAGCTTAGTCCCCTTGCTGAGCGGAAGCACACCGTCATTCTTAAGAAGAACCGCGCCTTCCGCCGCTGCTCTCCTTGAAAGCTCCGGAATACCGGGGGTAATCACCTTAGGTACACCTGCTCTGTCTAGTTCAGCCTGAGCAACGCTGCTGATATTATTGACTATATCCGTCATTATGTTATTAGCTCTTTCCTTTAATGTCATATTAATCACCCTTGGTTTATTATAGCACAGATAGAAGAATATGTAAATCTTAAGTAAAAATATAAAATACTTGATTTTTATTATATTTTATATTATTATATTTTTTGCTGACAAATTATTGAAGGAGGGAAAGACGCGTGAAGGCGGTAATCATCGGCGGCGGCGCAAGCGGCATTGCGTGCGCGATAAGATTAAAACAGAATATCCCCGACTGCGACGTTACCGTTATCGAGCATCTTGACTCTCCGTGCAAGAAGCTTTTTGCAACGGGCAACGGGCGCTGTAACATCACTAACGTTAACGCCGACAACTTTGAAATTACAAAGGGCTTTTTCACCTCCCTCGGTCTCGTTCTGCGCGAGAGCAACGAGGGCAGAATGTACCCGTATTCAAACCAGGCGCTTACAATAGTTAATCTGCTCAGCACTTACTGCGAAAAGCTGAAAATAAAAATCATCACTGAATGCAACGCATATAAAATTGAAAAGCACGACAGTCAGTTTAATATCTTCACGTCAAAGGGTATTATCTACTCCGACGTGCTGATACTCGCGACGGGCGGTATGGCGCAGAAGGCGCTCGGCTCCGACGGCTCGGGCTATGAGCTTGTAAAATCAATGGGACACAGCGTAACCGAGCTTACGCCTTCCCTCGTTCAGCTTACCTCCTCAAGCAAGAACTGCAGAGCGCTCAAGGGAATACGCACCAAGTGCACTGTAACTATAGAAACCAACGGCGAAAACATAGCGAGCGAGTTCGGCGAGCTGCTCTTCACGGATTACGGTATTTCGGGCATAGTTACCATGGACCTTTCGAAATACGTAAACGACGCAAGGCTCAAAAGCAGGCAGGACAAAACCGTAGCTGTAGTCGACTTCGTTCCTGATATGAGCGTAGAGGAGCTATCTGCTCATATGGAGGAGTTCGGCACGCTTGAGGGACTGCTTCCGCACAAGCTTTGTAAAATCCTTGATAAGCAGTCCGACGGCGACACTTCAAAAATACCGCAGTACGCTAAAAGCTGGCGTATTATCATAACGGGTACAAAGGGCTTTGACTTTGCGCAGATTACGAACGGCGGCGTTCCGAACAGCGAGCTTAAGGATAATAACGAGTCCGCGCTTTGCGACGATTTATACATAATCGGCGAGCTCACCGATAACCAGTACCGCTGCGGCGGCTTCAACCTTGACTACGCCTTTTCAAGCGGCGTTAAGGCGGCAGACAGAATTGCTCAAAAAGAGATAGAAAAAAATGATAAGAATTAACGAAATAAAGCTTTCGCTTGACGAGGAGGAAGAGCTCCTCTCGGCGAAAGCTTCAAAAATACTTAAGATAAACAGCAAATACATAAAGAGCCTTTCGATTTACAAAAAGAGCATCGACGCAAGGAATAAGGACAACGTCCACTTTACTTACAGCGTCGACGTTGAAATCTCGCTTGACGAGGAGCAGATTGTAAGAAAACGTAAATCGAACAAGGTCAGTATCGTTACACCCACGGCGTACGAGCGCCCCGTCTGCAGCCGCAGCAGTAGCTTCAGACCCGTAATAGTGGGCTTCGGTCCCGCGGGTATGCTTGCGGGAATAGTGCTTGCAGAGGCGGGACTGCGCCCGATTATCTTAGAGCGCGGCAAGGGCATCGACGAAAGGCAGCGCGACGTAAACGAATTCTGGACCAAGGCGAAGCTTAACGAGGAGAGCAACGTACAGTTCGGCGAGGGTGGCGCGGGCACCTTCTCTGACGGAAAGCTCACTACGGGTATTAAAAGCCCGTTTATCCGCAAGGTGCTTGAGGAGCTCTACGAGGCGGGCGCGCCCGAGGAAATACTCTACTCCTCAAAGCCGCATATCGGCACGGACAGACTTGCAGTAGTAGTTAAAAACATACGCAAAAAGATTGAGCGCCTCGGCGGCGAGGTAAGGCTTGAGAGCAGACTCGACAAGCTTATAGTCGCTAACGGCTTCGTGCACGGCGTAAGCTATACTTATTGCGGCAAAAACTATGACCTCGAGACTGACAGCGTGATTATGGCAATCGGCCACAGCGCGAGGGATACGGTTGAAATGCTCTTTAAGGCGGGCGTTGAGATAATCCAGAAGCCGTTTTCCGTAGGCGCGAGGATAGAGCACCCTCAGAGCCTTATAAATAAGGCGCAGTATGGGGATTTTGCGGGGCATAAAAAGCTCGGCGCTGCGGACTACAAGCTTTCGTGTCACGGACTGCACGAGAGAGGGGCGTACACCTTCTGCATGTGCCCGGGCGGAACGGTGGTTGCCGCGGCAAGCGAAAAGGAGGGCGTTATCGTAAACGGTATGAGCTCGCTTGCGCGCGACGGCGAAAACGCGAACTCGGCGCTTTTAGTCGGTATCGAGCCCAAGGATTTTCCGAGCGAGCACCCGCTTGCGGGAATATACTATCAGCGTGAAATTGAGCACAGGGCTTATGAGCTTGCGGGCGGTAATTATAAAGCTCCCGCGCAGCTTGTCGGCGATTTCCTGCAAGGTAAGGAGTCAAAGGAGCTCGGCGACGTTGAGCCTACCTATCCGCTCGGCGTAACGCTTACAAGTCTTGATTACTGCCTTCCCGAAAAAGTATCACACACGATGAAGGACGCGATAGTAAAAATGGACGAAAAGCTAAGCGGCTTTAAGCTTTACGACGCAGTGCTCACAGCGCCCGAGACGAGAAGCTCAAGCAGCGTAAGAATACTGAGAGATGAGTTTTTACAGTGTAACATACGCGGAGTTTATCCCTGCGGAGAGGGCGCGGGCTACGCGGGCGGTATAGTATCGGCGGCGTGCGACGGAATTAAATGCGCCCACGCAGTATTAACAGACGAGCATTAAAAAAGCAGGTCAAACGACCTGCTTTTAATTTATTCGGTTTCTTTCTTACCGAGCTTAATCAGCTTAACAATTACGGAGCTGAGCACGAGGTTTACGGCGAGCTCAAAAATGAAGTTCAGTCCGACAAGACCTACAATCATAAACTTACCCGCATTTTCCATACCTGCCGCAGCAGCCCATTCGTTAATGGTAGGCATAAAGAAGATTACACATCCGACAAGGAAGCTTCCCGTATTTACTACGGGTGCCGTAATCGCAGAGCAGATTGCAGCGCCGAGCACGCTCTTCTTTTCAATCAGCTTATAAACAGCGCCAGCCGCAAGACCTGCAAGCACGCCCTTTAAGATAACGGTAATAACCGTACCCACGGGGTTTACCGCAAGAAACGGAGCTGCGTCGCCCGAGGCGAGAACAGTAACGCCGAACGCAAGACCGAGCCATGCTCCCGCGCCGATTCCGTAGAGCGCCGCGCCGACAACAATCGGTATAAGCACGAGGGATACGGAAAAGGTTCCGAACTTAATGAAGCTGCCGAGAAGCTGAAGAACTACTACAATAGCGGTAAAAATACCTACTCCGACAATTTTGTTCGTTTTATTATTCATATTCAGTTTCCTTTCTGCTACCGTTCCCAAGGCAGAAAACCGTTGCCCGAGAAATAAAGTTTTTTCTCACGGGATACAGTGCAAGGTTATTATACTATAAATTTTTTTAATGTCAATATTTTACTTTTATATTTATTTATGCTATGATAGCTTTGGTGATACAATGATAATAGGAAATCTTGAATTTAAGCACATTGCTTTTCTTGCGCCGATGGCGGGGATTGCGGACAGGGCCTTCCGCGAGCTTTGCGTTCAGCACGGCGCGGCGTATACCGTAACAGAAATGGTATCCTCCAAGGGCTTGACCCTCGGCGACAGGAAAAGCGGCGAGCTTTTAAGGATAGGGAGCGAGCGCCCCTGCGGCGCGCAGATTTTCGGCGACAGTCCCGAGATTATGGCGCAGGCGGCGGTTAAATGCCTCGAATACAAGCCCGATATAATTGATATAAATATGGGCTGTCCCGCGCCGAAGGTCGCTATGAGCGGCGGCGGAGCAAGCCTGCTGAAAAATCTCCCCCTCGCCTACGAAATAACGAAGGCGGTGTGCGAGGCGGTGGATATTCCCGTTACCGTAAAAATGCGCAAGGGCTGGGACTCCGATAATATTGTAGCCCCCGAGCTTGCCGAGCTATGCGAAAGGGCGGGAGCTTCTGCAATAGCTATTCACGGCAGGACGCGACAGGAAATGTATTCGGGCAAGGTGGACCTTGAAATAATAAAAGAGGTTAAAAACGCCGTCGGAATACCCGTTATAGCTAACGGCGACGTAACCGACGAGCAAAGCGCGGCGCTGATGCTTGAAAAAACAGGCTGCGACGCAATTATGATAGGAAGGGGCGCGCTCGGCAATCCGTGGATTTTTGAGAGAATTAACGCCTACCTCGACGAGTGCAGAGTTCTGCCCGAGCCGACGGTAACGCAGAAAATGACGACAATGCTCAGACATATCGAAAAGATTATCGAATACAAGGGCGAATATACCGCTATGCGTGAAGCACGGCACCACGCGGGCTATTACACAAAAGGTATGCGCGGCGGCGCGGCGCTCAGGCACGAGATATGCACATACGAGCATTTTGAGCAGCTCCGGGAGCTGGCATACAGAGTTTGCAAGGAGTACGAATAAAGTTGGAACACTCACTTAATATAGTACTGATTGAGCCCGAAATTCCGCAGAACACGGGCAACATTGCACGAACCTGCGCGGCAACGGGCGCAAGGCTTCACCTCGTGGGACCGATGGGCTTTCACATTACCGACAAGCAGGTAAAGCGCGCAGGGCTTGACTACTGGGACAAGCTCGATATCACCTACTATGACAGCACGAAGGAATTTTTTGAAAAGAACACGGGCGGCGAGTTCTTCTACTTCACCACCAAGGCGGAGCAGACGCACTCCGACGTGAGTTACCCCGACGGCTGCTTCCTCGTTTTCGGCAAGGAAACCAAGGGGCTACCCGAGGAGCTTTTAAAGGCAAATCACGACCGCTGCGTAAGACTTCCGATGAGGGGAATTATACGCTCTCTCAACCTTTCAAATTCCGTAGCGGTAGGCGTATACGAGGTACTGAGGCAGTGGGATTACCCCGAGCTTACGTTAAAAGGTCAACTTCATAATCTTAAATGGTAGGAGGCTACTATGGAAAGAGATACTAAAAGAGGGTTACTTATAGTAATAATCGTTCTGCTTGCGATAATTGCAATCGCACTTTCGGGCATATTCGGTCTTATGCTCTTCAGGCAGAGCAATATCGGGATTAACCTCGGTATTGACGAGCAGTATCCGACGGTTATGACGAGGAATGAGGAGAGCAAATACGAAGCGTATTTTATAGAGCTTAACGCGGGCGCGGTTGAAATTACGAACAGCGAGGACGGTAAGCTTCACTACTCCATTCAGGCTGACGAGAAAAAGCTCAGCGTAAGCGAAAAGGACGGCGCGCTCATAATAATCGACAAGTCAAAGAGCGTAAGCAGAATGAAAACGAATAAAACCTCGCGCATAAGGCTTGCCGTTCCGTCGGACTTCGGCGGAAGCTTCAATATCAAATCCGACGCGGGCAATATCACGCTTGAAAACTTCCCCGAGGCAACACTCAACGCCGAAGCAGACGCGGGCGAAATCAAGGTAAGCGAAATTAAAAATATCAAGGCTGACTGCGACGCGGGTAATATTAAAATAGACAAAATAAATAACCGCGCAGACATCTCCGCCGACGCGGGTAATATCAACATAGGTACTGCCGACATTAAGGAGAATTCAAAGCTTGAATGTGATTTCGGCAACATTACCGTTTATGAAATCAGCGAGGTTAAGGTGAATGCAAAATGCGACCTCGGAAAATGTACGGTAAACAAGAGCGTTGATGATTCACAAATAATACTTGAAGTGAACGCCGACTGCGGAAATATTGATATAAACTAAAAAAGTGCAGTGATTTTCACTGCACCTTTTAATATCTCGCCTTGCGAAACATATTGTTGATTTCTCTGCAAAGCGCGGGGTATTTATTAAGGTTAATATCCTCAGAAAGCATCTTCTTCGCGCATTTCTGGCACTCCTTAAGAGTTTCCATATCCTCGAGCATATCGGCTATCGCAAGGTCGGGCAGACCGTGCTGGCGCTTGCCGAAAAAGTCGCCAGGTCCCCTCGTCTTAAGGTCGTAGTCAGCAATCTTAAAGCCGTCAGAGGTCTGTTTCATAACCTGCAGCCTCTCCTTTGAGGAGTCGCTATTATTATCGGACACGAGAATACAGTAGGATTTTTCGCTTCCCCTGCCCACTCTTCCGCGGAGCTGATGAAGCTGGGAAAGACCGAAGCGGTCAGCGTTTTCAATAAGCATAACCGTTGCATTCTGTACGTCGACTCCAACCTCAACGACCGTCGTTGAAACGAGTATCTGTACGTCGCCGCGGGCAAAAGCGTTCATTACATTGTCCTTATCCTTTGGCTTTATCTTACCGTGGAGAAGTCCTAAGTTGTAGCCCTTGAAAACCTCAGTTGAAAGCTGCTCGGCATACTCCTTAGCGGAGATTAAATCGCTCTCGCCCTCGTCAACAAGCGGACATACGATATATGCCTGACGTCCTGAATCGACCTCCTTTTTAATGAAATTATAAATCCTTTCGTGGTAGGAGGTGTCAACGACATCTGTTCTGATTTTCTGACGTCCCGCGGGAAGCTCATCAAGCACGCTAATATCAAGGTCGCCGTAGATAATTAACCCGAGCGTCCTCGGTATCGGGGTTGCGCTCATAACGAGTGTATGAGGATTGTCGCCCTTCATAGCAAGGGTTGCCCTCTGCTCCACACCGAAGCGGTGCTGCTCGTCGGTTACGACAAGCGCAAGACTCTTAAACTCAACGTCGTTTTGTATCAGCGCGTGAGTACCGATAATAATATCAATTTCACCGTCCATAAGGGCGGCTTTTATTTCCTTCTTTTCCTTGGGCTTGGTCGAGCCCGTAAGAAGCGCAAGCCTTAGAGGCGTGCCCTCAAAGAGCTTTGCAAGCGACTCATAGTGCTGAGCGGCAAGAATTTCCGTCGGTGCCATCATAGCCGCCTGATAGCCGCCCTTAACCGCAGAGTACATAACCGCGGCGGCAACGGCGGTCTTGCCCGAGCCTACGTCGCCCTGAATAAGTCTGTTCATAACCCGCTCGCTTCTCATATCCTTAAGGCAGTCATTAACCGCCCTTTTCTGCGCTCCCGTGGGTTCAAACGGAAGGAGCGAATAGAAGTCGCCGGAAAAGTCCGTTTTCAGTCTGAGAGTGTTTTTTACGGTCTTTTTGTCCTTGAGCTTAAGCAGCCCGAGCTGGAGGGTCAGCAGCTCCTCAAAAATAAGGCGTTTTCTCGCAATCGCGATATTCCTTTCGCTGTCGGGGAAATGGATCTGCCTTACCGCGAAATCAAGCGAGCACAAATCGTATTCGCTTTTTAGCTCGTCGCTGAGCGTATCCTCAATATGCTCAAGCTTATCAAGCGCCGTCTTTACGGTCTTTGCTATCGCCTTTGAGTTCAGCTTATCAGTTGCGGGGTATATCGGGTGAATCCCAACCGCGCTGTCGTCCTTTTCAATCTGAGGCGAGCTCATAGAGGTCTGCGTAAAGCTCTTTTCAAGCTTTCCGTAAAGTATATAATCGTCAAAGGTCCTCAGCGCTTTTGCAAGGTATTTATTATTAAAAATCGTAACGTGAATAACGCTCTCGCCGTCGGAGAAATTACACTTATAAAGGGTTAAGCCCTTGCGTATCATAGCCTCCTTAACGGGCGTAATCATAGTAGCCTTAATCGTTACGGTGTCGCCGTTTTCACATTCCTTTACGGTTGCGGTTTTGCTCCAGTCCTGATACTTACGGGGATAGTAACGCAGTAAATCCTCCACGGTGAAAATGCCCAGCTTGTTGAAAAGCTGAGCTCTTTTTTCGCCTACGCCCTTAATATACTGAATATTGTAATCCTCAAAACCGTTCATTTTTTAACCGTAATACCATTCCTCAATATTTGAAAAGTAGTTTCCGTCGTAGCCCTGAATATCGCCCTTAAGCGACTTTGAATAGCATATCATGCCCTGTCTGTACAAAACGGGAATGAACGGAAGCTCCTGTGAAAAGTCAATAATGAACTTACCTATCTCACTCTTTCCCTCAAGGTATTCATTGTACGATTTTGCCGTGTCCTCGTTTTCAAGGTCAATTCCGTAGGAGGTTGCCCCGTCCTTTTCAAAAAAGCTCTGTAGTCCCAAATCGGACGGAAGCTTGGTTTCGCCTATATAAAGGTCGAAATTACCGTTTCTGACCTTGCTGAGATATGCACTTCTTTTTTCAATAGAAAGCTTAACCTTAAAGCCGACGGACTCAAGCTGCTGCTTAACGAGCTGAGCCGCAGCCCTTGAGCCCTCGCGGTTACTGCACAAAAGGCTTAGCTCAAGCTTTTTATCCTTGCCGAGCTTTGCGGAGGCAATCGCCTGCTTCGCCGAGGCAGAGTCGGAACTCGGCGAGAACATAACCGTTTCCTTGGCGATAGCCGAGGCGGGATTAAAAATCGAGAGCGCGCTTTTTCCGTAGCCCCTGTAAGCGCCCTTTACTATCGCGTCGCGGTCAAGAGCATAGTTAATAGCCCTGCGGATATTATAGTTTGCGGTAATTCCGCTCTTGCCGTAAATTCCGATATATATAAGATTGTTAAGATTAACCGTTTTCTGAGAGGTTTTAATCTTTGCCTTGCTGCCCTCAGCCATATCGCGATATGCGTAGCTAATATTGCCTATATTAATCGCGTTTACTATAGATTCCTCGGTTGTAATATTCACAAGGCTAATTTTTATGATATTCGGCGTAAAGCCCGTCTTTTTATCATTAACAACAAGGGCAATAGTTCCGTCGCTGTTAACAAACTTATATCTGCCCGTGCCCGCTCTGAAGCCGTCGTCGTTGTCCTTTGCCCTCGCTACAGCAAAGGTAAGGAGCTTATGCGCGTTCGGGTTAGGGCTCTTAAGCTTAAATATGATTACCTTGTCACTCTCAGCCTTTGCGCTTTTGAAATTGCTGAGCGTACTTTCCCAGTGCGGAGAGTCCTTAGCCTGCTTAAAGGAATACTCAACGTTTTCGGCGGTGAGGAGCGTACCGTCGGAAAAATGCACTCCGCCCTTCAATTCAACGCTGAGAGTCTTATTATCGGGATAGGAATACCTTTCAGCAAGCTGAGGCTGAGCCTCATAGCTTTCGTCAACGTAGAATAGCGACTCATACACGAGGCTTTCGACAACCTGATTGTTAAGCGTACTTGATTCAAAGGGGTTCAGAGAATCGGACTTGGAATAGCTTAAGCGGAAGCTTGAGGTATCAATCTTTGATTCAATTGTGGTCTGAACTTCGTTTTGCGTGGGCGTTTCGTTTCCGCCTGCGCCGCCCTTACACGCCACAAGGCTTATAAGCAGCACTAAGCACAGCAAAACCGAAAGGTATTTTTTCATACTCTGAACCTTTCCACACGAATAGTCTTTCCCGTTTTATTGTCAACCTCAAAGAAGCAGCCCTCGAGCGTACACGGACCATCGGGGTTTGAAAAGCGCACGGGGAGATTGGTTTTCATCTTCCTTATCGCCTTTTCGGGCTCAATACCGAGAACGGAATAATACGGACCCGTCATACCGAGATCCGTAATATAGCCGAGACCGTTAGGGTAAATCTGCTCGTCCGAGGTCTGAACATGGGTATGGGTACCGAAAAGCACCGAAGCCCTACCGTCGATATAAAAGCCCATAGCGCGCTTTTCGCTGCTCGCCTCGGCGTGAAAGTCGACTATAATTATCGTCGCGCCCTGTTCCCTTGCTTTTTCTATCTCTTCGTCAATACAGTCAAACGGATTATAGATATTATCAAGGTATACCGCGCCCTGAAGATTAATTACGGCGACCTTAACATAACCCTTATCGAGTATTACGCTGCCTCTGCCGGGAGCTGAGGGGTGGTAATTCGCGGGTCTGATAATAAACTCGTTTTCGTCAAGATAGTCCGAAATCTCATGCCTTTTAAGCGCGTGGTTTCCGAGGGTTATAACGTCAACGCCCGCCTCGAAAATCGCCCTCGCGCTCTGAGGAAGAATACCGTTACCGATTGCAGAATTTTCGCCGTTTGCGATAACAATATCGGGCTTGTATTCTCTTTTTAATTTATACAGCGTATCCCTGAGGTAATCGCAGCCCTGACGGGATACGATATCACCTATCGCAAGTATTCTCATTAAAAATACTTCTCTTTCTATTCAAATAGGCGCGAGCTAACGAATCTGAAACGCTTAAAATGCGCTATTTAAGCGACCTTTGGCGTTTTCGATTTTGCTTGGCATCAGCCAAGCTGCTATCTCAAGCCACCAAATCTCATCTTAACTAAGCGCATTTTAAGTGCTTTGCAGTTTTAATTAAGCTGATTTGGTCTTAGATGCGGCAAAAAACGCAGGAATACTTTGTGTATTCCGAGTATTTTTAACAATATATAAGGGCAAATCAGCTAATGATAACCGTTCCAGATTCGTTAGCTCGCGCCTAACCTGCATCTTACGATGCAGGCAATTATTTTTAGTATGTAATGCAGTCGGTCGTAATATACTGAGTTCCGAGGTCGTACATAAGCTTTACGGTTTCAAAGTCCTTTGCCGACCAGCAAGCCGTATGGAGCCCTGCGTCAAGCGCTTTTTTAATCATTACGCCGTCACGGTTTTTCTCATCGTCGCAGTCGTAGCTGATACCGCTGTTTTCAAGCGTCCTCGCCTTTTCAATATCCTCGTCCTTAATATCCTCAACAAGAAGGAATACCATATAGTCGGATATCTTCCTGATTTCAACGATATCCTCAAAATCGAAGGCGATAAAGCTTGCGTCTACGTTGTACTTCTTAAGCATTTCAACGATTTCGCCGTAATGATTCCTGTTACGGTTGTACTTAAGCTCGATTACCGCGTGCATACCGTACTCGGCGCACTTTTTGATGTAATCCTCAAGCGTACAAATCTTAAGGTCAGGATACTTGTCAACATTGTGACCGAAGTCAACGGTAGCCTTAAGAAGCGTATCGTAGCTTGAGAACTCGATAACATAATTCTTATCCATTACTCTTGTCGTAACGGGGTCGTGGTGAACTACCCATACGCCGTCAGCGGTTCTGTACGTGTCGCACTCTGCGCCCCAGAAGCCTGCTTTTCCCGCTTCCTCGTATGCGGGAAGAGTGTTTTCGGGAGCAACGGCTCTGAAGCCCCTGTGAGCCGTTAGCTTTAAATCCTCCTTGCCCTCAAGCTCTGTACCCTTAACTGAGCCTACGGTATACGGGGCAAGCTTACAGTAATTTTTAAACCAGATTGCCTTTTTTGCTACAAAATACGAGCCTGCTGCCGCAGCGGCGCAGAAGGTTCCTGCAATAATTTTTGATGCTAATGACATTGTTTAGTCCTCCGATGTATTATCTTCGTTTATATTATTGAATTTAATTCTCTGAGGCTTAATTTCCTCAAAAATATTTTCATAGTTCCAGCGGCCGTTAACGCCCTTTGCCCTCGCGCCGATAAGAAAATGAAGCTTTGCAATTCCAAAATCAATGCTTTTGTCGGAATACGGCTCCTCCACGCGAGCGCTTAGTATTCCCTTTTCGTATCGGAACTTAACGGGTCTGCGGTTAACAGCGGACGGCGCCATTTCAACAAGCTTCATACCGTAGGCATACGCCTCTGGCAGTTTTTCATCGCACGCTTCGAACATATCCT
>FLNY01000199.1_pt1 | contig 16400 bp, 9 predicted proteins | sample 1140381 | NCBI WGS metagenome assembly FLNY01 (sample SAMEA3878172, study PRJEB12797) | bioreactor metagenome | biome: Moose rumen | place: Sweden | collected 2011-10
CCTCAGCTTTTAGTTTGGCTTTGGCGGCAGCCTTGGCATCGGCTTCGGCTTTCCGTTTTGCCTCGGCAAGAGCTGCGGCTTCTTCGTAATCTTGCGTGGTCATGCTCTGACCATCGGCATGTGGAGCAGTTTCTTGTGGTTGAGAGGGTGTGGGTTCGGGAGTTGGCGAGACAGGAGTTTGCGAAGCTGCGGGCGCAGAGCCACCACCACCGCTTTCGGAGAAGCCATAGTTAACGAGCAGAGCTTCTTCTTCGGGACGATTGGCACTGAGGGTTGTAAACCAAAGGAAAAGCATCAGAGCTGCATGGAAGAGTAGAGTGCCGATGATGCCCTGCTTACGGTATCTTTTGTCTCTCCTGGGATTATTATCGGAAGGTTGCATGAGATGTGGGACAAACTTGTGCGACCTTACTTGGCGCGAGTGGCTAATATAAGTTTGTATTTATTTTTCTTGGCAATGTTCATAACCTTGACGACTTCTTTCATGGGGACGTTTTCATCGACATGAAGTGCTATGTACATGTCGGGCTGGCTGCCGAGCTTTGCTTGCAGAGCAGGCTCAAGTTCTTTGAAAGAGACTCTTTTGGTTTCGACATAGTAGCGTAGGTCGGCTGTTATGGAGACTGACGTCTGAGGCTTGGCAGAGGTTTGGTTTTTGCTTTGCGGCAGAACGAGTTTGAGGGCGTTTGGGTGGACAAGCGTAGAGGTGAGCATAAAGAAGATAAGCAACAAAAATATGATGTCGGTCATAGACGACATGCTAAATGCTGAACTTACCTTGCTACGTCTTTTGAGAGCCATTGTGAGCGAGGGGTAAAGAGGTTAGACTGTTGGGTCGTTGAGCATATCCATAAAGTCCATTGTGCGGGCTTCGAGAGTGGCGACAACACGGTCGACACGAGCTGTCAGATAGTTGTACATGAAGTAGGCGAGAATGCCAACGACGAGACCGCCGACTGTAGTTACGAGAGCTGTGTAGATGCCGCCAGCGAGCGAGCTAACCTCGATATTGTTGCCTGCGCTTGCCATTTCGAAGAAGGCTTGAATCATGCCAGTAACAGTGCCTAAGAAGCCAATCATAGGGGCTCCGCCAGAGATGCTGGCAAGACTTGCGAGTCCTTTTTCAAGAGTATTGACCTCGATATTGCCAGCGTTTTCGACTGCTGTTTGGACATCGGAGAGTGGTCGACCGATGCGACTAATGCCTTTTGCGACAAGACGTGCAACAGGGTCGTCGGTAGAGTCGCAAAGAGAGCGAGCAGACTCAATATTGCCACCATGGATATAGTCGCGGATTTTATCCATGAAAGATTTGTCGCCGTGGAGAGCTTTGTTGAGGGCCATGTAGCGGTCGATAAATATATAGACGGCATAGATGGACATGGCGAGGAGGACCCACATTATGAAACCACCTTCAAAGAAAAGGTCTATGACACTAAGAGATGCTTCTTCTGCAAATTCTTCCATACCTTCGGCCAAGGCTTCAGTCTCGGCTCCGTTTGCCTGAATCATAATAGTTTTTGTTGTATTGATTTTTACTTATTAGTCAGAAACAAAGTTAGATAATAAATCGGAAATAGAAACAATAGTATTGGTGGCTTGGACCTTAATAAACATAGAAAATCGGGGAGCAAAGATTTGCCCCCCGAACATTTATTGGTGATAATTATTTTTCTACGTAGGTATTTTCTTCGCCCCAATTGGCTATGTAGGCAGAGGTTGTCCCGACAGGAATATTGATTGTCAGTCCCGTCTTACCAAGGTTTGTTTTGGTGGGATTCTTTATTTCGGAGTTGATGGTGGTGAGGTCGGCACATAGGCAGAAAGGAGCGTTACCGATTTTGCTAACAGACTCTGCAAGTGTGACGGAAGTTATGCCACTGACGCCAGCAAAAGCAAAGTTGCCGATGTCGGAAGTGATGCTGAGGGCTGTAAGATTGCGGACGCGTTCACCGACATATAGCATGGCGCCTTTGGCTGCTGCTGGGTTGGCGAGAGTGTCGGCAAAAGAGATGGCGAGCCAATCTTCGATAGCGTTGTAGCGGATCTCGCCAAGGCTGGTGCATTCGGCAAAGGCTTTAGAAGCAACAGTGGTCAGCGTAGAAGGGATTTGGAGTTTGGTAAGACCGCAACCACTGAATGCCTCCTTTTCGATTGTCGTTATGCCATCGAGACTGATGGTTGAAAGACGAGTGCAACCTTTGAATGCAGACTCAGGGATGGTGGTAAGAGAATTGGAATGAGTGAAAGACTTGAGGTAGGTGCAATTGGCAAAGGCACTCTTACCAATCTCATCGGCATCGACACTGACTGACGTGAGACTTTCGACGCCATAGAAAGCGAAGTTCTTGATGTTGCCATCTATTTGCAAATCGGTTGGCTCGGAGCCATTGACAAAAAGATGTTTGGCAATGCTGACGGGATTGGCAGTGGAAGAGGCGAAGCCGATGTTTAACCAATCGGCGAGAGAGGTTGTATAGACTGCAGAGAGAGCTGTGCAACCAGAGAAAGCATCGGCACCGATAGAGGTAACGGTTTCGGGAATCTCTACGTCGGCAAGTTTTGAACAGTCTTTGAAAGCGTTGGTAGCGATGGTAACGACATGGGATAGACCGATGCTAACGAGACTACGACAAGCTTCGAATGTTGATTCTTCGATGGTTTCGATGGTACTTGGAAGATTAATAGAAGTGAGCGAAGAGCCGTCGAAAGCATGGGCTCCGATTGTGAGAAGTCCCTTGTTGAGAGTAATGGACTTAAGGTTGTAAGCACCTGCAAAAGCGTAGCTACTGATGTCGGTTACGGAAGAAGGTATTTCAACGCTCGAAACCTCGACGCTATCGATAAGGAAACTTATGCCAGTGTTGAGTGGGTTGGAAGCACGATTGCCAAAAGAGGTGGTAGCGAAAGCTGCTATGTCGTGAATGTTGACAAACTTGAGTCCAGTTTCGGTAAAGGCTCCATTACCGACGGAACGTATGGAAGCAGGCCAATCGATATACTTGACTGCTTTACAGTTGTTGAACGCATTCTTGCCAATAGACTCGAGCGAGGATGAGGGAAGTGTTATAGAGGCAAGGTTATCGCAACCATAGAAAGCATCGTCGCCTATGGACGTAACGCCTTCGGGGACGGCAAATGTTGTTATGGCAGAACAATTTTTGAGGAAAGAAGATGGAATGGATGTTGTACCTTCTTGCATAGTGACGAGAGCGAGTTCGGAACAACCATTGAAAGCACCAGAGCCAATGGAACGGATGGAAGCTGGCAACTCTATTTGAGAAAGTTTGGAGCATTCGGCAAAAGCTTCATCGCCTATGGTGGTAAGGTTTTTAGATAGATTGCCTATGCTGACAAGGCTATTACAGCCATAAAAGGCTTGTTCTTCAATCTTCGTAACACAATCGTAGAGGGAGAGGCTTGACAGAGCGGTGGCGTTGGCAAAGGCTTTTTTGCTTATGACGGGGAGCCCTGCACCATCGGACGTCTGGATAACTACGCGACCGAGAGTGGAGCAGTCGGCAAAAGCTTCTTCGCCAAGGCTCTTGACGGAGGGAGGTATGCGAACAGAGGAAATATTGACACAAGCGTGAAATGCCTTATCGCCAATGCTATCGAGGGTCGAGGGGAGAGTGTATTCGGCAAAAGTAGCTTCATCGAATGCGCTTACGCCTATTTTGGTGACGCCATCGGAAATGGTTACTTTGGAAGCGGCGAGACCTGCAAAAGCATAGTCGTTGATGGCGGTTACATCAGAGATGACGAACTCTGTTGTTTCAACACCTGCAATGGTAACGTTGTGAGCGTTGTGAATGGGGTTGGCGGGAGCATCGGCAAAAGCAATCTTACACCAACTTGCAACAGAAGCTATATCGACACTTGTGAGGGCATTGCAACCTGAAAAAGCACCTTTGTTGATTGTTGTAACGCTTTGGGGGATTGAGATGGTGCTGAGCGAAGAACAATCTTGAAAAGCGTATTGACTGAGAGTTGTGAGGCTGCTGGGGAGTGAGACATTCTTAAGCGCAGAGCAAAGACGGAAAGCTTCGACGCCAACGGACGAAATGCCCTGTGGAAGAATGACAGAAACTATGCTGGTATCGCCCAAGAAGGCGTAGTCGTTGACTGCAGTAATGCCTTGTGGAAAAGTGATTTCGGTTTGCATCTTACCATCGACGGTCAGACCTCCAGCAAACTTGACGGGATTGGCATCGCCATCGGCGAACTTGATTTTGCACCATTGGTCGACTGTGGGAATTGAGACAGTGGCGAGTGCATTACAATTGGCAAAAGCTCCTTTGCCTATGGAATCTAAGCATGAAGGGAGAGCTATAGAGGCGAGGCTTTGACAATTTTGAAAAGCATAGCTGTCGATGTAGGTTACAGAAGCGGGGAGAGAAACAGACGTAAGAGCCTTACAACCAGAGAAAGCACCGCCACTGATGGTGGTGATGCCTTCGGGGAGGGAAACAGATACGAGTTCTTTTAAGTCTTTGAAGGCGTATGGTGCGAGACCAGAAACCGTAAGATTATTGATTTGGGAGGGGACGGATATGCTACCCGACGTGTTTTCGTCGACTGCAACCACTTGACAATGGTTGTTGGCAGTAACGACGTAGGAGTAGTTGACACCACCGACCTCGGCTTGCAAAGCTTCGTAGGAGGCGGCTATGGCTGAACGATCATCGACATCGACATCATCGTCGCAAGCAACGAATGTAAACGAAAGACAGAGAGCCAACGATAGGTTTCGGACGGCTGAAATTATTCTATATTCTCTTTGCATGATATGCTTTAAGTGTGAGATATATGTTACGCTATTATATACTAACTAACAAAGGTAGTTAAAAAGTATTGACAAAATTAATGATTGGAGGACAATTGATTAAATTTTTCATAAAAAATCGTAACAATAGGATTTCGTAATACGTAGAAAACGATAGCAAAAAGAAAGAAAAAGAAAATAGATAAATGAAAAAAACGATAAGTTTTGCATTGCTTGCGCTATCGGTGGTGGGCGCAAACGGACAGACACCGACTGCGGCAGACTATGAAGGTTTGTCGGGTACAAAGACAATGGTCGTTACGGACGAGAATATGTTCAGCGACTATAACATGTCGGTAAAGGACAACATTCCGAAAGATTGGAAACTGACGCAGACGGAGTACATTTCGCGCAAGAAGTTTGAGCAAAAGCGTACGGACCATGCGTTTTCGTTTTTGGTAACGACGACGGGCTACTACAAGGGAGACGACTCGAGAGAGAAGTATACTTATATGAGCCTTTTGATGGGCAAAAAAGGTAGTCAACTGACAACGATGCCTGACTTGATTTCGGTGCCATTGTGCTACGCAAGTGTGAGCGACCAGAACTACGTGTATAAACTTCCAGCGATAATACGCTTCATGCAGAAGCACGTGGAGAAGATGAAGGCAGAGCCAAAACTTATAAGTGATAGTCCGCTACTTGTGTATAGGAAAGACAAGAAAAGCCTATCGGGCAAGACACTTTACTTGCTAAAATCGGAACTTGAAAAGAGCATTCAGAGTGAGAGTGCACTGAAAAAGGTGTATCCGTATGCAGTAAAGATTGTGAGCGAGGACGACATTCGAAAGGCCATTGAGGAGAAAGACGACAATGTGGTCTTCTTGCACAAGGTTGGCCCCGAGAAAAGCAAGAATAAGGCACTATGCTTCAAGATATTGATGGGCGCAGCAGACTCTGAGATTTACTTTTTTGACTATCATAAAATTGATAGAAAAAATGGAGATTACTTGCGAGCAAAGGACTTGGAGAAGGCAGCAAAAAATTAATTTGACATAAAGAAATTAGTTTGAAAAAGACTGCCCATGCACGTGGTGTGCTTGGTCGGTCTTTTTCTTTTTTTATTTGTTAGAGATGAAAAGGAAAGCACTTGCGACAATACTGACGGCCGTGGCGATTAACGCGTCGGCTGGGGATGTGTATGATTATATTGTGGCACAAGATGGGAGTGGAGACTTTGCTTCGGTGCAAGAAGCAATTGATGCGATAGGGGAGAAAAACGATGAGCAGAAAAACATATACATAAAGGCAGGTACTTATCGTGAACATGTATGTATACCAGAGGGGAAGAATAGGATTAGCTTGATTGGCGAGGGGGCTGACGTTACACTGATAAGCGACGACAGAGTTAGCGGCGGAGAGAAGGCTGTGCCAGTGGATAAGGGAGCGACAATGGTGGTGATGGCAAACGACGTGACGTTGCAAGGGATAGCGATAATGAATAGCTATGGATTTATGAAACAAGAGGGACCTCAAGCGTTGGCACTGTATGCAAAGGGAGATAGGATTGCGATTGAGTATTGCGCGCTAATGAGCTATCAGGACACATATAGGACATCGAATAGTTCGAATGGGCGAAACTATGTGGCACATAGCCTCATTGTGGGGGCGGTGGATTTCATATACGGCAATGGGAATGCATGGATTGAGAGTTGCATGATATTCGTAAACAGGAAAAGTGGTGGTTGGATTGTGGCGCCACGCCATGGGAAGGAGACCCGATGGGGATATGTGTTCAAACGCTGTTCGATAACAGCCGAAGGTGACCCACAAGAGACACAGGTGTGGCTGGGAAGACCGTGGAAAAATGAGCCGAAAGCTGTGTTTATAGACACAAAGACCGAACTGACTATTCCGGCAGAGGGTTGGTGGCCAACGATGGGTGGGCTACCGAAGGTGTTTGCAGAATATGGGACTATGGACGCAAATGGAGATAAAATAGATTTGAGCAAACGTAGGAAAAGATATTACGTGGTGGACAAAGAAAAAAAAGACACCACATGGTGCGAAGCGAAGAGTTTGCTTACAACGGAAGAAGCAAATGCGTATACGCTTGGGGCAGTCATGGGAGGCGAGGACGGATGGCGCCCAGAGAAGTTATTTGCACATGATGAGAATGCTAAGATTATAGGTTATGCTATTGTAAGGAAAGGGAAGATTGTAAGTTTTAGCAAGAAAAAGGCACGCAATTCTTTACCCGTGAATGAATTTGGGTGCATAGCGAGGAATTATTATTCGGAATAGGGGAGAAGGGACATAAACAACTTTTTCAACAATTTTTAATTAACTTAGCAAAAAAGAATAAAATAATTAATGGAGATATTGTTGCGCAACATAGCAAAATGCGTCCTGCTGGCGATGGCAACGGCAAGCATGGCACAGAATAACCCAGTTTTGAAAGGACGATTTGCAGACCCAGAGGTGATGTATTCGGAGAAGACGGGTAAGTTTTATATTTACCCGACGAGCGACGGATATACAAATTGGCAGGGTGATAATTTTCATTGTTTTTCGTCGTCGGACATGAAGCAATGGACCGATGAGGGTGTGATATTGGACTTAAAGAAAGACGTAAGTTGGGCAGACAGCAGAGCATGGGCACCTTGTATAGAAGAGAAGAAACAAAAGGACGGCACGTATAAATATTACTTTTACTTTACGGCAGAAACGAAGATTGGCGTGGCAGTGGCAGATGACCCGACAGGACCATTTAGGGACTTGGGGCATCCACTGATAGCAGAACGACCTAAAGAAGCTGACGGCGGTCAGTGCATTGACCCAGACGTGTTTACAGACCCCAAGAGCGGAAAGAGTTATCTGTATTGGGGGAATCATTTTATGGCGATAAGCGAATTGGGTAAAGACATGACGAGCCTTGTGGCAGGGACGACACGGGAGTTGATACACTACAGCAAGTTGTATCGTGAGGGAACGTATGTGTTTTACAGAAAAGGGAAATATTATTTTTCGTGGAGCCAAGACGACACGCGTAGTCCGAACTACTGCGTGCGCTACGTGATGAGCGATAGCCCGACAGAAATGCCAGCACTGGAGACGAGCAAAGTAATATTGCGAAAAGACCCTGAAAAGGGAATTTACGCTACGGGACATCATTCGGTGGTGAACGTGCCGGGGACTGACATTTGGTTTATAGTGTACCATAGGTTTGTACGCCCAGACGGGATAGAAATGGGGCGTGAAGCTGGGTATAATAGAGAGGTGTGTGTGGATAGGCTATATTTTGATGCCGAAGGGAATATTGTGCCTGTCGAGGTGAGCAAGTAGGCGACGGGCGTAACAAAGTGAAAAACGGAGGCGTAGATAGACAAACTAACACAAGGAAGAGACAACAAACGCATGCAAAGCACACAAAAAGACATAAGGAGAGTGGTAGCGACTTTGCTATGTATGGCTGTGGGCGCACATTGTGCGAATGCGGACAGAATATCGAGCAAACTGTCGATAACGAACATAGGAATCCCAGAGGGTTTGTCGCAGAATACGGTGAGGGACATAGAGCAAGACAATGATGGCTTTATGTGGTTTGCTACGTTTGACGGGCTAAACAGATATGACGGCAAAAACTTTGTGGTGCATAAGCCGAAAGACAGACCTAATGGTCTGACAGATAGGCAACTTAGGTCGGTACGAAAAGACGACGTGGGCAACTTGTGGATACGAACATACGACAAGTCGTATAGTTGCTATAATCCGGCAAAAGACGTGTATTACCCGCTACGAGACAGATATAATCGGGTGTGTGAGTTTGCACAGAGTAGTTTGCAGATTCAGGACTCGGCAGTGCTGATACACGGGAATGCAAAGGGTGCATATTTGTATGACGTACGAGGCGTGGAGCCGAAGTGCATTTGGCAAGACACGTTGCTATATAGAGATGGGCTGCGATATGGAGGAGCCTTTTGGCTATGTGGAAAAGACGTGGTTCGCCTAAGTTCGGAAGGGACTGAAGAGAGGCTTGAGATTGATGGTCTGAAGAGTTCGTTTGGCTTTTGCGTGCAAGCCGATATTGGGCTGATTGTGGATGGGACGAGAATGCTGAGGCGATTTGATGCGCGCACGCTGCGCCAGTTGCCAGACGTAATGATTCCTGTGGCAGGCAAGAAGGTGAAGGGCATTAAGCCAGTGGGCAAAAGCATGGTGATCATGAACGGGATGAAAGATGGTCTGCTACTTTATGATGTTCGCCAAGACGAGATGTTGCCACTTAGCACGATAGGAGCAGAGGAGATTGAAGGCGTGGAAGTGGAAATCTTGCGAGACAATGCGGGGAACTGTTGGTTTTATGATGGAAAAGGGACATTATATTACTTGGACGAACAGAACAACGAGCTACAGAAGGTCTCGATACTTGACGACGGGACAGCGAACATTGTGGACAACCCACGAATATGCATATTGAAAGATAAGTATGACGAGGGGGTATTTTGGATAACGAGCTATGGCGGAGGCTTGATATATTATGATTCGGTAGACAAGACAAAGGAGAAGATAACGTCGAAGAATGCGGTGATGCCCAACTACTTGCTTAGCATAGAGCAAGACGTAGACGGGAATATATGGGTGGGGAGTGAGTTTGTGGGGCTGCTGAAGATAACACCACAGAAGTTTGTTAGCAGAATAATCCGTCCTTCGGTGGATGGATTTAACGCTCAGAACAACGTTAAGACTATTTATGAAGACAGGGATGGCAACATTTGGATTGGCATACGCAACGGAGACTTGTGTGTGTATGACCCACAGATAAAGGAGATAAAGCACAGGATTAAGGGTGTTAAACCATATACGTTCATTGAGGACAAGGACGGACACGTGTGGATGGGTACACGCGGTAGTGGCATATATGTGTATGACCAGCAGACCGTGCAAGAGATAGCACACTACACACACGAGAAGGGCAATGACAACACGTTGAGCAGCAACGACGTGTTTAAGATAATAAAAGATAGAGAGGAGAACATTTGGATTGCGACCTTTGGCGGGAGCATAGACTACGTGTCGGCAAGCCAGAGGAAAGACGTAAAGTTTAGGCGATTTTGGCTTGGGAACACCAAGAGACGCAATCAGATAAGGGATATACTTCAAGACTCGGAGGGGATGATATGGGCAGCGACGGCTGACGGCATTGCCGTGTTTAACCCCGACAACATAGTAAACGACCCGAATGACTTTTACATATACGGATATAATAGTGGCGACATTAATGGTTTGGAGTCGAAAGACATCAGGACTATATATGAAGACAAGAGCGGCATCGTGTGGATTGGCACAGGCGGAGGCGGACTCTACAGAGTCAACTTTGAGGTGGGACAAAAGTTTAAGAAATATTCGAAAGAAAATGGATTGCCGTCGGACATTGTGAGTTCGATTTATAGCCCGAACGACAGCATACTTTGGGTGGGTACGGAGTGTGGTATGGCGTATTTTAACACAAAGAGGGAGACGATAGTAAGAGTGCAGATTGAGGAAAACTTGCGAGGAACGCTATATAACGACCATGCAGTGATATTGCAAAAGGGGACGAATCACTTGTTGTGGGGGACACTGGACGGCATATTGGACATTGACGTGCGAAGCAACGTGAAGACTACGGAGCGTAGCCCGATGATAACGAGCCTGACTATTGACGGAAGGAGGATTACGTTGGCCGACTACGCTGACATCACCGATGGAGAGTCGCTACACCATACAACAAAAATAAACATACCAGCTAGGACGTCGACATTTACGATACAGCTGACAACGCTTGACATGAATGCGTTGGTGGACGACGAGATACAATATAAGATGGAGGGAGTGGACGAGTGGACAAACATGCAGTTGACAGACAAGGTGACGTATAATAACTTGCCAGCAGGTGAGTATACGTTCTTGATGAAGACTAATTCGCAAGAAGAGAGGAAAGCTCGGAGTGTGGACATAGTCATAAGTAGTCAGTGGAGCGATAGCACGATTATGCGCATACTATATGGACTGCTGTTTTTGACACTGACAATGTTGCCGATGTACGTGTCGCAAAAGTATTGGAAGAAGATTGCGAGCGAAAAGATGGAGGAATCGTTGCGAAAATATAAGTCGAGATTCTTTCATAACATAAGTGATCAGCTACGACTGCCAATAAACACAATAAAACACTCGTCGAATTACTTGACGAATAAGATGATGCAGATGCCGACTGGCATTCGGACGCACGTGGACATAATCCAACGCAACACGACGCAGCTGAACGAAGTACTGAGCAGTCTATTATTGTTTAAGCAAGCAAAAGAGAAGTTGCCACTGAACATTGAGCAAGTGGACGTCACGAGCTATATTACAGAGATTGTGCACAGATATAATGAAATATCGAAGAAAAAGAACATAAAATACACACTAGACGTACAGGGCAATCAGCAGATAGCGATAGACAAGACACGAGTGGAAATGATATTGAAGTGCTTGTTGGACAATGCCTTTAAGTATACGCCAGAGGGTGGAAGCGTCCACATAGACATTAGTAAGAATGAGAGTGGCATGTGCGCGATAAGCGTAAGGGATAGTGGCATAGGCATAAATCAAGACAACATAGAGACGATTTTCAACGATGTATTTGACACAGAAAATGTCAGCACGAACAATATAAACTTGTCGGCAGCGAACGACTTGGCGTTGTCGCACCATGGGACACTGGAATATGAAGAGAATCCGATGGGAGGCTCGATATTTACACTATGGTTGCCAACAGACTATAGACAGTATTTTGACGTGAACATCATTGACGAAGATAGCGACATGTATGACGACAAGGAAATAGTGGAGAAAAGCAGCAAAAAGCTATTTCGGAAGTCGAATGATAGTGCGTTGAAATTGCGCACGACGATATTGCTTTTGGAACCGGACAAAGACTTGTGTCATTTTTATGCCGATAGGCTGTCGCCATATTTTGAGGTGGAGATTGCGCACGACACAAAGGAAGCCGACATGCTGGTTGAGAAAAACCGACCAGAGATAATAGCATGTGGGCATGGAGATGGCACATTGGACAGCATAAAATACATAAACGAAATTCGTCGATTGTTTAGCTACGGAATGGGCAAGACAATCTTGGTGACGAAAGACAAGGAGAGAACGGAAGAGACTTATAAGAACCCCAATATTATGTGTGCAGACGTAATATTGCAAAAGCCGATAGTTGCGGAGCAACTGCTTGACATGATAAAGAAGCTTGCAAGGCAAGTGGACCAGATTGGTGGACACTTGGAGGCGTTGCATAGGACGCATGACAATCTTGAAAAGACGGATGCAACATTTTGGAGTAAGTTTACGGACATCTTGACGAAAAACATAGGCAGGAAGAATTTCTCGATAGACGACATTGGGATTTCGCTCCAGATGCGCAACAGGGAAATTGACGAAAAGGTAAGGAACATAACAGGCTTGCCGACGGAGGAGTATGTCGAGCTATGGAAGATGGAGCAATGCAGAAAACTGATACAGACAGGCAGTAGAAGTTTGAAGCAAGTGTTTTCGGTGTATTCGGTTGGCGACATAAACTCGTTTTGCAGATATTACCGAAGATTGTTTGGCATATTGCCATTCGACGAGAAGACAAACACAGACATCAATCAAAACAATATATAAACTAAAGAAAGCAGAGAACTTAGACTATGAAAAGGATTTACATAGCCTCGGCAGTAATGCTATTGAACGTGTGCGGCACAGACGTTGTGGCACAGAAGACACCAGAGTGTGCGGACGTGCTGGCGGCAGCACAGAAGGTGAACGCATACTTCATGAAGACGAATCCAGACCCGACAGTGCCATCGTTTGTAAAGCGTATGCGCCCGAGCCACATTTGGACACGTGGCGTCTACTACGAAGGGCTGATGGCATTGTACGAGATATATCCAGACCCTACGTATTATGACTATGCGTATACGTGGGCAGACTTTCATAAGTGGGGATTTAGGCATGGCGACACGGACCGCAATGCTGACGACTACTGCTGCGCACAGACATATATTGACTTGTGCAGACTTGACGGCAAAGTAGAAAGACTGCGCCACACGAAAGCCCTCGTGAACATGCTGGTCAACACACCACAGACCCAAGATTGGTATTGGGTGGACGCAATACAGATGGGTATGCCCGTCTTGGCAAAGATGTATGCAGACACCAAAGACAAGCGAATAGGCGAAAAGATGTGGCAGATGTATGCGGCAACGCGCAACGAGATTGGCGGAGGACTATTTAGCGAGAAGCACGGGTTGTGGTATCGCGATGCAGACTTCGTCCCCCCATACAAAGAGAGCAATGGTCAGCCATGTTTTTGGTCGCGAGGCAATGGTTGGGCTATGGCAACGTTGGTGCGTGTGCTGATGGAAATCCCCCAAGATGATGCTCACCGACAGGCCTACGTGAACGACTTTGTGGCAATGGCGAAGGGGATTGCAAAGTGCCAACGTAAAGATGGTTTTTGGAATGCGAGCCTATTGTGCGAAGAAAACTATGGAGGCATGGAAGCCACTGGTACATCACTTTTCGTGTATAGCCTTGCATGGGGCATACGCACAGGAATCTTGCCCGAAAAAGAGTATAAGAACATTATGCTGAAAGCATGGGAAGGGCTCTACAACAACTGCATACGCAAAAATGGTTCGCTGGCCTACGTGCAGGGTACAGGTAGTAAGCCAAGCGATGGTCAGCCAGCAACAGCGACGTCGACACCAGATTTTGAAGACTACGGCATAGGCTGTTTCTTGCTTGCAGCAAGCGAAGTATATAAGATTTCGACGCCCGAAGTGCGCAATAAGAAATAAATTTATAGAAACAAGAGCAGACGGGACACTGCAGATGGTGGCAGTGTTGCCGTCTGACTTTATTTGACGACCCACAACAATTTGCCACAAACAATGAACACATACGTTGCGATAGACATATTGCCGACATGCATAAACACATACATGGGGCAAATAGGAGAAAATGGTCTGGAGATGCAGCTTGCAGACTCGTTTGAGATACACGAGGTGCACATTTTTGGACATTATTATTGGAATGTGTTCAACATATATGGCAACTTGCTCAAGTCGCTTAAAAAGGTGGCAGCACAGAGCGAAGAGATTAGCTCGATAGGCATAGATGGCTTTGGCGCAGACATTTGTTGCTTTGGGACAGATGGTCAGTTGCTGTCGCAACCGTTATCGTTTTTGGACGTGATAGACAACAAAAACAAGACTCGGTTGCAACACAGAATGACAGAAGCAGAGCTATTTGAGAAAACGGGAATGCCCAACTTGACGTTTAGCTCGCTAATGCTACTGAACACGATGCGAGAATATGGTAGTACGTCGCTATCGGTGGCAGACAAGATATTGTTTTTGCAAGACACGCTCATATATCTGCTGACAGGCGAAATGATTACAGAGAGTACGGTGGCGAGTGCAGGCGGACTGATGAATGCAAACAGCCGAGGGTTGGACGCCAACATTTTGTCGAGAATGAACCTGACGCCCCGAAACTTTGGGACATTTGTATATCCGGGCATGACAATAGGCACAATTAGCGAAGACGTGCGCAAACTGACGGGTCTGCCCAAAGTGCCAGTCGTGGCAGTGGCAGAACAAGATGTAGCCTCATCGGTGATTTCGGTTCCGACAGAGACGAACAAGTTTGCATATATATTTTCGGGCAGAATGTCGGCCGTGGGCATAGAATTGACGAAGCCAATATTAAAATATACGGCACTGCAAAACAAGGTGTGTAACCAGCAGGGAATAAACGACAGGATATGTTTTCATAAGTTCTTAAGAGGACTGCCATTGTTGCAAAAAGGTTGGGCAGAATGGGGCGTAGAAAGTGAGGCAGAGATGACCAGAATGGTGCAAGAGTTGCCAGAAGAAGCGAGTAGTTTTGTAGACACCGAGCTGACGGTTTTTGACAGTGCAAGCTCGGTTAATGAAGTGGTGGCGAACTATTGTAGACTGACGCATCAGGTTGTGCCAGAAGGCAATGGTGCGGTGGCGCGATGTATGATGAAGAGTTTGGCATTGCGATATGTCGAAGAGATTCAAAGAGTTTGCAACGTGGCCGAGAAAGAAGTTGACGAAATACACATGATGGGAACATCATCGGACAACGAATATTTTTGTCAACTGATAGCCGACGCAGCACAGAAGCCCGTATGTGGCAATAGGAAAAACGCTGCTGCCGAAGGCAATGTAATGGCTCAGGCGTATGCGGCTGGCGTGGTTGACAACGTTGAAGAATTGCGAAGCCTGAATAGTCGTTCGACTACGCACAAGTGGTATGAGCCTAAGAGATAGGTAGCCACACATTTCGGCACACGACGACCCAAAACTTGCCACACTATTTGTATGTGTGGCATTGCTGTTATAAAAAGGTTTCGATATTGTAATTAAAATTTCATAAACACGAAACTTTTGTTTTTTCTTTGTGCGTTTGGCACAGCACTTGCGGAGTCAAAGAGACGTAATATATGTAAGCAAAAAGACTATGAAGAAACTAATCGTAATACTCACCATATCGCTTGCATGCCTCTACATAGTTGGCAGTTGGGCACAAGACAAAACACCAATGAAAATGACGGACAAAGAGCTATGCGCAAAGGTTGACTCGCTTGTAGAAGTGGAGCAACCACTATCGGCAGCACCATTTATAGCCGAAGCCAAGAAACGAGCAACGGCACATAGGGACACAAAATGGATGCTTGAAACAATCGAAAAAGAGATCGTCATAAACAGCAGGCGAATGCTGAGGGAGGAGACCGTACAGAGCCAGATAAGCAAAAACATTGAGGGAGCATGGACACCACTCAAACAACTGCTATACTTGAACTTATACCAGTGCGACAAAGAAGAAAAATATGCTCGTGAGGCATTAACAGACGAAGCCGAATTGCGAAAGATTATGGCATCGGACATTGTGAGCGACAAGGAGATTTTTGAGGGGATGAACTTGTACGACTACATTGCTATGAGCCTCGTTATGAACATGCCGACCGAGACAGAATCGGCACTGACAGAAGAGCAACTGAACAACATTGTGGCTCCAATGGCAACGTTTGCAAATGGACAGATGTCGCTACCGACCGACCTTGACATTGTGCGCAACATGGCACGTGGAGCGCAAACAGAACTGTCGGAGATTCTCTCGCACGTGCTACGCATTATGCAGGCGGAAAAGATTCCGGCAGTGAAGTACGACGGCGAAAAAATGGAGACGCTGCATAAGGAGCTTAGTAGCCTAAGACCGAGCAATGGTTCGGCAAGAGCAATGGTTGACTTTGCACAAGCCAACGACTTGATAAACCGCGCCTCGGCAATGGACAACGTGAGAGAAGCAGACGAGAAAATTGCCGAAGCTACCAAACTATACGAAACGGTGACTAAAAAACTGCCGAAGGGATATTTTAGGACTTTGGCACAAGAGCAGTTGAACGACATTAGACAAGAGAACGTCTTTATTGGTAGCGACGGACAAGTAATACCGAACAAATATGTGCCAATTTATTTGAAGTATAGGAATGTAGGGAATATAACAATACGCGTCTACAAGGTTG
>FLNY01003919.1_pt1 | contig 16396 bp, 14 predicted proteins | sample 1140381 | NCBI WGS metagenome assembly FLNY01 (sample SAMEA3878172, study PRJEB12797) | bioreactor metagenome | biome: Moose rumen | place: Sweden | collected 2011-10
TTCCATACAATGTTTTCCATTACTTTATTTCCCTTTTCTATCAAAAATTTTATTTTTCTGTATTGTATCTTTCACCGCTTGTTGTAGCATCGTCATTAACATCTTCCATACTATCACGCACTTCACGCATTGTTGTAATGACATCCTGTACCTGAACCTTTAAATTTTTAAGCATTGCAACTACATTTTCATCGGCCGTAACAAATGTCGGAACAGTCTCATTTGTAGTTATAATCGAACTTGCTGCGGTAGCTGTAAATCCATCCTCTATTACAGTATCATTTTGCGATTCTATTTCATCTACAACATCATTGTAAGTATCTATATCTATCTTAGTATCTTTTGTCACTCCCATTTTTATCTCCATTTTTTATACTATGCGCCAAGATCTCGTAATTGACTTAAAATATTGTTTCTTTCGTTATAAAGGCTCTGTATTTTTTCATTTGCATTATCAATTCCGTCTTGTATATCTGTAGTCAGCTGAGTAAGTTCTGTTTGATATGAAGTGTTTGATGACTTGACTGTTACATGAGAAGTGACAGCATCATCCGCATTTGTTCCCTCCCAATCATTTGAACCATAAATTGCATAACTATCAACTGGAGTAAACACATCAGTATCTAATGTATTATTGTAACTAGTAAGACTTGTTTTTCCATCAGTCAATGTTCTAAGAACATTTGTAAAATGTGTTATGCTATTGTCCACACTTGATAACTGTACTTTTAGCTCTGCTATTCGACTCTGTCTTTCTGCCTCCTTTTTTGCTTCTTCATCAGATGATTGTGACATGTTGCTTTCTCCCTTCGTATTAATTTGTTGTGCGATAAAAAATTATCGCACAACATAAATAAAAGTATTAACCTTCATAGCTAAGATTAGCTGTTGCATCAGTATCAATTGTTTCCAAATTACTAGCTGATGTTTGTACGTTTGTTCCAAGAGTATCAAGTTCCTGAACGTACTTCTCAAGATCTGTATTTAAGCTATAGTAAACATCAAGCAAAGTATTACTTGCAGAACCGTAAGTTGATGACGCGATTTCATCTACTATACTCTTAACATTCTTTAATGTTGTATCAAGCTGCGAACTAAAATCCTGCAGTTGCTTACCGCTTCTATTAATTTCTTCAACGCTACCTTTAATCATTGTTCCCATATTCTAATTTCCTCACTTTCTACATGCTATATGCACTAGCTCCCTTTGAAGCTGCCTCTTCATAGTTTGTCTTAGTCTGCTCAACCCACTTGTGGATCTTCATTATTTCTTCAGACATACTCTGCATCTTTGTAGAAAGATTATTAAGATACTCAACGCAAGCTGTTGCCTCCTGTCCTTCCCATGCATTTTCAAGTGGTCCTTGTAGATTACTTACCTCCAATGTAAGTGAATCCAAATTGTCTGCACCGCTCTTAAGAGATGTAAGGTTCTCCTCGATAGCGGCAATGTCCATACCCATTTCTGCCATATTTCTTTCCTCCTTATTGGCTTATTATTCACATTATGTCTTAACATATAGTGTGCGTAGTTATTAACAGTTATTCTTCAAAATATATAACTGTCCCATTTCTTAATCCTAGCTCTTCTATAGTGATATCTCCCTTAATAAGAGCTATTGGATTATCTGCGCGGAATAGATAAGTTTTTGGATTATCTACATCTATCCCTAAATTGAAACCACTGTTTAAAGCATTAATTAACTCATCAGCAGTTATACTTTTGGGAATCTCTACATCGGTTGATGTATTATTCCAAGAAAATTCAATAATTATATTATCTCCCAAAAATCCTCCCTCCATTGCTTTTTGTTTATATCAAATCTACATAATGTAGAATTTGTCAATATTACCTGACTTCTTGCGGATAATCTCCCATCTTTATCCGGAGGAGATATTCTGATTGCTATTTGTTATTTTTATATCATGTTCATCAGAAATAAAACTAAACCGATTAGATGTTACTGTGGTAGCATCTATGTTTGATAGCACCACTGTTTCCTCGCTATTTAGTACCGTGGTTGCATTATCATTTTCTTCTGTTTTTTTCATCAGGTTTGATGTACTCCAGCTGATTTTTGCTTTATCTTTATCTCTTTCCTTTAATGAATTCCTCTTTGCTTCCCTTTTAACACCAAGGCCTGTTAGTACTCTGATTGAATGAGGGATTTTAAAAACTATGAAAAAAACAATTGATGCTATTAAAAGCGTAATCGCAAGTACCAACAGTATTATTGCTATACTTTGAAACAATTGTGTTTGTTCTGTAATTTCTTCGATATTTAACTGTCCATCCATAAAATTTCTACTCCAGAAGTGAAATAGTTTGTTTCGCTTTTTCTATATTAGTCGCAAGTTCTTCCTCTAGTTCTTTGACTCTGTCAGTTTTTTCTACCCCAGAAGCATCAATATCTTCTTTAACATGCTTTTCTATATCTAATAAAACAAGTTGCATTTGAGATACAGACACACCCGCATTTTTAAACTGTACAGCATTAACACAAATCTGTGACGCCATCTCTTTGTATATTGCAAGAGCGGTATTTGCATTGTCCGATTCAGTAATATTCCCCTCACATAGAGAAACTAAATCGTCCCAATAATCTTTATACGTCACCTCGCTATCTCCTGCTTTATCCACTGCACCAAGCGTTACATAGTATTCAGCAATAGCACCTAGTTTTTCTGCTCGTTCTTTCTGATTTTCATTAAGATTTCCCTCTATTGCTTTATTAAACCAATATGCTGACTGCTGTTTATTACCTTCACCTTCATAGCTGTAGTAATATGCAAGTCCAAGTTTATATGCAAACAAACTATAGCTATCAATATTCTCTGCTAGAATCTGCTCATAGGTCTTTTTACCACTTGTTCTAATTAATAGCTCTCTAAGTTCGGCAGCCTCATCTGCCGAGAAATTTTCATCTAACAGATACACGTTTTCAATAAGGCTAATATATGCTTCCACCTGAGATGGGTCTACGGTAATGGAATTAATCAATGCATCCTTTGTATCTACGGTTGTCGCCCCTCTCTCGGCATCCTCCAAAAGTGTTTCATAACTCTGCTGTTTTATATGCTTTGCGTAACTATATGATAAAAACGCTCCAACCGAAGATAAAACGGCAAGTACAAAAGTAATAACAAAAATCGTAAGCTTTACTCGTTCTTTCTTTCGATAGGTCTCATCCAGTTCATCGTAATGCTCTAATGCAAATAACAACTCATTTGTATTCTGATATCTTTTTTCAGGATCAAGCTGTGTACATTTTGCGACAATCTGTTCAAGCCCTGATGACAATGATTCATCCCAATATCTTATATTTCTAATCTCATAAGGCGGCTCATTAGGATTCATTCCTGTAACAAGATGATATATTGTTGTTCCAAGGCAATAGATGTCTGTCCTGGCATCGGTTTGCCCATGTCCTCCGAATTGCTCCGGCGCAGCATATCCTCTTGTACCAAGAGGGATTGTGTCGTCTATATTTTCACTGTTATATTTACGCGCTGTACCAAAATCAATAAGTACAATTGTTCCATCCGGCTTTAGCATTATGTTTCCAGGCTTTAAATCTCTATATATGACAGGTGGATTTTGAGAATGCAAATATCCCAATACATCGCAAAGCTGCTTGGCCCATTCAATAACTACTTCCTGGGGCTGTGGACCATATTCATCTACTGCTTTTTTAAGAGTATTCCCCTCAATATAATCCATAACAATTAAAATAGAATCATCATAATCTATGATATCTATGACACTCGGCAAATTCGGATGCTTTAGTTTTTTGAGTAACTCTATTTCTGTTTTTATACTAATGAGATTAATTTTTGTAGCTGTAGCTGCATCCTTTCTAATCTCCTTAATTGCCCATTGTTTATTTGCTCTCTCATTCATAGCCAAATAAACAATACTCATTCCCCCATGTCCTATTATATTTAAAACCTTATATTTATTATCTATTACTGTTCCTATTTCTAACATAATTTATACCGATATAATAAGGCTTGAAATATTATCATTCTCACCCCTGTCCATAGCCATCTGTGTCAATTTCTCAAGTCCTTTAGGTTGCGGAGCTATAAACATAATCTCTTGAGGTTTTAGCTTTCTCCAAAAGCCATCCGAACACAGCACAAAATGAATATTTCTATTAAACTTCCCTGTAAAAAATTCCGGCTCAACTTTCTTGGAAGCACCTATACACTGTAATAAAACACTCTTCTTATCACTTAGCTCCGCCTCTTCTATTGTCATTCTTCCAAGTTCTACTTGCTGTTGTACATAGCTGTGATCATGAGAAACCATTTCAATTGATTTTGTGTCGAATTTATAGCCTCTTGAATCCCCCACATTCATAGAAAGATAAGTATCGCCAATGATAATAATTGCCACGACTGTTGTCCCTAGACGAATGCCTTTTTCCACTCCGTAAGACATAATCTTATTGTTCATGTCAAATATAATTCTTTTCCAGCTTACCTCAATCTTCTTTTTCAGATCATTGGCATTGCACATATATATTCCGCCATTTAAAGGAACAGTTCTATCATTATCTACAAGCAATGCAGGCAATTCATTTTTAAACCATTCATCCATTCTATCTATAAATGATGAACTCGCTACTTCACCGGAGGATAATCCTCCCATGCCATCACACAAAACTCCAATGCAAATATTGCCTATCCCATCTACATTCCCTTGTTTTACAAGTAATGCATCCTGATTTACATTTTTCTTTATACCCCTATCCGAGTAGGCATCCACTATAAAACCCATATATTAATTTCCTATGCACGATACTCAAATTCTTCATTTGCAAGCTTAATAACATCTCCAGAATTAAGAACTACCTCACTCTGGCCTTCTAGTTTTACACCATTTACATACGTCCCATTTGTAGAGTTGCAATCTTGAATATAAACCCTATTTCCTTCATAGCTGATTAGTGCATGTTTTCGACTAATAGAATTATTATTGTCTATGCAATAATCTGCATGCATTGCATCTTTACCAAGCACAAATTCTGACTTATTTAGAGGTATATTATCTAATGTTCTCCTTCTGATAAGAGTCCCTATATTTCTTTGAGAGTTCAATTCACCACTTAATAATATTGTCTCTCCATCATTATTAAATAAATTTGAACTCAAAATAGTAGTTTCATCAGAAACTGAACTCATGAATCGACTGCCCCCTGCACTGGTTGTAATTGTATTTTCTGTGCCTTTCAGTTTTATTAGTTCACTTGAATCGTCAATGCTATAAGTCGAAGGTTTATCCTTGTAATTTGCTTTTTTTTGATTTTCGTTATTATCCTTCTTAATCACAAAAATAATTATTACTGTTACCAAAGTAACTACAATTACAACCGCAATAGCACATATAGCTATCAACAGTACTGTTGGAAAATTGTTGCTCTCATTTTCTGTTGTATCTACTGTTTGTTCATCCTGCTGTTCAATTAGCTTTGTATCTTCTTCCTCCGCCGGAACCTCATTAATTTTGTCATATTCAACTCCAAGTCCGTCCAACACCTTGGCAATTTTAGTAGAATCAAGTGCACAAGAATACATTCCATCTTTAGTCAATAGACTCATGCCGATTACATATCCATTTTCATTAATAAGTGGACCTCCGCAATTGTTTTCAGCAACCGCAGCATCACTTTCAATTACCTGTACTCCATTAAGGCTTATCAGATTTACAATTTTCCCGGCAGTCATCGCTACTTGCTCAGTAGAATAATATTGAACTTCTGAATCATAAGATATTACATCAGGATATCCCAGGGCATACACTACATCCGCTATTTTATATGGTAAATCATCAGCGTCATAGTTTTCCGAGGTCAAAATGGTAAGCGGTGTTCTCGTATAAATCGGTTGTTCTAATTGCAAAATTGCCATATCCAAATCACTGCTTGAATTGAGAATTGTGGCACTTAAAACAATATCGCCTTCTATTACTACCTCAAAAGATAAATCAATATTTTCCCATGCATTATCAATATTATCTATTTCAAGATATGTATATGCCGCTTCCTTTGTTTCTTCATCAGGATTAATCAAACTATTACAGGTAATTACGTATTCTGTTCTCTCTTCATCTCCTACGAGAAAGCCTGTGCCACCACAGAGTACATGCTTTACATTAGAATCATCAGTAAAAACTGTATTTACCTGAACCACTCCATTTTTTGCATCCGCATATGTTGTTGTCTCACCTTCAGATGTGTCGTCCGAAGCATTAACGACACCGACATGTGCAATCGTTAAAGAAAAAATTAAAGTAAAAACGCAAAGGAAACGTAACCCATTCATGATAAATAAACTCCTGTAATAATTATTTGTTAACTTTCTTTCTATATGCCACTGCCGTACCAATTGTTGCAATTGCAATTACAACAAGTATTGTAGCAACGATAGGTAATAAGCGACTCATCGATATATTTCCATCTGATGAACCCGCCGAATCGTCTCCGGTAGAGGTCGGCGTAAGACCTCCCTCAATCAACAATTCCTCAGCCTTTTGAGAAATCAAAATATTGTTATAGGCAAGTCGTGTTTCATTGCCTGCTACATCTGTACAAACAATCACAACCTGCTGATAATCATCCTTACCATCAACTGTTAACTGCTCTGTTCCGCCGGTAACATTTAGTTCATCAGCAGAATACTGAGCAATCTGATTGTTATCCACCAATACTTCTAAGTTTTTGATACCAATTGTATCTGTCGCATTTATTGTAAAATCATGCGAAGCCTCTTCATAGACTCCTCCATCCTCTACTCCGGATACCACGACGCTTGGAGCAGTTGTATCAAGCAAAAAGCTAATCTCTGCATCCTTGGTCTGATTGCTCTGCTTATTCGTGGCTTTATCCTCAGAGTACACTGTCACAGAATAGATACCATCTTTTTTGAAATTAGAAGCATTAATTGTATATGTTATTGAATGCCATGAATTACTGTTAGTTAAATCGCTTGTAGTATAGTTTCTATTTTCTGTTAGTTCTTTTACATTTCCATCATAGGCAACTGAAACATCCTTGTAAGACAATGTATCCACGTTGATCTCAGTAATAACGACATCCTGTGGTCTTGTAACATAGTAATTATCTACCATAGATTTAGTTCCATTACTCAACACATATACGGAACCAAATCTATTTATAGAATACTGAATTTCCTTTGTAGCCTCATTGCCTGCCTTATCCGCTACAGTAACAGTAAGCGTGTACAAATCATCCATTGATTTTTCATGAGGAATATCCTCTAGTTTCACTTTGTATCCATCTGTAATAGTAGTTGATGTGCCCTGAAGTGATATCTCGCCATTATTTGAGCCAACCACTGATATAGAAATATCATCATCCTGTATATTTTCATCCGTAGCTGAAATAGTCGGAGTAACACTTCCATTATTTGCAGACATGTTTTCCACACCGGTGATATCAATTACTGGCGATATAGTGTCAATATAAAATACATCACTCACATAATTCTCAGATTTATTTCCGGCTAAATCCGTACAACTGAGTCTAAATGCGTACTTGCCGTCTGTATCAAATGTGATTGAAGCTGTATAGTCATAGTCTGATTGCTCAAAGGATGACATCGATGGAATTGTGCAAAGTCCGGCTTCTCCGGTCTTTGCAATCGATACTAGAGAATCTGAAAAACTTATATCATTAATAGTAATAGTTGCTGTACGAGACTTATTATAATAATAGGTATTTTTAGAAGAATTATTATCAAACGAAACTGTGATAGTAGGCGCTGTAGTGTCAATTACAAATTCACCGACAGTACCATCAGATTCATTACTGCTATTTCCTGCCTCGTCCTTACAAGTAAATACAAAACTGTATATTCCATCTGCGTCGAAGGTCACCTGTTTTGTATATTGGTCATTTCCAATGCTCTCCCATTGTCCAATCTGAGCCTCACCGAGCTTTGAATTAATAATTAAGGTCGAGTCGGAATCTGCAGTGCTGAAATTCTTCTCTGTTACGGTAATAGTCGCTGTTCTACTTTCTTTATAATATTTCCCATTTAAAACATCATTATTATCAAATGTGACCTTTACAATAGGATTGGTTTTATCAATAGTAAATGTTTTAATCTCATTATCAAAGCTATTTCCTGCAAGATCATATCCCTTCCCGCTCACATAGTAATAGCCATCATCAGAAACTGTACATGAATAAACAGCGGATGTTGCATCAGAAGATGTGAGTGTGAGCCGCTCTATCTCGTCACCATTAATGCTATACAAAGCAAAACTGCTAGCGTCCGAATCAACATGTGCATCTAATACTGTAACTTCAACTGTCATATTTTCATTGTAATATGACACATCCCAGCCCTTTGGATACACTTCAGTACCATTAGTGAAATATTTTACTGTGACATCAGGCCTTTTATTATCTATGTATGTATAAATTGTATTATTATACGTATCATCACCCACTTGGATAGCCATATAATATACATGTATCCCATCCTCAGTCGCTGGTACCGAGTATTTGTAGGATGTTGTAAACCATTTTTTGATTATTCTATTGATCCAATCCCAACCAAAAATAATATTTTTATCATGTTGCTCACTGATTGGAGAATAGATTATCTTATCACCATTTGAGTCCAGCTCATAAAACGAGGTAATAGTGAAATCCTCGTACAACTCTCCACTAAGATTAATAGTCAATGTATCTTCATTATCTATAGAGGAATACCAATATACATCACTGCTATTGTTTGTTGAATTAAACAGCTCTTTGCTACCAGCAGAAATTGTATAATTGATTTTGTTGTATTCACTTGCCGAATCAACATTTGTCAGAAGCAAATTCAAATAATATTTTTCATCAGAATTATTTGCTGTATTTTTAATCTCTATATAGTTGAGAGTGTACACGCTACCTTTCGATACATTGCTAAAATCCCATGTATATACATTATCAGTATCAGACAATGTACCCTCTACCGTATAATCGCTATCCTCTGATGCATTATTATCAGAATAATTCAGTGTAACTGCGATATCATCCTTAATAGAATCAACATAATCAGTGTTGCCATAGCTAACATTAGCCGATAAAACACCGGTAGCAACCTTCTTCCACTGTCCATCTCTTTCAATGTCATTACCTGCATATTTCACTGTCGATACAGATGGATCAACTATTTGACGAGATAGTATTTCATCGCATTCAGTACATTTTTCAACCAAATATCCTGCTTCATAAGAAGTGATTGTATACAAATGCTCACAATCTGTCCCTTCTGTATCATCGTTTTCAACAGACTCTCCATCTTCGTTAGAATCTATTCCGTCATCAGATACACTTTCAGAGTCAGTCTCACTATCTTCATCAATACTTCCATAAACAGAATTGTCCTGATTGGAATTTTCATTATTTAATTCAGATGCTAGGGAATTATTAGATATATCAGATGTTTGTATCGAATTTTCGCTAGATGCTATCTGGCTGTCAGATTCTGCCAATACTCCTATTGTCGAATTGCTCAGCAATAAAATGCCCAGCATTGCTAAAGACACTAGCCTTACAGAAATGCCCTGTCTAAAAAACTTTTTCATTATAACATTAATATCCCTTCTAAAAATTTATTTATCTAAAATAATCCGCAACTTTTACAATCATACATTTAAATGTTAAAATTTTCAACAAAATCAAGAAAGAGTTTTGCTTTGTAAAACGTAAACAGTGCGAACCGGCAATTACTGCAAGCAATTTACTTCTTCTGTCGGCGAGACACCTCTTACAAGCGTAGCTTGTTTTTTACTTTATAGAAGTAATTTCCTATAAATAAAAAACCAGAGCCTGGCTTACGCTCAGCTCTGGTTAATTAATCCCTAGAAAATTTATTTAGTTTTCATCTACATAGCGCTGTATATTACTTGCATTAGCATAACGAGTCACCTGATCGCCATTTACTACAACAAGTGTCGGCGCCTGCATAACTCCATACTTTTTAGTCATATCTACCTGATCCTCAGCATCAACCAGGATATACTCCTCATCCTCTAGAATCTCCTTAGCTAGTGCACAATTAGGACATGTCTTTGTTGTAAATAAATATTTAACACCTGTAGACGACTCCTCTGATACAACCTCTAAATTAATCGTTGGCTGCTCAACATTCACTTGCAATGTCTCGGATGACTTTTCGCCTGCGCGTCTGCATACAGATCCTGCAATATCATAAAGCTTGCGATTTTTGAACTCCTGCGCTTTACCCTCGTTCCAATTCTGTACAGGTCGATAATATCCTGTAATACGACTATATACCTCTGCCGGCTTGCCACAATGAGGACACGTAAAATGCTCACCTGCAATATATCCGTCATCCTTACATACAGAATATGTCGGTGACAATGTATAATACGGCAACTTATAATTCTCAGCTATCTTGCGAACAAGAGCTGCTGCCGACTGCCATGATGGTAACTTTTCACCAATAAAGGCATGGAATACTGTACCGGATGTATATAATGTCTGAAGCTCATCCTGTACCTCGAGAGCATCAAAAATATCTGTTGTATACTCAACCGGCATATGAGAACTATTGGTGTAGAATGGTGTATCACCTTCCTTGCCTGCAGTAATGATATCCGGGAACTGCTCTCTATCATGCTTTGCAAATCTATATGTAGTAGACTCGGCCGGTGTAGCCTCAAGATTATATAAATCACCATACATCTCCTGGTAATCGGATAATCTCTCACGCATGTGATTCAACACATCCTTGGCAAACTGCTGCACTCTCTTGTCGGTCATATCTGCACGAAGCCAATTGGCATTCAATCCGACCTCATTCATACCAATAAGGCCAATTGTAGAAAAATGATTATTGAAAGTACCAAGATATCTCTTGGTGTATGGATACAATCCCTCATCAAGAAGCTTTGTGATAACTCCACGCTTAATCTTGAGTGAACGTGCTGAGATATCCATTAGCTTGTCCAATCTATTGTAAAAATCCGCCTCATCCTTTGCCTGGTATGCAATACGAGGAAGATTGATCGTCACAACACCCACTGACCCTGTACTCTCTCCCGAGCCAAAAAATCCTCCGGATTTCTTGCGAAGCTCCCTCAAATCGAGGCGCAATCTACAGCACATTGAGCGAACATCGCTAGGTTCCATATCTGAATTAATATAATTGCTGAAATATGGTGTGCCATACTTTGAAGTCATCTCAAACAATAATCTGTTATTCTCTGTATCTGACCAGTCAAAATCACGAGTAATGGAATATGTGGGAATAGGATACTGGAAACCACGCCCATTGGCATCACCCTCAATCATGATCTCAAGGAATGCCTTGTTGACCATATCCATTTCTTTCTTACAATCCTTATACTTGAAGTCCTGCTCCTTGCCACCAACAATAGCCGGAAGCTCTGCCAAATCATTCGGCACAGTCCAATCCAATGTAATATTGGAAAACGGTGCCTGAGTACCCCATCGGCTAGGAGTATTAACTCCATATACAAATGCCTCAAGACATTTCTTAACCTCTTCGTATGAAAGATTATCAGACTTTACAAATGGTGCAAGATATGTATCAAATGACGAGAACGCCTGAGCTCCCGCCCACTCATTCTGCATTATTCCAAGGAAATTGACCATCTGATTACAAAGCACTGATAAATGTTTTGCAGGAGCAGATGTAATCTTGCCGGTAATACCGCCTAACCCCTCCTGGATAAGCTGCTTGAGAGACCATCCTGCGCAATAACCTGTGAGCATTGAAAGATCATGAATATGAATATCCGCATTGCGATGTGCATTCGCAATTTCCTCATCATAAATCTCTGAAAGCCAATAATTAGCAGTAATAGCGCCGGAATTAGAAAGGATTAGTCCTCCAACTGAATACGTAACAGTAGAATTTTCCTTTACTCTCCAATCCTCTACCTTGACATAACTGTCTACTACATTCTTATAATCAAGAACTGTAGACTTCATATTACGCATTTTTTCGCGCTGCTTTCTATATAGAATGTATGCCTTGGCAACATCGGTATACCCCGTCTGTTCCAAAACATTTTCTACAGAATCCTGGATATCCTCAACAGAAATCTTGCTATCTTTAATTTTACTCTGAAAATCTGCTGAAACTCTTAAAGACAAAAGACCTATGATGTCATCATTATATTCCTTTCCTGTTGCTTCAAAGGCTTTAGCAATAGCATCATTGATTTTGCCAAGATTAAACTCTGCTATTTTTCCATCTCTTTTAACTACTTCAAACAATTCTACTCACCAATTTCCTTTCTTTTAGATAGTCAAAAAAGGACTCCCCCTCTATCCCTTACGCATCACATAAGCCACATTGTTAAGCCAGCTACTTAAGGTACTTTCGACTTGAATATAGTTTATCAAAATCTTGAGTGCATGGTCAATTAGCAATCACAATATATTGTGTTTTTCGTCATTATTAACGAAATTATATTTTTTGATTTGAATAAATTCTATGTAGAATCGCGATTCAACACACACAATATTTGGTATTTAGACACAGAAAGGACATACTATATATAGTATGTCCTTTCTGTGTCCGATTCCAATATCTACTCAACAAACCTATCTTGTCTGCAAAAAAATCAATTCCTTAGATGCCTCTTCATCATTTGGATACTCCTCTAGATATTGTGTCAATACTTCTTTTGCCTCATCAAATCTACCAAGGTATTCTAACGCTACAGCTTCGCCTTTTAATAAATCTGGCTTATTATCTATGGAATCAAGTTTCAACCCTGCCTCGTAATAGTTTAGAGCCTTCTCATATTCTCCACTTGCCATCTCAATATCACCAAGTGTTGCAAGCGCATCACTGGTCACCTCATCACTATTAGCATAATCCTCAAGTAATTCCTTAGCAGCATCAGAGTCCCCCTGATCCTGATATAACTTTGCCAAATACAACTTGGCCTCAACTACATTCTTGTCAACAGCCGCTGTCAATAACTCCTCTGCATCATCATATTGACCTAACATATAATAAATGCGTCCCTTATAGTATTTAGCATTAGCGGATTTATCACTAACAGCCAGAGCCTCATTCAAATACACCAACCCCTGATCAGAATAATCCAGTGTATCGAGATTCTCGTATATCTCTATATAAAGAAGAAAATTCTTTTCATCACAGGATACGGCAGCATCGTAATCCGTAATAGCCTGACCTATCTCGCCCTCCTCGGCATATAAACTCCCTCGAAGAAAATACGGCTCGTAATTATCCTTATCATACTTAATAAGAGCAGTGTATGTAGTGATAGCATCATCAAACAATCCCGCATTATACTGAGCGGCAGCCTTGTAATAGTCAATATCAATCTCTAAATCTGTGACCTTTCCAATGGAGCAAGCCAATGCTTCGTCAAATTTATCAATAGCGCCTTCATAATCACCGCTATCCATCAATTCCACGCCCTCATCTCTGAGCGAGATTTCCTCTGAATCATATCGACTACATCCGACAAGCAGCGCACACATAATAATCAAACAATTAATTACAATCTTTTTTTTCATATTAATAATCTATATCCTGTATTTTCATCTTACTACTCAATTAACTTTAAGTCATAATACAAAAAAATGCCACAAAATTTTCGATAGCGTAAATTCATTTTAATATATATCTAGAATATAAACACAATATCGATCAAAACTGACCTGCTACAACAGCTACAGGCGCTGCAACAGCCACGGCAGCAACAGACGCTGTAACTAATGCTACGGCACCGACAACTGTAATAACTTTAACTGCATTCTCAATCCATTTCGCCCACTTGCCATTAATATCAATAGGAACTATTGGCTAATTGATACAATATAAATAATAATATATTGTATCGGGTAAGGCTACAAAACCTCTTGCCTGATTCTCAAATATTCTATGGTTGCTTGTTTATTTTTTTATCACCCATTCGCCGCCCTGCTTTTCTAAATTCACAGTAATATTATCGGGGATTTTTTCCGTCTTTATAGTACCATCATCCAGTCTTATCAGTCTTATCACTCTTATCGTCACCTTCTTTTTTACTTCAATGATTAAAAACCACATGTTTTGCTCTGCTTCCCCTAAGACTTGAGGATTTCCACTATATAACATGTATAATAGACCTACTGCTAAATACGCCAGAGCCATTCTTACATATACATACCACTTTGTGTTAAGTATATAATTATCGCAGTTTTCCTCCTACAATTATTCTTTGCTTCCCCTATATCCTTCTATTTATCTGTATTATTCAGTATTCTCTTTTTTGCTTTATTAAATTCTTCAGTATTTTCTGCATTAACCTTTATATTGTTTTTAACAATATACTCTAATAACTCATCATAATTTTTGTATCTAAAAGAATCTATTATAATAAAATGATACTTATCATGAGTTAAAGTTATTATATCCGCCTTTTTATTTCCATAAAATCTACCATTATGTTCAAATGAACATTCTTCAACCATATTGGTTACAATTCTTCTACTATATCTTATACGAATTTCATTGCCACTTATTTCAACCATCTGAAATAGATTATTACAAAACAAGTACAATATAAACCCTGTCATTATCATACAAAATATTCCAAATATCCATCCTATTATATTTTTAACTAATAACATCATTATCAACATATTTAATTCAGCCAATAACAGTATTACCACTGCAGTTGCTGACCCAATTTTATTTCTTCTTACAATTATTTTATCCATTTTTTCATTTATTCTGTACATATTTCCTCTGAAATATTTGTTCCTAAAACTGATCCTCCAACTATCGCTCGCCCAATCCAACTATTATTTATATAGTTTTCAGCCTTTTCATAAGCCTTACGCGTCCATTTGCTTATTTGCTTTTCACCTTGACTTTTTTGTTTTGCAGTTCCATTACTTGTCCATTCTTCCCATTGCTCCCATAAAGTACCTTTTCCGCTTTTTATGTTATCCATGCTAATTTTATTTGCTATTTTTTTTGTTATTCCTTTTGCTACTCCTTCAAAAACCAAACCACCTGCTTCTAGGCCGCCTGTGATTAACGCTCTTTCACCCATCTCACTTGCGCTATAATCGTTGTTTTTATCCTTGTCAAACAAATTCACTACATCATTTGTTACCGACTGTAAAGTTCCCATTACTCCTGTAATTCCTGCCTCGATTCCTAACTTTGCTGCAGTCTGTCCTAATTTAGAGCTGGCAAATTTCCCAGCCATTTTTCCAATAGGCTTTGCTCCTGCTGCAAGGATTCCTGCTGTAGCACCTCCAAAAGCAGCAGAAACAACCACTTCACTTGCGTCAATTTTTCCCGTTGTCATTTCTTGAAGCCCAGCATCAACAAGCCCCGCTACAGCTCCACCTACTAAAGCAGTTCCCACTACCCCTAATTCAAGTGGTGCTGCAACTACCGCTACTCCTACTCCAGCAACTGCTAAAGCCGCCCCTATTGCAACTTGTTTTGGATTCTCCTTTACATAACTAACTGCATCCTTTACTAAATTGCAAGCACTGCTTTTTATATCAGTTAGAGATGGCCATTTTCCATTTGTATCAATTAATTCAATAGGATTGCCACAGCAATATGCATATCTATTCAACGTTTTTGTAAAATCTATGTATCCCGAATTAGAATCTTCCCCAACAAACCTACCATTCTCGGCACTATAGAATCTCGCCTGTGCAAACTTAAGGCCCGAAACTTCATCCTCCTGGTAGCCAGTGAATACAAATGGCTGAATGATATTTCCGTTTGCATTGTAATCATGCTTGTGGCTGGTTTCTTTGATTTTGCCTGTAAACGGATTTACGTTTCGACCAAAATCATCAAAAGAATAAGAGGCTACAGCTACTCCATCTGTTCCTGTCATGTACATAGGGCTTCCAAGTTCATCCTGGAGGTAATAGTAGCTGCTTCCTGCCTTTGACATGCTGATTACATTGTTGTCATAGATAAATGATTCTTTCTCTCCATTTACAGTTCGTTCAAGAAGATTGTAGTAGTCTCTTGATAGATCACATAGATACTCTATCTTTTCTTCCGGTCTAGTGGATACTACTCTAAAGCCTAAACCATTGTATTGGTTTTCTAACTCTCCCTTTGTAGCATCTGTGACCTTTATTAGCATGTTTGTGGCATCAAAAATAAAGGTCTTTTGTAAGAGACCATCAATGAACTCTTTTGTCTGGTTACCACGTTTATCGTAGTCATATGTTTTTATGATTGCCTGACTGTTATTAAGCTCTTTTGCTTCTACTAGTCTATCAAGGACATCGTATGTGTATGACGTTTTTGTTTCATTTTCTGTCAGACTTATTCTGTTACCAAATGCATCATACTCATAAGCAGATTTAAC
>FLNY01004102.1_pt1 | contig 16364 bp, 13 predicted proteins | sample 1140381 | NCBI WGS metagenome assembly FLNY01 (sample SAMEA3878172, study PRJEB12797) | bioreactor metagenome | biome: Moose rumen | place: Sweden | collected 2011-10
GAGCAAGGAGCGTTTCGTCAAGGGAGCGACCAGCATCCTTATCGTGGAGGATGTGGTGGCTGTGGTACTGATGGTACTGCTCTCCAGCATCGCCATCCGCCATCAGTTCGAGGGTGCTGAACTGGCCAGCAAAGTCGTCAATCTGGCCATTACGCTCACGGCATGGTTCATCTTCGGCATACTGATAATCCCGACGCTACTGCGCAAAGTAAAAAAACACTTGAACGACGAGACGCTTATCATCCTCGCCCTGGGTCTGTGCCTGGGCATGGTGCTGACGGCAGAGGAAGCCGGGTTCAGCAGTGCACTCGGTGCCTTTGTGATGGGTTCTATCCTTGCCGAGACAGTGGAGTCGCATCGTATCGAAAAACTGATGACACCGCTGAAGAACGTCTTTGCAGCCATCTTCTTCATCTCCGTGGGTATGCTGATCGATCCGTCTTCATTGTCGGAATACTGGCTGAGCATCGTCTATGTCAGCCTGGATATTATCATCGGAATGATTCTCTTTGGCACCCTGGGTTGCTGGTGGGGCGGTCAGACGATGCGCGACTCGATGTTGACCAGTTTCTCGTTCGTCCAGATTGGCGAGTTCTCGTTCATTATCGCCGGACTGGGTACCAGTCTGGGCGTTCTCAATCCTATCATCTATCCCATCATCGTGGCATCCAGTGTAGTGACCACCTTCCTCACGCCATATATCATGAAGGCTGCCGTGCCATGCTATACGTTCCTTTACAATCACGCTTCAGAGAGTCTGCGTGCCAAGATCGACAAGCGTGAGCAGCAAGTGGCAGAAGCAGAGGCAGAGGCGGCTAAGCCATCCGGCGACACAGGCTCATTAGCCGACAGGGTGCGTCATGCCGTCCGTCATACTTTTATCACGAAGCATCTTGTCAATCTGTTTATCAAGAACATGAGTGCGCATGATGTATAATCATTTTCTAGTTTAATGTCATAATTACCTTTAATCCATTGTATAGTAGGGAGTTAGATACTATGACGTTAGTTTTTTAAACGTCATAGCACATCTCTTCTAGCAAAACAACTTGTTTTACTTTCTTTCAAGGCATTTCTTCAGTAGATAGGGATGCCTTCTACGATAGCAAAACAAGTTGTTTTACTTCAGCAGGCTACCTCAGTTGTTCGACAAACTCGTCGAGTTCCACGCGCGTGTACCGCTTTTCTGTTCTTTCTCCGTTGATAGTCGTAATTTTCATGTTCCGATGGTTTTTAGTGTCGTTATGGATTTCGCCTACAAAGGTACGCATTTTTGAGGTGAAATGCAAACGTTTTGCAGATAATTATCTGAAACATCCTAAAATTATGATGTTTTAAAAAGTAATGTCATAGTATATAACACACAGGCAAACAGTTGTTTATTAAAAAATATGATGTTAAATATCAATATCAACTTATAAACAATAATTATGTCTGAAGGACACACAGGTGCCTGACCCCTGTGTCCTAAAAAAGAGGCATTTGTTTGGTCATATCATAATATATATTCGCCGGGATTCCGAAGGGAGTTCCAGCGGTTTTTTGTGTCGTTTCGACTTTCAAAATTTACAAATCAGACTTTCAAAATTTACAATTTGTACTTTCAGAATTTACAATTTTCGGGGGTGACTTTCAAAATCGTAAAAATTTGTTTCAATATTTACAAAATTTTTCCAGGCGGGCGATTCGGGCGTGGCGGTTTGGGGATTTTTGAGTAACTTTGCAAGTACATTTTATAAAATGTGTTGCGATAAACCGGCAGGATTATGGCGAATAATATGAAACAGACTTCAAGATTTTGGATGCTAGCCGCCATCCTCACCATCTGCGGTGCAAGTGTATTCATATCGTGTACGTCGAACGACGACAACCCTGCGCTCCCCAGCCAACAGGAGATGGAAGCGAGTCTCATCGGCCTGTGGTACGAGGGATTCGCGTATGAGGACGTGACCGAAGACGGCAAGCCCTTCAACCGCGCCCTGATGGGCGTGTCATCCTGCACTTAGACCTGAACAGCCGCGAATACAAGGACTAATCAAAAAAAAAATAAAGACGACAAAGATGGATACAGAATCGACAAAGAAAGCCCTGCTCATCTATAGGCTGACATTTGGCAATATCATAGCCCAAAAAGACCATCAGCCGGAATTGCTGCAATTGGACCAGGGAGTGCGCAAGGAAATCTCCGACGGTACCAATAACTATTATCTGCTGCTCCGTGGCATCAAGGTCAACCGTAAAATCTATCAGCCCACCGAGATCGAGGCGGAACTGGATATCATGCAGGCCACCACAGGGTCTGGAGATAAGAAAGAGAGCACTGTTCCCAAGTTCAGCGACGTAAGAGGCCTCTTGTTACAGAGGGAGGTGAGACTCGACATCATGGAGGCAGAGAAGACAAGTAACGGGCTGGAGCACAAGCCTCCGTACAACATTGCCAACAACTGCTATGTGTATGAGATGACGCCTATGCTGAAGAGTGACATCACCGGCATGAAGATGTATGTGAAACTGAGTATCTTCAGTATGGATAAACTGATGACGCTCAACAAGTACAGCAAGGCGTATGTGGCCCGCAAACTCGGTTCTGAGATCCTGCAGCCGGAGAGTCTGAATTTCGGCACCATATCAGAGGGTGTCCCCCTGATAGAGTCCAACGTCGACAACCAGCGGCACCTGATGTACGCTGAGGGCGACAAGCGGTGGGAGTTCATCCAGCCCTATCTGGTGCAGTATAACGAGTCGTTCTACGACTTCCTGGTGCGCACCTCCAACCGCTGCGGCGAGTTCCTCTATTTCGAGGACGGCAAGTTGGTGCTTGGCCTGCCTGACGGCGATGCTGTCACCGTCACGGGCTTTGACACCGTGACAGTTCAGGAGACATCCTCCGACCCGGTGACGGTCGGATCCTATGCCCGCGACAGCGTGAAGGACGGTATAGGCGCAGTGAAGGGGAGTGATGATGCCAAGAGGGTAACTGATGATGCTAATGATTCTAAGAAGGATAAACCGAAGGAAACAATCATGGATCTGAACATCTCGGCCATCGCCAGAGAGGCTACCGGTTTCCCCAAGGATGCCTTCCCACAATATACGTCGAGCAATGCCGAGATGGCTCAGGATGACTACATCTTCCCGCTGTACATGAGTATGTTCACCAACAGGAAGCGTGAGTTGAATTACGACGGCACTCCTGCACAGATAGCCCTGGGCAGGTCCTTGCAATTCTGCAAGACCCTGCTGGCCAACAAACTAAACAATGAAGCAGGTGCTCTTGTGCCTATCGTATTAGATAGTTTATTAGGCGAAGCTATTCCTACCATGCTGGCTGATTTGAGGGTGTTCACATGGAACTCGGGTCAGGCCGAGCGGTATTTGGGAGTCCTGAAAGATAAGATCGACCAGATTGACGAGCAGAAAGGTGTGCAGTTCGGTACAGCGAATGCTGATGGATGGACCACGCTGAACTACTATCGGGATATCCTTCAGCACGAAGAGGCACAGCAGCGGAAAATCATCCGCATCGATATGGGCACCGCTTTCATCCCTGTCAAGTTGGGTCAGAAGATCAGAATCAACGGGCTTGACGATGTCTATGTCATCATCCAGATACAGCAGAATTCGGAAGAGGCCTGGATCCGCAACTACGACAGATACGGCATGGTGGCCGATGACAAGTTCACAGGCAAACGCTCGCTTGTGATCTATGCCATCCCGGGGTATGGAACTGACAAGAATCAGTTCATTCCTCCTGTGCATCCGGTACCTGTCATCCGGAAGGTGGGTCCTCAGACAGCCTTTGTGACCGACAATGAGGATCCGAAGTTCCAGGGTCGTGTACGCGTTGCCTTCCCATGGCAGTCGCTGAAAGGTATGGAGAGAGAAGAACTGGATAAGGTGAGCCAGAGTCTTAAACTCGTAGAAAACACCCTGGATGAACTTAAAGCCGATAAGAAGAAAGCATTGTCGCAGGCGACCAAATACTCTGAATTTAGGGAAGATTTGAAGACTTATGTGAAAGCCACACAAGAAGAGCGCGAGCGACTGCTTCAGCCGAGGAAGAACAAACTTGCAGACAAGGAGGCCGAGCGTGAACAGATTGAGGCTGAGATAGCCAGCATGGAGGCTGAGATAGCCAGCATGGAGGCTGCTGTCGAGCAAGAAGATGAACGGATTAAGGCCAAGCGTGAACAGATTAAGGCCAAGCGTGAACAGATTGAGACCAAGCGTGAACAGATTGAGGCTAAGGAGGCAGAGATTAAACAGATTGAGGCTGAGATAGCCGACATGGAGGCTGCTGCCGAAGAACACGACCAGAAGAAAGGCAAGGAAGGTTATAAGGACCTGGAGAGGGATAACACCATCATTTGCAAATATCAAAAAGCCTATCAGGAGGCCAACAAAAGGTATCATGCCACAATGGCTGAACTGGATCGTGTCGGCAAAGACAAGGAACGGAAGGAAGAGAAGTGCCAGAAACTGGTGAAATATATCGAAAAGGAGGTGAATGCTATGGCCACGCCGTGGGTGCGCGTCGTTTCGCCGATGGCCACGCCTGGTGGTGGTACCTTCTTCCGGCCCCGAGTAGGCGACGAGGTGCTGGTGAACTTTGAGAACGGCAATGTGGAGCGTCCGTATGTGATGGGAAGTGTGTTCTCAAAGAACAACCTCACCCCCGACGAAAAGATGTACCGCCAGCGTGGCGTGGAGTTGCAAGGAAAAGATGTCTCCATAGCTATGATGTCGCCCAACGGCCATCATATCACGTTTACCGACCCCGTAGGAGGCACCAACTTCCTGACCAATCTGGTATCACCGGGATTAGGACTGTGGGGAACGATCGTAGGAGCCTCGTTCACCAATCTCCTGCCACAAGCCAAGGATCTGACTGGCGGTATCCATATCGGCGACCGCTACGGGCTGTACGAGATTGACATGAAGAGCCACAAACGCTCCATCGAAATCAACTCGCCTTTCGGTACGGTGTCGATCAATGCCTTCTCGGGCATTACCATCAGTGCCCCCAACGGCGATGTCACTATCAGGGGTAAGAACATCAACCTGGAGGCAGGCAACAAGATCAACATCAAATCGGGACTGAACATCGAAGACCCAGGCTTCGGTGACCCTGATGGCGGTGGATACCAATTCGGGAAAGCCATGACAGACATTTTTGCCGAGTATCTCCCGGAGGGAATTACGGATTATTTCTTTAGCTCCGTTGTTGACCTGTCGTATATCCGCCACGTGATGGAGGTGATAGTGCGCCCGGTTGACGGCACGTTGAAACTGAAATCGAAGCGCTACCTGATGCTGGAGGCCGGTAAGGGCAATGCCACCATCCGCCGCGACCGCTATGCCACGAAGACGGCAGAGCAGAAGGAGTCGCAGGAGGAGTTCTTCAAGGCTATGCTTGCCTGCGTGAAGCACATCAATGAGAAGGTGGACGGCTTCTACGACACCTATGAGGCGTTGTGGATAGACGGCCACAAGAAGCAGGTCGAATACAAACAGACCTCAAGATATTTCCTGAAGGATCCCAGGAAACCGAATCTGGCAGAAGTTGCATCAAAACTCCGTGAATGGAAAGATGACAGCATCTCGATTGACACCTTTGACGGTTACTTCGATGAAAAATTGGAATTCTACAATGGAAAGTGGATTGGCAAAAAGCCCATTGGCAAGTATGTCTATGTGGAGGACGAAGCAAAGGCCTACTGTGAAGCCGCTTTCAAGATGTACTATCATGTCGCGAGTTTTTTAAAACAAATAAGTGACACAGATGGTCTCGAACTTGGCGAATTTGACTGGGTGGGAACGTGTGTCTATCAGGCGATTACCGAGTTGAGTAATAAGCTGGACTGGTTAAATTCTTGGAACCGGCTATTCGGTGATGGCGATGAAGGGATGCTCTTCTATAGCCCGGATCCTGTGCCGGCGGACGACAAGTTTGCAATGGCTCACAAGAAGATCTTCAAGCGCAAGCTGCTGCTCTATTTCATCTCCAAAGTGGGCGAAGCACCCCAGAATGCGAATAATAAGTACTTCAGGTGTGGCCTCCGTATAGACGAGATATTGGCGAAGGAGTGGATACGGCAGGAATTCTATTGGAACCGCACGGTGTTCTTCTTAGACAGGTCGAAGAAGATGAATTTCACCAATTACGGGCGTAAGCTGTGGGACAGCACGCTCGGCTTGATCGGAAAGACATTCAAGAGCACCTTAATACCCGAGGACCGAAGTATATGGAATGACAAGGTGGAAGGTCAGATACTCTTCTCCGACCAGGAGGACAAGACGCTGAACTTTCAGGGCGAAGGTCTGCACGAGGAGAACAGCTCGAACATCGGCACGATGGATCATCTGAAGAAAGAGCTCATGGCCATGAAATAAAGGTAAAAAAGTAAAAGGGTAAAAAAGTAAAAGAATATATTATGGACTATATATTCAAGGATTGGGAGGAGAAACTCTCAAATTTTGAGAGCAGCGTAGAGAAGGACCTGGCGGAGATCCGCAAGTGCAAGGCGGAGATGCAGCAGATGAAACTCGACGTGGTGGCAGAGATGCAGAAAGGCCGCTATGTGCGTGATACTCAGCGGCTGGTGCTGTCGGCTCCGGAGATCATCATCGGCAACGTGGATCGCAGCGGTACGCTCTTTGCCGGAGGCTCGAAGGTCATCGTACGCGGCACCCAGGTGGGTGTCGAAGGAGCCGGTGAGGGCGGACGCCTGGACCTCCGGGCACCCAGCATCCGTGAGATTGCCGAAGATCCCGGCACTGACGGCCGCGAACATGTGGTGGGATCGCTGTCGGAGGTGGTCAGTCAGGCGCGTAACATCATCATCCAGAGCGACGATGTGGAAGGAGCCTTCTCTGCCCCAACCGTCCCTACTGGCGGCAGCGGTGTGCGCATACATGCCGACAAGACCATCGACGTGCATGCCGCCATGACGGCCGAGAGCCGCGAAGAGCGTCTGAAGACCCTCATCAGTGAGACCGAGAAGCAGAAAGACTACCTGAAGGAGCAGGCTAATGCTCATAAGAAGTCGTTCACCGATCTGAAGAAGGAGATAGAGGAACTGATAGAGAAAAGAGACAAACTGTCGGAAGACTACGATAAGGTTCGTACGAACTATAGGGAAATCAGGAATGTGTCTGAAGAGATAGAGGCCCTCTCCATGTCGATTACCGAGGAGACCTACGCCTACTCAGAGATACTGGCTATGCTGGCCGAGGCCAACCGCAGGCTGAAGTGTTTCAAGGACGAGAAGTCGAAGATCAAAAAGGGCGACGACTTCAAGAAGAAGCCGACGGGAGCCGCTGTCAACATTACGGGTGAGAACATCAACCTGACGTCTGCCGACGGGGAGAACAACCTGCGCGACAACGAAGGTTCCGGCATTGCAATCGGTGCCAACGCGGTGAGTATCAGATCTGTTGACAAGGATGGTGCGCTGAACAAGGAAGGCAAGGTAAGTGTTACGGCCAAGAATATTGAGATGGCTACAGCAGGCGCTGCCGATGTGAAATCTAATGACGAGGGTGAACTGGAGAAGGGCACCTTTACTGCTGAGGGCGACTTCACGCTGAAGTCAAAGAACATCACCATCGAGAGCGTCGATTACGAGGTAGCCGACAAGAAATACAAGGAGAAACAACTCACTGACGACAGCAAGATCAGACTGCGGGCCAAGACCATCGAAGTATCTACCGAAGGCTCGGCCAACGTGGAGGTCGATGACGATGGTAAACTCACCAAGGCCAACTATACCTCAGAGGGCGATATCATCGTACGCACGAAGAATTTCACCGTGGAGAGTGTCGATACCGACATCGAGAACGGTGAGCCCAAGGAGAAAGCTCTCACTGCGGAAGGCAAAGTCTCTGTCCGTGCAGAGAAGATGGACCTCTCTGCCACCGATACCGAAGGCAAGGCTACGGGCAGCGTGAGCATCAATGCCAAGGCTGTCAGCGTGAAGTCGATGGATGTGGAGAAGGAAAAGCGTACCGACGACAAGTTGGCAGAGGGCAGTACGATGACCATCGTGTCGGAGAAGATGTTCGTGGGAGCAAAGTCGAAGGATGTGAAGTCGAAGAAGGTGCAGGTCGTTTCGGAAGAGATCGGTGCCTTTGCCGACAAGACGCTGGAGATTCAGCAGGACGAGGGCAAGGCCCTGGTACAACTAGACGGCGGCAATGCAGCCGTGGGCGGCAGCAAGACCGAGGTCTATGGCGCTACAACCATCAACGGCAAGACCGAGGTGAAGGACGAACTGAAGGCTCCGAAGGTGACAGCCGACGACCTCAATGCCGGCATGCACTTCAAGACGCCCAACATCGAGGACGGTATGGCAGCCGGCTCTCCCGGTGGCGGTGGCAGCCTGAGTGCAAAACTGAAAACGGAAGATGCACCGGAGGAAAAGTAAAAAGGTAAAAAAGTAAAAAGGTAAAAAAGTAAAAAAGTAATAGAGTTATGAATAATTATATTACATTTGAGATAAGTGATCTTGCGAATAAGATGAAGGGCTATAACATGCTGTTCAACTATCGTATGACCAACCTCTGTGTCAAGGCAGAACCTACTGCACTGATGCCCGTAACGGTTCTTGTGGCCGACTCGGAATACAATCTGGAAGAGGTGGCCAATATTATGAGGCCCGATGATTTTTCCTTCGATGTCTATCCTAAGAACCCGAACAACCTGCAGAATATCATCACTGGTATCTTCGACATGCATCCGGAGTTCAAGATGGAAATGAAGACCGATAAGCCAGAGCATGAGGGAGGAGAGGAAAAACAACATATCCTCTATACGATGCCGCCAGTGGACAAGGACCGCCGCAATCTGCTGAATGATACCACCAAGCTTTTCCACAAGGAGTGCCAGGCTAATCTGGATGTCACATACGCAGAACTACAGGCGAAACTCGTGGAGCCATACACCAAGATGTCTCTTCAGGAAATCGACGAGGCGAAGAAAGCCTTCAAGAAAGTATATGATATTTCGAAGGATCAGTGCGACAAGATGCTGGAGCAGAAACTTAACGAGATCGAGGAAGGCTATCAACGCTACCTGGCTGAAGACAACGACCTATATGATGAGCCTGATAATGAGGAGGAAGATATGGAAATCTCGCGTGATGACGAAATCGAAGCATTGTTCAACAATTAAATGATACACATACTGACAAACTGATATGAATAAGGATTATAAAGTAACCAAGAATGGGACGGCTATGCTCATTGAACTTGGCAAGAGCCTCAACACGGCCAACGCCCCGGCTTTGCAGAACGAACTCGCCACGTATGTGGGGCAACCGGTTGAGAAGGTCGTTTTCGATGCCTCCAAGTTGCTGACACTTTCCAGTAGTGGCCTTCGGGTGGTTTACTTCTCAAAACAAAGACTGGGCAACAAGCCGGAGATCGTATTCGTGAATTGTGCCAAGGAAATCTATAACACACTCAAGATGATCGGACTTGCCCCCTCCATCAAGTTCATAAAGGTCGACAGCAAGAAAGTCGTAAGCAGACAAGAGGAACTTGATGAATTTGCAGCCAATAACGATGTGGTGTGTTACTCCATGAAGTTGGGGCAATGCGAAGACTGACTTTCCAGCCTATTCAAGGCAGGTCGCTTGACATCATTGACACCATTCTCCAGACAGAGGAGGCGGCGTCGGTGGGTGACTTCTGGAATAGACTCAGCGTAGTGGTCGAGGAACTGGTGGTGAATATCGTTGACTATTCCCGGTCCGACTATATCGATGTCGAAATCCTGCGCGATGAAAAGGGTCTCACGCTGCGCTTCCACGATGGCGGTGTGCCGTTCAACCCGCTTGAGAGGGAATTTCCCGATTTCTCCATACCGATGGAAGAGCGTAAGATCGGCGGACTCGGCATATTCCTGGTCATCCAGTACATGGATACGGTAGCCTATGAATATACGGGGGGAGAGAATATACTGACAGTCACAAAAGAACTAAAAGTAAAATAACTATGTCATTTACAGAAGAAGAATTTCTTAAGATCAAAGCCGATAAGGAACGCATGGAGGAGGAGTTGCGCCAGGCCAGTGAATTCCAGCAGAGTATGGTGCCTAATGGTTACTCTACCCAGGACAACTTAGAGATTTTCGGCAAACTGATACCTGCCCGCCAGATGGGAGGCGACCTGTACGACTACGCCATCAGCGACGGTAAACTGTACTTCTGCATCGGTGATGTCTGCGGCAAGGGAGCCCCCGCCGCCATGCTCATGGCCTATGCCCACGCGCATTTGGGCGAACTGGCTCTTCGTGAAAGCAATCCTGCCAGCATCATCTATACACTCAACAAGATGGCCAGTTACAATAATGTGTCGTGTACGTTTTTCACGCTCTTTCTCGGTGTGCTTGACCTACAGACAGGCCGTCTGCAGTATTGTAATGCAGCACACAACCCGCCTTATATCTTGAGCGACCGGCTGACGAGGCTCGATTGCGATCCCAACCTGCCTGTCGGCCCGATCGAAGACGCGGAATTCAGTTTGCAGGAGACCGTGCTCACTCCTGGCAGCACCATCTTCCTCTATACCGACGGGCTGACTGAGGCCAAGGCCGCCGGAGAGGAGGAACTGGGCCATAAACGCGCGGAAGAAGTGCTGAAAGAATGCATGGCGCAGCGGTTGAATCCCGAGGAGATCGTAAACAGGCTCATAGATGCGGTTCATGTCTTTGCAAAGGATGTAGAACAAAGCGATGACCTGACGATGCTTGCCATACGATACACACACTAATAAGAAATAAGGTGGCAGACTCTCAGAATCTGCAAAAAGAGTTTCAAAATCTGCAAAATCTTTCGGTGCGGGCGATTCGGGCGTGGCAGTTTGGGGATTTTTGAGTAACTTTGCAAGTACATTTTATAAAATGTGTTGCGATAAACCGGTAGGATTATGACGAATAATATGAAACAGATTTCAAGATTTTGGATGCTAGCCGCCATCCTCACCATCTGCGGTGCAAGTGTATTCATATCGTGTACGTCGAACGACGACAACCCTGCGCTCCCCAGCCAACAGGAGATGGAAGCGAGTCTCATCGGCCTGTGGTACGAGGAGTTCGCGTATGAGGACGTGACCGAAGACGGCAAGCCCTTCAACCGCGCCCTGATAGCCGTGGAGGCCAATGCCGACCACACGGGCTACGTGGCGCTGGCTGTGTTTGATGACGCATTCAACGAGCCGCTCGAGATTTACGGCGGTCCGACGGACGCACCCTTCACGTGGCAGGTAACGCCCGACGGGCATGTCATCCTGACGGATCCGAATACAGGTACGAGCATAAGTGCGGCACGTACACGCGGGGGCGGCGACCACAGCGACTTCGTGGACATAGGCCAGATAGACCTGAACTGCGGGCAGAACAGCATCGCCTTCAGCAATGGCTCCCATTCAGGTTCGCTAATCAGGGGCAGAAACGGTCAGGATAACTTGATTCAGGACTGGATGGCAAAGTCAACGCTCCCCCGGGCCTGCGTCACCGACAGCATCCCGGTGCTGCTTGCACCCAACATGATGAACTACGTGTTCAACTATCCTTCAGTCGACCCGTTCGGCAAACCCTGCACACTGAGTGGTGTCATCTCGGTCAACAAGTCGCTGATAAATGACGACAAGCCTTTCAACGGCATTCTGCTCTATAACCACTTCACCATCTACGAAACCACGCAGGCACCTTCGCGTGGAGCCGTCGAGTTCCCTACTGGGGCTGCCCTCACCGACTTCATCGTCGTTGCCCCCGACTACTACGGCTTCGGCATCACCGAGAAGATGCCGCAGGCCTACTGTATCTCACGGGCTAACGGACGCGCCTCGCTCGATGCCTACCTCGCTGCCAAGCGGTTGATAGAAGACCTGAAGGTGAAGAAAGGCGACGACTTCATCATCGCAGGCTACTCGGAGGGCGGACAGACCACGATGGGCGTGCTGCGCGAGATATCAGAACGACATCCGGAGATTAAGGTGAAACGCGCCTTCGCCGGCGACGGCCCCTACGACATCAACTCGATGTATGATGCCATCTCTACTGGCGACACCGAGATGCCCAGCACCGTCTGCAACGTGCTCTATGCCTACAACCACTTTTTCCGTCTGGGCTACGCCATCCACGACTATCTGAAGGACCCCGTGGCCTCCAACTTCGATAAGTGGTTCCTCAGCAAGCAGTACAAGCGCAGGGCCCTCGACGAGGAACTCATCAAGACCAAGAAGACAAGTGATATCTGCACTGAGGCCGTCCTCAATGCCAGCAGCCCCCTCTCACTCCGCTTCAAGACCGCCTTCAGCAAGGATGCGCTCACCAACGGCTGGGCGCCCCACAGCAACTTCGACATCATGCTCTTCCACGATACGAAAGACGATGTCGTGCCAGTGGAGAACTTTTATGCCATGAGCAAGTTCCTCAAGGAGCATGGTATCAAGACAGAGGAGTTTGTCGGTGAGTACAGTGCCGAGGCGACAAAGGAAGCCGGCATCACCAACCATGAGGCATCGGCACTTGTCTTTTTCCTCAGGATCATTGCGTGGATAAGGGCCAACTATTGACAATAGGTAGAATAACAAGAAACAATGAAACCAAAAAACAATACTCCTCCCAGGACTTGTCGTAAAGGCTGGCATTCAGCCTGCCTTCCGGGTGAAGGCAAACATCAAGATGGAGGGTGCCAGTGTAGACATCGACAGAGTTGTGGATTCACTATTCGAGGGCGAGAACAACACCATGAACAAGTTCGACCTGTCGATACCCGTCGGTCTCAGTTACGAGTTATATCCAATAGTTTCTTGAAACAGGAGGGCAACGAACTCTTTTTCTCTGCTAAAGATAAAGACTGGTTTTCCACTGAAAGTAATCTCGAGATCAAATTCAACGTAGTAAAGAACACCTACAGGTTCTGGACGGTCACACATGACGTTTACAATTCGCATACCATCAGCGTGAACGGCACCGACATCACTTCGACACTAAAGGAAGAGAGATAATTTGCACTCCAAAAAAGAAGAAACGAAAAGGAAGCTGACTGATGATAACGGAAATTCGCAAGGTAACGGGCAGAAAAGAACTGTACGACTTTGTACGCTTGCCACGTATGATGTATCGTGGCGTACCGCAGTATGTGCCAGACTTGGAGCGTGATATCGCAGACGTTTTCCGCAGGAAGAATAACCCAGGGCTGGACATTTCAGATGTCCAGCCTTTCGTGGCTTATCACAACGACGTTCCCGTTGGACGTATCGTCGCCATCGTGAACCGCAATGCCAACGAGCAATGGCAGCAGCGAGTGGTACGGTTTGGCCTGATTGAGTTTATCGACGACTTAAACGTGAGCCGTGCCTTGCTTGAAGCCGTAGGGAAATGGGGCCAAGAGTTGGGCATGGACACCCTTCAAGGGCCGATGGGTATCACTGACTTCGACAAGGAAGGTATGCTCGTGGAAGATTTCCACCTCACGGGTACTATGAACACCATCTGGAACCCCGAATATTACCCGCGCCACATGGAAGCGCTGGGCTTCCAGAAAGCGGTGGACTGGGTGCAGATACGCATACAGATTCCCAAAGAAGTCCCACTTCGCTACAGTCGCACAGCGCAGTATGTCCGTGAGCAGATGGGGCTGCGCGTGGTGAAACTGGGAGACGCTGGCATCAGCCCGCGACGCTATGCCGAGCAAGCGATGCTGTTGTTCAACGAGGCCTATAAACCTATCTACGGTTTCTCGACCCTTTCGGAGGCTCAGATTAGCGCATTCCTAGACCGATACCTACCTCTCCTTGACAGGAAGATGGTCCCCCTCGTGCTCAACAGCCAGGATGAAGTGGTTGGTGCGGCCGTCACCATCGGCAGTCTGACGAAAGCATTGCAGAAAGCAAACGGCCGACTGTGGCCAACTGGTTGGTATCACCTGCTGAAGACACTGAAGTGGCGGCATGAGGACACGGTGGAGATGCTGCTCGTAGGGATACGTCCTGACTATCAGGGGATGGGCGTGAATGCCTTGTTCTTTGATGACCTGATACCTATCTATAATAGATATGGCTTCAAATGGTCCGAGACGGGACCGCAGTTGGAAGAAAACATGCGCGAACTGTCGCAGTGGAAACCGCTACAGCCGACTTACGTCAAACGCCGTCGGTGCTACAGTAAGCGCATCAATAAGAAATAGATATTATCTATAAAAACAAAACTATAATGAGACAGAGACATTTATTATTAGCAATGTTCGCAGCCGCAGCACTCCTTCTGGAATGACCGGCTGCACGAAGAGTGACAATCCTATCAGTGACAATCCAAACCCCATCGATGTCAGTGCCATGGAAAAGGAACTGGTCGGCCTGTGGTGGGACGAATATGAATATGCCGACGTGACGGAGGCTGGCGCACCCTTCACCCGCGTGCTGCTGGCCGTGCTTGCCGAAGCCGACCACAGCGATGACGGCGATGATAACGTTCACGGCGACGGCAGTTATGCCAAGGGCATGACCGACGTCTCGAGCACCAGCGTGTCGCTCGCCGACGGCAGTATGACGGTGACCAACGGCGAATACTCCGGCACGCTCGAAAAGGCCGATGCCGGGCAGCAGACCGAAATCCAGAACGCGCTCACCCTCTCCGCAGCATCGGCTGACGGCACCACTGGCACCTACACTGACAGCAAAGGCCAGAGCCGCGACTGCATCGTAGTGACACTCAATGGGACGAAGACACGGACGCCGACACGTGGGACAAGTGGTTCTACAGCAGCCTGCAGATTACCCCTCTGGGCGACAAGACCTTCAACAGCGGCATGACGGTCAACGTCGATGCCCGCCTGTCCGTCACCTACAACTTCGGGCGCTACTTCGTCAATGCCTACGGCCAGTTCAACAATATGCGCTACCGCCACGACAGTAGCCACGGCCACCTGAACGACTGGTTCGTCAACACCTCTCTCGGCATACGACTATAACATAATAACAATATACAAATAACAATTTAAAAACAAAGCATTATGAAAAAGATGAAGTTATGGGTGATGGCCGCCACCCTCGTCTGCGGCCTGGCAGCCGTGGGTTACGGGCTGACGGCATGTGAGAAGGCCAACGCGCAGGAGGATAACCCCGTGCAGCAGGTGACAAGCGAGGAACTGATACGCACCTCGCAGAGCTGGGACGGCGTGGAACTGCCCGACTACTTTGAGGGCCGTCCTGAACTGGTGGCGGTGAAGTACGTGTTCCCCGCCGGGCAGAAACTGGGCTGGCACCACCACCCCGTCATCAACTACGGTGTGCTCGTCCAGGGCGAACTGACCATTATCGGACAGGACGGCAAGGAGAAGACGGTACACGAGGGCGAGGCCGTTGTGGAGATGGTGAACACCATCCACCACGGCGAGAACCGAGGCTCTAAGCCCGTCATCCTCTACATGTTCTACCTCTCGAAGGAGGGCGAGCCTCTGGCCGTGCAGCATCCGGAGATACCGCTGGAGTAAGCCCAACACCACAGGCCGTCGGGGGGTCTTGGACGAGCCAAGAGTCCCTGCGAGCCGAGTGCGACTCTCCCGGCGGCCACAAAAAAACGAAGCGCTCTTTGACTTACTGACACAAACGGATAAAAATCTGAGGGATTCTGCGATAATCTCGCAGAAAATGCTTATCTTTGCACGCGAAAGCGGGTTCGAACGAAGTTCAAACTCTAAACATTGAGATTATGGAAGCAAGAACCATCAATATTTCGGTAAGAATTCCCAAGTCGTACCGCATCGACCTGCTGCAGCAGCAACTCACGGCCTACGCCCAGCAACTCATTGACGCGGCAAAGCCCGTCAAGAAGGGCAAGCGGCACTACAGCCACGAAGCCCTCTGCGGCGTGTTCAACTCAGGGGCCACAGAAGAATCACTGCTCGAGGACTACTTGCAGGAGAAGTACCAACTCTAACAGCCTTCAAGCCCCATGAAAGTTTTCCTCGACACGAACATCTTCCTCGAATACCTCCAACGGCGGCGGCAGTATGAGGCTGTCAGCCAACTGCTGAGTGCCGTTGAGGACAAGTGAATAAAAGCCGTGGTTTCTGCCGGGTGCGTCTATACGCTGGCCTACCTCATCCGCATGGAACTGAAACGTCAGGGCATACACCGTCCCGAACAGACCAACCAGTTGCGCACCCTGCTGAACATCGTGCTCTCACTGGGCCAGATGGCCGGTATCAGCCACAAGCGCATGGTCAGCGGCACCAACGACCTGGCTTTCGACGACGTGGAAGACAGTTACCAGTACCAGTGCGCCTTGCAGAACAAATGCAATGCACTGGTAACCATCAACCTGAAGGACTACCGTCTTGCCGACACGTCGGCAA
>FLNY01004589.1_pt1 | contig 16361 bp, 12 predicted proteins | sample 1140381 | NCBI WGS metagenome assembly FLNY01 (sample SAMEA3878172, study PRJEB12797) | bioreactor metagenome | biome: Moose rumen | place: Sweden | collected 2011-10
TAAGCCCGTGTATTCGCTAAAAATTTTCGTCATTAAATTTAATTTCGGCAAAACTTCTTCAGTTACAATTTTTTTTGCAAAGTCTGAAGGCGAAAGTATTTCTCTAAGCCAAACTCGAATTTTCCAGTTACTTTCCTGTTTAACCGCGCCTTCAAGCAGATTTAACAATTTTTCAATTTTTTGTTCGGCGGTTAAATCTTTTTCTTCCAATTCGTTTAATTCTGTAACACTCAAAAGGTAGGTGTAAACTTGCCGCAAAACTTCAAGGTAAAGATTTTCCCGGCTGTCGAAGTGGTAATTTACCGCCGCCAAATTTATCCCCAATTCTTGACAAATTTGCTTGCTTGTAGTTTTGTCGTAACCTTGACTTGCTATTAATTTTCCGGCTGTTTCAATAATTGCGGCTTGAGTTTCCTTGCCGTCATCACGCGTCTTTCGCGCAGGTTTTAAATTTTTTTGAATCATAAAAAATCTCCTAGTCAATATTTCTGAAAAAATACGCGGCAACAGGTAAAGTTATCGCCGCAACTGTCAACATTGGCAAAAAATTAAATGCTACGTCTGAAATTGTGCAACCTTTCAAATAAATTTGCCGCAATGAATTTCGCGCAGGTTTTAAATTTTTTTGAATCATAAAATTTCTCCTAGTCAATATTTCTGAAAAGATACGCGGCAACCGGTAAAGTTATCGCCGCAACCGTCAACATTGGTACAAAATTAAATGCAACGTCAGAAATTGTGCAGCCCTCAAGGTAAATTCGCCGCAATGAATCAAGCGCAAATCTTAGCGGGTCGGCGTAGGTTAAAATTTGCAGAAATTCAGGCATATTCGCTACCGGCGTTGCAAAGCCCGAAAGTAAAACCATTGGCAAGATTAAAACGAAACAATAAACCATAACCTGTTGCATCGAACTTGAAATTGCCGAAATTGAAAGCCCAATCCCCGTACAACTTAACGTAAAAATTAAAAGAGTCAAGTACAGCGGCGGCAAACTTCCATTGAAAGGAATTTCAAAAACATTTCGGCAGATTAAAAATACCAGCGTTGATTGAAAAATTCCTATCACGACGGGAATTACCGCCTTGCCGATTAAAATTTGAAACGGCGATAACGGCGTTACCAAAAGTTGGTCAAATGTTCCTTGTTCACGTTCCCGCGCAACAGATAAGCCCGCCAATAACATAACTTGTATCAAGCTTAAAAGCCCCATTAAGCCCGGTAAAAAATTCCAGCGCGTTATTAAATTTTCGTTGAACCAAGTGATAACGTCAAGCGAAATTTTACCCGCGCCGTTAAATTCGTCAACAATCCTGCCCAAATATCCGCTTGCAACCGACGCTGTCATAGTGTTTCGCCCGTCAGTGATAACTTGAATTTTTCCTGAGCGATTCTGCAAAATTTCACTTTCAAAATTTTGTGCGATTGTTATAACCATTAAAGCCTCGCCGGAGTCAATCGCCGCCGCAATTTCGGTTGAATTGCCCAAATTTTTTACACGTTGAAAAACGCCGCCGCCTTTCAATTTCGCAATAAAATTTGTTGAAGTTTCACTGCGGCTTAAATCTAAAAGCGCGTAGGGGACTTTTTCCAAATTGAAAGTTGCCGCGTGCCCAAACAACATACTTTGCACAATTACCGGCGCAATTAAAATCGCCCGCGTGCGAGGGTCTTTCACGGTAGATAAAAATTCTTTGCGAATCAGCATTTTTATTCGCAGTAAAAATAAATTCATCAGCTATTCAACTCTTTTCCGCGTAACTTTCAACGCAAGCCCTACAAAAAATACCGCGTACAAAATTAAAATCGCGCAGTTTTTGAAAATTAAATTCCAATTATTCCCCGCCAAAAATAAACTTTTCAGCAATTCCAAATAATAAGTCGGCGGCAAAATGTGACCGATTGTCGAAATAAAATCAGGTACGCAACGCAAATCAAAAATAAATCCCGTCAACATTAAAGCCGGCATAAAACTTACTATCAGCGAAATTTGCGCCGCCAAAAATTGACTTTTCGTTATCGCCGACAAAACTAAGCCTATTCCCAACGACACGAACAAATATAAAATCGACGCCAACAAAATTACCAAAAAAGAGCCGTGCATTGGAACTTCATATAAAAATTTCGCCGCAATTAAACAAAGGAAAAATCCTATCATCGCTATGCAAAAGTACGGTATCATTTTCGACAGCAAAATTTCCAAAATGTTTACCGGCGTTACGAAAATTGATTCAAGCGTGCCGCGTTCCCATTCCCGCGCCATTACCAACGCCGTCAAAAAAACTCCTACGATTGTCATTATCAGCATTAAAATTCCCGGTATGAAATACCACGTGCTTAAATTTATATCGTTAAACCACATTCTGTTTTCAATCGATATGTAACCTGCGCGAGAGTTTTGCAGATTTATTTGACGAATGGAGCCTTCAAAATATCCTTGAATCGCCGTTGCAGTTGCAGAATCGCCGCCGTATAAAATCAACTGCAACTTTGCATTATTTCTCAAAAGTTCGGCTGAAAAATTCGGCGGTACTACCAAAATTGCGTCAACTTTTCTTTCGTGAAATAAAATTTTTGCGTCATTCATTGAAGTTACAAATTGCGGCGCGTAATATTCCGAGCCGTTCAAAAAATTTAGCGTTCTCTGCGCCGTCGGTGAAAAATCTTCAAAGACTACTGCAACCGGAACTTTTTTAACGTCAAGCGAAATTCCGTAACCTATCAGCAAAATTAAAATTATCGGCAGTACCGCGCCAATCAAAATGGAGCTGTTATCACGAATAATTTGCAAAAATTCTTTCTTGACAAGCGCGGTTAATCGTCTTAAAAAATTCATTTGCCGCCACCTCTGGAATTTTCGACAATCTTTATAAAAATTTCGTTCATTGTGGAATTTTCGCCGCCAAAATTTTTTCTAATTTCTTGAGGCGTACCAATCGTCAAAAGTTTGCCCTTATCTTGAATCATCATTCTGTCGCAGTATTCCGCCTCTTCCATAAAGTGCGTTGTGATAATAATCGTCGTACCTTTAACTGATAAATCCGTAATTTGCCGCCAAAAATCCCGCCGCGCCAATGGATCAATCCCGCTTGTCGGCTCGTCAAGAAATAAAATTTTCGGTTGGTGCAAAAGTGCCGCCGCCATTGATAATCTTTGCTTGTAGCCGCCGGGTAAATCGCCCGCCGCGTCTTTTTCGTGTCCATCCAAATGAAATTCCTGCAAAACTTCAGCAATTCTGTTACTTAAAATTTTGCCGCTTAAACCGTACGCGCCGCCGAAAAAATTTAAATTTTCCTCAACAGTCAAATTTCCGTACAATGAAAATTTCTGCGCGACGTAGCCGATATTTGCCCGCGCCTCCGTACGCGCCGTCCGCAAATTTACACCGGCAACACTTAAAAAGCCGTCAGTCAGTGGTAAAAGCCCGCATAACATTCTGAAAGTTGTAGTTTTGCCCGCGCCGTTTGGTCCAAGCAAGCCGAAAACTTCGCCGCGATGCACTTCAAAGCTTGTTTTGTCAACCGCCGTGAACTCGCCGAATTTTTTCAGCAAATTTTTAACTTCAATATCAATTTCGGCAGATATAAAATATTTTTCATTGAGTGAAAGCGTTTTCAAATTTGCAACGGCGGGATTTTTATTTTTTTCGTCGTCGTGCAACAGAATCATAAATCCGTCCTCAAGGCGTTCAGAAATTTTTTCAACCGGCAATGAAAATTTTTCCGCGTTGAAATTCGCCGCGCCTATAAATCTTACAAAATTTCCTTCCGGTACGGAGTCAATCACATTTTCTTTATCGTCCATTAAAATACTTTGCAAAATTCGCGTCGGCATATTGGGCGGAGTTTTTATTCTGTAACAGCGATTTTCGGCAACGGCTTTTATTTCGGCGGGCGTACCGAATTTTAAAATTTTGCCGTGATTCATTACAAAAACTTTTTCGCAAAGTTCCGCCTCGTCCATGTACGCCGTATTTACAACAACGCTTAAATTTTCTTCAGCTACAAGTTGTTTGACAATTTCCCAAAGTTCCCGCCGTGAAAGCGGATCAACTCCAACTGTCGGCTCATCCAAAAGTAAAATTTCCGGCGAACGTACAAGCGTACACGCAAGCCCCAATTTTTGTTTCATACCGCCGGAAAGTTTGCCCGCCAATCTTTTTGTAAATGGCGTTAAGCCTGTCATTTCCAGCAAGTGCGAAAATCTTTTACGCCGCAAATTTTTTTCGACGCCGTGTAAATCTGCGTACAGCGTCATATTTTCTTCAATGCTTAAATCTTCATACAAGCCGAATTTTTGCGGCAAGTATGAAATTTTTTCTTGTATCGCCTGTTCATTGCCCAAAATATTTTTGCCCAAAACTTTCAAATTTCCTGAAGTTGGAACAATCAGCCCTGCAATTAACCTTATTAAAGTTGTTTTGCCTGCGCCGTCGGGACCGATTATCGCCGTCAAATTTCCTTTTTCGACTTCAAAATTTATTGCGTCCAATGCTGTAAGATTTTTAAATTTCTTCGTCAAATTTTCGGCGGAAATGATTTTTTCATTCATTTTAAATCAATCCTGACGGTTGCGGGCATTCCCATTCGCAAAATATTTTTTTCGTCATTGACATAAACTCTAATTTCATAAACAAGCGAAGTTCGCAATTCGTCAGTTTGCACGGTTTTTGGCGTAAATTCTGCCGTTGACGAAATGTAGCCAATTTGCCCCGTTAAATTTTCGTTGGGAAATGAATCAATAAAAATTTTCGCAGTTTGCCCTTCAAAAATTTTTCCTAAATCTGTTTCGTTGATATAGGCGCGTACCCATTTTTTGTCATTGAGGGAAATTTTGAAAATTGGCGTGGACGATGACGCCATATCTCCGACTTCCAACAATCTGGAGCGAATTACCCCCGCCGTTGGGGAAATTAATTCGTACTGCGTCAATAAAAATTCTTGCCTTGCCAATTCGTCGCGCAGGATTTGAAGTTGTCCCTCCGCTTCTTGAATATCTTCGTAGCGCGTACCGGCAACCGCCAAATTGTAAGCTTGTCGCGCCTCTTCGACTGCAGAATTTTTCCCTACGAAATTTAATCTTGCAGTTTCCAATTCGTCAAGGGAAATTGCGCCGCCGTCCGTCGATTCATAGACTTGTTTTATTTTGTAGTAGTGTTGCTCGGCTGTATCTGCCGCAGATTGTGCCGTTGAAACTTTCGCCGCGTATTGTGCAATATCTTCAGGGCGCGTGCCGTTTTTCAACTTTAATAAAACTGTTTCTTGCGTTTGAATTTGCGATTTTATTTTTGCAATTTGTAATTTTAAATCCCTGTCATCAAGCCGCGCCAAAATTTGCCCCGCTTGTACCGCGTCGCCTTCTTCTGCCAAAATTTCTGAAATTCTGTCACTTTGTCGAAACGCCAAATTTACTTCCCGCACGTCTACATTCCCCGACAATTTTATTTCGGTTGCTTTTTCCGCCTCAACTTTTGCCGAATTGTTAAAGTAAAAAATTCCTCCGCCTATCAGCAGCAGTAAAATCACTACTGCCGCAATTTTTTTATTTAACATTTTTTATCGCTCCGCTAAAAAATTTTTCCTTGTACAAGTTATTCAAATTTTATCAAATCGTAATTTGAAATTCAATGACTTTGAAAAATTTTTCTGCAATAAAAAAAACCGCAACCCTCAAGTTACGGTTTAAATTTCAGAAACTTTAAATCCCTAATCCTTAATTTCTGCGAAGAGCCAACATTGTAATATCGTCAGATTGTTCAGCCGCTCCAACGTGTTTTGAAACGTCAGATTTAACCGCCGCCAACAAAGTTTTTAAATCTGCGCGACAATCTGTAGCGTTCATAAATTCCAACAGCCGCTCTGAAGTGTATTCTTCGTTTTTGATATTCATTGCCTCGTTGACGCCGTCGGTATAAGTGAAAATTAAATCGCCGCGCTCCAAAATTGTTTCTTGTTGCTTGTAGGGTACGTCTTCCATTCCGCCCAATACAAAATTTTTCTTGACGCTCAAATATTCGCAGGAATTTTCTTTTGCGTGGTAAATTATTGGCGGATTGTGCCCACCGTTGACAAAAATAAATTTTCCGGTTTTTAAATCCAACATTCCCATAAAAACCGTAACAAACATCATTTCTTCATTGTCTTGGCAAAGTTGGTTATTCGCCAAAGTCATTACCGCTGCAAAATCGTCGGGATTATTCATCATCATTGCAAAATTTTTTAAGATAGTTTTACTTCTTGACATAAAAAGCGCGGCGGGTACGCCTTTTCCGGAAACGTCAGCTATTGTAATTACCAAATGATTTTCGTCCAACAAATAAAAATCGTAAAAATCGCCGCCTACCATTTTTGCCGCGTTCATTGTGGCGAAAATGTCAAAATCTGCGCGCCCAAAATTAAAATCGTGCGGTAACATTGAAAGTTGAATATTTTGGGCAACGTTTAATTCAGTAGCGATTCTTTCTTTTTCGGCGGTAACTTGAGTAAGATTTTTCATGTAAGTTTGAAGTTCGGAAGTCATTGCGTTAAAACAAATTGCCAAATGTTCCACTTCATCGCCGGTTTTAATGTCAAGTTTTTTATCAAGATCGCCGCTTGCAATTTCCCGCACGCCGTCTGAAAGTGTTTTAATCGGCGTCACAACCGTTTTATTTAAGTAAAAAGTGTAAATGAAAATTATTAAAAGAGAAATTATCGCTGTCGTAATGAACATATCATGCAAATATAATTTTCTGAAATAGCGCATATCTTCCATTGGTCTTGTTATTCCCAAAATTCCTTTAACTTCGCCTTCAGAATTTTTCATTGGCAAAAGAACGGTTACAAAGCCGTCAACATAATAAAGCTTATCATAATAAAAAGTTGCAGTGTACTCTTTTTTATTTTCGTAAATGTCCCGGTAAGCTTGCCGATACTCTTCATTTTCCGTAGGTTGTACATGACCGGTGTAAAAATGTATGGAGTCTGCGTCAGAGTTCATTACACTCAAAACAAATCGTATTTCGTTATAATTTTTTTCAACATTCGGTTGAAAGATATAGGCGAAAGTTACGCCTTGAGTATCAACCAAGCGTTGCCATTCTTTCACAAGTTCCATTGTTTCCAGATAAAATTCGCCGTTTGTATCCTCGTCGTTGTATTCGGAAATTTTTTCAACGTCTGCAAAAGTAATAGCCGTGCGCGCCGTCCTAAGTGCTGAATCTGCATATTGATCTTCAATAGCCTCCGTAAATTCCAAATAGCCAATGTAACTAAGCAACGCGCTAAGCACCACCATTGCTAAAACTACGTCGAAAATTATTTTTTCGGTAATACTTTTTTTAATTTTTATCACTTCCCGTCCAAATTAATTTCTGCGCAGAAAAAACAAAATTAAAAGCCGCCAACGGATACTTTTTCCGTGACGGTTGGTGAAAATTTTTTATATGACAATGATTTTTTCTTTCATAGAGACAACCCGTCACTTAAAAGCTTTTCTTGAAAGTAAGGATATTTTTCCCGTCTTTTCTTTCATAAAAAATATCGTCTACATTTTTTTTGATAAGGAAAATTCCAAGCCCGCCAATATTTCTTTTGTCAATATCTGCATTAATGTCGGGGTCTTTGTGTTCAAGCGGATTGTATTCAACGCCACCATCAACAAAAGTAACTGTAATTTCAGCCGGATTTTCAGAAAATTCTTTGTAAACTGTAACCAGTCCAACATCCGGACGATAGGCGTAACTTGCCACGTTTACAAAAATTTCTTCAATGACAAGTTCCATTTGCATAATAATTTTTAAAGAGCAGGCTTTTTCTTCAAGTGACGAAGAAATAAATTCCGTAACAACCGGCAAATTTTCAACCTTTGCCTCAATAGTCAATTTTTCCATTACAAATTCTCCGGTTAAAAATTATTTTTCAATCGTCATTAAATCTGCAAAGCCCGTCATTTCCAAAACTTCCATAACAGTTTCATCAACGTGGCGAATTATCATACTGCCCTGCTTATTCATACGTTTTTGCGCCATTAAAAGTGCACGCAAGCCCGCCGAGGCAATGTATTTCAAACTTGCAAAATCAAAAATTAATTCTTTGACGCCATCAAGTGATGCATTAAGCGAATTAGTAAGTTCCTGCGCGTTTGAGGCGTCGAGTCTGCCAATAATTTGTACAGTCAATGTTGTACCGTTAAGTTCCTTTTTAATTTCCAAAGTAAAAACCTCCAAATTTTTATTAATTATACAACTGTTGAGTTGAAAGCAGTTTAAAAAAATTTTTATCTACAAATTATCTTCCAGTTTTAAAATAATATCGCGCAGTTCGGCGGCGCGTTCAAATTCCAACGCCCTTGACGCCTCTTGCATTTGTGCAGTTAAATTTTTTATTAAAGTTTTGCGTTGAGGAGCCGTCAATTTTTTTATCAATTCGGCGGCAGATTTTGATTTATTTTTTTCAGATTTTTTGAGCGGCAATTCAATTAGCGGCGCAACCGGTTTTTCAATAGTTTTGGGCGTAATGTGATTTTTTAAATTATAATCCTGCTGAATTTTTCTGCGGCGTTCAGTTTCATCCATTGCGCGGCGCATTGAATCTGTAATATTTTCGGCGTACAAAATAACTTTGCCATGAACATTTCTTGCAGCGCGTCCGATAGTTTGAATTAATGAAGTTGCAGAGCGTAAAAATCCTTCCTTGTCGGCGTCAAGAATTGCCACAAGTGAAACTTCCGGCATATCTAAGCCCTCACGCAAAAGATTTATTCCAACTAAAACATCAAATTTACCGGCGCGCAGGTCGTGAATAATTTCGGCGCGTTCAATCGTTACAACGTCAGAATGTAAATATTTTACACGAATTCCCGCGTTATTCAAGTAGTCAGTAAGTTCCTCTGCAAATTTTTTCGTCAACGTTGTTACCAAAACTCTTTCATTGACTTTGGCGCGTTGATTAATTTCTGAAATTAAATCGTCAATCTGATTTTCAAGCGGGCGAATTTCCACTTCAGGGTCAAGCAAGCCCGTCGGTCTAATAATTTGTTCAACAATATTTCCGGATTCTGAAATTTCATAATCGGCGGGCGTTGCTGAAACATAAATTATTTGCGAAATTTTAGCGTTAAATTCGTCAAAAGTCAAAGGGCGGTTATCCCGTGCGCTGGGAAGTCTGAAACCATTTTCAATCAGTACAGATTTTCTTGCACGGTCGCCATTGTACATTGCGCGTATTTGCGGAATTGTTACGTGTGATTCATCAATGATCGTTAAAAAATTTTTTGGAAAATAATCAATCAAAGTATCCGGTGGTTCGCCTTCATTTCTGCCGGTTAAGTGCCGTGAATAATTTTCAATTCCGGAGCAATAGCCCATTTCCCTAATCATTTCTAAATCAAAATTTGTACGCTGTTCGATTCTTTGTGCCTCAATTAATTTTCTTTCTGAATTGAAAAAATCAACCTGCTGTAAAAGTTCTGAGCGAATAGCTTTTTCAGCGCGTGCTAAATCTTCTTCATCTGCCACATAGTGCGACGCGGGAAAAATAAAAATTTCGTCACGAACGCCTACACTTTTTCCCGTCAAAATTTCAAATTCTGTAATTCTGTCTACTTCATCGCCAAAAAGTTCAATTCTAATTGCGCGTCCGTTGTAACCGGCGGGCGTAATTTCGATAACATCGCCGTGCACTCTGAATTTTCCGCGTTCAATGATAATATCATTTCTTTCATAGCGAATTGAAACAAGCCGCTTTAAAATTTCTTCGCGCAGGATAATTTGTCCCTTGAAAATATGCAACAGCATTTTAAAATAATTTTCCGGCGAGCCTAAGCCGTAAATGCAGGAAACACTTGCAACAATTATAACATCATTTCTTTCAAAAAGTGCGCACGTGGCAGAATGACGCATTTGGTCAATTTCGTCATTAATGGAGGCGTCCTTTTCAATATAAGTATCAGTTGCGGGAATGTACGCCTCCGGTTGATAATAATCGTAGTAGCTGACAAAATATCCAACGTAATTATTGGGGAAAAAAGATTTAAATTCGGCGGCAAGTTGCGCAGCTAAAGTTTTATTGTGGGCGATAACTAAAGTTGGGCGTTGAATTTTTTCAATAACTTTTGCGATAGTGTAAGTTTTGCCGGTGCCGGTTGCGCCGAGTAAAACTTGTGCGACGAGTCCATTTTCAAGCCCTTCAGAAAGATTTTCAATAGCTTGTGGTTGATCTCCCGTAGGTTGAAATGGAGCTGCGACTTCAAATTTTTTATTCAACAAAATATTTCGCTCCTCAAAAAAATAAAAAGCGGCAAGCCGCTTAAGAATTAAATTTTTTTACTAAACTTCTTGAGCCGTCAATAAAACTTCAACTTTTAAATCTGTAGACTTATTCAAGTCGATAAATTTATTTTGCGGAGTTTGAACGATAGGTTGTGCCACAACGTCCGCCGCGTCCAGCAAAATAATTTTGGCGCGTTGCCCGTCGCTTAAACCTACCCAGCAGCCGTTCAAAGATTGGCGCAAATGACGCATAAATAAAATTCCAAAACGTGTATCAAGTTTTCCCTTGCCAATATCGCCATTTAAAACTTTGAAAATATCGAAGGGCGAATTTCTTTTTGCGTAGGAACGATTAGCCGCCATTGCGTCGTAAATATCCAAAAACGCCAAAATTTTTCCGTAATCGCTAATTTGATTGGCGCGCAGATGATTAGGATAACCCGTGCCGTCGCAGCGTTCGTGATGGTGTAAAACTCCCAAAAGTACGTTAGGAAATTGTTTCAGCGGCGTAAATTTCAACATATCGTAGCCGTAATCTACGTGGCGTTGAACAGCTAAGAGTTCGTCTGCGTCAAGTTTGCCTTTTTTGTTCAAAATTGCCTTTGGAACTTTTGTTTTTCCAATTTCGGTTAAAATTCCGGACATAATCAGCTCACGCATATTTTGACGCGGATAACGTAACCATTTTGCAAAAAGCCCCGCCAAAATTCCAACGTTTGTAGCGTGATGAATAGTATAATCGCCATTGCGCGTCATATTGTGAATTTGTGTAACTGCAATTTTGTTATCGCAAAGTTTATCTACATTTTCATTTTCCAAAACTGAATCCAACGCCGGAATATCTAAATCGCCGCCCTGTCCGACTTTGTAAAAAATATCGTGAATTTTGTTATAGGTTTTTTCGTAACATTCCAAGTAGCCGAAATCCAAAAGATGATCTTGACCGGCAATTTGTACAACCGGCTTTTCTTCAACTTCTTCAATGTAAACCGAAAAAATATTGTAACCGATTAAGCTGTTAATTTTTTTTGCGTTAAGAATGGTATCTTGTTTGAGAATAACTTTGCCGCCGAAGTCTTTAACATCACGTCCAACTTTCATTCCCGGGCGCAAATTGTCCACGTCGCAAGATTTTAACATAAAAATTTTACCTCCTGTATTTATTTTGCTGAAAAATATATTTGCCGCAACGGCTAATTTTCCTGCCAAATGATAATATTTCACGCATTTAAATTTGAAAAAACAAAAAACTCCAACGGTTGAAAAAGCCGCGGGAGCTTTTTTATAGGAAAAATTTTTCCTATAAATTAATATTCGGCATCACGGGTAGAAATTTTCTTTTGAACGTAGGAAATAAAATCTTCAATACTCATTTCAACGCTATCTTTGGAGCCGTACTTGCGAATTGGCAAAATTCCGGTCTCAATTTCCTTATCGCCGATAACAATCATATAGGGAATTTTTTTAACTTGTGCATCACGAATTTTTTTGCCGGTTTTTTCGCTGCGATCGTCAATTTCTGCGCGAAAACCTAAATTGAAAAATTTATCGTAAAGTTTTTTGGCGTAGTCTAAATGTTTGTCGGTAATTGGCAGAATTTTAATTTGAACCGGCGTAAACCAAACAGGAAACGCGCCCGCGTAATTTTCAATCAAAATTCCAATGAAACGTTCGATACTGCCGTAAACTACACGATGAACCATAATTGGGCGGTGTTTTTCGCCATCTTCGCCGGTGTAAGTTAAATCGAATTTTTCCGGCAACAACATATCAAGTTGAATAGTTCCACATTGCCACGTACGACCGATTGAGTCGCGCAGATGGAAATCAATTTTTGGACCGTAAAACGCGCCGTCGCCTTCATTGATAACATATTCTAAGCCGCGATTGTCGAGAGCTTTTTTTAGTGCTGAAGTTGCCATTTCCCAAATTTCATCACTGCCCATGGAATTTTCAGGGCGCGTGGAAAGTTCCGCCTTGTACGTTAAGCCAAAAGTTTTGTAAACTTCATCAAATAAATCAATCGTCTTTTGAATTTCCGGCTCCACTTGTTCCGGTGTCATAAAAATGTGCGCGTCATCTTGCGTAAAATTTCTAACTCTGAAAAGCCCGTGCAACGCGCCGCTAATTTCGTGCCTGTGAACTAAGCCCAATTCGCCTAAACGCAAAGGTAATTCTCTGTAGCTGTGCGGGTGCGAATTGTAAACCAACATTCCGCCCGGGCAATTCATAGGCTTAACGGCGTAATCTTCATCGTCAATTTTCGTGAAGTACATATTTTCCTTGTAGTGATCCCAATGCCCGGAAGTTTCCCAAAGTTTACGATTTAAAATTACCGGCGTTTTAATTTCTTGATAACCGTAACGGCGGTGAACTTCGCGCCAATAATTTATCAATTCGTTTTGAATAATCATGCCGTTTGGGTGGAAGAAAGGAAAACCGGGTCCTTCATCATGCAAGCTGAAAATATCTAATTCTTTGCCAAGTTTTCTATGATCACGACGCGCCGCCTCTTCAAGCATATGCAGATATTCTTTTAGTTCGTCCTTACTGAAAAAAGCCGTGCCGTAAATTCTCTGCAACATTTTATTATGTTCATCGCCGCGCCAATACGCGCCCGCCAATGACATTAATTTGAACGCCTTAACTTTGCCGGTTGATTCAACGTGCGGACCTGCACAAAGATCGGTAAAATCGCCCTGTGTAAAAAGTGAAATTTCGGCGTCCGCCGGTAAATCAGTTATTAATTCAACTTTGTAAGTTTCGCCCTCATCGGAAAATTTTTTCAGGGCGTCTGCACGGCTTAAAACGCTACGTTCCAATTTCAGATTTTGCTTGACGATTTTTTTCATTTCGTCTTCAATGTCAGCTAAATCTTCGTCGGTAAGTTTGCGCTCCATATCAATATCATAATAAAAGCCGGTGTCAATCGCCGGACCAATAGCCAATTTTACGGCTTTACCGTCCGCGCCGCCGTACAAATGCTTTATCGCCTGTGCCATAATATGTGATGCGGTGTGGCGCAGTGAATGTAAAGCCTCCGCGCCTTCAACTTCCGCTATACTGCCATCTTTCGTTATTATTTTTTCCACTATAAAAGCCTCCTTCAATCGCACATTATAGCACTTTTTTTTATATTGTGAACTGTTTTTTTGCAACGGTAAATTTTTTATGCTAAAATAAACCCGCTGCTACTTCCCGTAGTCGCAATTTGCGTATGAGGGGAGGTGTAGAAAAATGGTAGATATCCTCATCTCCTTTGGCGTCAATGTCATTGCAGGTCTTGTCGTTGCCTACATCAGCAAAAAAATTTTCAAGTAAGGTAGCAGTTTGACGCCCAGCCGTAATTGAACGCAACAGATTACGGTCAAAAAGACGAAAACCCCTAAGCGGTACGCAACTCCGCTGTTGGGGTTTTTGTTTCGTCTTGGTGTAGAAAACGATTGATATCCTTTAATTATCCCTTTTGTATTGATATATTACCATAACAGCAATAATTTTGCAACGGTAAATTTTTTATGCTAAAATAAACCCGCTGCTACTCCTCAAGTTGCGGACAAGCAAACGAGAGGAGGCGAAAGTGCTATGACAATTTTAATCGCCTTTGGTATGGGTGTAGTAACTTCAATTATCGGCAACTACATCTATGACAAATGGTTTAAAAAGTAGCAGCAGAAATGTTGCCTCGTCCCTTGATTGAAACACCATTCAATTAGGGCAAAACGAAAGCCCCTGACAGTACACCACCTGTTTTGGGGCTTTTCGTTTTTTGGTTTTCGTGCTATGACAATTATTTTAATAATCTATATTTATACAGATTTCTGCAAACAAATATTACCATAACAGCAATAATTTTGCAAGCCGAATAAAATTTTTGGAAAAAGAAAAAACCTCCCGCAAAGTTGCAAGAGGAAATAACAAAATGGTATTAAGAACAATTTATGATACGCAAATTTACTCGTCAGCAAATCTGCGGTACCAGCATATTTAAAAATTTATTAATAAACGCAGAAACCGTCGCAAGGCGACGGCTTTTTTTGCGTATGTAATTTTTTTACTACCATAGAGCCTCTCTCATCGGAGGTATTAAATCCCTCATAGGGGAATTTTTTATACAATCGCCGCAACTTGTGCGGGACTGATTATCGATTTAAATTATTGCAGTAAACTCAAAACTGCACTGGAGTTTTGGTTAGCTTGAGCAAGCATGGATTGAGCCGCCTGCAACAGTACGTTATTCTTGGTGTAGTTAGTCATTTCCTTAGCCATATCAGCATCACGAATTGTGGATTCAGCAGACTGTACATTTTCGCTTGAAGTGGTCAAGTTGCTTGCAGTGTATTCGAGACGCGCCTCAATAGCACCAATAGTTGTAGCTTGGTCAAGAGCTTTCTGCAAGGCAGTATCGAAGGCAGAAATTGCAACATTCGCCTTATCCGGCGTAGCTACGCTGATAACAGATGCATCAGAATTTTGCAAGCCGAGAGCCTCGGCGCGCATATCAGCTAAACCAATGGAAATAGTTTGCCCTGCCGCCGCGCCTGTGTGAATCTTCAAAGCATTGTCGTTATTTTTATTTCCGGCAAAAACAACAGTTTTATATTCCAAGTGTTCAGTAGCAGATTTTTTGACACTACCATATTGGTCAATAACGGTAATAGTAAAACCGCTAATTTGATTGTTTAAACCGGCTGTCGAACCATGAATAGTCAAACCCGCTTCACCATTGGGAGTAGTTACACCAACACCTGCAGAATTTACACCCATAACACCAATACCATAACCAGCAGCGCTAGGCACATAGCCCGCATTAGCTGCATTAGTATCTGATGCGTAATGAGCAGCAGTTATTGGAGTACCATTATATTTTGTTACATTAGTAGACACTCCAACAGTTGAAAATCTGGTGGAGCCGGCTGATGCACAATTAAAAAGATCTGCTAGGCTTTTAGCAGCTGTAGCATTAGTTACATCAGCAGTTGAAGAAACTGTTATTTCGCTGGCAGTATAAGTCTTGCCTTGAACAACCCAAGAAATTTTAACAGTATCGCCATCAACAATATTAAGACTGTTACCTGCACGATCTTTGAGAGCTGTTAAATCCGTACTTAAATTAGTACCTGTGTCAAGAGATTGATTAAGCATTACAGTTTTAGTAATTACACTTTTAGCAGCTTTGGAGCCATCGACAAGATATTTGCCGTTAAAGGTAATGAGAGCATTATCGTTAATTTGATCAACGAATTGGTTAATTTCTTTTTGAATGGTGGCGCGGTCATCATCGGTATTGGTATCGGTAGCCGCGTTAATAGCTTTTTCTTTAAGAGTTTTAAGAATTTCAACAGTATTGGCAACGGCACCTTCAGCAACTTTCATCATGCTGGAGCCGTTTTGGGTATTTTGAGTAGCTTGGTCGAGGGCACGAACCATAACGCGCATACGTTCAGAAATAGCGAACCCTGAGGCGTCATCTTGCGCGGAATTGATTTTCTGTCCACTGGAAACTTTAGCTAAACTTTTGCCGAGCGCACCCTGATTTTTGTTGAGAGTATTAAGGGTATTAACTGCGCTCATGTTATTTTTTACTACCATTGCCATTGTAATTTCCTCCTTGGCTAATAAATGCATTTATCCTTTTCAGCGAGTTCCTTCCCGCTGTTCTATATAATAAGTAAACCTTCGCCAAAATCGACCGTCGCCGAAATTAAATCGTCACGCCGTGCACGTTGCGAACGCCGCGAAGATTTACCCATTTTCGTGGATAATTAAGCGAGTCTAAATGCCCGCCTTTATTTTTTTATCTCAATATTTAATTTGCAAAGAACTTGAAATTTCAAATCCGCTTTAAAATCAGCGGTTTTTCACTTTCAAAATATTTATCGAGAATTTTTTTGAATAACTTAAATCTTTTTTCTAAGTTGTTTTTTTTTTTTGACAATTTTATTTCGACGCACAGGGCGTCTCATAAAATTTGCTACTGGGTTGCAGAAATTTTAACATTCCGGTAAGTAATTTTAAGAAAAAATATTTCTAGAAATTGTTGAAAAATAAAAAAAGCCCGCCGATTAGCGGGAAAAAACTTATTTAAACTTAAAATTTATTTTCTAACTTGAG
>FLNY01003172.1_pt1 | contig 16270 bp, 17 predicted proteins | sample 1140381 | NCBI WGS metagenome assembly FLNY01 (sample SAMEA3878172, study PRJEB12797) | bioreactor metagenome | biome: Moose rumen | place: Sweden | collected 2011-10
AATATAAAATACCTTTTCAGCGATGGCAATGGCGGCAACGTCACCCGTTCACGTTCGCTGGCAAAGGCCGGCTTGGAGTCGACTGACTATCCCACCGAGTGGTTTTGGCTGACGACCGATGGCTCGCTGAATCATGTATATCGCTATTATTGGGTTGTGGCTGTTGTTGGTGATAACTTCGTGGGGGGCGAGAAACAATACCGAACTTTTGGGTACTCTGTCATCGACATGGAATTCTATGACTTTGACGCCCCATACGAAATGGAGGCTGATTGCCGAATCACTCAGACGCTGTTCAACGATGATGCGAAGTTCGAATTCATTCGCCCGCTCTTGACTGACGGGGTGAGCTCTGTTTATAACGATTATCGCAGTGTCTACAATTATGACTTGGACGTTACTGTTTACGTTCCCTATATTAGGAAAACTTTTGGTGGTCGTATGAATGGTTTCCAGATAGTGTCAGAAGACGGAACGGTGCTGCAGACTGTAAACTTCGATGGTAACTTTGTTATGTACAACTCAATGGATGAAGAGGCAGACTTGCTTCGCATTAACGGCAAGCTGTATCTCTCGTTCTATGGCCATGTGATTGACGAACCAAACAACACCATGCGTGAGGCTACACTCATCTATGAGCTTGACCGCCAGTCGAGCCAGGTTCGCAAGGTGATGGAGCACGTGGGCGACATGACGGTCACGCCGCGCGTAGCCGACCGCTCGGAGCAGATCACCGTCGAGCTGAACGACGAGGGCGGCATCCGCGAGATACAGGTGGTGAACGGCAACGGACAGACCGAGGTGCGTGTGCCCGTGGCTAAGGGTCAGAAGCGCGTCACTATCCCCGCCAGCCAGCTGAGCCGCGGCATGAACGTGGTGAACACCGTGGGCGGCCGGAACCGTCATGCTCAGAAGGTCATTGTGAAATAATAAAAAGACAATAACAGAAAAAGCCGTCCGAAATTTTGTCGGACGGCTTTTTTTGTGTAATTTTGTGGCCGTCATGCAGAAGATGATCACAATACTCGGACCGACGGCCTCGGGCAAGACGCCGCTGGCTGCGGCATTGGCGCGTCGCGTGGGCGGCGAAATCCTGTCGGCCGACTCGCGACAGGTCTATCGTCGCATGGACATTGGCACGGGCAAGGACCTCAGCGAGTATCAGGGCGTCAGGTATCACCTGATAGACATCTGCGAGCCCGGCACGAAGTATAACCTTTTCCAGTATCAGCAGGACTTCTTCACTGCCTATGAACAGGTGCGGGGTAGGGGAGCCGTGCCCATCCTCTGCGGCGGCACAGGGCTATACATCGAGGCCGTGCTCAAGGGCTATCATCTCTCGCCAGTGCCGCAGAATCAGCCGCTGCGCGACCGTCTGGAGGGCCGCTCGCTGACGGAACTGACCGAGATACTCGCAGAACTGAAAGCCCGCACGGGCACGACGATGCACAACACCACCGACGTCGACTCAGCCCAGCGGGCCATCCGCGCCATCGAGATTGAGACCTACACACTGGAGCATCCCGCACCGCTGAGAGAATTGCCCGCTGTCGAGTCGCTCATCATCGGCGTCAACATCGACCGCGAACTGCGCCGTGAGAAAATCACACGCCGTCTCAAGGCCCGTCTCGATGAGGGCATGATCGACGAAATCCGAGGTTTGCTGGCCGAGGGCATCGAGTCAGAAGCCCTGACCTACTACGGTTTGGAATACAGATACGTGACGGAATACGTCGTCGGCCGACTGACCTACGACGAGATGTTTCGCCAACTTGAAATCGCCATCCATCAGTTTGCCAAGCGCCAGATGACATGGTTCCGGGGCATGGAGCGCCGCGGCTTCACCATCAACTGGATCGACGCCACGCTGCCGATGGACGAGAAAGTGGAAAAAATCATACAGCTATGGCAGTAGAATCAACACGATGGGGGCTCGTCTATTGCCCCAAGAAGAAAGGTGATAAGCACTGGGAACAAATCAAGCAACAGCTTGATGATCAGGGTATCAGCTACGATTTCGTGCAGAGCGAAAACCGCGACAGCGTCGACCGGTTGGTGACGATGCTCATCCAGAACGGCTATAAGACCCTCATCATCGTGGGTGGCGACTCGGCTCTCAACGACGCGGCCAACTGCCTGATGAAGGAGGAGAAGCGCGTGCGCGACGAGATTGTGCTGGGTCTCATTCCCAACGGCGTGATGGACGATTTTGCACGCTTCTGGGGGCTCACCGACATGACCGACGAGGCACTCATCGCCCGGCTCGCACAGCGCCGCACCCGCCGCATCGACCTCGGCTGCATCCGCTATGAGAACAATGAGCAGGAGCGCTGCCACCGCTACTTCCTCAACTGCATCAACATCGGCATGACGGCCGACATCATGAACCTGCGCCGACAGACGCGCCGCCTGTTCGGTTCGCGCACGCTCTCGTTCCTCTCGTCACTTGTCGCCATGGTGTTCCATCGCAAGAGCTACCGCATGCGCATCCGCCTGAACAGCGACGTGATTGACCGCCAGGTGATGACCGTCTGCATCGGCAATGCCCGCGGCTACGGACAGACGCCCTCGGCCAACCCGTATAACGGCCTGCTCGACGTCTCCGTGGTCTATAATCCCAAGGTGCTGAAATTGTTCACGGGCCTCTGGCTGCTTGTCACAGGCCGCTTCCTTAACCATCACGATGTGCATCCCTATCGCACCCGCGAGATCATCGTCGAGCAGGCCTCGCATGCCCTCGTCGGCATCGACGGCCGCCTGATGAAAACACCCGTCGGCGAATACCGCGTGCAGGTGGAGCAGGAGGTCGTCAATTTCCTCATCCCCTGATGATGAATAAAAGGTAAAAAATACGGGAAACGGTGCTTTTTGAAGGTAATATACCCCTATATTGGTGTCAAAAAGCACCGTTTCACTATTTACTATTCACTGTTCGCTCTTCACTGTTCCTCCCCCTTGCGCCAACAGCGCACGGCATCCTTCTTCGACGTCGCGCCACGTCGCTTCAAAGTCGCCCGTGTACCACGGGTCGGCTACGTCGCCCGGACGCTTGGTAAAATCCATCAACAGACATATTTTCCCCTCGGGGTCGTCGCCGCAGATGCGCCTTATGTTGCGCAGGTTCCACTGGTCCATGCCTATGATGAGGTCGAAGCGGCCATAGTCGTCGCGCGTCATCTGTCGGGCTGTCTTGCCTGCGCAGCCGATGCCGTGCTCGGCCAGCTTGCGCCGTGCGGGCGGGTAGACGGGGTTGCCAATCTCCTCGGTCGACGTCGCCGCCGACTCAATATAATATCGGTCAGCCATCCCCGCTTTCGTGACGATGTCCTTCATCACAAATTCCGCCATCGGGCTTCTGCAGATGTTCCCGTGACAGACAAACAATATGTTCCATCGTTTCATCGCTTATTATAACAAAAGTTATTTCACTGGTTCGCATTGGTACGCGGGTGTCTCACCCGCGACTCGGCCGCAGGTGAGACACCTGCGTACCAATAGTTGACGGCAAAGTTACGAAAAAACGAGAGAAATGCAAAAGGAAAACTTGTTTTTCTTTTCATTTCCGAGTGCCAAGTTAACTTCGGCGAAGCCAATGTTACGAAAAGTTTTTTAATTCTAGCGTTATTGGAGCGAAAAAGTGTGAAAGAGGAAGATGAGTCATCAAAAAAGATGCAAGTTTCTTGCAGGTTTCAAATTTTAGTTGTATCTTTGCGGTCTGAGGACCGCGAAGTTACTCGGTCTCGGCAAAAAAAAGAATGAATTCTTTTGTTTTGCTCTCGACCTTACGTAACATTGCCCGAAGAATCTAAAAACCAAAATAATAACTATGATCAACAAACAGCTTTTGCAACCGGAGAGCATCGTCGTCATCGGCGGTTCAAACAATTGTCATAAACCCGGAGGCGCCGTCGTGCGCAACCTTCTCAGCGGCGGCTATAAGGGCACGCTGCGTGTCGTCAACCCCAAGGAGGACGAGGTGCAGGGTATCAAGGCCTTCCACGACGCCAAGGAACTGCCTCCGACCGACCTGGCTATCCTCGTCGTGGCAGCGAAGTTCTGCCCCCAGTACGTGGAGCTCCTGGCTGCGGAGAAGCAGGTGCGCGCCTTCATCATCCTGTCGGCCGGCTTCGGTGAGGAGACCCACGAGGGCGCTGTCTTTGAGCAGCAGATTCTCGATACGTGCGAAAAGTACGGCTGTTCGCTCATTGGTCCCAACTGCATCGGTCTGCTTACCCGCTGGCACCACTCCGTGTTCACTAAGCCCATCCCCAACCTGAACCCGAAAGGCGTTGACTTCATCTCGGGCTCCGGCGCCACCGCCGTCTTCATCCTTGAGAGTGCCGTCACGAAGGGCCTGCCGTTCAATTCGGTGTGGTCGATCGGCAACGGCAAGCAGATTGGCATCGAGACCGTCCTGGAATACATGGACGAGCATTTCGACTCTGAGAAGGACTCGCTGGTGAAGCTGCTTTATATTGAGAATATTGCCGACCCCGACAAACTGCTCTATCACGCCACGAACCTCATCAAGAAGGGTTGCCGCATTGCTGCTATCAAGGCCGGCTCATCATCGGCCGGCAGTCGTGCGGCCTCGAGCCATACGGGCGCCATCGCCTCCAGCGACTCAGCCGTGGAGGCCCTGTTCCGTAAGGCCGGCATCGTGCGCTGCTTCTCCCGCGAGGAGCTCACCACCGTGGGCTGCATCTTCACCCTGCCCCGTTTCACGGGCAAGAACGTGGCCATTGTCACCCATGCCGGAGGCCCCGGCGTGATGCTGACCGACGCCCTGTCGAAGGGCGGCATGAACATCCCGTCGCTCACAGGCCCCCTGGCCGACGAGCTGAAGGCGAAGCTGTTCCCCGGCTCCTCAGTGGCCAACCCAATCGACATTCTGGCCACGGGCACGCCAGAGCACCTCGGCATCGCCATCGACTATTGCGAGAAGAAGTTCGACAATATCGACGCCATTATGGTCATCTTCGGCACGCCCGGCCTGGTGGAGCTCTACGAGGCCTACGACGTGCTGCACAAGAAGATTCTGGAGTGCAAGAAGCCCATCTTCCCCGTCCTGCCCAGCGTCAACACCGCTGGTCCGGAGGTGCAGGAGTTCCTCAGCCGCGGCCATGTGAACTTCAGCGACGAGGTGACGCTGGGCACGGCCCTGACGCAGATTATGAAGACGCCCGCCCCTGCCGACCAGACCATCATGGTCAACGGCGTCGACGTGCCTAAGATACGCCGCATCATAGATGGTATCAAGGAGAATGGCTACATCGACCCCGAGCATGTGCACGCCCTTCTCCAGAGTGCCGGCATCCCGACCGTGCCTGAGTTTGTCAGTGCCGACAAGGAAGAAGTGACAGCCTTCGCTGAGCAGTGCGGCTATCCCGTCGTGGCCAAGGTCGTAGGTCCCGTCCACAAGAGCGATGTTGGCGGCGTGGCCCTCAACATCCGTTCGAAGGAGGTGCTGGCAGCTGAGTTCGACCGCATGATGCAGATTCCGGACGCCACGGCTATTATGGTGCAAAAGATGATCAAGGGCACTGAGCTTTTCATCGGTGCCAAGTATGAGCCGCGCTTCGGTCATGTCGTGCTGTGCGGCCTGGGCGGCATCTTCGTCGAGGTGCTGAAGGACGTCTCATCCGGCTTGGCACCGCTGTCGATGGAGGAGGCTGAGAACATGATCCACTCGCTGCGCGGCTACAAGATTCTAAAGGGCACGCGCGGCCAGCGGGGCATCAACCAGCGCAAGTATGCAGAAATCATCGTACGCCTGTCGACCCTGCTCCGGTTCGCCACCGAAATCAAGGAGATGGACATCAACCCACTTCTGGCCGACGAGCAGGACGTCATTGCCGTCGATGCCCGCATCCTGGTTGAGAAGTAGTATCTTTGAGGAAATGTCTCGCAATAGAAAGAACGGATAGCTGTCATGACTATGCTGGAAGCAATTGAGGCCCGCCACAGTGTGAGGGCTTTCAAAGAGCATCCATTGACGGAAGAGACTGTCAAGGTGCTGACCGATAAGATTGAAGAACTGAACTGCCTGGGGCTGCTGCACATGCAGCTGGTCCTCAACGAGCCAAAGGCTTTCCAGGGAACGTTGGCTAAGTATGGCAAGTTCCGCGGCGTGAACAATTACGTCGTCGTGGCCGGCGAGAAGGCTGACAACCTGGACGAGCGGGTAGGCTATTACGGCGAGCAGCTGGTGCTGACGGCTCAGACGCTCGGCTTGAATACTTGCTGGGTGGGGCTCAGCTACTCGAAAGTGCCCGGCACGTATGAGTTGAGTGTGGGCGAGAAGATCGTCTGCTATATCGCCCTCGGCTATGGTGAGACGCAGGGGGCGGGCCATAAGGTCAAGACGGTAGGGCAAGTCTCTAACGCCTCCGACGTCACCCCCTCATGGTTCCGCAAGGGTGTCGAAGCGGCCCTGCTTGCCCCGACGGCTGTGAACCAGCAGAAATTCTCGTTTGAATACCTCGGTCAGAAAGAAGGCCGCCATCAGGTGCGGGCCAGGAAGGGCTTTTCCCTGATCGGCTACACTCAGTTGGACTTGGGCATTGCCAAGTGCCATTTTGAGTTGGCTGCTGGCAGAGATTATTTTGACTGGGCTCAGTAGAGGTCTCATTTGCACGGGCCGAACACGTCACTCCCCCTTCACTCCGAGCAAGCTCAGCTTGCGAAAAATAAAAGAGGGATGTGCCTGTATGACACACCCCCCGGAGTCCTCTTGCGAGGCATATAATAGAGCAAGTGCGGGCCTTATCTGCTACCACCGAAGCGACCGTTCTTACTGTCGTTCTTGGCTATCTGGCGGTTGCTGCCGAAGCTACCCCTCCGATCCTTCACGTCGGGCGCCTTCGGAGCAGGATTCGTCACCTTGTTGTGGTCAGCATAGAAGCGGTCGGCCTTACGGTTGTTCCCGCCCTTATAGCTCACGAACACCTTCGGACGCGGATTGAAGAACCTTTCCTTGTCGTAGTGGCCGTAGATGCTGAAGGTCAAAGCTCCGGCATTCCAGCTCAGCGGACGATAGAAATAAGCGCGGTCGACAAACTTCTCATACTGCCAAGCGTTCAGCACAAACCGGAGATCAGCATTGCGGCGATTCCACCACGGGCCGAACACGTCAGCACGATTGTTCACACTCATCAGGTAGTCGAGATTGATCTCATAGACAGCATTATACTGTGCATCGGTCAGCCCCAGTTCGTAAGCCATCTTATCGCTCAGGAAGAGGGCTTCGTTCTTTGCAGCGGTATAGCTCATTGCGTTGGCCGAGACGGTCATGACCATCATCATTGCCACAAACATCATCTTCTTCATAATCTTGCCTCCTATACTTTAATTGGTTCGACATGTTGATTCTTGATCACGTTGCAAAGGTCGGCAAAAATCTTCACCTTTGCAAAGGATAATTCCTAAAGTGAACGACGTAAACTCCTAAACTTTGTGGGGATTCCCCTAACTATGGCATAAAGATACATATTGGTCAACACAAATCTGCTCTTTGCCTTTTTGGCATCATTTTAATTTGGTATTTCGCTCACTTATTTGTATCTTTGCACACAAAATACTAAGTTTTATGAACGATTCGATTAAGAGAGAGCAGAGTCAGACAGGTTTGCACTCGGCTCCATCGCTTGGCTCGTCCAAGAGTTACAAGATAGTCACTCTTTGCGGGAGCACCCGATTCAAGGAGCAGTTCATGGAAGCCCAGAAACGACTGACGCTGGATGGCTGTATTGTCATCAGCGTTGGGCTGTTCGGTCATTCTGGTGACGAAGAGGTGTGGAAACCAGGCACGAAGGAAATGCTCGATGAGATGCACCTGAGAAAGATTGATATGGCAGATGAAATCTATGTTATCAATGTCGGTGGCTATATCGGTGAGAGCACCAGACGCGAGATTGCCTACGCAGAGAAAACAGGCAAGAAGGTAAACTATCTGGAGCCATGACACAGCCTAAGTTCATCATCTGTATGGATGGCACCTTTCGCCTTGGCATGGTCAACCAGCACAGGCATTTGCTGAAGCCGGGGGATCAGTGCATCGGTGGCGGGTACTATCACTTCGACTTTCTTTCCAATCGCATCATCCTCGACAGGCAATCCTATGACTTTGGGCGTCCCAAGTGGCATCTGCTGGAGGTGCTGAAAGTGCCTTCTGCCTATCGCGGCATGCGAATCGTCTATAAGTATGATGACGGCTTCCACGATGATTTCCACGTCAGCGATGAACTGAAAATTGTGTATTATGATTGAACAGACATACCCTCAATTTTTCAGAAAACAATCATAGAATCAGCCCTTCGAGTCATTTCACGATGGTCGAAGGGCTGAATGATGTCTATAACAGGCGGTACTCGTCTTTTGCATCGAAGCACGGACTGGCTTTCTTCACGCCAGGCAGGTCGCTATGGCCAATGATTTCAGCCTGTGGGTGTTCCGGCCTTCAGCTTCTTCAGCAGTTCCAGCAGTAATCGATGATACAATCGTGTAAGCGTTGTCGTTGAGTTTAGCTTACTTCCTACAGTTTCATGACCCGCCGCATCACCAGGTTCTCATAACCTTCGGGGCAGTGGGTGGAGAGATAGACGGTGGGGTGGGTCTTGATGAACTCGCGCACACGGTCGAGGGTCAGACGGGCAGCCTTGATGTCCTCGAAGACGATGCTCAGCTTGTTGGCCTTCAGGGCAGCATCGCAATAGGTCACGTCGCCGTGGAACATATAGTAGAGTCCGTCGCACTCGGCAATGACGATGCTATTGCCGTAGGTGTGCCCCTTGGCCTCGATGAACCAGATGCCGTCGGCTACCTGTTGAGCGGCAGGGAAGTTGTGATACGAGTCCTCGTAAGAGGTCCGGATGATATTCTCGCCCTCTAATTTCATGGCTTTGGCATCCTCTGGCGAGATATAAATCTTGGCATTGGGGAAATACTCCAGTGCAGCCGAGTGGTCAGGGTGCTTGTGGGTGACAAGAATCTTCGTCACCTGTTCTGGCCTGTAGCCAAGGGCAGCAAAGGCATCCATGTATTCGGCCACCCGCTCACCCATATAGAGCGGTGAGCCCAGCTTCTTGGCGGGTGCAGCCATGCCAGTCTTGTAACCGGTGTCAACGAGAATCACCTCTTCACCCGTGTCGATGAGGAAGTTCTGCAGCGAGCTGCGATAGATGATTTGTTCGTCGAACTTCTCTTTTCCTTCCTCTCCTCCGAAAGCGAACTGCTGAGTCATGAATCCGCCATCGAACATTCTGATTGCTTTGATTTCCATCATGTAATTGTTTTAAGTTAATAACTATCCCATCACCACGTCGAGTACCATCATCAGCACGAAACCGATGGCAAAGCCGATGGTACTGAGATTCGAATGCTCGCCCTCGGAGGCTTCAGGTATGAGTTCTTCCACCACGACGTAGAACATGGCACCTGCGGCAAAGGCCAGCATATAGGGAAGTACGGGTGTCATCATCGAGGCCAGCAACACGACGGCCAGTCCGCCGATAGGTTCAACGGCTCCGCTGAGACTACCGATGACGAAAGAACGCCATTTGCTATTGCCCGCTGCCCGCATGGGCATGGAGATAATCGCTCCCTCAGGCACATTCTGGATGGCAATACCGATGGATACGGCCAAAGCACTGGCCAGCGACAGACCAACCGCGCCGTTCTCTGCTCCTGCAAAGACAACACCCACGGCCATACCTTCAGGCAGGTTGTGGATGGTGACGGCCAGAGCCAGCATTGCCGTGCGGGACAAATGCGAGCGAGGACCTTCGGGCTTGTCTGTTCCCAAGTGCAGGTGGGGCGTCAGTTCGTCGAGCAGCAGCAGGAATCCCATACCTAATAGGAAGCCTACGGCAGCAGGCAACACCGACCATCTACCCGTATCGGCCTCCATCTCAATCGCAGGGATGAGCAGCGACCAAACGGAGGCCGCCACCATCACGCCAGAGGCAAAGCCGAGCAGCGACTTTTGAAGTCGGGGCGACATTTCGTCTCGCATGAGAAAGACGAATGCCGCACCGAGCATGGTTCCCAATAGGGGGATGAGTAGTCCGATGACTATGGTCATTCAGCTGGAGCCCACTTGCAACGGACGGGCGATACAATCGCACCCTCCTTCTTCAACTCAGCGAAAGCCTTGTCCACTTCCTTGCGGTCGGCACCCAACGCCTTTGTCACATCACCTGCGGAGACGGGCTTGCCAGCCTCGCGCATAGCCTGTAATACTTGTTCCTTCATTTTCTTGGTTGTTTAGTTGTTTTGTCGTTTGGTGGTTTGGGCGTTTGGGCGTTTGCTGCCGCATGGCCTAAACGACCAAACGACTAATCCCCCTAAACGACTAACAAACTACATCATTGCGGTGAGGAAATTCTCGTAGCCCAGTTTCTCGATGTAGTTGAGGTACTGGCACTCCCAGGCCATGTGGTCCTTCTCGTCGTCAATCCACTTCTCGATGAGCTTCTTCGTGGGATAGTCATCGTTGAATGCCGTTGCCAACTCGCTCAGTATCCTGACACCGTCGGGCTGATAGTCCGACTCTATCTGCTGCTTCGGGTCGTCGTAGAAGGGGAACTCCATGGTCTTCATGGCCTCTTGCAGGTCTGCAGGCTTGCAGCCAAGCTCAACGAGGCGGTTCAGCACTTCCTCTGCTTCTTTCCATTCCTCTTCTGCCTCTTCCTTCCACTTGTCGGCCAGTTTGTTCCAGCCTTGCAGACGGCAGTAGGCCGAGAAGGCGAAATGTTGCTTACTGTTTCCAAACCATACAGCGCCGAGTTGGGCAAACTGCTTCAATGCTTCTTCTTTAGTCATAATCCTATTTTTAGTTTGTTTTGAATCACGCTACAAAGTTACGACTATTATTTGAGAACATTGCAGTCTGAAATGAACAAAAATTGGTCTGAAACGAACATGTTTCATTTTTTATTCGTATCTTTGCAGCAAACTATTGGTACGCGGGTGTTCACCCGCGACCCAGCCGCAGGTGAGACACCTGCGTACCAATGCGAACCAGTGAAATAACTTTAATAGAAGATAAGTTTCGCTCACAACTTATATAAATATGTATCGACTACGTGAGTTCCTGCTATCAATAGTTGGCATGCCCGAAGAAGCAGTGCCCTCAGATGTACTGTGCTGCTCGGAGACCAATCTGGAAATGACGTTCAAGACCAACCAGATGCAGGCGTCGCTGGCTGGCTACACCTATACGTTGGTCAGGCAAGGCTGGCTCTCACTGGTCTATAACGGTCGTGAAATGACGTTGCGCCCTGGCGACCTCTACATCTATTCACCAGGCTTTCAAGTGACGATACTGGGTGGCTCGGACGACTATCATGCCGCTTGCCTGATTGTCGACGAGCACGTAGTGCTTGAATCACCCATGCTGTGGAGCATGATCCGCTCGGCCTACTATCCCATTGCCGAACTTGGCCAGCCCGTGGTGCATCTCAGTGAGGCGGATGCCAACCAGATGTGGAAACGCATGTTGGAAATCATCCGCTATTTGCGTTCTGGCCACCGTTTCCTTGAGGAAAGCCTGCGGACGCTCTATCAGCTTTTCGCACTCGACCTTCTCAATGCAATGGAACAGGCCATCGGCTCTCATCAGGTCAGTGAACGTACTACCGACATCTTCATCCGATTCCTACGGCTGTTGCCCAAACACTTTGCCGAGCACCATGACATCGGTTTCTATGCCAATGAACTATGTATTACCACTATTCACCTCTCGCGCATCGTTCGCCAGATAACGGGACGCACCGTAGTGGATTACATCAACCAGATGTTGCTGATGGAAGCATCGTGGCTGCTGAAGACCACCGACCTCAGCATTGCCGACATTGCCGAGCGACTTCATTTCTCTGACCAGTCGAGCTTTGGCAAGTTCTTCTATCGGATGAAGGGCATGTCGCCAAAGGCGTATAGAAAGCAATAGTGAATACCATAATATTACGCCAATTCGGGATAAGAAAGTTGCCTAAAAAGTTGGTAATCTGAGATATTTTTTTTGTACCTTTATAGGTGATTTACAGTTACTTATAAAGTCAGACAAAAGAATATACTCATGATTACCGACGACAAAATTACAGAAATTTTCTGTGCTACGGATGAATTTAGTAAGAAATTTGATGAGGAAATTGAAAATATGCCTCTTCTGAGTTCCGATGGGAAGGCTCGACGACGCCGTGCGGCCACGATGTCCGACAGTGAGATTATGACTATCCTGATTATGTTTCACTTTGGTACGTTTGATAACTTCAAGCACTACTATCTGCACTTCATCAGGGTTCATCTCAAGAAAGACTTTCCAGATGCCGTGTCCTACAACCGCTTTGTGGAACTGGAGAGCAGGGTGTTCTTCAAGATGATGTTCTTCCTGAACCTTCATTCTTTCGGACGATGCACGGGAATCACCTTTGTGGACTCCACCATGATACCTGTATGCCACAACTTGCGCAGATACGCCAACAAGGTCTTTGCAGGCCTTGCCACTGACGGGAAAGGCACGATGGGATGGTGCCACGGCTTCAAGTTGCATTTCATCTGCAATGACAGAGGGGAGATTATAATGTTCTGTCTTACAGGCGCCAACGTGGATGACAGGGATCCGAAGGTCTGGGCTGTCCTCGGCAAGAAAATCTACGGAAAGCTCTTTGCTGACAGGGGCTACATCTCACCTGGACTGTTTGATGCGCTCTTTGCCGACGGAGTGCATCTGGTGACAGGAATCAGAAGCAACATGAAGAACAGACTCATGCCACTATGGGACAAGATTATGTTACGGAAGAGATACATCATCGAGTGCATCAACCACCTACTTAAGGACAAGGGGAACCTTGTGCACTCAAGGCACAGGTCTGTCAACAACTTCTTGATGAACCTCATTGCAGCACTCGGCGCATATTGTTTCTTTGACAACAAGCCAGAGGCTATTCAAGGGTACTGTATTGAGGACACTAAGCAACTCTCTTTATTCTAATCTTATCCCGAACTGAAGTATCCCTGCAAAATTACACAAAAACAATGAGATAACCAAATTAATAGGACGTAAAAACAAGGAGATGTATTAAGAGACCATCATAAATACTTCTTAATACATCTCCTTGAGATGGAGGGTCACGAAAGGTCAGTTGTTGACGGAACCGCCGACGATGTCAAGCAATTCGCTCGTGATGGTCTGCTGGCGGCTCTTGTTGTACTGCAGGTTCAACTGGCGCAACAGTTCATCGGCATTGTCGGTGGCCGTCTGCATGGCCACCATGCGGGCGGCATGCTCAGAAGCGACACTGTCGAGCAGGGCGGTGTAGAGCACCAGGTGAGCCAGCTTTGGAATGAGCTGCGACAGAACGGTGTCCATGTCGGGCTCAACGATGAAGTTGTCGTTCAACGGCTTCACCTCGCCTTCCTTCACCTCGCGTTTGCGACGGTTCTTCTTCAGGTAGTCCTGCACCTTCTTCGTCACCACGTTAGATGTCAGGTCGCGCTCATGATCGCGTTCCAGCTCACTCTCGATGTTGATGGGAAGGAAAGTCTTGCTGGTCAGGATTTGCGAGCCGGCACTCTTGAAGTGGTGATAGATGAGTTCCACCTTGTCAATCTCGCCGTCGGCGAAGCGCTGACCCAGCTCCATGGCCAGGTCGATGCACTGCTTGACGTTGGGATGGTCTACCATGTCGCAGCGGTCGCCAATGACGTTATAGCCCAGCTTGCGCGCCTTCTCGCCCACCTTGCGGCCAATGGGATATACCTCGACGTTTTCCTTGCCCAGCTCATCTGACAGCTGACCAACGGCCGTCATCATTATCTTGATGACGTTGGAGTTGAAGCCGCCGCAGAGCGACGAATTGCTGGAGAAGACCACCAGGGCCACCCGCTTTACGGGTCGCTCCTGGTCGTAGATTGTCTGTGCCTCGGCCTCCGCTGCGAGGAACGACTTGAGGATATGCTCCAGCATCGACTCGTAGGGCAGCATGTTCTGGATAGCCACCTGCGCATGATGCAACTTCGAACTGGCCACCATCTTCATGGCGGAGGTTATCTTGCGGGTCGAGTTGACGGAAGCGATGCGCCCCTTAATCTCCTTTAACGATGGCATAGGCGTTTAGGCTTTGAACGTTGCTGCAATATCCGCCATGACGAATTCAATCTTCTTTGTCGTGTCGTCGTCAATCTTTCCACTGCCAAGCGTCTCAATGACCTCGGGAGCCGAATTGCGGAGCTTGTCGAGGAACTGGTCCTGACACTGACGCACCTTGTTGAGGGGCACCTCGCGCATCAGGCCGTGCACACCACAATAGAGGATGGCCACCTGCTCGCCGACGGGCATGGGGCTATACTGCGGCTGGATGAGCAGCTGGTTGTTCTTGCGACCGCGGTCGAGGGTCATAGCCGTCACAGCGTCCATATCGCTGGAGAACTTCGAGAATGCCTCCAGCTCACGATACTGTGCCTGGTCAATCTTCAGCGTACCAGCCACCTTCTTCATGGACTTAATCTGAGCCGACCCACCCACACGGCTCACCGAGATACCCACGTTGATGGCGGGCCGGAAGCCCTGATTGAAGAGGTCGCTCTCAAGGAATATCTGACCGTCAGTGATGGAAATGACGTTCGTGGGGATATAGGCCGAAACGTCGCCTGCCTGCGTCTCGATGATAGGCAGTGCGGTGAGCGAACCGCCACCCTTCACATGCCCCTTCATGCACTCCGGCAGGTCGTTCATCTGTTCGGCCACCTCCTGCTGCTCGTTCATCTTGGCCGCACGCTCAAGCAGACGTGAGTGCAGATAGAACACATCGCCGGGATAAGCCTCGCGGCCCGACGGACGGCGCAGGATCAGCGACACCTCACGGTAGGCAACAGCCTGCTTCGAGAGGTCATCGTAGACAACGAGGGCTGGCAGGCCACGGTCGCGGAAGTATTCGCCGATGGCAGCACCGGCAAAGGGTGCATAATACTGCATGGCGGCTGGATCGGCAGCCGTTGCAGCTACAATAATCGTATAAGGCAGGGCGCCATGCTCCTTCAGCGTCTGAACGAGCGCAGCCACCGTCGAGGCCTTCTGACCGATGGCCACATAGATACAGTAGACGGGCTTGCCTGCATCATAGAAACTCTTCTGGTTGATGATGGTGTCGACGGCAATAGCAGTCTTACCTGTCTGGCGGTCGCCGATGATGAGCTCGCGCTGACCGCGTCCGATGGGAATCATCGAGTCAATAGCCTTCAGACCAGTCTGCAGCGGCTCCTTCACTGGCTGACGGTAGATGACACCAGGAGCCTTGCGGTCGAGGGGCATCTCGAACGAGTTGGTGAGATCAATCTCACCCTTTCCGTCGATAGCCTGTCCCAGCGGGTTGATGACACGACCGAGCATATTATCGTTCACACGGATGGAGGCTATACGGCGTGTACGCTTCACAACCATTCCCTCCTTAATGCCTGACGTCTGGCCCAGAAGTACGCAACCTACGTTGTCCTCCTCCAGGTTCATCACGATAGCCATCGTTCCGTTCTCGAACTCAAGCAACTCGTTGGCCTCGGCATTACGCAGGCCATAGATGCGTGCCACGCCGTCAGAAACCTGCAGCACTGTGCCCGCCTCATCGAACTGTTCGCCGCTCGAGATACCCTTCAGCTGGTCAAGAAGGACTTGTGAAACCTCACTTGGTTTAATCTTATCTGACATACTTATTTTTTACTTCTTTAATGTGTTAAGAATCGAGTTGAGTTTCGACTTCACGCTTGCATCCATGCGATACGTGTCGTACTCGAGAATGAATCCACCGATGATGTCGGGATTCACTACAGTCTCAAACTCCACATGCCTTGAGTCTTGCTCTCCACCATTTTGCGCATCTTCTGCTCAATCTGCGGCGACACAGCCACAGCGGTGGTCAGCTTTCCACGGATGATGTTCTTCTGCTGTCGATAGAGCGTGACATACGAATTTGCCATGAACTGAATCATGCTCTCACGGTCTTCTTGAAGCACTAAGGCGACGAAGGCTTTGACCAATGGAGTTGCCTGCTCGTCACCTACGGAAGTGAGCAGGAGCATCTCCTTCTTATTTTTCGAGAGCATCGGATTGTCTATCGTCTGTCGGAGCGCAGGCACCTCGATGAAACTCTTTGCCAAGAGTTGCATCTGCTGGTAGACAGCATCCTCGATGCGGGCGTCGGTCGCGCACTTGAGCAGCGCCCTCGCATATCTCACCGAAATTACTCCTATATCCATACGCTTCTCGCTTTTTACTTAT
>FLNY01004885.1_pt1 | contig 16259 bp, 13 predicted proteins | sample 1140381 | NCBI WGS metagenome assembly FLNY01 (sample SAMEA3878172, study PRJEB12797) | bioreactor metagenome | biome: Moose rumen | place: Sweden | collected 2011-10
TATAAAAAAATGATAAACCTGTATTGAAATCGGAATAATATAAAACAGAAGAGTTTATTTCCTTATTCCTCAAAATCGAAAACGGGCATATCATCAGGTAAAAAAATCAAGAATTTTTGGTACTTTTCAATCCATTCTCCGCTATCTACCCACATAGGAGATGTCAATAAGACATAAAACCATTTTCCAGCTTCATTATCCAGTATATCATTTTTCAAAACTTCCAAGCATATTACCTTCATTCCGCCTTCATGATTTAAGGTTCTGTATTTTACCGCTGACGAATAATCTTTTTCTGTTCGTAAATCTATTTTGCCCATTATCCTGAAAGATGATAATTCTTTTATTTGTGAATGGTCTGTTAAAGTATTTCCATGGGCATATAAGGCAATTGCAAAAATAAAACTCATGGATAAAAGAAAAAAGTTTCTTTTCATAAAACTCCAGCACCTCAAGTTGCGGGCGTCCACATAACAATTAGTTGTACCGCAGCCATCTCGACCCGCTGTCGGCTTTGAACTTCTTGCTAGGCGTTATTATTACACTTTATCATAATGCGTCCACATACGAATAATTTTTACAGTTCCTTCATACTTTATATCATTAACTGTAACTTCTTCATTGAATATTTCGTAAACTAATCTGTGTTGAATATTTATTCTTCGTGAATGCAAACCTGACAGGTTTCCTACCAGTTCTTCACAAGGCGGTTCAAGAGGATTTTGTCTTAAGATTTCAATAAGAGCTTTTGCTTTTCCGTCAAGTTTTGCCGATTTGAGATTCTTTATATCTTTTACAGCCTGTTTCTCATATTTAATAAGATACATCTATTACCATTCAACCTCATCTTCGGAAAGACAGTCTTCCAGAGGAGTATTTTTGCCCTTTATTAAAGATTCAACCATGCCAGGAACAGAATTCAAATATAGAGTTTCCTGAATTGCATTCCAATCATCTTCACCTATAAGAACAGCATTCTTTCCTTTTGAGTTAGTGAGGGTCAAAGGTTGTGAATTTTCATTTACAAAAGCCATGATTTTGAAAAGATTTGCACGGGCTTTTGTTGCGTTTATTGCATTCATAAGAACCTCCGTTTATGTACATTATAGCGTACATTATAAAAAAAGCAAGTGGCTTAAACACTTGCAGACTATTTGCAAGTGTTTTTTTTTTGTCGGAGAAATATTTGTTTGGGATTTTTTCTTGTAACACAAGCACGCCAGTGGCGTGTGGGCATAAGTATGAGTTTACACTACCCGGCAGACCGCACACTTTAAGTATTCAGACTTCGGGTAGCCCAACAAAACAGGATGGTCGGGGCCGGCTCCGTATTTTGCGAGAATCTGCACCCGTTTTTTTGAGTCTTCGGCGGCTTTCATGAGCATTCCGTAGAAATGCTCCGCATCGAAGAAATATGAGCATGAGCAGGTGACGAGGATCCCCTTTGGATTCAAGAGGCGCATGGCACGGAGGTTGATTTCCTTGTAGCCTCCATAAGCCTTTTCGATATTCTTGGCGCTTTTGGTAAAAGCCGGCGGATCGAGGATAATCAAATCGAATTTTTCGCCAGATTTTTCGTATTCTTTTAGCAAATCAAAGACATCGGCACAGACGGCCTTCATTTTTTTGCCAGCCTGATTCAATTCGATATTTTTGTTCACAAGCTCCACGGCCTCAGGCGAGATGTCGACGGAAATCACTTCCTTTGCCCCGCCCTTAACGGCATTGAGTCCGAAGGCACCTGTATGGGTGAAGGTGTCCAGAACCCGCTTTCCCTGAGAAAGGCTTCCCACCACGCGGCGGTTGTCTTTCTGGTCAAGGAAGTAGCCGGTTTTCTGACCGTTTGCCAAGTCCACCTCGATTAAAACATCGTTCTCACAGATAGTGATTTTTTCTTCCCGAACTTCGCCGTCCCAGCAACATCTCAATTTAAGTCCTTCCTTTTCGCGGCTGGGGGCATCGCTTTTTTCGTAGACTCCGTAGGGCTTTATGATTTTTCGCAGGGCATGCATGATTTCCTTTCGGAAGACCTCACAGCTCAATGTGGAGAACTGAACGACCAGATAGACATTTTTGTTCACGTCATAGAATCGCTCGACGATAAGGCCTGGGATAAAGTCTGCCTCTCCGTAAACAAGGCGGTAAGAATCCTTGATTGAATAGTGGAGTTTTCGCAAATCGCAGGCGGCCTGAATCTTCTCGTCATAGAAAGCCTGTGCGTCCGCCATAATCTGGTCAGCGTGCTCGCTTCCAATCAGTCGGACGGTGATTTTTGATTTTTTGTTGATTACGCCGCTTCCCAAAAAAGCTCCGCCCTTGGCAAAGACTTCAACGACGCTTCCGTCTTTTACATCGTCACAAGCGCTACATTCTGCCAAAGACACCTGCTTTACGCCATCAGCAGAATCATATTTGATGTGAGAAATCTCATTGTCAAAAACCCAGGGAAAGCCCTGCTTGATTTCATCTTCTTCCTTTTTATTCAAAAAAACTCGTGCAAACATAAGTTTATTATATTTTTTTTTGTAAGAAGTAACAACTACCGTTTTCTTTAGTTAATCTTTAGCTTTTTCTGAAACAGTTGAAAATCTCGGTTGTTATGATATAATAAGAAGATATGGCAGAAAGTGTAAAAATTATCGCACAGAACAAAAAGGCTCGTTTCAATTACTTTGTGGAAGAATCTTACGAATGTGGCTTAGAGCTTGAAGGCACAGAGGTAAAATCCGTAAAGGCTGGAAATGTGTCCTTCGCTGATTCTTTTGCCGAAATTATAAATGGCGAAGTCTGGATGCGGAATTTTCACATTTCAGAATACAAATATTCTTCTGTCTTCAATCACAATCCTGACAGAAAAAAGCGTCTTCTTCTTCACAAGGAAGAAATTAAAAGATTACAGAGAAAGGTCGACGAAAAGGGATACACCCTAGTTCCTCTCGACTTTTACTTAAAAAAGGGTCGGGTCAAGCTGACGCTCGGTGTCTGCAAGGGTAAAAAGCTTTACGACAAGCGTGAAACTATCAAGCAGCGTGACTTAGACAGGGAAATGCAGCGGGATTTCAGAAAGGACTTTAAATAAAAGTCTTATCAAATCGGAGTTAAAAAGTTTGCAGAATCTTACGGTAAAAGCGGTTATTTTCCGCCTCACAATTCTGATTCTCTCTTCTTTTGCGGCACTCAATGCCGAAGACCTCTTGGTCGATTATTATGGCGTTGTCTCCGTTTCTTCCGATACCAATATGCTCAAAATGGCACAGGATGTCTTTTACACCCAGCTAAAGTCCATCGATGGAATTTCTGTTGATGACAAACGCCCTGACATTTCAAAGGCCTCCTCTGTTCTTCCGACATTCGCGCCGTCAAACATAAAGGTCGCCTTTTACGCCGAAATTTCTGACGAAAAGGGAGCTGGCGGCCAGACGGTCTGGAACTGCCGTTTTAATGCAGTCACCCAGTCGGACGGAATCACCCACTCAACTACAGAAAATTACGAATCCTACTACAAAATCTTAGTCGGAGCAAAAACTGCAATCGAAAAGGTTCTGCAGGATTTAAAATCCCCTGCCCCGGAATTCGCAAATGCCGACAAGGAAAATATTGCGGCGGATTTTAAAACAGGGGTTGACATTGAATCCTTAGCCGGAACCTGGAGCGGTGAACCTTATGCAGATAAAATCATAATTCTTCGCGGCGGACGAGGCTTCGTTATTTTCAAAAATGGGGCCACAATGAACATAAAGATTTCCGTCAAGAAAGCGACAGTTGACGGAATAAGCACAAACCTGGAGGTAACTCAGGTTGGAAAATCAAATGCCTCGTTTTTCCCGGAACTTCCCCGTGAACAGGCTTTAGCCTGCGCCCAAACGGCGAGTCCGATTACCTGGAATTTCTCGCTCACATCGGCGGACACTTTGGAAGGCATAAAAAATACGGTCATCGCAACGAACTCAGGAACAGAAAAAGGCACGATGAGCTCAACCTGGAGCCGAAAATAAACTGCGACTTAAAACCGAGTCTTACTGCAAGGGAGCGAAATATCCCGTTTCGTCGCGTCCGCTTCTGTTCATAATGAAGGCTTCAAGCTCTACAGGAAGATATTTCTGACCAAAATCAGTCTGAAGGCTTGACTCATACGAAAGAACATAAATTCCCGAAGGTATGTCGATTATGTCATCTACAATTCCTGACAAGCCCTCGTCTCTGTAGACATAGTAATCCTTTCCTTCAGTGTGCTCACTTATAAAGCTGATTTCCTCGCAAGATGAGCCTTGCTCAAGAAGGAGAGTCGCAAAGGCAATTGAATTATTGTTCAGATAAGTCGTTAAATCTGTAAGACCGTACTTGTCAAACGCGTTTTGCGTGACCTTTCCGTCTCCAATATACAGAATTGCACTTTTTTTCGTTGCGTTTATAAGGTTATTTGCGCACATTCTGAGGGCAACATCAAATGAAACCGTAGATGAAGCTGGATTTTTGAGATTTTTTGCCTTAAAATTTGACGCTCCACTCGGTCTTCCCTCATACTCGATTAAAGGAACAGAGCCTGCGCTCACGATTCTTAAAGTGCCCTTTCCTTCCATTGCGACTGCAATTTCTTTTACGGCAGCTTCGAGACTCTCTTCGTATTGTGAAGAAGAGCGAGAGCGGTCAATTAAGAGAGTGATGTCAGAAAAATCATCCGCATAAGCAGAGCCTTCAAGTTTGTAATTTTTGACAGGTGCTTTATTTTCCGTGATAAGGAAGTTATTTTCTTTTAGGCCGACTACGCTCTGACGGCTTCGGTTTTCGACCTTGACTTCGAGAGTAACCTTTGGGAAAGAGTCAGAGGAAACCCGCTCAATCTGAACGAAAAGTCCGCCGACAACCTCCGAAAGCTTCGACATTATGAACACTTCGTTTGAAGTAAAGTCCGTGACCAGAATATTTCCGTTTACATCTGGAACGGCGCTCGTAAGCCTGGAAGGTGCGTTTCCAGAAGAAAGATTTTCAAATAAGCTTCCTGTGTCGCTGTCGATTGAGTAGACCTTGTTTTTGTCAGAAATGACAAGGTATCGTCCCCATCTCTTCATTGATTCAGGTTTTTTGAATGTCTTGTTTTTGCACAAAAGTCCGAGATAGTTTCCAGATACATCGAACCTGTGAACGGCTCCCGTAAGACAGTCAGCGACATAGACGATATTTTCGTAGATGGCTATTCCTGTCGGTCCTTTCAGGCCGGAAAATCCGTCTGTTTTTCCGCCAAAAAAGAAAAGAGCCTTTCCATCGTGGTCAAAAACATCGACACGGGAATTTCCGAAATCAGTTACATAAATATTTCCGTCAGAATCCTCAGCAAGATATTGAGGTCCTACCATTTGCCCAAGTTGACGGCCCTTTTCACCGAAAGATTTTATAAAGCCACCCTTTGAGTTAAAAAGAGAAAGACGGTCACCGGCAAATTCTGAGACGAGAAGATTTCCGTTGTGAAGGCGGATAATGTCCATCGGGCGGTCAAAGCCGTTGAAGTTTCCTCCGTTCCGCTCGATTATAAGGCCGTTCATGTCGATTTTTAAAAGTTCGTTCATTGTGTATGACAAGAGCCACATGGTGCCGTCATTGTTCGGTAAAACTGAAATCGGATGTGAGAAAACAAGGTTGCCCTCATCGTTTTTACCAGAATAGCTTCCGGACTCAGTGTATCGCACGGGCTTGTCAATTGCCCCGCCCGCAAGCAAGCGCCTGTCGCGAACGATTTCGATTCTGTTCTGCAGGAGAAGCCCGCCGTAATTGTTTTCAGCGGCATACTGCCAATGCTCAAGGGCAGCCCCCTCCACACCAGAGCGGTAATATGCTTTTCCCAGCCAGTCAAGGATTATATTTTCGCTGGGAAGATAAGAAAGGGCTTTTTCAAACTGAAGGATTGCGTCGTTGAAGGAGCCACGGTAGTAAGCCTGCACTCCCCGCCTGAATTCCTGCTCGGCAAGTCCAGAAGAAGCCTTTCTGGCTCCGATTGAAGAGCGCTCATTAGCCTCGTCACTTTTAAAAGCTCCACTCTGCTGCGAAAAGGCAGAAAAGCAAGTGAAAATGAGACAAAACTTAAAGATTTGTATTGTTAAATTTTTTTTCATAGTAAAACCTTTTTATTCCAAAGCGGGCGTTGCGGGCGGCGTTTGAGCCCGCAGAGAGGGTAGCGACCAACAGCGTGGGCGCGCAGGGGGAGACTTCCCCCTTTTCAAGATTCTCATTCCTATAGTCCGCTCTTCTCACTCCTCTTTCGCGATTCTCAGATGCTCGGCAATTTCCTCGTTGTCGGGGAGCAATTCCTTTGCCTGATTGAGATATTTAAATGCGTCGTCCATAAGCCCCAGTTTTAAGTAAATCCAACCTACGCTGTCAAGACAGGCGGCTGATTTCGGGCTTTTGTTCAGCGCTTTTTTGCAGTAAGAAAGTGCCTTTGTTAAATCACGGTTTTCGCATGCCAAAACATAACCCATTCCGTTTAAGGCAGTCGGATTTTCGGGGTCAATTTCGATAGCCTTTTTGTAAAAATCAAGAGAACGCTCAACATCGTCCTGCTTCCATGCGACATAGGCCAAAGAAGAATACACTGAAGCCACCTTGTAGCCAGACTCAAGCAGCTTGTTCAGCTCGAATTCAGCAAGACGCTTTCGACCGCTGTTCGCATAAATTACGGCAAGCACATACCTGCACTGCAAGACTCGGTCAAGCTCGCTTCCTCCTGTTACGACCTGCTCCAGATACAAAAGAGCGTCGTCGTACCGGTCAAGTTTTGCATAACAAAGCCCGATGTAGTAAGCGAGATTCATGCTGTCAATTTCGGAATCTTCCGGCAGAGAAAGGAAAAAAGCCAGGGCGCCGTTAAAATCGCCCTTGTGATACATGGAAATACCGTTCTGTAGAATATCAGCCATACGCCCCCCCGCGAATAAGCCAAACTATTTTGTTATATTATCGGAAAATTTAAGCTGGAATTTAAAACTTTATGAAGAAGATGATAGCATATATTAAAGATTTTTACAAATGGAAGCTCTCAGTAACAATCAAAAAAAAGACGCGGAAGGCACACAGATAAACACAGATACCGTAAAAAACAATATCCCTGCCTGTCCGCCTTTATCCGCGCCTAAAAAACAGCATTATGCTTTATTACTTGCCTGCTGAGAGGAAGTCCGTCGTAAAGAAGCGGTCTGAAAGTCCCTGGTCAATCTTCAAGTTACCGAGTTTCATGATTGAAGAGTGTTTTTTCTGCACATTGGTCATGACATTTTCTGTCGGGATGTTGTAAACATGTCCGCCGTTGCCAGTCATCTGCGTAATCGATTTGATTTCGTTGACTTTGAGCAAGCTGCCCTTTTTGTCGTAAAGCTCGATGTAAGTCGGAATCCATGAATCTTTTGTTACCCAAGAAATTCTTTTTGAATACTGGCTAGATTTCGGGTCTTTCGGGATTGACTCAACCACATACAAATCCTTGAAGTTTCCCTTGTCCTCGCTCTCTTTAAGGAGCTTATGAGTGTCCTCCTCCACTTTTCGGCTGCTCATGTCATCGTAAGAAAAGTCAGTTCCAACGAAGGATTTTTCTCCGTCACTTGCGGCAATTCGGCGAGTTGATTTTAAGGATGGAAGATAAATCCATTTGTCGTCATCCTTACCCTCGTTCTCTTTTACGAGAAAGCGAGTTCCTTTTACTGTAGCTGGCGAAAGAAAGACCATAGTAATATCAGTGAGATTGTTCTTACAGCGGCCGTATTCGCCGACATTGCGCACTTCCTCAACCTTACCGTCTTTTGTGAGCGTAAGCTGGACGGCAGCCTGTGTTGTGTCAGGTTTCTGGCGATCATAGACTTTCTGCATAATCTCAGTTCCGTCGATTGCGAATGCAGATACTCCCATTATGAAAGTAAGAGCCAGGCTTGTCAGTTTTTTTGTAAGTTTCATAATAATCTCCTCTGTCAGAAAGACATTTTATTTAATATCGGTTCAAATAATTAAACCGTTAAACCTTATTCAGGTTACGACTTTTATTTTTTTTCAGCTGCGATTTTTGCCTTATAAGCTTCTTTTTCGTCCTTTGACCACATAAAGCGCGGGTCGAAGGCGTTCAAGAGGCCCGGAATGATTGTCATTGCCAGCATTGAGCTTGTGAACATTACGACTGCGACAAGGATTCCGATGTAGCGCAGGATGATGAATTTTGAGAAAACAAGCACCAAAAAGCCTAAGCCGACTGCAAGGGCGTTCGTGATGATTCCCTTTCCGCTCGTATTGAAGGTCTGTTTTGCGACCTCCTCGCTTTCCTTAGATTTTTCGCGCTCAGCCTTGTAGGTTTCCATAAAATGAATCGTGTAGTCAATTCCGACACCGATTGCGATAGAAGAGACGATACTAGTGCAGAGATCCAGCCTGATTCCGGCAAAGCCCATCACCATAAAATTAAGGACGATTACAAGTCCCAAAGGAATTGCACCGATAAGGCCTGCCCAGGGGCTCTTAAATGAAAGCGCAATGATAATAAACACCATAACCAGAGAGAATACGATTGAGACCATCTGACTGTTGATGACAAGGTGACTCATAGTGTTTTCAAGGGCAGCGCTTCCAGTAGTTTCGACAGTGTAGCGATCTGTCGGGAAATATTTTGAAACATAGTCATTAATGTCGTCAATAAGCTTTCCAGTATCAACAGTGGAGTGAGTCCTGAGCTGAATTTGAGTTCTGATTGCCTTAGGATTCGTCATATCGTCTGCAAAACGGGTGATTGCGTCACTTGAAAGAAGGTAGAGATACTGGGTTACAAGGTCTGCCAATTCTTCACGGCGCTCGACCGGATATTTTTCGATTTCATAAGGAATTTCGTAATATTCCGTTCCCTGATAATTCAGGTCTTTTTCAAGCTCACGGACAACAGCATAAACGCTCGCTTTCTCGCCTCCTGCCGAAGCATAGGCATTAGAGAGCATATCAAGCACATTCTGAATGGTGACATTTGAGTTCAAGACATCGGCATAGCGAGATTCAACACCTTCTCCGCCAAGGACAGGAACATGCATTACCTGATTCATTCGCTTGATGAATGTGGTGAATGAAACAATCTTTCCGATTTCAGGATGTTTCCGCTCAAGATAGTTCTGCAAATCATCCACAGCCTTTAAAATCTCAGGGTCTGTAAGAGAATAATACTGCTTGATTTTTTCAGATGAAGACTCAGCGTTTTCAGAGTTTCCAGCCTCAGGACTGTCAAAGGAGCTAAAGTCAAAATCCCCAAAATCATCGACACTTTCTTCAAGATTTTCGCCAACGGAAGGAGTGTCAAAGCCAGAAAAATCAAAGTCTCCGAAATCAGAATCAGGATTTTCAGGATTTTCAGTTTCTTCCTTTTCAAGGCCTTTTACTACTATATAAATGCTGTTTGAGCCTGAGAGAGTTTCGTCAACATAAGCCAAATCCTGCCTGAATTTGCTGTCTGACGGGAAGTAATTCACCATTGCGGTGTCTACAATCATTTTTTTTACGCCAACTGCCGAAAGAACTACGATTGCGAGCACGAAAACAATAAGGCGAGGCTTTGTTCCCGCAAAAAAGTGATAAATTGAGTAAAGGGTGTTTGCGTTTGCCTCGGCAGAGCTTTTTCCGCCACGGCGGGCAAGTTCGTGCTCCAATTTAAGCTTGAGCTTTGTAGTAAGACGATTTTTGTTCCGCCAGTGCTTTCCGACAGTCTTAATCGGAGTCACATAAAGCATTGCCGGAATCAAAGTTACGGAAAGAATAAGAGAAAAAGCAACGCCTGATGCCGCAAAGATTGAGAATGAGCGCAATGGTCTGAGAGGACTTGAGACATTCGAGATAAAGCCCGCAATTGTCGTGATTGCCGCCAGAAGAACAGCAATCCAGACATCTTTTAAGGCGAATTCTATGGCTTCTGCGTGATTTTCCTTTGTTATTTCACCTTCAATCTTGTCAAGCCCGATGTAATAGTGCGTCATTACATGGATTCCGTAGGCAGAACCACAGGCGATAAGGCAGACAGGAATCATACTTCCGATGATTGTAAAAGAGAAATTCAGAAGACACAAAAGTCCCACTGACCAGACAGTGCTCACCAAAACCGTAATCAAGGGGAAGAGAGTGCCGCTCCAGGTGTGGAAAGAAAAATAGAGAGAGATAAGAACAATGATAGCGACAAAAGGAATGAGGTTTACAAGGTCACTCATCAAAAAGTCACGGGCATCGTGAGACATTACAGGGTCGCCAAAATAACGAATTTCAAGCTCATTAGCAAGACCTGCATTTTCAAGCTCTTCATTACAAATTCCCTGAATATCCGCCAGAATTTTTGTCTGAATTTTTGAGGGAAGCTCCTCACCGTTTTCGTCAGAGGCTGTGATTGTAATCATCATCTGAGTAGCCTTAAATTCATCGTTTACGATTACACGATTGTACATTTCCTGCCAGTCGATGATTTTTTGCCGTATAAGGCGCATGTCTGCCTTGCTTCCAGTATAAACATCGTCCTCACCGAGAAGGCTTGACGCTTTTAAAGTGCCCTCGCCAGCCTCGTTAGCCTCTCCGTGAATAAAGTCAATGTTAGTAAGAGAGTCGATATTTTCGACATAATCGACACTTTCTACCCTGTCGGTGATTTTTCTGACAAGCTCGACATATTCAGGTTTTAAGATAGTCTCTCCCTTGGTTTCGAGAGAAATGCCGAGCATGAGCATTGAGCCGAAGGTATCCTCAGTTTTGAGCATAAGCTGATAAGAGTCGTCATCCTTCGGCATGAAGGTCCGGCTGGTGTTCTCGATTTTTATAGTACGAAGCTGCCAGCCAAAAAAAAGCGTAACGGCAAGACAAAGGCCGATTACGAGCCAAGAGCATTTAAGCATTTTTTTTATCATAAAAACTCCTAAGATTGAAGTGAGGCATCTCTAAAAATCGCAATTTTCAGAGAGAGCCATGCGAATTTCACAAATCACACAAATTATATTTTTTTTATTTTTAATTCGTGAAAATCCGTGAAATCAGCGGTTTTATATCTTGAATAATCTTAAACAAAATTGTAAGGTTGGTTCAAATAATTAAACGAATAAACCAAATATAATGACATCAAAATTAATTGTCAAGAGGATTTTAAGATTTTTCTTAAACAGGACGAATTATGATAGACGAACAGAAAATTGAAAAAGCACTATCTCAATTTAAGGATTGCTCTGCGATTTTTCTTGCTCTCGGCGACACGACAAGGCAAAAAATCTGCATGGATTTAGCCGCGGCAGGCCTTGAAGGAATTAATGTAGCGGATTTATCGGGAAAAACGATTCTTTCCCGACCTGCAATTTCTCATCATCTGAAGGTTTTAAAGGACGCGCAAATTGTCGAGCCAATCAAAAAAGGAACTCAGATTTTCTATAAGTTAAAGCTCAAGGACGCACTGATTCCGATAAAAGCCCTTGTAGATATAGTGGAAGAAATTTTAACTGAAGATGATTCGTATGACTAAAAAAGTCCGGGCGATTTAAGCCTTACGCGACAACTTGATTTTGCCGCCGCCGGCATAAGAGCCGACAACGACAGGCTTTAGCGCCTAGCTTTCCAAAAGAAGGTCACCCTCTTTTATCCAGCCGATTTTTCGCAGGAGAAGGCCGAAGGCCCAGCTTAAAAGGCCTGGCAAAATAAAGCAGATTAAAACGAGTCCGAGCCAGTCAAATGCGCTTGGAGAAATTGCGACGGCTCCGTGAGCAAGGGCGGCTTCTGAAGGAGAATACCAGCCTGAAATTACGCCAATCTGACCTACGAGGCCACAAGTTCCCATACCAGAGCTAACGGCAGCCCCGTTCATTTCCATTTTGAAAAGACAGGTTGCAACAGGCCCTGTGATTGCCGAAGCGAGAGTCGGCGGAATCCAGATTTTAGGATTTTTGACGATGTTTGGCATCTGAAGCATGCTAGTTCCCAAGCCCTGGGACAAAAGTCCGCTCCAGCGATTTTCCCTGAACGAAAGAATTGCAAAGCCCACCATCTGTGCAGAACAGCCTGCGACCGCAGCACCTCCGGCAAGACCTACAAGGCCAAGGGCCGCGCAGATTGCGGCAGAAGAGATTGGCAAAGTAAGGACAATTCCAACTACAACGGAAATAATAATTCCCATTACGAAGGGATGAAGCTTTGTCGCCCAGACGATGATATTTCCGACAGAGCTTGCGCCAAGACCTATGTATTTTGCAAAAAGAACAGTCAGAAGAGAACCTGCGAGAATCGTGACCAGCGGCGTTACAATAATGTCAACCTTAGTTTTTTTGCTTACTAAATTTCCAAGCTCGGCCGCAATTACCGCAATAATAAGGACAGCGAGAGGACCGCCCGCCCCACCCGTCACATTCGCCGCACTTCCGACAGCAACGAGAGACAGAAGAACCAAAAGAGGAAGCTGCATTGCAAAGCCGATTCCCACGGCCATTGCCGCTCCCACGACATGCGAGTCAGTCGCAAAATTGCCTGAATCAACTAAAAACTGGAAAACCGGATTTGTTCCGAGACGAAGAAGCTGCTGGCCGATTGTCTTGATGATTGTTCCAATCAAGAGGGAAGCGAAAAGTCCCTGAGCCATTCCACCGAGAGCGTCGATAAAATAACGCTTTACATACTTGTTCATAATGAACTCCTAGAAGAGAAAAAATTGATTTTCATTGAGTACATATTGATGTAGACCTAGGAGCGTTCGTGAACTCGTTAGACAGTGATTTTCTGTCATCAGTCATCAAAACCGTAACATCTGTTTTTATATGCGGAAAAATATATCAGATATAGGAAAAAATGAAAAGTAAGAAAGGGCTGTCCAATAAGTATAAGTCATTGCCGTGCTCGACAGTTTGTCATTGTCCGGCTTGCCACGCTGTCATTGCCCGGCTTGACCGGGCAATCTCTTGTATTGCAATTAAATGACACTTTTTGAACTTATTGGTCATCCCCCTCCTTCCGTTCAGGATTTTTCAAAATCAAAAGCTGGTAAAAGCCTTTTCTAGGGCGAATGATTTTCATTTTCTGGCAGCCTGAGTCACAGTTTTTCCGGAGTCTTGAGATATAGGAATAGGCAACATTTCTTCGCATCAGCTTTGATTTTGTCTTTATGTTAAGAAAATTTTCGATTTCTTCAAGTGAAATTTCCCGTGAACGGTTCTGGTAAAAATATGAAAGAAGGTTATTTGTCGCTGGGGGAAGGTCAAAAGTTTTTAGGGGAATCTGTTTTTCTTTCGGGGGATTTTTTTGCTCATTGTCAGAAAAATCATCAAAAATATTCTCAGCCAATATAAAGGCTTCAATTTTTTTCAGTATTTCGATTATTTTGTCGGAGACTTGCATTTCAAGAACAAACTCATTTTCTGAGACCCATTTTACGACTGAGTTCTGAATTGCCCTTCTGAAGTCCAGCAAAATGACAGGAAGCTTTATTGACTGGCCTTTTAAAATCATATAAAGCATTTCGCTAAAGCCCGTGAAAATTTTGTACTCCAGAAGAATCAAATCTGCCGCGATATTTTTTAATGTCACATCTTTTATCAAATCAAGGGCGCTTTCATAAAAATAAAACCGGTCATTTTCTTCAGAAATCTCCTCGTACAGCCTTTTAAAAATTTGCTCATTTTTTCCAGAACAAACAAAACACACGATTTTTCTCCAACTTTTTGAATCTTGAGCCAAAAGGCCGCATTTTTATATTCGGATTTATTAAGACATAATTAAAGAAATAACAAGTCGTTATAATCCAAAAATAAGAAAATTTAAACTTTTCAAACTTTTTGCTAATACGAAACTCAGTAAGACTGAAAGTTATAAATTCTTCGCTATCATTTAAAATGATTTTTACCGCCGAAAGCCATTATGGGTTCAATTCCCATTCGCCATACTCATCCACAATCTGGGTCTTCATGCTGGCCAGAGGTCTCCAGGCGACACTAATTGAAATGTAGGGACTAAAGTCGTAGTAAGATTTTCCGTTGTTTTTTGAAGAATCGAAGCCTGTAGAAGAAGATGTAAGAAGACGGGGCGTAATCGAGAATGAGCAGTTCAAATCCCAGTCGTCCAGGTCGTGAGTCACGGAAACCTTTACAGACTGCAATTTAAATGCGCTTGATTTTCGTTTTTCCTCGTCATCAAACCTGAAGGAATCGATTAAATCCTGCAAGATGTTTCTCTCGCCCTTTCCAAGATATTTTTCCTGGTATTCAGCGTCTGAACAGAAATATCTGTAAATAACGCTGTTTTTAGTGTCAAGGCTGAAGGTTATGTCAAGGAAATTGTTTGCCTTAAAAGTCAGTGCCGGCGTAAATTTAAAATAACTGTTTGTCGGGCGGACGAAATCATAAACTACGCTTGTTGAAAGAGACGGAGACCAAGTCAGCCTTTCATTAAGATATTTAAAAGTCTTAGTTCCGCTTGAATAAGCAAAACTGAGCTGATATGGCTGAAAGCTCTTCTCGCTGTTTGCGGTCCAGCCCTTGCTGATTGTTGTATCGTCAGATAATTTTTCCGTTACGAATGTATATCCCGTAGTATAAGAGGCTGTGTAAGAAGCCGTAAGATTAAAGCCTGAAAGAGAAAATTTTAAGGATTCGTGCTCCCATTCCTCTAAATCATAAGTGTAGCTCTGGCTAAATTTAAGCTTGCTGTTGAACATATTTACGGTAAGAGACTGAACGAAATCATCCTTTACCCAAGTCGAGTCAGTTGAGCTTTTTTCGTGGATTCCACTTCCTGCCGAAAGGGAGACATACGGAAAACCTAAAGTAAGGGTTCCCTTGTAGGAGTCAACCTGCGGAGGAAGAGTCGTCGTCAGTGACAAGGTCTGAGTGACTTTTTTGTTGAATTCGCTCATTCCCAGGACAAAATTCAGGTTATGAACGGTAAAGCAGTCTTCATCTGTCAAATCCGGAGTAAGATAATCGTATTCGGCCTCGTCCGCATCTCCTACGAATTCGGTGCGAATCATTTTTATCGTCGTGTTCCATGTAAGGGATGTTTCTGAAAAATGCTCTGTATAATAAAAGGGCTTAAATGTAAGGGCGTTCACATCAGTCAAGTCAAGTTTTCGGGCAGAATAGTCAGTTTTTTTGACAGATTTTGCGGAGCTTTCTGTGTATCCGCCGTCACTCGTAGAATCAGTAATCTTTAAATATGGGTGAGACTGATAAATCGGGCTAAAGGTGAAGGTGTCAGTAAGGGTTATAAAGCTGTCACGGTAGCCAAGTTTGCTCGTCAAAACCGTCGGAGACTTCATCTGAACATAGGTCGACTGCATGTCGCTCCATTCAAAATCCTCAGGCGTGTTTAAAACTGTCGAAGAATAAGAAAACTGGGAGGTAAAATCAGGCGAAATTGTGTAGCCAAGGCTGTAAGAGATTCCGTTGATTGCCGTCGTCGAAAAGGAAGGAGTCGTAAGGCTCGGAAGATAGCTTTCCGCAAGGGCAGGAGTTTCTTCCTCAGTTTCTTCTGCAGCGGCGTTCTCTGAATTTTCCCTGTCTTTTGCGCTTTTATCATCAGATTCAGAGTCTTTTTCGTCTTTTTTCTCGGAAGTATCCAAGTCAGCGGGAGGATTTATGCTCACGACATTCGAAGTTTTTTTTGCCGCAGTTTTAGCCGGAACCTGCACCAATGTTCCTGCGATTTTTCCGCTTATTTTAAATGGCGTAATTTGAGACGGATAGTAGAATTTTCTCTCCGGAGTGTAAGACGACCATGCCGAATCCGAAGAATACCGGTCATCTTCTGAAAGTTTTGTATTCGTCTTGGAAGAATATACGATTGAAGAAGAAAAACTTGAAATTGACGCCGAAGTGATAAAGGGATTAAAGAATTCCGGGATTTTGAATGTATATGAGCCGCTTAAATTCCAAGTGAAGGATGAGATTTCTGAAACGGTAACCTCATCCGTTGAGGAAGTATCAGTTCCGCTCATAAGGTAGTCAATCCAGTCCATAGTTTCTGCGCGGGTGTTAAAATCATAGTTAAAATAGGGGTCTGAATAAATCGGCATTGAGAAAGTGAGCGAGAGAGGCTTTGCAATCGTAAATTTTAAATTCGCCTGATAACGGAAGGGCATACTCACTCCCATAAAATTTGACTTATCATTTATGATTTCGCCACTTGAATTTTTGGGAAGATAAACTGAGTTATTTCTGAAAATCGTGTTTGAAAAACCAAGCTCAAGATTCGTAGTAAGGCTTGTAAGGACTGAATTCGGGGCAAAAACTCCGTCAAAGCCGACC
>FLNY01003079.1_pt1 | contig 16236 bp, 10 predicted proteins | sample 1140381 | NCBI WGS metagenome assembly FLNY01 (sample SAMEA3878172, study PRJEB12797) | bioreactor metagenome | biome: Moose rumen | place: Sweden | collected 2011-10
TAGGGTATGTAACTGGTATGTAACTGGAGGCATGTTTTTATAGAAGAGTGGCTTTTGAAAGTGCCGATAAATAAAGGGATTCCCAGTTGTGAATAGTATGTAACTGGTATGTAACCTGCATGTAACTGAGAGAGGGGAAATGATATTGACTATGGCACTTATGTTTGGTGGTAAGGCAAACAATATATGTAAAGAGGCACAAATAGTCCATAGAAAGTTTGGGCATTTGCGGATTCTTTTGTACCTTTGCAACCAGTAAGAGCGTTCTTTGGATTTGTGTAAAACGTGTAGGAATATGTAAGTCCTCTCGTTTCCAAAGTGTTACCGGTCTTATTTTGTCTTATAGGTAACACGCTGATTTCCAAAAGAATTTAAGAATTAGTATCGTTTTCGACTGTACTCTTCAGATAACACGGAAAAGCTCACACAAACGAGAAACATGCTCACACAGCGTATCTTCGCTTATCACGGCAAATCACAGCTGGCATCTAAGGGCACCATACGTATTGACATACGTAACTTACACGACGGAGACAAAGCTGGAATCTGCATCCTGCAAGATCCTTACGCAGCTATCGCAGTGGAGAAGAAAGACGGAGAGACACGCATTGTCTGGTGGCAAGATCAGCTGACGGAGAATGACGGCTTTAGTCCTGAACAAGAGTTTGTCGTCAGTGACATCGACAGCGTGATTTACCTGAGGGCCTCCATAACTTACGGTACGAGCAAGACTCAGTTCTACTACTCTACAGACAACATCACATATAAGGCTTTAGGCTCACAGACAAGACTTAAATACAACTTGTCTGTATTCGTAGGAGCACGCTTCGGTTTGTTCTGCTACAATAATAGACAAAACACGGAAGATGAGAAGAGCTACGCTGACTTCGACTGGTTCTCCACTGAGGAACAATACGACGAGAGCACGTTCTACCCTGAGTCTTTCGATGGATACAATGAGGACATGCTGACGGCAGAAAGCATTGAGTTCACAAACAATAACCTGGAACTGATGCTGGGCAACGGCGTTCCACTCTATCTCATCGCCACATTCGCTGACGGACATAAGGAGGACATATCATCAAGAGCTAAGTACAGCATCGAGAATGAGGAGTTGGTAAGCATCAACAACGGAAATATCTATGGACAGAAAGAAGGAGACACGAATATCACCGCCACCTTCACTGACATAATGGGTAACACTCACCAGAGAACGTTGTCTGCTCACGTCACCTTCTTCCCGTTTAGCAACGAGCACATCAACACGTCTTTGTTCAGCCAAGGTTCTTACGATGAGACAACCCACACATTCAGACCTGGACAATGGGGACAGATGGGATGGGAGTACACCAACGGCGCAGACATGTCAGGCTACAGATACCTTGTGATAAAACTCAAGAAAGCGCAGACGTGTGGAGCGCACATCAACATCTTCACCGCCAACAGCATATGGAGCGACTGCTACTCCTCTGCCGATTTCAACAGCAAGAAACTAATCGTCGTTGATCTGCAGAACGCAACGTACACTAGCGGTTCGAAGAAAGGACAGAAACTGGAGACAAATAAAATACACATTGTCTGCTTCTGGGGAAACGGCAACGGCACTATTCTTGTTGAAGACATGTATCTCACTAATAACAGAGACTACTCACGTGAGGAGACAACGGACATTGACATAGTCAATTCGGCTGACGTGAGCACTCACCAGATATACACACTGTCAGGACAAAGGATATGGAGTTCAACAAGTAGCAGTCAATCTGCCAGCACACTTCCTAAGGGAATATATATAATGGACGGAAAGAAAATATTAATCAAATAAACATAATACTAGTAATCTTAAATTAATCATTCTATCACCATTTTTTAACCGTTAAGTGTAGTGTATAAAGATACACTATCGTGTCCCCATCACAATTACTTGTGATGGGGATTTTCCTGTCGTACATAAAAGAATTCACAGAATGCATTGTAAAAAAACACGCTGATAGTTAATAATTGGATAAAAAAGTTCAATGAAGCTATCCGTTATTAATAAAATAGTACTTTCTTTGCAAAAAAATATAATTAGGACAATTGATTGTTATAACAGTACAAGATAACGTATCATTGCTAATGACGGTGCGTCGTTGATTAGACAATGTGAATAACCAAACCTTTCAACTCCGACATTCAAACGACACGAGGTTATACCTCATTTTTTAACCAACAAATAAAATACTAATCAAGACAAATGAAAAAATCTATTCTATTCATTACGGCAACATTATCTTTATGTTCCGCATTTGGACAGACATCAAAAGAAAAACTTCCGGAATTACCACCAAGATAACATGTCCTGAGAAAATCCCGTTCACTTCATGCGTTGTGTTCCGTGTGGAATGATAACATATAAAGCATAAAAAATGTCAGCAGAGATTTGCTGACATTTTTTATGCTTACACCTCAACCGACTGTCACTGCTCGTCAGAAGATTCCTCATGCTCTTCGTCCACCTTCTTTATTATAGACTCATATCCTGTCAGCGCAGCGAAAGGAGCGAACTGAGCAGCCCGTGCCTTCATCGACATCGGCTTATGATTCTTAGAGACATGATGAGGCATGTCAATAATATCCCCGTACAAACGCATCACCTCATCATCATTATCATAATCCAATAATCCCATAACATGACACATTATATTAAACTTGTTCACCGTAGCTCTTTCATACTCACGCCTTATGCCCACCGATCTGAGAGTTACGTTCGATAGCAGTGGCTCCTTCGTCAAAATTCAGTCCTCGCAGTATGGCATTGTTGCCGAACCTCTGTTTTATGGACAGTCGCGCCTGCTGAATACGTCTTTCCTTCTCCAGAGACTCATCCTCCTTCTTTTTCTTTTCCATGACCTCCTCGTAATCATCAAAGAGACTCAGTTGAATCGGCTTAGTCTTCTTTCTCGCCACATCTTCGTAGACAAGATGATTAGCCGTGATATTCAGTCTTCGTATCGTCAGTGTAGGATTTACTATACGTTTATACAAAGACGCCACAGCCTCCATTATGATCTTAGCAGAAGAAGACAGAGTCTTCAGGTTCACCGTTCCGTGTGCCGGTTTTGGCACTTTCCTGCCGTAGTGGTCGTACACCACAGCCCCGTCATATCCAGAATCCGTGATACTTGTCCTGTCATATCCTACCGACAACACGAGCTGGTCAGTCACCAGTCTTTTCTCCACAAGATCCAGAGCTATAGCGTCAGCCATCTCCCGCACCACCGTCAGCGCTTTCCTGAAGTCATAAGGACAAGAGAGGACCTGTCCGTTACTTACGGAACGAGTCTCAGGCTTATACGCCTTCACGAGGTCAATGGTACATGGTTCCCATCCCCACGCATGGTCGATAATAAGCTCCGCATTCACGCCAAACAGTCGATACAGGAATTCCTCATTCTCCAAAGAAACACGTGCAATCTTTCCCATCGTGTCGATACCATATGGAGCGAGTTTTTCGGCGATGCCGGAGCCTATTCTCCAAAACTTAGTCAGCGGCTTATAGTCCCACAACGTTCTCCGGTATTTATTCTCGTCCAGTTCAGCTATCCTCACTCCATCCTTATCCGCCGGCACATGCTTAGCCACGATATCCATAGCCACCTTACACAGATACATGTTGGTGCCGATGCCTGCGGTAGCCGTGATGCCCGTATTACTCAGCACGTCCTTAATAATTGTCATGGCAAGCTCATGTGCCGTCATCTTGTAACTGCGGAGATAAGACGTCACGTCCATAAACACCTCGTCTATACTATATACATGAATATCCTCAGATGAGATATACTTAAGGTAAGTACTGTACACGTTTGCGCTCATCTCCATGTATCGCGCCATGCGAGGTTTGGCGACGATATATTCAACCTCATAGTCATGGTTATCAGTAATGACTCTCGATGAATAAGACTTGCCGCTGAGAGAGCCGCCGGCACATCTTCTTCTCTCGCCGTTGACCTCTCTCACCCTCTGCACCACCTCAAACAGTCTTGCCCTGCCTCCAATACCGAAACTTTTCAGAGAAGGAGACACGGCGAGACAGATGGTATTCTCGGTACGACTCTCATCAGCGACCACGAGATTAGTGTCCAGAGGGTCAAGTCCCCTGTCCACACATTCAACTGAAGCATAGAAAGACTTCAGGTCTATCGCAATATATGTTCTCTCCGTCGTACCCATGTGAAAAGACTCTGTAATTCGCTGTAAAGGTACGCAAAAAACACATCCTTTCAGTCGGGAAGACGAGAAAAATTAAAATCCACCTCGGCTGCCGCCAAATGAACGGCCACCACCTTCCAATCTTCCGCCACCACGGAAACGTCGCTCACCACTATCATCCATTCTGTCCCCTCCTCTTTCGAAGCGCATATGCTCACGCATATTCTTTCTCACCTCACGACTTCCGAAAAGATTCAGACGATAGATGAAATGGCAGAGGAAATACGAGTTTATCGAGTTACTCTCCGTGTCACTGCGAGAATACTCGGAGATCTGGCGACTGATATTAGAACGTTGATGTAATATATCAAAAGCGTTGATGCTGATAGTGGCTGCTCGTCCCTTGAGGAAACGATAACTGACTTGCGCGTTCCATATCAGCTCATTGGTGTTCATAGAAGAAGAGGAATAACCTCTACGGCTGCTCATCGAGATGTCAGTGGAGAAACCAAAGCCGTTGTTGAAGTTGCCGGTACTTGACAGTCCGTAGTGGAATCGGACAGTATTCTGATTGTTAGCAGTCACCAAATCACTTGACGACCTGTCCCATGTGATACTACCATTTGCCCTCACGTCGATGTCACTGAGTCTTAACGCCAAGGACAGACTCTCTCCGAGAGTGGAATGTTTCACCGTATTCTTCAATGTACTTTTGTTCTGATAGATATAACCCACATTATTTCTGTAAGAGCCTGACGTATTCGTGTTGAAGGTGAGCTTATCGATAAACAAAGGAGTATTGAAGCCGATGTTACAGTTCACATTCCAGTTTCCGTCAATATTCTCAGGTCTTGTCACTTGTCCACCTGTGATCGCATTATACTCAGTCCTGTTTGTTATGCCATTAAAGGTGTTGCTAAACGACAGACGTCCGAAGAGAGCCTGACTCGTCTTGACGAAATACTTGTTATAGTCCGCACTCACGTTATTCGTGAACGACGGTTTAAGATCAGGATTACCTTCCTTAATATTCAGAGGGTTAGAATTATCCGTAAGATTGAACAAGTCCGTCATGTCAGGTTGTCGGCTACTACCTCTGTACGACACTTTCAGAGTGTGCTGCTTGTCGAAACGGAATTTAGCGTTAAGCGTTGGTGACAGTCGTCCGAAAGAACGTGAAGCCACAGTGTCCAATCCCTGATACTGGTACACCATGTCTTGCGTCTGTCTCTCCATCTTAACGCCCACGCTGAGGTTAAGGATAGAGGTGATATACCTGAATGAGATCTCGATGTTATGTGTGTAATTGATATTATCGGTATACCTTGACAAAGAGTCAGACAAGAAGTCCATATAATCAGGCGCCAACAGTCCGAACTGTCCGTAACGCTCCCATATCTCCACTCCTATAGAGTCGACAGCTCCGAAATCGTACGTCTTACCGTCTGAGTGTCTCTTCGAGTAGTTATAACTATAGTTGACCTGTGCGAAGAGATTTCTCAGTATCGGTTCCGAATACGTCATGCCGACCGTATAACTCCTATTATACGAAGGAGTGTTCCTGTATCTGCATGTGACATCCGTCGAGTCACCCTTCTGATGATAGATAGTGCTGGAGTACGTCGAGTTATCTCTTTTTGTGTCTCCCAACACACCTTTGAGTCGCAGACTGACGTTTCTGCCGCTCTTCTTCTTGTCAGACGTATCGCCAAACCAAGGATTACCACCCAGTTTTCTGTTGACTATCAGTTCTCCGTCCACGTTATATGAGTCGCCATTGCTCCAAGACTGCGACTCCGACTCGTTCACCTTAATGGAGTCCCGTATGAGATAATACTGAACGAGAGGGTTCGTCACCCCATCGTCAGCATACGGATTGTCATTGAACGACATTGACCGTCCAAAGTTTTCCGAGTCGTTCTTACCAACAGACACATTAGGTCTGAACATTATAGTGGTCAACGAGTCCACCTTCCACTCCATCTTGAAATTTCCGGAGAAATCCTTCTTACGGGTCAGGTTGTTCGACAGTCTGTTCGAGAATGAAGCCTTCTCCGTGCTGACGAAGTTCTGTGATGATGAATTGGTTATCGCCACATTCTTATTGCCAGAATACTGTACGTTACCACCGAACTCGAAATTATCGAGGTCGAACACCAGACGGGCACCTGCCATGCCGCTTGTGGTCACTCCGTTATTTCCTCCTCGCCCTCCTCCGCCTCCGGTCTGGTCGTTGACATTGTTCAGAGAGCCGATGAAGGACGCCTGCAGGTCATCCTGAAACCTGTTAGCCATAATCTTCTCGGAGTATCTCTCACGACTACCGTACGACAGGTCGACATTGCCGAACCATCCTTTCTTCATACCTTTCTTTATCGTCAGGTCAATGACTGTCTCCTCGTCGCCGTCGTCAATACCCGTGATGCGTGACAGCTCACTCTGCTTGTCGTACGTCTTAATCTTATCAATAATCTCCGTCGGCAGATTCTTCATCGCCATGTTCTTGTTATTGCTGAAGAACTCCTTACCCTCAACGAGAATCTTACTTACCGTCTTACCGTTCACCTTTATCGTTCCGTCATCCTCCACAACCACGCCCGGCAATTTACGTATCAGCTCCTCCAGCACAGAACCCTCAGCCACCTTGAATGCGGCGGCGTTGAACATTATCGTGTCGTCCTTGACCTCGACTTCCTTAAGCTGAGCAGTAACGACAGCTGAATTCAGCTCGACACTCGACGGTACAAGCAAGATGGTGCCCACCTTATGACTCGATGCCTCATCCGTGACTATAACCTTATGGAAGAAATTATGATAACCGACATAACTGATCTTGACAACGTAAGAACCCTTATTCACATTCTTCAACGTGAAGCTGCCGTCCTGAGATGTCACCACTCCCCCAACCAGCTTGGTGGTGTCCTGCGACATCAAAGCGACTGTACACTGCATGAGCGACTCACCGGTCTCAGAGTCTAACACACGACCAGTGACATTATAGTGTTTCTCACTTTGTGCATTAACAGTTAAAGACAGTAACGTCAACGTTACCATTAGCATGAATAAACGACGCATAAGAATTATAATTTGGCTATTTAATTAATCGTCAAAATAAAATAAAACAGTCACACGAAACGCAATGACCTAAAGAGGGAAAATCAACCGACATACATTATACAAAGTAGAAAAGTACATACACTACGAGAAAAAATCCGTTCATCCCTCTCGTATAACCTAATAATCTGTACCCGACCACAAGAGTGTATAGACGGGTTACTACTATTATGATTACACAAACGTCAAAAGGTTAAAACAAAAAATGCGGTACGGGATATAATCCCTATACCGCATCTTTGACATTTATTCGGAATAATGGTTTATTTCCTTCCTCAATCCTCTCCCAGCTGCACAGCGTAGCTTGCCTGCACGCCCGCCGGTGTCTGACCCCAGATGTACAGTGTCTGCTCCTCAGACTCCTGCGCAGCCTTGAACGCTTTTTCCATATCCTTGACTGTTTTAATGTTCAATCCGTTACACTTACGTATTATGAAACCGTTGGATATTCCGGCGCTCTTGAGCTTACCAGCCTTCAGGTTTGTCACCTTGACACCGAACGCCACGTTCAGCGCTTTCTTGTCGTTATCAGTAATCTCCTTGAACTCAGCTCCGAGACTTGACAGCTTCTCCGCCTTGCTCACCTTCGTCGTTCCCTTGGAATTACGGAAGGTGATGGTTGTGGACTTCTCCTTCTTATCACGCAGATAAACCACATTGGCCTTGTCGCCAGGTCTGTACTTGCTGAGTGCCTCCTGCAACTCAGACATCTTTGTGACCTTCTTTCCAGAGACGCTGATGATGACATCACCCTCTTTCAAGCCAGCCTCCGCTGCAGCCCCGTCTTCAACCACCTCAGCGACATACACACCGTCGTTGGTTCCGAAGTCAGCCTTATACTTGTCATCCGAACGTTTCTTATTATCGATGTAGTCAATCAGTGTGGTACCCTTGATGCCGAGCAATGCGCGCTGAACAGTACCATACTCCTTGATGTCCGTCACCACCTTCTTCATAATGCTCACCGGAATAGCGAAGCCGTATCCAGAGTATGAGCCAGTCTCACTGTACAGCATGGCGTTGATTCCCACCAGCTCACCGCGAGCGTTGACCAATGCTCCACCGGAGTTACCCTTGTTGATGGCAGCGTCAGTCTGAATAAAAGACTCGACACCATTAGCTCCCAGACCACGTCCCTTGGCACTGACAATACCCGCAGTGACAGTTGACGTCAGGTTGAACGGGTTACCAACAGCAAGAACCCACTCGCCCACTTTCAGGTCATCACTGTTTCCTATCGTTATCGCAGGTAAGTCGTTACCGTCAATCTTGATAAGCGCCAGGTCCGTACTTGGATCGGTTCCGATAATCTCCGCATCATACTCCCTATTGTCATTCAGCTTGACAGACACCTTATTAGCGGAAGCCACAACATGATTGTTAGTGACGATGTAACCGTCTTTGGAGATTATCACACCACTACCGGCAGCCTCCTGCTTAGGGGTCTGAACCTGACGACGTTGAGTCGAGCCATTTCCGTGGCCGAAGAAGTCACCGAAAAACTCCTCAAACGGGTCTCTATACTCTATCGTCTTTGTCTCGCCACCAATAATGACTTTTATATATACTACTGAGGCACAACCTTTCTCAGCGGCAACCGTAAGGTCAACCGGCTGGCTCGGAGTACTCTTGATATTTGACACAGTCATAAGATTAGGATCAGCATACTCTGTCTCGTATACGGCGTTCTCAGCACCGCGTGTGGCACCTATATTACGAGCAACAGAAAATGTAAAAGCACCTGTGACTCCTGAAAAAAACGCTATCGCAGCAAGCGTACCATACAATCTTTTCTTTGTCTGTTTCATAATCATATTTGTTTTAATTTTATTTTTATCAACTTACAAGACTCCGAAATGTTAAATTCATTAGATATTTAACTTTTACGGCGTTAAATTTATTTCAAGTTTTAGTATTCACAAAACATTTGAGCAAAAAAAATTCTTTCTTTTGAACTACTTTAACACATCACACTCAGCCATTAACATCTCTTAAGCGTTATCTTCATTTTTTTTCACTAATTTCACATTTGAGAATTTAACTGAATTGTTAAAATCCAAGACCTTACTTCGGTACGTGAATAGGACTAAAACCGTTATCTCATATAATCAGATAATGCTATGCGAACATGATGGAAATACAGGGAACTATGTAACGATGAGATTAATGATGTGTAAGACAATAACAATGTAGTTTGGCTCATGCCCACCAATAGTTATCCCACGCACTTTGCGCAAGCATTTTCATAGTCTGATAGATTATTAATTATTTTTTCTTTGCGACACATCCCGTTCACGCGTACTTTATACCATCGGAATGTAGGGTGTCAACACGAGAGAGCATCACCATACTCAATGGCACTCCCTGTAGACCAACACTCATTGAGCTTACCATAACGTAGCTTTGAATCAGTTATAACTTACTCAAAGATGGCGTATTTCACCCTTATCACGCACCATGTGCCAACCGAGACTTAACAGATCCAACGGTATGCATAAATTGGTGGAATAATGAACAATTTATCATGTGACGAAATTTCCCATGCCTATTTTTCACCAAAATCAGGTTAACTTATTGATAATCTTAAAACAAGGCATTAAAAAATCTTAGGTGTCTTTTTTGAAATTCTTAGGTTAGGTTGTAGTCTATACGCAGGTCTGCAACTTTAATAATCCTGACCTGAACTTTTCAACGTCCTAACCTAAGATTTTCAGATGTCGTATAAGACACGGAAAAATTCCAGAAGTCATTTTTTCGTTATCATGTGTCAATGGAAAATGAGGAATTTCGGACAGCAAAAATTGGGGGTGCGGATAGGAAATCCGGTTAACGAGACACTGGATGAATGAAACGGGATTATACTAAGCTGTGCAAGACATTATAATATTATTACACCTATACATAATATATCGTGTTGTGAGTACATTCAATTTTTCAAGGACAACCAACTCATTGTCAGTTCCATAGTGAATAGCTGTAGTTGTGAGTACATTCAATTTTTCAAGGACAACCAACATGATGAGCGTATCATTTATATCTTGTAAGAAAGAACTAATGATTCTTTGTGAGAGAAAAAATAATTTCATCATTTTACGTGATTTTTCCATTTTTAATAGTAACTTTGCTATGGGAAAGCTGTCGGATGGTTTGTCGCTGGCACATTCTAACCGATGTGCGAGAGGAAAGTCTGGGCAACATAGGGCATCCCACTTCCTAATATAGAAGGAGTCTGAGAGGGCTGAGTAATGCAGAAGAAAATAACCGCAGCTGCCGTCGCAAGACAATAGCTGTAAGGGTGAGAAGGTAAGGTAAGAGCTTACCAGCGGTATGGTGACATCCCGGCTGTGCATCTTGGGAGTTGCAAGTTCATGTAAACTGACGTTTGAGGGTTGCCCGCCCGAGTCAGAGGGTAGAACGCTTGAGCTATAAGGTGACTTATAGACTGGATAAATGACAAACAATTCTTTCAGAATTACAGAACCCGGCTTATAGTCCGGCTGCTTTCCTTTTTTTGTTTTTTTATCTAACCTGTTTTTTTTTTACATTACTTCACACTCAGAACATAAAAACACCACTAAATCTTAACATTCGCTAACAGAATCGGAAGTAAACCTTATCTTTTTCAGAACATCTAATAGATAGTAAATAAATTATAACCGAATATTTAACACAGGGTGTATATATGAGTAAAAAGCATTATCTATCATCATTTGTCTTGCTATTGCTAAGTGGAAACATCGCACTAGCGCAAAGTCAATGGACGCTTCAACGGTGCATTGACTATGCCTTAGAGAACAATATCTCCATTAAACAAAAGAAACTGACTAATCTGCAGAGCAAGGAGGATGTGTCACAAAGCCAGGCGGCACTGTTCCCGTCTGTCTCTTTCAGCACAAATCAGAACGTAAGCTACAGGCCTTTCGCCGAGACCACAGTGACTCTCGAGAACGGAACAATGACGACGAACTCAAATACTGTGACGTATAACGGGTCATACGGCATAAACGCCAACTGGACGGTTTGGAACGGCAATAAAAACAGGATATCAATAAAACAGAATAAGATTACGGAGGAGACTACAGCGCTCGACGTAGAACAGGAGTCAAACAGCATACAGGAACAGATAGCACAGCTGTATGTTCAGATACTGTACGAGAACGAGGCAGTCAAGGTGAACGAGGAAATCGTGAAGGCCTCTCAACAACAGGTCGACAGAGCTAAAACAATGGTGGAGGTCGGGAGCCTCGCTAAGGTGGACCTGGTTCAACTTGAGGCACAAGTGGCTCAAGACAAATACTCACTGATACAGGCTCAGAGCCAGCTGGCAAACTACAAACTCCAACTGAAGCAGCTGTTAGAGATTCATGACGACGAGGATTTCGACGTGGCGATTCCAGACGTAAACGAAGAGAAAATTCTCTATCCTATACCTAACAAAAATGAGGTGTATAACGCGGCAATGGACAGCAGACCGGAGATCAAGTCAAAAATACTGGACATCGAGTCGTCTGACCTGGCGATAAAGTCTTCCAAAGCAGGATATATGCCTACCATCTCTCTGAACGCTGGTATAGGATCAAGCAACTCAAGCGCTTCGGATAATAGCTTCGCACAACAGATTAAGACGAACCTGAACAACTCTGTGGGACTGACATTGTCTGTGCCCATCTTCGACAACCTGCAGACAAGGACTAACATCAGAAAGGCTAAGTACGCAAAACAGAACAGCGAGCTGCAACTGCAGGAGGCACAGAAACAACTCTACTCCACCGTTGAGAATTATTACCTCAACGCCTCTAACTCACAACAACAGTATGTGTACGCAAAGAAAAACGAGGAGAGCATGAAGGAAAGCTATGAGCTCGTCAGCGAACAGTTCAACCTCGGACTGAAAAACATCATCGAGCTTACAACAGGTAAGAATAACTTGCTGCAAGCGCAACAAACTCTCCTGCAGACTAAATACACTGCCCTACTCAATCTGTCACTGCTTAACTTTTACAAAAACGGTGACTTGGCTCTTTAAAATGTATAGAAAACTCATCATAACTCACAACATTAAGATATATGAAAACTATTAACATACTAACAGTTTTTGCGTTAACAGCAATTCTCACCGCTTGTGACTCTGAGCAAAAGGTAACATACTCAACGGCTACAGTGGCTAAAAACAACATACAGACAAGCATCACCGCAACAGGTACTATCGAACCAGTAACGGAGGTCGAGGTAGGTACTCAGGTCAGCGGTATCATCGACAAGATATACGTCGACTATAATTCCGAGGTTAAGAAAGGACAGGTGATAGCGGAACTGGACAAAACGAATCTTCTCTCTGAGCTCGCCAGCGCACAAAGCAACCTGTCAAACGCTCAGTCTGAACTCACTTACCAGAAATCTAATTATAACAGATATAAAACGCTTTACGAGAAGGGACTTGTCAGCGCAAACGACTTCGAAAGCGCTAAATTGTCTTACGAGAAAGCGCAACAGACAGTTAAGGTACAGCAACAGTCTGTGACTAAGGCTCAGACAAATCTCGGATACGCTACCATCACGGCGCCTATCGACGGTGTGGTATTATCTAAAGAGGTGGAAGAAGGACAGACCGTGGCAGCGTCAATGACAACTCCAACGCTCTTCATCATAGCACAGGACTTGACTGACATGAGGGTCATCGCGGATATCGACGAGGCTGACATAGGCGGAGTGAAGGAAGGACAAAGGGTGACATTTACAGTCGACGCTTATCCTGACGACACGTTCGAAGGCAGGGTTACTCAGGTTAGACAGGAAGCAACGACTGAGTCAAATGTCGTGACTTATGAGGTGGTCATCTCCGCTCCTAACGATGACATGAAACTGAAACCAGGACTCACGGCAAGCGTGACAATATTCACACTGGAAAAGAATAACGTACTGACAGTGCCAAACAAGGCTTTACGTTTCGTACCTAACGAGGCTCTGCTGAAAGACGGACAAAAAATAGAATCCGCCGAAGGTGAGCATATCGTTTGGACTCTGGACAATAACACGTTCAAAGCGCACGCAGTGACAATCGGAACAACAAACGGTACTTATACTGAGATTGTGTCTGGTATTAGTGAGGGCACAAAGGTGCTGACAGACTTCAACGTCGACGGATCTGAGGAGGAAGAAGAGGAAGAGACTGCGGCAAACCCGTTCATGCCTAGACCGGGAAACAAAAAGAAGTGAGACGGCAAAATAACAGGTGAAAATGAGAATGGAAATGTGAGGAACTCTTGTGTGTCTTATCCCGATAATTGACATTGACAGGACAACCGGCAAGGAAGACTCACACTAACATGGTATCATGAGTCGCAAGTCAACAGGAACACGGCATACGACATATATGAACTGCTCAAAGTGTCAACACTCGTAGTCCGGATTTCATTCTCTCATAACACCTTAATTTCCCTTAATGAATATGGAAGAAGATAAAAGAAAGGTAGTCATCGAACTACAGGACGTAAAAAGATATTTTCAGGTAGGCTCTGAGACTGTCAAGGCACTGCGAGGGGTATCGTTCAAGATATACGAGGGAGAGTTCGTAACTATACAAGGTACATCCGGCTCCGGAAAGTCCACGCTGCTCAACCAGCTGGGATGCTTGGACACTCCAACGTCAGGCGAGTATTTCCTCGACGGAACTCCTGTGAGGAAGATGTCTAAGAATCAACGAGCAAAACTGAGAAACAGGAAAATAGGATTCGTATTCCAGAATTATAACCTGCTCGCAAAAACAACTGCGGTGGAGAACGTGGAGCTTCCTCTTATGTATAATAATAGGTATAATGCCGCACAAAGACGTGAAGCTGCAATAAAGGCTCTAGAGGCTGTTGGACTGGCGGACAGACTGGATCACAAGTCAAACCAGATGTCAGGAGGACAAATGCAAAGAGTGGCTATCGCCAGAGCATTGGTCAATAACCCGGCTGTCATTCTCGCGGACGAAGCTACAGGTAACCTGGATACACGAACTTCATTCGAGATGCTGGTGCTTTTCCAAAAGCTACACGCCGAGGGACGTACCATAATATTCGTCACACACAACCCGGAAATTGCGGAATACTCAAGCAGGAACATCAACTTAAGAGACGGCAAGATACGCGAGGACACTATCAACACTAACATCAAGTCGGCGGCGAAGGCTCTCGCCGCTCTGCCTAAACCGCAGGACGACTGATGTCTCATCAGTGATCTTCACAAATATGTATTAACTATTACGAACGTGTAAACATGAATATACTTAATTTGTTAAAAGTCAGCATCAACGCTGTAACAAACAATAAAATGCGCTCGTTCCTCAGCATGCTGGGTATTATAATAGGTGTGGCAGCTGTCATCATCATGATGAGTATAGGACAAGGTTCTAAGGAAAGCATAAGGAAAGAACTGTCGACGATGGGAACAAACCTGCTCACCATAAGACCCGGAGCGGACATGAGAGGAGGTGTACGACAAGATCCGTCAAGTATGCAGACTCTGAAAATAGCAGACTATGAACGTATTCTCGCAGAGAAGAAATTCGTCACTAACGTGTCTCCAGAGGTCAGCTCTAGCGGACAGGTGATTTATGGCAACAATAACACCAACACAACAATCTACGGAGAGACACCTGAATATCTGGACATCAAACAATGGACCATACAGGAAGGTGAATGCTTCACGGAAGAGGATATCAAGAAGAGCGCCAAGGTGTGCGTGGTCGGAAAGACTATCGTCGACGAGCTGTTCGGAGATGGAGTGGACCCTATCGGACGTAACATACGATTCAAGTCAATACCTCTGCGAATAGTCGGCGTGCTTAAATCTAAAGGATATAACTCCTGGGGTATGGACCAAGATAACGTCATCATCGCACCTTACACCTGCGTCATGAAACGTATAGCGGCTCAGACATACTTCTCAAGCATCAACTGCTCAGCAGTGACAGAGGAGCTTTCAGATGCGGCAATCGAGGAACTGACACAGATACTACGAGAGAATCATAAGATAAAGGAAGGACAAGACGACGACTTCACCATACGCTCGCAGGCGGAGATGATGCAGACTATGTCAAGCACAATGGACACGGTAACTATCATACTTGTTGTGGCGGCGGCTTTCTCACTGTTCGTGGCAGGCATCGGCATCATGAATATCATGCTCGTGTCCGTGACTGAGAGAACTAAAGAGATTGGATTGAGAATGGCAGTAGGTGCCACGGGAATGACCATTAGTCTGCAATTCTTGATAGAGTCTGTGCTAATATCACTGACAGGTGGTCTGTTGGGTGTGTTCGTCGGATGTGCCTCGAGCAACTGGATAGTGCCTCTCTTCGGCATGCCGTCAAGCGTTCCAGCATGGTCTATATACGTCAGCTTCGCCGTTTGCGTGCTTATCGGAGTGCTGTTCGGATATATCCCCGCAAGAAAAGCCGCCAACATGGACCCTATCGAAGCAATAAGACACGAATAAACGTAAGAATAAAAGTAAGGACGTCAAATAAGTAGGTGTGAAAAAGGTCCCGGAAACCAATAGTGTCCTAAATAATTTCATCAAAAGTTACGCCAAGTCGCATCAAACCAGTATGATTTGACGTGTCTCGACAGCGCAACAAACTGCGCATACCCTCTATGTCTCATTTTCTGCCTAAGGTGGCGGTGTGAATGGCTCGTTTATCCAGAGACAAAGGTCAATTTTGGTGAAAGTGTTGAGCCGAAGTGACGACACGAGGTTTGAGAAGTGCCATTTGTAGGTTGCCTGCTGTTTCAAGACGGCAAATAGCAGTATGGTGATGAGCGCTGTCCATATCTGTGTCTCGACGGCATTTGACGATGTTCCGACAAAGCTCTTGATGTGGAAGTTCTGCTTGAGTTTGCGGAAAAGCTTATGTGTAGCTTCTCATAAGTTCTTCAAGCAGATAAAGCA
>FLNY01000056.1_pt1 | contig 16218 bp, 13 predicted proteins | sample 1140381 | NCBI WGS metagenome assembly FLNY01 (sample SAMEA3878172, study PRJEB12797) | bioreactor metagenome | biome: Moose rumen | place: Sweden | collected 2011-10
ACCATTTGACTGTATGTCATCCGCATGGGATTCTTCACTCTTCACTCTACACTCTTCACTTAACGTGGAGGCCAACTCCACGTTACTGTACCTCTCTGCCCACGCCGTCATCTGCTCCCTCTCCTTACCACCGCCGCCGAAGAGTATTATACGGCACTCAGGCCTTCTCTCTATAAGCAATTCTATCACCCTCTCCATCCTCTCCACAGGATATATCTTACCCTGATGCGCAGCGAAAGGGGCAATGCCTATCCTCGCTGCGCGAGGAAGTGAAGAGTGAAGAGTTAAGAGTGAAGAATTCAGTGAAGAATTCAGTGAAGAGTGAAGAGTTAAGAGTGAAGAATTTAAGTTACCATTTGACTGTATGTCATCCGCATGGTATTCTTCACTCTTCACTCTTAACTCTTCACTTGAAGCGTCCAACGCTTCACGGTATTCTTCACTCTTCACTCTTAACTCTTCACTTGAAGCGTCCAACGCTTCACGGTAGTTCTCAAACGCCGTAGGCAGTCTGAAAATCTCTTTCTTTCCCTCTGGTGCCGTAATCTTGCGGCGCAGGGAACGGTGCTTGTTGATATGGCTTACCTTATAGCCATGGAGCCTGAAAAGCTTGCGCAGGAACTTCGTCCTGAGCACGTCATGCTCGTCAATCACCAAGTCGAAGTGCATGGCATTGAGTTCTCTGAACAGTCTGTAAAGCCCTCTGATGCCCTTGTAATCCTTTTTAGGGTCCTTAGCGAGGAAATGTACGTTCGGGGCCATTCCCTCGAACAGCGGGGCATGAAACGGCTTTGACATCACCCACAGTTCGTCATCCGTATGTCTTGCGGCATACTCCCTCACCACCGGCGCCAGCATAGCCACGTCGCCCAAAGCAGAAAACCGCATCAAAAGTATCTTCATATTTTTATCCTTTTCTTTTTTCTTCTTATTTCATCCCTCATCCTTTCACCCTTCTTCCACCCTTCAGTGAAGAGTGAAGAGTAGAGAGTGAAGAAGGTTTAGCTCGGCGGCCCGAAGGGGAAAGCCAATTTAAGTTACCATTTGACTGTATGTCATCTGCATGGTATTCTTCTCTCTTAACTTTTCACTCTTCACTATAACTCTCTGCAAAGTTACTAAAAAAATTTTTCATCTGCTTTTTTTCTTCCTTCTTTTTCTTTTTGATTTTATTATATTATTAAAAGAAAAAAAAATAAAGAAGAAGAATAATAGACGGTGGAAAAGTGGATAACTCTATTTTCTCCCCCTTCGCAGGGGGGTAAAAGCAAAGGCATTAGTGTGTAATAAGAAACTGATTATCAAGTAAAAGCATCGCCATTATCGGGTAATGACGATGCTTTTACTCGTGTGGGTGAAAAGTGGTGGAAAACCACTGGGAAAGTGTTTGGATAAGTATGTGGATATTCACATGGTGGGTATTGCGTGTGATTATTGTATTATAGAATTGTGGATAAGGAAGAGTTTATGCATATTATTTCCACGAGTTATGAGTATGGTTATCCACGGAGTTATCCACCCTTATTCCTTATTCTCTCCACCCTTAATCCAATCTAAAGCAGAGCGTATTGACGCGGCATACTGACTTGCCCTTCTCGCCGTCGCGGAAACGGAGGAAAAGGGCGTGCTTGCCGTTGTAGTGCTGCAGGCGGTCGGTGGCGAGGGTGAGGGTATGGGGTTTTGCACCGGACTTCACCGTGGCAGAGGCTAGCAGCACTCCGCCCTCTTGCTCGGAGGGACGGTCGAGGAAGACGTCGATGGTGCCGCCGTGCTCAGGCACTATGTCAAGTAGCAGTGAGAGGTTTTTCTTTCCGTAGGTGAGTGAGAAGTTGTAGTATTTATATCCGAAGACGGAACCCGGGGTGTTGTTGACCATCGGACAGAGAGAATACTTCTTGTCGTAAGGGTCGGGGAGTGACTTTATTTTCTCGTAGGGATAGTTGGCAGGCGACTGCCATTTCTGGTTGATAACCTGCTCCTTTTTCGAGAAGACGTAGTTGACCTCGGAGTGTGAACCGGAGTAGTGTACGTAGGGATACTCCTGTCTTGCGCCCTCTGGACCGGTGAAGTAGCACGCTATGCCGGCCTGATACTCCTGGTAGGGGTCGAGGCCCTCGGTCTTGAAGCCCTCGGAGGTGAACTCCGCCTCGCTAATCCTTACGTATCCGTTCTTTCCCTCCATTACCTCAACGTTGATGGGAGCTACCACGGCCTGTCGGTTGTATTCCGTGGTGCCGCACTGCCGGTGGTAGAAGAGCCACCACTTGCCGTTAATCTCGCAGATGCTGCCGTGAGTGTTGCCGTAGGGGCATGCCGTGGCCACCGTGGCGCCGTCAGGTCGATGCTCCTTGCCGCGTCCGTCGATGAGAGTGCCTCCGTAGGTCCACGGGCCCAGCGGTGAGTTGGAATAGCAGTAGGCCAGGGTGTAGTTGCTCATGGGCAGTCCGTCCTCGCCATCGTTGGTGAAGCGGCTATAAATGAAGACATACTTATCCTTAATCTTTCTGATAGACGAAGCCTCGAAGAAGCGGTAAATCTTGTTAAAGGTCACGCTGTCCTGAAAGCCGGTAATCATATCCTCCACGACGCTTGTGCCGGGCTTCGGCGTGGCCATTGTGGCAGGGTCGAGTTCGCAGGCCATGGAGCGTCCGAAGCCCCAGTAGGCGTAGGCTCGTCCGTCGTCATCGACGAAGGCTGCGGGGTCGAAGGCTATGGGACCCACGGTGCGTCGGGGGTTGTCAGAGCTCCAGTTGCATACCTCGAAAGGTCCGTCTGGCCGGTAGCTGCGTGCCACAGCCGAACCGCGCTCATCTGACTGCACATTTGGGTAGAGGTAATACACCCTGCGTCCGCTATCGTCGCGCGTCTCGCAAACGTCAGGTGCGTAAAGCACGTCGCCGTCCTTGTTGATAAGGTTGCCGTCGCGGTCGTGAGTAAGTCGGAAGATAACGCCGTCGAAGCGCCACTGTGTGAGGTCATCCACGGGAGCCGACCATACTACCTGGTCGCGTCCGCAGTAATACTCCCGCAGCACGTCGTGAGAGCCGTAGATATACACGCGCTTCTTGCCTGGATGGTCGGGGTCGTCGAAGACATAGGGTTCGCCGTCGGGGATGAACTCCCACAGAGGCAGGTAGGGATTTTGTGCCGTGGCGGTGAGCGCCGCCGTGGCGAGGATTGTTGATAGGATAGCTTTTTTCATTATTGTTATTGTAGTTATTGTAGTTATTGACGTTAGTAGCATTAGTAGCGTTATTGACGTTATAAAAGAAAAAGTATGACTACCTTGCTTTGTGAGATAGTCATACCCGTTAGGTTAATTCATAATTACCATCCGGAATAATAATCCATAATCCTCATCCGGACGGCAATTATGAATTATGCATTATGAATTATGCATTACTTCAGCACTGCGCCGGCAGCATTGAACTTCTTGCCGTCCTTCACGATGATGATCTGTCCGTTCTCGAAGAACTTAGCGGTCTTCACTGCCTCTGCTTCCTCCTCTACAGAAGATATAGCTGTAGGAGTAGGCTCGCCAATCTCTGCGTCGATGAAGTAGATGTGACAGCCGTTGGTGTTGTGTACGGTAATGTCAACCACCTCGTCGTCGTCGTCAGCTGAGAGGGCACCGCCCTTTGCGCTCAGTGCAGAAGCTGGATAAGGTACCAGCCATGTCTGCTCAGCATAAACTGTAGGAGCAGCTACGTCATTGCCGTCAGGGTCCTTAAGCTCAGTACCGTCGAGCATGAGTTTCACGCCGCGTGGGTCTGATGGCTTGTGGCTCTCCACACCCATTGTGATTGTAGTACCGACCTTTACGTTCTTGATTACGAAGCAGTCCTTGTTGCTGCCGCCGAGCCAGAGGTAAGAACCACCTGCATACTCACCGAGATTAGTAGAACCATAGTTCACTGCAATGGCGATAGAGCGTCCTGCGTTGTATGTAGCGTTATCGAATGTCAGACCCTTGAGTTCCTCAATAACCTGACCGTTAGCCTCGAGCTCACCGTCAGCATTTGCTGAACCGAAGAACCAGAAGCAGTTGTCCTTAGAAGCAGCGTATGTGTCGCAGTCCTTACCTGGAGCCTTCTCATGGTCTGACCATGTAGCGTCGTTGTTTGTGCAACGGGTAACGCCCTCTGTTGCCTGTGGTGTAACGGTTACCTTTGCAGCCTCTGCCTTGAGGTTAGTGATGGTAACGTCGCTCCACTGTGTGAAGTCCCATGTGTGGGCAGATACAACAGGCTCTTCTTCAGCCTCCTTAACCTCTACAACGATGGTGTCGGTAAATACTTCCTGATAATCACTTATATCAGTCACAGAGAACAAGCCTACAATCCTACCGAAGCAATAGTATAAGCCTGGATCAGACATGGCAGTCTTTGCAGCGTCCTCAGACTCGTAAGCTGTGTATTGAGCAGTAGCCTTGTCTGCACCAGCCTCTACCTTTGCTGTAGTATAGAATGCTGCGACGGTCTGAAGAGCGTTAGTGCTTACCTTGACGTAGTCAGAGAGCTTAGGCTTCTCATCCTCTGCAGTACCCTTTACGTATGTCAGGGTGTCAGGCAGTGTAGACTCAACGTCGAGGTATTTGTAGTCGCCGGTCTTGCGGATAAGCACGTAGTCAAAGTAGTTCTTATGGCCAGAAGTCAGAACGTTCTTTGCCATTACATTTGTACCATCCTTCTTTATTGTGAACTCAGGTGATGTGCCATCAGTAACTGAGCCACTTGAAGTGATAGTAAGGATAGTCTCACCCTCAACAAGGAATTGTGTCTCGCCTGAACGTGAAGAAGATGTCAATGTATATATGCCAGCAGGGAGTGTAGCAACGGCTACAGAGTCAGCCTCGCCCACTGCACCATTTGACATACGGACGCCAGTGTTGCCATCTGCGAATGGTGATACGCCCTCTATTTCCTCAGCCTCTGCAAAATATACCACATTTGTCTCTTCCTCAGCTACACTATATGTAATAGTTTTTTTATAGCCTAGCTGATCAGGAGTAAACGTAGTCTGGAAAGGATAGCCGCCACTGGTATAAAGGATGGCATTTTCCTCATCAAAGATATACTTTGGATAACATACTGTAACAGCATCACCATCGAATGAAGTACCACTTGTTATTTCCTTAGTCTTACTACCATATGATGCATTTACGGTATAATCGAAGATGTCAGCTGGTATGAAGCTTACCGTTACAACGGTAGTGCCTTCTGGGTCAACCTGCTTATTCTTTGAGTCATCACCATAGTAAATATATTTTGTAAGTCCGTCAGCAGTGTAGAAGTCAGCCTTGTCAGCTGCTGTCAGAGTAATAAAAGCACCCTCTTCGTCACTGCGTACTGCTGCATCCTTAATCTCCTTCTCTTCATATATGTCAATATACTTTACTGTATAGTTGTAAACTACATCGCCTTCATCGCTTGTTACGAGAGAGAGATTGTCGATACCCATAGAACCCCATGAGCCTGCCTTTATACTTATAGATGATGGAGTGGCATTAGTTGAAGACAACTGTGATTTAGAAATCACCTCATCGCCCAAAGTGCCATCTGCATTGTAGCGAGAAACTGACATCTTTATTCCAGAAGCACCACCAGTAATGGTGAAATGATGCCAATATGTAGCACTGAGCTGATTGCCTGTATTCGCGCTACCACGATTTGTCTTCTCACATGCATAACATGCAATGGTGTTGCCGTCACTCAATGCAAACGTGCTTCCCCAGTCAGCAGCATCAGTAATGGTGAGAATAGCATTGCCTTCTGCATCAGCGATAATAGTTTGACCGGCATATTTGTTACATCCACTGAAACCTGCGAAGTCGAACTCAAGCACCCATTTAGCAGCACTAGTAAGATCTTCTGCTGTAATAGTAGCCTTGAGTTCTCCATTGCCATTTGCAGCGCGATACGCATTAAGGAAATTATTTCCACTACCTACATTGCCTACTACAGCTGCGTGAGAGTAGTCGGCTGTAGTACCAGTACCTGTACTGTTATCCAACACAGGAGAACTGGCATCGTCAAACGTCCAGCTAGTAACTGGAGTTTCCGTAGCACCAACGCTTGCGGTCATCATGGCCGCCGCGATTAGAGTAAAAACTTTTTTCATAAGCTTTTTGAATTGTTAGTTAATAATATTGTTAGTTAATAAAAGTTATGCTGTGGTTATTTATTTTTCGTTAAACAAAAGTTTAAGACCTTGTTTTCTGTAGAATGGGAAACGCATGTCACTTGATACCAATGTCAAATTCTCTGTTATGGCATGTGATATTATAACATGGTCAGATGGATCCTTATGACCATGCTGTATGTATGGTCTGAGTTTGGAATACGTAAGCAAATGCTCTTTCTTCAGCGGAAGTATTTTTATGTAAAACTCATCTTCGATGGATTTTACCATTTCTTCTGCGGTTTTCCATCTTCTTCGGTCAAAGCTTTTGTTGTAGTAGCCTACTATCAGTTCCCTTACGGTTTCAGTGCTGACATAGAGTTCCGCGTCAGGTTCATTAAGTGCGAAGAACACGTCTTTATCTATCAGCGTATTGTCTGTTGACAGATAGATGAACATGTTTGTATCCAGAAGGTATCTCATATATAGTATATGGTCAGAGCATGAATGCCGGGTCGTAAACTATTATCGAGCCTTGGCTTTCCATGAAGGCTGCCATACTCTTGTTACCGGGTTTTACGGTGTTGTAGAGAGTCTTTCTTTCTTCCCTTGTCTGTTTTACCTTGGCTTTCATAAGCTTTTCCTTTTTTTGAAGTTAATAAATATTGTTAGTTAATAAAAGTTATGCTGTGTTAAGTTTCTTCATTTATTTTCAATATAATATCATCCAGAAAGGCATCAGAGACACTCTCCATGTCACTCTTGTCATATATATAGAGAAATGAGAGGCAGGTGTCGTTTATAGTCAGATGTATAATAACACGTCCTCCGCCACTTTTGCCTTTTGCCTTTGAAGCTATGCTCATTCTTACCTTGCGCATACCATCATGTAATTCCGCACCTTGGTAAGGATTGTCAGTAAGTTGCAGCAATAGCTTTTTGAAATCGTCAGGCAGGGATTTGTATTTTTTCTTCAGTCGCTTGAATGCCTTGTCAAACTCCTCTGAGAAGCGTATATCCCTAATCATAGACTGTCGATATGCTTTATGGCATCGGTTACCGACATTGACGGTGCTGTCTCACACTGTTTCTTGGCTCTTACCACGCATCTGGCAGTCTTGTATGCCTTCTCCATCTCCATGAGTCGTGCCCAGCGTGCCTTTGTCAGCCTTACTGTGATATTTCGTGATGTTTTCTCAAGTACAGCCATAGTGCAAGTTTTCCTTTTTTTGAAGTTAATAAATATTGTTAGTTAAAAAATATCTTCAGGTCTCTCCATTTCCCAGTCTTCATGTCTCCGTCAGTCTTCATAATGCCCGTATGCCGAGAGCACGAGCACTATCACTTCCGTGTCATGTACCTCGTACACCAACCGGTGCTTCTTTGTAATCCTGCGGCTCCACTGCCCGGAGCGGTCGCCGCGAAGAGGCTCAGGCTTACCAGTGCCGGAATAGGGATGCTCTGCAAGCTCGTTAAGCAAGGATATAGCCTTATTATACGCTTTTGGTTCACTTTTTAAAAGCCTTCTAAAACCTTCCCTTGCATTTTGAGTGTACTCTATTTTATAAATCATGGTAAACTTCTGATATATTTGTCAAAATCCTCTACACTGTCAAAGCTCCTTACTTTTCCCTGGCGAGCCTCTTCCCTGGCTTCGTCAATCATGCGGAAAAACTCCTCCTTCGTCATCAGCGTAGGGTCAGCAGCCTTCTTCCGCTCCTTTACCAGCCTGCCCACATACCTGACAAGACGCCTCATCAGCGACTCGTCACCTGAAATAAGGTTTATGTCATTCAGCAGTCCTGCGTCGATGGCTTTTGCGTGTATTTCGTCTTTTTTGAACATAATAGGAGATTAAGTTAGTTTTTCAATCAGGCGCACACTGCGCCCCAAGGGCAAAGGTACGTTTTTTTTTTCAACCAGCCAAATTTTTTCTTTTCTTTTTAAACATTCACTCCAAAGATTACTCTCGCAGGCGCATATATAAGGAAAAAACGTGGATAAATCTTGCAAAACAACGAAAGTTTTTGTAACTTTGCAATCTATAAGGTGGGTTATATAAATTACCACCGTAATAAACTGACAAAAGAAAAAAAACTATAATATGAATACATTCTTCAACGCACGTGACCTGGGCGACATCACAGCAGCTCTCGCCGAGGCACAGGAGGTGAAGCGCGACCGCTTCGCCTATCAGCATCTGGGCAAGAACAAGACGCTGCTCATGGTCTTCTTCAACAACTCACTGCGCACACGCCTCTCCACACAGAAGGCTGCCATGAACCTGGGCATGAACGTCATAGTGCTCGACGTCAACGCCGGAGCATGGAAACTGGAGACCGAGCGCGGCGTCATCATGGACGGCGACAAGTCCGAGCACCTGCTGGAGGCCATTCCCGTCATGGGCAGCTTCTGCGACCTCATAGGCATACGCTCCTTTGCCGGACTGACAGACCGCGAGTATGACTATGCCGAGACCATCGTGGGGCAGTTCGTGAAGTACAGCGGCCGACCCGTCTTCGCCATGGAGACGGCCACCGTGCATCCGCTCCAAGCCTTTGCCGACCTCATCACCATCGAGGAGCACAAGAGGACCGACCGCGTGAAGGCCGTATTGACATGGGCGCCACACTGCCGCGCACTGCCGCAGGCCGTGCCTAACTCCTTCGCCGAGTGGATGCAGGCAGCACCCGACGTTGACCTCGTGATAACACACCCCGAGGGCTACGAGCTCGACACTAAGTTCACCTGCGGTGCCACCATAGAGTATGACCAGAAGAAAGCCTTCGAAGGTGCCGACTTCATATATGCAAAGAACTGGTCGTGCCCGGGCGTGACGCGCCCGGAAGCCTACGGACAGATACTCGACGACTACCACAAGTGGAGCCACTGGACGGTGGATGCGGAGCACATGTCATGGACCAACGATGCCGCCTTCATGCACTGTCTGCCGGTGCGCCGCGGACTCATCGTCACCGACGACGTCATAGAGTCGCCACGCTCGCTCGTCATCCCCGAGGCCGCCAACCGCGAGATTTCCGCCGAGGTAGTCATAAAGCGTATGCTTGAGTCGCTCTGATGCAATGAGCCTCATGCTTTGGCATCACAAATAAAAGTAACTCAATGACACAACAGGATTTTGAAATCATGGCACCCGTGGGCTCGCGCGAGTCGCTGGCAGCAGCCATCAATGCCGGTGCCGGTTCGATATATTTCGGCATAGGAGCACTCAATATGCGCGCTCACTCGGCAGCAGCCTTCACCATCGACGACCTGAAGGAGATGGCAGCGACATGCGCCGAGCACGGCATAAAGTCGTACCTCACCGTCAACACTGTCATCTACGGCGAAGACCTCGAACAGATGCGCGAAATCATTGATGCCGCCAAGGAGGCTGGCATCTCTGCCGTCATAGCCTCTGACGTGGCCGTCATGATGTATTGCCGTGAGGTAGGGCAGGAAGTGCATCTCTCTACTCAGCTTAATATCTCCAACATCGAGGCACTCAGGTTCTACGCACAGTTTGCCGACGTGGTAGTGCTGGCGCGCGAACTGCGCATGGAGCAGGTGCAGGCCATCCATGAGCAGGCGGTGAAGGAAGGCATCTGCGGACCTTCGGGACAGCCCATCCGCATTGAGATGTTCTGCCACGGTGCGCTGTGCATGGCTATCTCGGGCAAGTGCTACCTCTCGCTCCACGACATGGGACGCTCCGCCAACCGTGGCGAGTGCGTGCAGATATGCCGTCGCAAGTACCGCGTGGAAGACGTGGAGACGGGCAACGAACTCCTCATCGACAACAAATACATCATGTCGCCCAAGGACCTCAAGACCATCCGCTTCATCGACCGCATGATGACGGCCGGCGTCAGGGTGTTCAAGATAGAAGGCAGGGCACGCGGAGCAGAGTATGTTGACACCGTGGTGCGCTGCTACAAAGAAGCCATCAGTGCAGTGCTTCACGACCAGCAGCAGCCCGAAGGACCAAAGCAGTATACTGAGGAGGCCAAGGACAAGTGGGACGAGCGTCTGGCGCGCGTCTTCAACCGCGGCTTCTGGGACGGATACTACCAGGGACAGCGACTTGGCGAGTGGAACGACTCCTACGGCTCCAAGGCAACGGAGAAGAAGGTATATGCCGCCAAGGTGATAAAATACTTCTCAAAGATTGGCGTGGCAGAGATGCAGGTTGAGGCTCACGACATCAAGGTGGGCGACAAACTGCTCTTCACTGGCACCACCACCGGAGCGATGTATATCGACGAGGTGGAGGAGATACGCTATGACCTGAAACCAGTAGAGCAAGCAACCAAGGGCCAGCGCGTAAGCATCAAGGTGCCCGATAAGGTAAGGCCTAACGACAAGGTCTTCGTAATGGAGAAGGTATGAGGCTATAGCAACTATAGCAACTATGGAAACTATGAAAGCTATAGCAACTATAAAAAAAAAGAGACTATGACAATCAACGAGATACAAGACGAAGTGATAGAAGAGTTCAGCGGTCTTGACGACTGGATGGACCGTTACCAGATGCTCATCGACCTCGGCTCGGAGCAAGAGCCACTGGCTGACGAGTACAAGACAGAGCAAAACCTCATCGACGGTTGCCAGAGCCGCGTATGGGTGCAGTGCGACAAGCAGGCAGACGGCACGCTGCACTTCACTGCAGAGAGCGACGCCCTCATCGTGAAGGGTATCATAGCCCTGCTCATACGGGTGCTGACCGACCATACGCCAGAGGAGATACTCTCTGCAGACCTCTACTTCATCGAGGAGATAGGACTGAAGGAGCACCTCTCGCCAACACGCTCCAACGGACTGCTCGCCATGGTGAAGCGCATAAAGGCATACGCCCTGGCATACAGCACTAAATAGTGATAACCAGATAACTGCCGCAATGAATAAAGATTTATACATCTCGCTGCCTAACGATGAACTCGCACTGCTTGCCATCTACACACTCTTTGAAGTAGAAGAGAAAAACACCAAGAAACTGAAAGAAGCTCTATGCAAAGTCACTGGTAATGACAATATTGACTTAAATAAACTGACGCATCAGCTGAGCAGCCGAAGGCTCATTGAGATGAATGGCTACGACTGGCACACGGGCAACTACGACTATAGCGTGGCGAAAGAGCACATGATACCACTCATGACCTTCCTCTACGACGATTGTAAGGAACTGACGCAGAAGGTGCTCAGCGCCGTGGGTTCGAAGCTCAGGCCTGCTGATGAGCAGAAACTGTTCTGGGAGTATATCATCTCCGACTTCAAGCGGCTGGACCGCCGACTCATGGACAGTATTGATTACTTCAGTGTAGAGATGCTGATGCCCATTGTGGCTGACGAACGCTTCGCCACGCTGCTGCTTGAGATTGACGAAAGTGAATTCTTCAATGTCATTAACGGTTTCCTCGTCAAGGTGTTCGACGAGGAATTGCTCGTTGATTCGGCCTACCTCACGTCGCTCATCAGCAACTACAAGAATCGGTCTATTACGGCCAGCAAGATGCTCAGGCTGCAGTGTCTCGTTGACCTCTATGCATACATGGCACACGGAAAGATGCCTAAACAACTCCTTGCCAACAACAAGAACCACCGCATCATTGCAGGCATCCACGAGGCCTACCACGGCAATATCATTAAGGCCCTGGAACACTTCAAGCAGGCCGTGGCAATGAATAACAAGGATAATTTATACGGCTCCACAACAAGTTCGAGAAGCTTCCTGCCACTGAAATCTTCCAACTTCTTCTATATGCTTGTGGCTTTCCTCTGTGGCACTGCCGACGGACAACGTAAGTGCAACTCCCTCAAGAAGAGCTCTGACAAGAACGTGGTAAATGCTGCCATTACGCTCTACGGCATCATATCATCAGAATACAACGAGAAGATGAGCGAGCAGATGGTGCTCAGCAACCTCGTTGAGAGCACGAGCGGCTTCGACAACACCGCAGGCTTGCTGCTGGCTTACTACATCGACAACAAAAAAGTGATAGACAGGTGCGGCCACATAAAGCCTAAGTGGCTCATCATGCGCCAGGAGATGCGCAAGTACGTGGAGCAGACCGATACTGAAGCCATGGACAAAGCCTACGGGCCCATGGGACTGCTGCAGAGTATCCACCGCAAACCTGAATGGGAAAACGTGCTCGATGACCTCATGTCGCTCTCAGATACTTCAAAGCAGAAGGATGAAAGGCAGACACGCATAGGTTATTTCATGAACGATATGAATGCCACCTATGTCGAGGCACGCGAGCAGTCAAGATTGAAAAACGGTACGTGGGGTTCGGGAAAGAGATTGTCGATGTCGGCTTTCGTCGTCGGTTCGTCAGAGGCCATGAATAGCGCCGACCGTGAGATAGCACGCCTGTCACGCTCAGCAGCCTATTCTTCAGGAGTGCCGCTCAGCAGCGTGCTGCCACATATGACCGAGGACAGCCGCCTCTACGTAGGACGCTTCGCTCCTTATGCCAAGGTCGAGGTGACGGAGGAAATGCCATACCTCACGCTCGTCGATGAGGGCGACGGCTACCGCATCACCAGCAACGTGCCGGAGGATAAGATAGAACAGCGCGTCATCATAACCCACCGTGGCGCGGCAAGCATCAATTTCATCAGGATGAATGCGGAGCAGAGACCATACTACCAGCGACTGCTCTCGCTCGGCTTCTTCCCACGAGAGGCAGAGCCACAGCTCAAGACCTTCCTCGCTTCGCTCGGAGGAAAGGTAGAGGTCAACAGCAACCTCATCGACGGTGGCTCCACGCTACCCATCACCAAGGGCGACGCACACCTCATCATGCAGATGCGCCCAGAGGGAAAGGAAAACTATGTGGTGGGCATCTTCACACGTCCGCTTGAGGGCGGACACATGCGATGCGTGCCAGGAGAGGGCGACAGCATCATAATCGACGCGGGAGAGAACGGACGCATGAGAGTGGAGCGCGACATACAGACCGAACAGGACAATATGAAGCATTTTGCAGAGAGTTGTCCGGAACTCTCTGCCGTGCGCGAGACCATGGGCAATACGGGCATGGCTACCGTTGAGGCTTACAGTCTGCTGCCGCTAATAGAGTATGCACAACAAAACCCCGACCGCATATCATGCGAGTGGCCTGAAGGCTCGAAGATGAGCGTAAAGCAGCGCAACAGCTCCACTGCCTGGGGAGGAGCAATAAAGAAGAATGACAACGGATGGTTTGAGATAGAAGGCTCCGTAGAGGTTGACCAGGGAAAGGTCTTGACCATGGCACAGCTGCTCGATCTGGCAAGCCAGTCGCACGGAAGATTTATACGACTTGGCGAGGGGGAGTTCCTCGCACTAAGCGACAAGCTGCGCCGACAGCTCGTCAGCATCAGTTCCATAGCAGCAAGGACAAGGGGAAAACTCGTCATGTCGCCATTCTCCATCGCTCTGCTCGGACCTGACCTCACTGAGGGCGAACTGACCATCGTCGAGGACGACGAGGTACGCGCCGTCAGACAGCGCATAAAGGAGTCGAGTACCTACTCGCCACGCGTGCCAAAGGAACTCAACGCTACGCTGCGAGAGTATCAGAAGGATGGCTACCAATGGATGTCGCGACTTAACAAGTGGGGTGCCGGAGCATTGCTTGCCGATGATATGGGTCTCGGAAAGACTATACAGACCATCACCTTCCTGCTCTCAAAGGCGAAGGAAGGACCGGCGCTGGTCATTGCGCCTGCCTCGGTGGCACCTAACTGGAAGACGGAGTTCCAGAAGTTTGCACCGTCGCTCAATATCACCATGCTCAACTTCGAGCCTGACCGTGGCGAGGCTATTGCAAAGGCAAAGGCGGGCGACGTCGTGGTCACTACCTATGGACTGCTGCTCAGCGTCAAGGACGAGATTACAAAGAAGCAATGGACGAGCATCTGCCTCGATGAGGCTCATATTATCAAAAACCGCGGTGCCAAGACTTCTGCCGTGGCAATGAAGCTGAAGAGCCAGTACCGCGTAATGCTGACGGGTACGCCCGTGCAGAACCACCTGGGCGAACTATGGAACCTCTTCCAGTTTGTCAACCCGGGACTGCTCGGCTCCTTCGACGACTTCAACCGTCGCTTCATCGGACCAATAGAGCAGAATGGCGACAAGGACGTGCAGGCACAGCTCGACCGACTTGTCAAGCCTTTCATGCTGCGACGCACCAAGGATAAGGTGGCAAAGGAACTGCCCGACAAGGAGGAGATATACCAGCACGTGGATCTCTCTGAGGATGAATTACTCGTATATGAGGCACTGCGGCGCAAGGCTGAGGCTCTGCTCATGGAGGAGAAAGGCAAGAGCGTCAGCGTAGCCACGCTGGCAGAAATCACACGACTGCGACAGTGTGCCTGCGACACGCGTCTCGTGGAGAAGACCAAGGGCAAGACATCCAAAAAGGAAGGTTCGAAAATCATAGCCCTCGTGGAACTGCTGCAGACTATCCTCGAAGGCTCCAACGGCATCCTCGTATTCTCGCAGTTCACTTCATATCTCGCACTGATAAAGAAGGCTCTCGACAATGCCTCCATACCCTATCTCTACATCGACGGCACAGTGCCCATCAAGGAGCGCCAGCAACTGGTAGAGAAGTTCCAGGCCGGTGAGTGCCCCGTCTTCCTCATATCGCTGAAGGCCGGCGGACTGGGTCTTAACCTTACCCGTGCCAACTACGTGGTTCACATGGACCCATGGTGGAACCCTGCCATCGAGGCGCAGGCCACCGACCGTGCACACCGCATCGGACAGAAGCAGAATGTCACCGTTTACCACCTCATTGCCGAAGGCACCATCGAGGAGAAGATACAGCGACTGCATGAGCAGAAGCGCGAACTCGTGGAGAATATCCTCGACAGCACCGACACCAGCCACAAGCTCACCGGCGAACAGCTCCTCGAAATGCTCAGTGATTAACCCCCTTACCACCATACGCAGCACCACCATCATCTATGAAGAAGAAAGACCAACACTCCCACATTACCGCCATCACCACCCTCATCACCCTCGTGGCGATACTCTGCGGAACCATATGGGCTGTTGCCACGCAACCGCCTCTGCAGTTTATTCCAATAATACCGCAGGAGACCATGAAGACCACTACGTGGCCCGCCGCCGACCAACAGACCGACAAGCCTTTCTCTCTTGGAAGCGACGGCATCGACATCTCTTTCTATCAGGGCGGCATACGGTGGGACTCGCTCGCCAACGACTCCGTGAAGCAACCCTCGTTCATCTACGTGCGACTGATGGGGCGCGGCGCTTACTATGACTCGCTCTACTACCACAACATACAGCAGGCCAGACAACATCGCATACCTGTTGGCACATACATTTTCTATACTCATTTCGTACCCGTCCATGAGCAGTTCCGCCGCTTCATATCTGCAGCCCATCCCGATATGCAGGACCTCAGACCCATGATTGACGTGGAGTCGCTCTCCCTCAAGCCCGACAGCGACAATACCCACCTTTGCGACAGCGTCCTGTTGCTCTCGCAGCTCATGGAGCGTCACTACGGTTGCCGACCGCTCATCTACAGCAGTCAGAATTTCTACAACCGCCACCTCAATCCGCGTCTTAACAACCACCTGTTATGGATAGCCAACTACAGTCGCCAGCCCGTGGTGCCCGGTGCCCTGCCCATCCTCTGGCAATACTCTGACCGCGGACACCTGCCGGGTATATACACTCCCGTTGACCTCGACCGCTTCATCAATGCCGGCAGCGTGGGGCATCTGAGGATGCTTCCGAAGAAATCAGTGAAGAAATCAGTGAAGAGTTAAGAGTGAAGAGTAGAGAGTGAAGAATTTGAATTACTTTTTGACTGTATGTTATCCGCAAGGTATTCTTCACTCTCTACTCTCTACTCTTCACTTTTCACTCCGCAAGGTATTCTTCACTCTCTACTCTTCACTCTTCACTCCGCAAGGTATTCTTCACTCTTCACTTTTCACTTTTCACTCCGCAAGGTATTCTTCACTCTTCACTTTTCACTTTTCACTCCGCAAGGTATTCTTCACTTTTCACTCTTCACTTTTCACTCCGCAAGGTATTCTTCACTTTTCACTCTTCACTCTTCACTC
>FLNY01001768.1_pt1 | contig 16196 bp, 11 predicted proteins | sample 1140381 | NCBI WGS metagenome assembly FLNY01 (sample SAMEA3878172, study PRJEB12797) | bioreactor metagenome | biome: Moose rumen | place: Sweden | collected 2011-10
GTAATCCTTCCGGATATCCTTTACCATCCCACCTCTCATGATGGTACGCAGCCATATTTCTGGCTTCCTTCAGATAGTTTTCACCTTCAACTGTATTAATAGCCTTCTCTATTATCTTTCTTCCGGCTGTAGTATGTGTCTTTATGATTTCATATTCTTCATCAGTCAGTTTTCCCGGTTTATTTAAAACACTATCAGGTATATTAATTTTTCCAATATCATGTAAAGGAGCACTTCTTACTACATCGGAAATAAACTTAGGTGTAATCTTCTCAGCATAATATCCCTTGTTCTTGAGTTCTTCTACAATAATTTTCACATAGGCGGCTGTCTTTTGAATATGGGCACCTGTATCAGAATCTCTATTTTCCACCAAATCAGCCATAATTATAATCAAGCCATCTTGCATATTGACTGTGCTTTCCGATAGATGCCTAACCCTTCTCAATTGTTCTGTTTGAGTAGATGCCATATCACATATAGCTATATAGAGTTTTTCCACCTCATCACCGGTCTGTATATCTATAGCGCGTAGCTCCTTTACAGCCTTATCCATATCTTTTTGCTCTATATCAGATTTTACCAGCTTCTCTATCTGTACTAACATACTTTCTATTGGATAAGCAATATAATACCCTGTCACCCATAGACTAGTGGCGTTTATCAAAATCAAGAAGCCAGCTAAAACCAAAAACATTCGAAGGAAAAAATATCCTATATAAGCAGCGGTATAAGTCAAGGATGTATCGGTTCCAATGTAACATACACAATTACCATTGCTATCATATATGGGATAACATAAAATCAAAAGCCACCCTCTATTATCCTTAGATATAACAGGTTCAATCTCCTCCCCTGCCAAAAGCTCCGACACATAAGGCTTAAAAGCGTCCTCAATTTCTGCCGTTTCTCCCGGCGCATGAACTTTAGGAGCATTTGGGTTTTCTCTATCTGCCACTTCAAAAACAAATGTAACGTAATCCTTGTCTACAGTCACAACATAGAGATGTTCCATATCAGTGGAGCTTTTCCATATATAATAGAGCATATCGTTGGTTTCCTGATAATCCACAGCAGAATAACCTCTTTTTATAAAAGTACTTATCCTATTGGGATCAATTGCATAGGAAGCAGCTATGACGGTGTCATAGGCATTATCTATCATCTCCACCTTTGCATTGTTGTAATATAATCGTAAGCCTATCCATCCCATGATAAGCACTGATACAATAGATACCCATATAAACATTAGTGACATTCTTTTTCTAAGGGAATGTTTTATATCTGAATTATTTTCTTCCAGCTGCTTAACTTGTGAGGCTGATAAAGGTTTCTGCCTCCAATCACTGTTTTTAATTCTTAATTGGATTTTTTTAGGAATAAATTTGCGACAGAGTATAGCTACAGCTACTGCCACAGATATATCGATAAAATTTAAAAAGATATTGATTATGATAAATAAGATGAATCTGGCAGGAATTGCATCAACAGAAACCAAATCTATCAACAGAGATATTGCTTTGTTTTGAGGCTCATTGAATAAGGCCCATTGAATAATACCGCTATAAACGCCTCCCATTGCACTTGTATTAAGTATAAGAATGATAATATTCCTAATTTGATGTATGTTCTTCTCTTGGACATACCTGGATACATAGATAGCAATGAGAGCGTTTACAATAGCAAAATATAAAGCATTAGAATTGAAAGATAACATCAGCACGACTTCGGTCGTAACTGCAGTCAATATAGCAGGAAATGCACCCCCCTATGAAGGCAGCAACAACCGTGCCAACGGTATCTAAAAATATTGGCAAATCAAAGTAATATGCTATATACGAAAGTACCGTGCTTAAAGCAACTGAAATGAGAACAAATGCAGCCCTAAGCAATCTGTCCTTATGACTTCTACGTATATTCATTATATTTCCCCTCTAACTCCCCATACGTCAACACAATAATTGTACCATATTCTCAGAAAATAAATGTGTAAATATTCCAAAAAAGGAGTGTCCCACTACAGGTTAATCAAACTTCAATATGGTAGCAAGTATTCTTTTTGCATTGAGTTTTAGTTGCTCATGATCAAGTGCGCCCTTTTCGTCGGCTGATTTCAACCTGTCAGGGAAGCCATTGCCCATCTTCAAATCATTGCCTGCATTGGATTCTTTGTAATGCTCTCCTCTGGTCCACCAATCAGATGTAACCATGCCTTCATAGCCCCATTCATCTCTAAGAATACCTGTCAGCAAATCGTGACTTTCTGATGCACGCTCACCATTGATGGCATTGTACGCGCTCATGATTGTATATGGTTTTGCTTCCTTCACAACTATTTCAAAAGCCTTTAGATAGATTTCCCTGAGTGCCCTCTCGGATACTCTTGAATCACTATGCTTTCTATTTGTCTCTTTGTTGTTGCAGGCAAAATGCTTGACCGATGCACCCACATGATTACTCTGGATACCCACCACAAGTGCCGCGGCCAGCTTTCCAGCCACTAGTGGATCTTCTGAATAATACTCAAAATTTCTGCCACACAAAGGATTGCGATGGATATTGATAGCCGGTGTCAACCATACAGCCAGATTATTCTCTTTTAACTCTTCGCCTCCTGCCTTGCCTACCTGTGTAAGCAAGTGTGTATTCCATGTGCAGGCCAACAACGTAGCACAGGGGAAAGCCGTTGTAGAAATACCTGTCTGGGGAGCAATTCTTACTCCTGCAGGGCCATCTGCTGTCATTGCATTTGGCACACCGTACTCAGGCAGATTACCAAAGCCAAAAGTATTAGCGACTCCGGTATTTGGCTGGCCGCCCACAAGATGCATTATCTCATCAAGAGAAAGCTGATCTACAAATTCGTCCAATGTAATCTTGCCTTCTGCCACCTCATCAAATGTATGCGCTCCCTTTTTGAAAGGATTAGCAAGACAGTAACTATCCCGCCCTTGCACTTTTGGAGTAAGCCCCTCTTCTGTCCCCGGCTTCATCTTTGTTATAACACTTTCGTTGATATCCTTATGATTTGAAAGTGGCAGTTCTTCAAAAGTCCCATCTGCAAGCATTCTCGCCTTTAATTCTACCGGAGATAACTTGTGAGTAAGCTCACTTATGACCTCATCCTGTTCATTGTTCCAGACACAATCCACCTTGGCCACATCAAGAGAATCATTGCCAAGACAAAAACGATACTCACCTTTTTCAAGAACATAACAAGCATCCTTAACCTTACCCAAATCATCAAAAGAAGCCATCTTATACTTGCTCACAGAAAGTGTCAGCACCTGACTTTCACCCGGTTGCAGATTTTTTGTTTTAGCAAAATCTCCAAGTTCCCTTGCAGGTTTTAGAAGCTTGCCCTGTGGCGCGCTATAATATAGTTGAACTACATTTTTACCTGCTTTTAATCCTGTATTAGTCACCTTGACTGTAAAATAAAAGGTATCGTCGAAAAGAGACATAGCTACAATATTGCTTGCAAAACTTGTATAGCTTTTGCCATAACCAAAGGGATAGATTATTTTCTTGTCAGCGCCGGGTAATGTGAGAAAATATCTATATCCCACATAGATATCCTCCGTATAATTTACATAATCAAAGGATTCGTGGAATCCTGCTGTAGAAGGATAATCCTCCAATTCGCCGGCAAAAGTATCCACCAATCTACCTGACGGATTGACTGTTCCAAGGAGTATATTTGCCGCTGCGTCTCCACCTTCCATGCCGCCCTGTCCCATGTACAAAGCTGCATTGATACCTTCCTCTTTGAGCCATCGCAAATCTATGATGCCCCCGATATTTACTACTGCAATTACCTTTTTGAAATTAGTTTTTACCGTAGAGATAAGCTGCTTTTCTTCCTTTGTAAGATAAAAATCTCCCTCCGGGAAAATCTCCCCGGATAACTTAGGCATGGTAGTCTCTGATTCCCAGGGATTGTACTCATTGTTACACTCTATCTCACTTCTATCCCAGCCTTCCCCGGAAAATCTGCCTATCACAATAATAGCTGTATCAGTATAAGCACAAGCTCCCTCAAGAAGTTCTTTTGATACTTCAGGTTCTGCTGTCATCCCGGGCACGCGCCCCATCTCATACTGCTTATTAATATTGTCCTTATAAAAGCTGATAAGAGGCTCGTATATAGAAACACCCTTATTCTTTAGGCCATCATACAAACTGTGTACGTATTTGCTGTATACCTCACCTGACCCGCCTCCGCCTTTTACATAATCTACACTTGCCTTTCCAAACAAAGCAATGGGCTGTTCTTTGGACAACGGAAGGGTACCATCATTTTCAAGCAGCACCATACCTTCTTCTGCAGCTTTTCTGGAGAGTTCAATATGTTTATCACATCCTGTAACCCTTTTTTCTCCTTTCAGCGGCAGTGCCGGCTGATACAATAGTCTGGACCATTTTTGCATAATATACCTCCCAAAATATTTGCTTATAATCACATCTAATCATTTAAGATTTGCATGGCTTGGTCAATTGGATTATCTTCATCAAAAGAATATACATATCCATGCAATGATTTTGCTTTTTGCATCAGATTTTTTGAATGACTCCATACAAAAATATCTGAGCGACCTTTTCCATTTTTGGCTTCCTGGATAAGATTGGCTGCTGCACTGTTGCCGTCAAAAGCCACCACCATAGAAGGACGCCTCTCAAATATTTCGTAATTAATGCTCTTATAGATACCCATCCCCTCCGACTCAATCGATACTCTCACATTTACATTGGCACTTTTGATTTTCTCTGCCTCTTTTTTTGTGATGAGCGCCGGAACAAAAGAATATATCCTAAAACCTTTTTTATTATTCTCTAACAGATATTTCTCATATCCTGAGATCTTATGTCCGATTATAAAGCATACTTCTTCGGGATTAAGTACCTCCATGAGTTTATCCATCTGCTTGATTGCATTTGCACTCATTTTAGTAGTTCTGTTTTCGGTATTAAAACTGCCACCCAAAAGAACCACCGGAAGTCTATCCCAGGTTATCTCCTCGATGTACTCTTTAAGCTCGGTATTTGAATCAAGCTTTGGCGCTGACTTAGTCGTGCCATTTGATATTTTTACTGCCTGCATCTTATCAAGCAGCACATCATCCATATCCTTATTGCCAATAAGCTTTGTAAAAGCTGCTTTTTTCATGGAATATGCTTTTTTGCTTTCCTCTATAATTGCAGCTTCTGCATCTTTCATTTGCTTCAGTTCGGCATCCGTAAGACCTACCATTTTCTCCAAAGATAGCTGTTCATCGATGGGATTGGTACCATATAAAGATGCTCCGTCGGTTCCTTGTACGCACTTAATACCATTTTTTAAGTATTGCTTCAACGGATGCTCTTCGAGAGTATTCAGATTGTTTAGTCGCACATTACTCGTAATCTGAAACTCCAGGACCACATTATTGTCCTGTAGCTGTTTTAATACTTCTTTGCCCTTTTTTGAATTGATGCTATAGGTATAAAGTCCATGTCCTAGCCTCATTTTAGGCATAGACTGACCAGGCTGTAAGGAATCTTTTACACATGCGATAGAATGAGCTATATTGTCCTTTTGACTGTCGTTTTCTCCTGCATGCACCCTTATTACAAAGCTCTTATCCGCCTGGGCTATTTTTACTATTTCTTTGAATGCCGGCTTCAAGGTGATAATATCGTTGATTTCTTCTCCCACAAAATCACAGCCTGCCACATAAGGGTCTAATGCTGTAGCCTTAAGCACTTCAAGATTTTGTTCGAGATAGTTTGCCGGAGTCACTGCATCCTTTACGATAGTGAGTGGTATGCGGCGCATGGCAGCCAAAAATCTTATCATAACGCCTGTCTCATTGTAGATTCTTGGCATCACCTCATGAACCTGTCTGAGCATCTCGATGGATTCGTATTTTTTTACCAGTGTTGTATCGCTGATCTCTGCATAGTATATTCCCTGCTTTTTATAGCTTCTGGCAATCCAAAGTAATTTGTCCTGAAAAATGGTGTTGTGACAGTATGCCGGATTTTCCTTGTCACTGAGCATTTGTTTGAGTGTCAACTTCACATCCTCATCCGGAATCATATCCACCTTAGAAAATGAAATTTGTTCCTCGCTTTCTTTACCCTTGCAGAAAACATATCGATACAAATATACCTTTTCCAGATTTGTAAATACTGCCTGTCCATCTTTGATTACAGCCAAAGAACCTCTTATCTTGACGATATTCATCTCAGCATTATCAAGGTTATTTAAAATCAAATCAGCAAAATTGATAAAGGTATTGTCATTTATCCTTCTATCGAGATACTTGCCCTGCAACCCCGATGACACGAATTGCCTTGCGACCTTTTCACGTTGTGCGTTTACCTTTGCCCATTGTGCCTCTGTCAGTTGCAAATCAAGTTTTTTCACATAATAAAGAGGGTAGCGAATCTGATGTGCTATGCCAAGAGCAATAAGTATATCTCCACTTAAATTGCCATTCATATGTGTATGTAAATCAGCTCTGAATTTGAGATCCTTTGGGATTAAAGTCTTAAAAATAGTCTTATCCACAGATAGTTTGTAATCCTTTGTCTGACTCATTAATGTCTTTGCAATCGCAGGAATTGCCGCCTTCAAATCAACCCTTCCATCCGGATATATATCTGCTATTTCTGTATCTTTAATTTTGAAAATATAACTCTCTTCGTTGTTGCCATCTATAAAACAAGGTATTTCACCTTTGATAACAAGCATGCCATTTTCATCTTTGGATAATGGCAGATTAAATGCCTTTGATAAATTAGTTATCAAATTGCCCGTGCCATGATTTGGGGTCGTAAGAATATAAAACAGACGGTCTAAGTCCTTATATAAATTTACGATTATATCCTTTTCATTATCGAGAAAAAAGCATGTCAAATATGTCATATACTACCTCATTTTTATCTAAACTATTCTTATATCATTTTATCTTGGCATCACATATAAATGTAGAAATTACAGAGTAATTTCTACATTGTAAAATAAGAGCAACCCAATTATGAGTTGCCCTTGTGTAAAATCAAACCCTTACTAGCCCTGTAATCCTCTGGCCTGTCTGTCCATGTCCTCTACAACGATGTCATATATCTCACCGAGAGTCCTGCAGTACTCAAGTACCTTCCATGGCTCATTGGTGTGGTAATGAATCTTAATCAATTCATCATCGCCTACAGCCAAAAGACTGTCTCCCACAAAATTCTCTGTAATGTAGTCATTGATAGCATCCTCATCGAGGTCCTCACCCTCAATGAGTAACTGTGTATCATATCTAAACTCAATTGTCTGTTCCGGTAACATAAATCTCACCCTCCGTAAAAATAATCTGTCAAGTGCATACTATAGGCACTTATTACTTTATCTACTTTACCATAAATCAATTGAAATTAATAGTCGGGCCTTTTTAGCTAAAATATACAACTAAATGTAATGACACCATCCTCCCATGCCACCTTAATCTCTCCGTGATACCGCTCCATGAGGCTCTGGGCTATAGAAAGTCCTACGCCATATCCTTCCTTATCAATATTGTGAGCTTCATCTCCTCGATAAAATCTATCAAAAAACCTGTTGTAATCAATTCCGGCACCACTCTCATAAGAATTTGATACCCTAAAAAATATATTCTTTTTCTTTTTATTGGTATTTAAAGTGACTACGATTTTCCCACCCGTATCGCAATATTTGATTGCATTGTCCACAAGTAAGGTGGCCAATTGCCTGATATCCCCCTCCTGGGCAGGCATGCCTATATTATCCGTCACATGTATCTCAAGTGACTTGCCATCTTGTGTAGCCACAGGTTCAAAATTTTTGGCGGTATCTAAAACTATAGATGAAAAATCAGTATATACACGGTCCTCTTTTATATCCCTCTCACTTGCTTTTGTCACCAGCACAAGATTTTGAATGAGACCTGTCATCCTGTCTACCTGTCGCATGGTTGATTTGGTCCACTCATTCTCGGTACCCATCATCTCAAGCATCTCTGTATTTGCCTTGATGACAGCCAGAGGCGTCTTCAATTCATGGCTGGCATTTGTAATAAATGATTTTTGTAACTCTGCATTTTTTATCTCCGGCTGCACCAGCTTTTCTGCCCAAGCAGTAATGACTGCTGCCGAAATCAACATACCGCAACCTACAAGTATACATGCCAACAACACAAGTCGCCTGCTTACTTTTATCTGATTGCTGCAATCCATGACAACCACTATTTGACCACCACTATCACGCTCAGTCACATAATAGTAATACTTGTCATAACTGCCAAAATCAAACCAACGCCCCATAACAGTATTGGCGTACACCACAGCCGACTCTGCATCCACTTCAGCAGTATGACTTGTGATTACATTTTCCACGTCACCGGACTCATCATAAAGCACTGCAAAATATCTGGTAGAATAATAAAACTCGTCTGAAGTATATTCTCCTACGGTACCAAAAATATCCTGCAGACTGCTGATAAAGTCATCATTATCACTTACCACTTTATCTATAGAGCCGTGGTCACCTGTGCTTAAGCTCTCGTACTCTACCGGCAAAATTCCATCATTTTCAGCTATGTATTTTATATTTTCTTTGATTTGATGTCTGGTTATCATAGCATTACCTAAGTACAGACATCCACCCATAAAAAGCATGACAAAAAAGAAAGATAACATAGCAGTCAATATGAACTTATTTTTTAATCTCTGAATGGATTTTTCGCTCATTCATCACTCCTATTATCTACGCTGTCACTTGAAAAGAACCGCCTTTTTCACCAATGATTTTCACACCGGAATTAATATATTCAAGTTTTCCCTGAAGGAAGTTCACATATAGCCATATGGTATCTTCCGCAGCATCTGCATCATCCTTCCATACATGTTCTAACAAATATTTTGTATCCACCGGATGGTCTCTATTAAGGACTAATGTCTGCATCAATTCAAATTCTTTTATGGATAGTCTGACGGTGTTTGACGCAGACAATTCCAGACTCTCGGCTTTTAAAATAATATCACCGAAACTAAGTTCACTTACCGAATACTGACTTCCTCTTCTGGTCATGGCTTTTACTCTTGCCAGCAGTTCCTTCATAGCAAAGGGCTTGGTCAAGTAGTCATCTGCCCCGGCATCGAGTCCCTCTACTCTGTCATCCACTTCTGCCTTTGCAGTCAGCATCAACACCGGTGTAACTATGTTTCTTGCTCTGATTTCCCTTAAAACATCCAGGCCATTAACTTTTGGCATCATAATATCTAAAATTATGCCATCATAGCCATTACTAAGGGCCTTATCCAGTGCAGCTTCGCCGTCTACCACGCTGTCCACATCATATCCCTGCATTTCAAGCATTGATGTGACTACCCTGTTTAAATCCTGTGTATCCTCTGCTAGTAAAATCTTCATTGCCGTCACTCCTATATCTCTTCACGTATCATATTTCTAATGGTCTGCATGGACATATCTGTAGAGGCCAATTCATCTGCACATCTCTTCAGTTCCGCACTGATAAGAGCATCACTTGGGCCTTTGGTCTTTTTATAACGCATATGATGTTCAAGTGCTGCCCAGGTATCCATGGAAATAGTCCTCAGCTGTATCTCAACGTAATAACTGTCTTTATACCTCAAAATCAGATGCAAACTCCGATATCCATTCGGTTTTGCCTGCTTGATATAGTCTTTTTCTTCTATAAGGTCGATGCCGTCTATATCCACCAAATGGTCTCGGACCGCATAGACATCGCTGATAAATGCACACACTACCCTGATACCAATAGCATCATGGATAAGAAATAGCGCTGACTCGCTGTTTTCGGGAAGTCCCTGCCTTTTGCACTTTTCCAGCATGCTTTCCTCTGACTTGATTCGCGCCAGACAATGTTCCACCGGATCATTGCCATACTCCATAGTCATATTTGCTCTGAGCTCGTCTATGGACCCCAGTATTATTTGCATCACATTCTCCATGGCAGCTCTGTGGTTGCCATAGATAGATATCTCACTTGTATTTTCCACTACATTACTCTCCTATTTAAAAATCAATCACGGAATCTGCAATACGCATAGTAGACTTGCGATGGGACACCAAAACAATAGTCTTATCCTTGGCCTGAGCCTTAAGAGATCTTAGAATAATGCCTTCATTAAGGGCATCCAAAGAACTCGTAGGTTCATCCAACAGCATTATCGGTGCATTATGTAAAAAAGCTCTTGCCAAACCTATTCTCTGTTTTTCCCCATCAGACAGTGTGGACCCCAGTTCTCCCACCTCGGTATCATATCCCTCTGGCAAGCTCATAATAAAATCATGAATATTTGCCATCTTAGCCGCTGTCACTATCATTCCTTGTTTTGCCCCTGGTCTTCCCACGGCGATATTGTTAGCTATAGTATCCCTGCTTATCCAGGTATCCTGCGTGACGAAAGATTGATTTTTTCTAAGAGACTGTGTGTTGATTTTCTGAATATCAATTGGACCATTGATTGCGTCCGCAAATAGGATTTTGCCGGAATCTACATCCCAAAATCTCATCAACAGCCGAAGGAAAGTGGACTTTCCGCATCCGCTGGCCCCGTGTATACCAAGCACTTTGCCCTTTAAAATAGATATATCCTTTTTATCTAAGACACTCTCAGGCCCATCATCATAAGAAAATGTCACATCCTTTGCCCTTATTAATGTAGTTGATTGAGCAAGTGAAAGCCCGACTCCTTCAGTCACTTCCTCTACAGCGGGAGCCTCATCAAGAAGATCAAGCACGCGCTTACCACTGGCCAACGTCTGATTGAGATTGTTTGAAAGACTTGAAAGTGCTACCACCGGACCAAAGGATCCCATCATAGCCACTACATTGATTATCATCTGTTCAAAGGTAACCGCCTCTGCGCTATAAGCTAAAAACATAAGAAGCAGCATAAGCACGCCTGCCCCTTGAATCACCAGATTGGTAAGACTGCGCTGATTTTTCTCGTAACCTGACAATTTTTCCTGTATAGTTGCCAAATCATCAGACCCCTCAGCAATCTCACCAAGCACAAAATCACCATCGGCATATTGGATAGTATCATCCACGCCGTATACAGTTGCAAGCACATAGCTATTATAATCCGCAAATTCTTCTCTAAACTCAAGACCTGCGCCGGCACTCTCCCTGCCATTTGCAATAGGTATCAAAGCTCCAACTAATATATAGGATGCTGCTGCCAATATGGCTGCAGGCCAAAACTGTATACCTATAAAAGCCGTCATAATTACAGAGCATAAAATTGCTATAGCTATCGGAGAAACTGTATGCGCAAAAAACACCTCAAGTAGCTCAATATCAGTAGTAATCATGGTAATGAGATTACCTTTTTTACTGCCTTCAAGTTTGGCAGGACAGAGACGTCTCAGAGCTGCAAACACCCTGTGACGGATGATTGCCAATATCCTAAATGCTATATAGTGATTGCAGTATTGCTCTCCATAGTGAAACACTCCTCTTAAAAGAGCGACTATAATAAGTGGGAGAAATATCGTATTTACGTATTGCAGCTCTGTCGGATTAGCTTTGCCGGCCAGTGCCAAAATAATTCCATGCGCTCCAATAATACCAACAAACATCCCGCAAAGATGCCCCAATGTACCAAGTATAATGCCAATAATCATTACCAGAGTAAGTGGCCTGACAAGACCTAAGAGGCGCATCATTATTGAAAAACCTGAAGAGTTTTTTTCTTTCATCACATGCCACCTCCATTAAGATTTTCAAGTGCAGTCTGCATCTTATATAGCTTTGCATATTCCTTGTCAATTGACATCAGTTCCTTGTGGGTACCACGCTCTATATTTTCCCCGCCCTGCATCATGAATATCACATCGGAATCCACCACATTGGCGAGCCTGTGAGAAATCAAAATAATTGTCTTTCCCCGGTCTTTTGCCAACTTTTTTATAACAGTCATGATAATATCCTCAGACTCCATATCAATATTACTGGTGGCTTCATCAAAAATCATCACCTGACTGTTTTTAAGAAGCGCTCTTGCAAAAACGAGTCGCTGCCTCTGACCGCCTGAGAGATTAGCCCCGGCTTCTTTTAGCTCATAATCCAGTCCGCCCTGAGCCTCAAGTTCTTTCCATAGGTTCACCACCATAAGAGCACTAATTAGCTTCTTGTCCGGCCTCTCATCATTGCCAAGCAGCAAATTTTCCCTTACGGTACCCGGGAAAATATAACTTTCAAGAGAAACTACAGTTACTTTTTCATGTAACGAAGCCTCATTTATCTTTTTTAATTCCTTTCCATTAAACTTAATTACACCCTGGTATCCTCTATTTTGACCACTAAGTATCTTAGCTATGGTAGACTTGCCAGAGCCCGATTGTCCAACTATAGAAATAAATTTGCCTGCCGGAAATTCCATGTATAGCTTTTTAATGACATCTTCCTTGCCGTATCTAAAGGACATATCCCTTACCAGAATATCTACCGGACCACCGGGTACAATATCCGTACCTTCAGGAGGTTCCTTTATATCCAAAAAATCAAACATCCTGTCGGCAGCCTTCATACCGTTCATGCCTATATGAAAATATGACCCGAGTAGTCTCATAGGAAGGAAAAATTCAGCAGCCAAAAGCAAAAACATAATGTTACCACTGAGTGTGAGATTGCCCGCCATATATTCCTTTATTGTGACAATTATTCCTATCGCTGCAGATACATATACAATAACATCCATGATGATTGTGCTGTTTAGCTGCATAGACAACACTTTCATAGTGATTTTTCTAAACTTTTCAGATTCTGCATCCATTTCTTCAGCAGCCTGCTCATCAGCCTCATAAATTTTTAAAGTAGTAAGACCATGCAGCTTTTCTAAGAATGTATCTCCTAGACCATAATAGACCTGAAAATATTTGTCCAACAGTTTACGGGAAAGTTTCATCACAACCATAATGACTATAGGAATAAGGGGCACTGCTATCAAAAGAGTAGTGGCTACATTCGTATTTACGTTATACAGCACTCCAAAAAGTGTAATGGGCGCCAATAGCGAATAGATAAACTGGCTAATATACTTTCCAAAATATATCTCCAGTTGTTCCACTCCTTCACCCATCATCTGGGTGATTTGTGAAGTGGATACCTGTTGTTTGTAACTGCTGCCCAAGCGCAACAGTTTGGAATATATTTCCTCTCGCATCACTCTTTTTACATCCACGCTTGCCTTAAAAGATGCATGAGTATAGAGCCTGTCAAAAATAATCCTTAAGAGTATGCCAAATACAATTATGGCAAAGTAAAAAAGGACCTGATTACCAGTAAGTTTCTGATAATAGGCCGCAGAAAGCACTTCAGCAATGCAGCCGACTATAACTATCTGAGTTATTAGTCCAAGCCACTGCCAAATAATTTCTAAAAGCACATATTTTGTGCCCTGTTTTAATAATCTAAGAAGTCTTATTTTTATCATGTAATTATCCTACTTATGCTAATAGCAGATTGTACGCTCTAAGGATCTCCCCAACAGACCATGCCTGCCCATAACAACCTCTACCGGTATATGGCTCATCCCCGTCAAAAATCTCGGAAACGGATCCTATACAATTTTTTACCAGGTGTTGCTCCACAGGTGCAAAAAACTCTTTGGCCTCCTCAATTGACTGGGCACTTCCGCCTGAGACTTTCAGATAACTTTCTATAAAAGCTCCAAGCAAATAGCTCCAGGCAGTCCCCTGGTGATATGCATAGCTGCGCTTTTCTAAAGAGCCCTGGTACATTCCCTTGTAATCAGAGTCATCTTTAGAAAGAGAACGAAGTCCCATTCCAACATATAGCTCATCTTTTACCACACGCACAATAGATTTTTCTTTTTCAGGATCAAGCATAGTAAACGGAAGACTCACTGCAAATATCTGATTAGGTCTCAGGCTGGCATCTTTTAAATCCTCATCTACAACGTCATATAGATAGCCACCTTCTTCATACCAGAATTCCTCATTGAAAGCTTCCTTTACCCACTTGGCCAACTGACTACAACCACCTGCATATGCCAGATAGTTTTCCGGCTTGTTGTGGGTACGTTTGGCAATACCTCTAGAAATTTCCTCCATGGTCATAAGGGCATTGTACCAAAGTGCATTAATCTCTACAGGCTTTCCCTGACGAGGTGTGATTATATTATCCTCAAACCTCGCATCCATCCAAGTGACAGGATTTAGTCCATCTTTCACTCTTAAAAGAGCATCATCATCCATGCCTATACCAAACAATGTCCCCTTTCGATAAGCTCCCATAATCTCCTGCATGCTTGGGAAAATCTCATTTTCTACAAACTTCCATGCGTCGTCATCATCTATGTATTTCAAATAATTGTATACCGCATAAAAATACCATAATGATGCATCCGCTGTATTGTACAAAGGATCCTTTCCATCTTCAGGAAACATATTAGGTAAAAGACCATTTTTTATGTATTTTGAATAGGATAAAAGTATGGACTTAGCATCGTCAAAACGGCCTGTTTCTAAACAAAGACCGGTAAAGGAAATCATGGTATCTCTGCCTCTATCTGTAAAGTAAGGATATCCGGCAATAATAGATTTTTCAGCTTTCCTGTCTACAATAAACTGATCTGCAGCTACCGTAAGAATACCTGCAAATTCATCATCTTCGTCAATTTGAGCCTGCTCTATAAGTCTTGCCACTCTTTCCCTTGTTTTTTCAATCTCTGCAAATGCGAAATCTCTATCTATAACCGGTATCTTAGGAAATGACCACTTTTTCTTTTGAGCGGGATTTTTTATATCGACGGTGCATACAAATGAAGCCTGAGAGACTCCACCGGCATCTACTTCAAGGACAAAATCATATGGTTTAAGATGGCAATCAAGTCCTTCAGTCTCATTATCGAGCTCAAACTGAAGCTCCATATTTTCATCGTAGATATTGTTGCGTTTTACCATCTCGCAGCCTGCGGCCACCAGGGACACACGCACATTGTTATTGCTGACAGGACTGTAATAAAACCCTGTGTTGCCGGATGCATCATCCCTGATTTCTCTGAAAGCCTCATTTGGCAGTTCCCACCGCAAATCATCTACTGTCATATGCTTGCCATGTTCTCTGTAATTCATCAGAGGCGTAATAACCACACCTGCTGCCGGGCCTTCATTTTCTAACGTATATGCGATAACGCATTGATTCTTGCCTTGCACCAAAGATATAGTCTTGGTCAGGCGCATCCCACCTGCCTCATAGATATAGGTAATAGAACCGTCGTATCTGAATGACTTAAGGTGCATGTTGCCCTGATTAAACTCGCTGGTATATGGTCCCTTGTGCTGAGCAGTGGTTAAATCATATATCCTGCTTCCACATACAAGTCTCTCATTAGTCTTTGAAAAAACAAGATATCTGTCCACAGGAGGATGTAGACTTGCAATCAAATAGCCCTGATGTGTACGCATATGAGCACCTATAATAGTACTGCCTGCATACCCACCAAGGCCATTTGTCAAAAGCCACTCCTTGTACAGATTAGCTTTATAGTTATTTAATTTATCGAAAACAAATTCAAATTTCATCAATATTCTCCATTCTTCCCCTGGAGAATATTTTACCTATTTTATATAAGAGATGCAATGCAAGCAGCAACTTCTTTCATGTCTGCTGTAGGCTCAAAACGAGCTACTACATTGCCCTGGCGATCAACTACAAACTTTGTAAAATTCCACTTAATCTCAGGATTATTCTTATAATCCTTATCAATCTTCTTAAGCATAGCACTCATAGCGAGGGCTTTAGGGCCTTTGCCAAATCCTTCAAAGCTCTTTTGTGCCTTGAGGTACTTGAATAACTCTATAGCATTTTCACCATTTACATCAGCCTTTTTCATCTGTGGAAACTGGGTATTATAACGAAGCTGACAGAACTCATGAATCTCATCATCTGTACCCGGTGTCTGTCCGGCAAACTGATTACATGGAACATCCACTACCTCAAGCCCCTTATCATGATACTCTTCGTATATCTTCTCGATATCCTCGTACTGAGGTGTGAATCCGCAACCGGTGGCTGTATTAACTATAAGTACTACCTTCCCCTGAAAATCAAGCATAGGAAGCTGCTCACCATTAGTCTTCTCTACTGTTAAATCATAAAAACTCATTGTCAATTCCTCCTTATAAATCA
>FLNY01003920.1_pt1 | contig 16194 bp, 14 predicted proteins | sample 1140381 | NCBI WGS metagenome assembly FLNY01 (sample SAMEA3878172, study PRJEB12797) | bioreactor metagenome | biome: Moose rumen | place: Sweden | collected 2011-10
ATTTCTAATTTTTGCTCTGATTTTTTTTATTGCACTGAGAGTAGGCGTTTCATTATTAAATTCTGCAATTCTTTTGTTTTTACGCCTCATCAACCGTTCTCCTCGAATGCAAAATAAGCCCAAGCATTAATACACTTATCACCAAAAGCAATATAAAAGGAAATATTACAACCTCAATCCCCGTAGGAACATTTCCTTTCTCTTCTTTTACAAGTAACTGTTCACAATAATCGCAACTGCCATCATCATCTTCATCGACACAATCAGCTTCTTCTTCATAGTCGCAATTTTCACAGGTAACGGTATGTGTACTGCCATCATCATTGCTGATGTATATATATGAATGCTCACATTCTTCCTCTGTAGAATCTTCCTCTGTCACTTCTTCCGCCTCTTCTTCTGCTGATTCTTCTGTGCTTTCATCAGAATTTTCATCACTAGTCTGTTCCTCATCGGACGCACCAAGAAGAGATAGCCCTCTCACACTCTCGGTCTGAAGCTGACTACCAAGGGCAACTTCAGCTTCCTCCACCTGAACATCCGTGTTTTCATCATCAATTTGTGAAATATTTTGTGCATCTACAACTTCTTGCGACAATATGTCTTTCTGCGAAATTGTTTCCGGTACATCCACAATTATCTCATCTATAGCTTCTGATTCTATATAATCCGTCACATCACTCTCTTCAAGCTCAGTAGCAAAGGACAATATGGAAATTTTTTCAAAGGCAAAAACAATTGCCAAAAAGACGATTTTCCGCCTCATATTGCCCTCCTTTCCCGTAAAAAAACAAAAAGCTCACAGAGCGGACCCTTCAGTCTGCTCTATGAGCTATAAATTATAATTCCTTTAAACGGCTGAAATGCCGGCATAAAATGCCAAGGGACATCTCGAGAATATTTTTCTGCTTTTATTAAATCACCCATAAATATTTACCTTATTTCCTTTAAATACAAGGTTTAATTCATTTTATGGGCTATCGGTTAAAAATATGTGAAATAATAGAATATTCACAAATTTTTGAGAATTCCGACATGAAAATTTCGCAAATTACGGTAGAATTCGCAATTTACACAGAAAAACCGCTATTAAATCGACTCAAACTCATCAATTATTTCCTGCTCCGGTGCAGGTGTAAGTAGTGATACTATTATGCAAATTAAAAGAGCAAAGATAAACGCCGGAAGCAATTCATAGATTCCAAAGATACCACCCAGTGGCTTGATTGCAAAGTGCCATACAAACACAACTACACCACCGCCTATCATACCGGCAATTGCTCCGTATCTATTAGCCCTCTTCCAAAATAGCGCCAAAAGCATTATCGGACCGAAAGCAGCTCCAAATCCTGCCCATGCAAAAGATACAATATTAAATACAGAGCTATTAGGATCTCGAGCAATAAATACACCGATAGCTGCAATGATTACCAGCACTACCCTTGCCATCACCATCTGCATATGCTCTGAAAGCTCTATTCCAAATGTTTCATGAAGAATATTCTCAGACACTGATGAAGACGCTGCAAGCATCTGTGAATCACATGTAGACATAGTGCATGCCAATATTCCTGCTAAGATTACACCGGCAAGCAATGCAGCCAAAAAGCCATTTTCAGCAAGAGTCTGCGCAATTATGATAATTGCTCTCTCAGAATCCTCCAATTCTCCAATAGATCCGACATATGTCATTGTTCTGGCTAAAACACCTATAAATATCGCAACGCCCATTGCAATGAATACCCATACTGTAGAAATACGACGGCTGAGCTTGATTTTATCCGGGTCCTCAATAGCCATAAATCTGAGAAGAATATGTGGCATTCCAAAATACCCAAGGCCCCACGCCATTGTGGAAATGATAGTAATTATTCCACCATAAGATACTCGGCTTGCCGACGCAAAATCATGTGTAGAAAGAAGGCTGAGATAGCCATCCAATGAAGTAGCATAACTGCTTACTGCAGAAAATCCATCTACTGTCGACAGCCCAAAACATACTACTGCGATAAGGGCTATAGTCATTATAATCGACTGGACAAAATCTGTGACAGATGCTGCCATGAAACCACCTGTAGCAGTATATCCTATAATTACTGCGGCAGATGCAATCATTGCAACAGTATAATCTAATCCAAATAAAGACGAGAAAAGCTTGCCGCAGGCAGCAAATCCCGAGCCCACATAAGGAATAAAAAATACTACGATGATAAGCGATGATATCACCATTAAAATATGACTTTTATCCCTAAATCTATGCTCAAAGAAATCAGGAATTGTAACAGAATTATTTTTCTCTGAATATTTTCTCAAACGCTTGGCTATAAAAAGCCAGTTCAAATATGTACCAATACCAAGTCCGAGAGCCGTCCAGAAAACATCGCACACACCACTGGCATATGCGATACCGGGTAGTCCCATAAGTAGCCATGATGACATATCCGACGCCTCAGCGCTCATAGCTGTAACAAATGGCCCCAGTTTACGTCCCCCTAAATAATAATCTCCAACAGTGTTGTTGCCCTTGGCAAATGATGCGCCCATAATCAAAAGCGCTGCCAGATAGACAACAATCGCTATAACGATACCTAATGTCGCCATATCAATCTCCTATATCCAGTTATCATTTGATAAATGGAGTCTCCTTTCTGTCAAATTCTACATCAGCAAATCAATAATTTGATAAGAACTGCTTTGTCCTCTCATTGCTCGGATTATCAATCACCTGCTGAGGTGTGCCCTGCTCTGCAATTACACCACCATCCATAAATATAATCTCATCCGAGACATCTCTTGCAAAACTAATCTCGTGGGTGACAATAATCATGGTGGTATGCTGATTTGCAAGCTCCTTTATTACCTTCAAAACCTCTCCGGTCAATTCGGGATCAAGCGCCGAGGTCGGCTCATCAAAACAAAGAATATCCGGACGAAGCGCTAAAGCCCTGGCAATAGCCACTCTCTGCTGCTGTCCACCGGAAAGCTGATGTGGATAGTTATCTATTCTATCAGATAGCCCCATTTTATTCAAAAGTTCACGACCATTCTGCTCTATTTCTTCCAATTCATCCTTAGATGTAGCCTTAAGCTTTGGTGCCAAGATAACATTTTCAAGGGCTGTATACTGAGGAAAGAGATTAAACTGCTGAAAAACCATTCCAAAATGCAATCTCTTTTCTCTTAGCTCGTTTTCCTTTGGAACAGGCTCTGCTGCATCAAACAAAAGATTTTTATTTACACTGATTCTTCCCTCATCCGGCCTTTCCAAAAAATTCAGGCATCTGAGCAATGTGGTCTTTCCCGAGCCGGAGCTGCCTAGAATGGACAGAGTCTGTCCCTTTTTCATATTAAAACTGATACCTTTTAATATTTCTTCATTATCAAAGCTTTTTCTAATATTTTCAACTTCTAAAATCGACATACAATTCTCTCTTATTTAAAATAATCTAATTTCTTTTCCATATATCCAAAAAGTAAGGTCAACAGACCGCTAAACAATAGATAAAACGCACCAGTATAAAACAACGGCCATATTATTCCACTGTTTTTGATAAATTTCTCTCCATTCCATATGATTTCGTATACTGCAATTACTCTAGCAAGAGACGTATCCTTGACAAGAGTAATTACCTCATTTGAAATTGGAGGCACTATTCTTTTTACAACCTGCAAAAGGATAATTTTGAAGAAAGTCTGGCTCTTTGTCATTCCAAGAACAGACGCCGCCTCATATTGCCCCCTTGGTATTGATTGGATACCACCTCTGAATATCTCACTAAAATAGCATGCATAATTAAAGACAAATGCAAACAGAGCCGCCAAAAATCTACCACTGGTACCTGCGCCCCATATCGGTGTTCCAAGAAAAATCCCGGGGCCATAGTATATTATCAGTAATTGAAGCATCAATGGCGTTCCTCGCACTACCCATATAATGAACCTAATAGGAGTCTTTAGAATTATATTTTTGCTCATCGACCCAAAGCTGATTAGAAGCCCCAAAGGTAATGAAAATACAAGTGTCAGCGCAAATAATTTTAGGGTTCCAACGAACCCTTCTAAAAGCGAAAGTGTAACTGTAAAAAACATCTTAACCCACAAATGCTGCCTGCAGTACTACCACAAGCAGCAAATCCTTCTAATATTATGTTAGTAGTTTCCTCGGAGTAAATACATCCTAAGAAACTGAAATCCCATCCTACTGCTCAACTACCGCATCCTGAACACCGTAGGTTGTAGCTATCTCTAGCAAAGAGCCGTCATCATAATAAGATTTCAACTGCTCATTAATATATGTAGCTAAATCAGAGCCCTTGCGACATCCAACCCCGTATTCCTCTGTTGTCAACTCTACTGTATGTGTAAGATTCTCATAGCTTGTACCTTCACCAACCATGGCTCCTGCCATGAGTAAGTCAATAATACATGCCTCTGATGTGCCTGCAGCAACCTCCATAACAGCGTCTGCCTGAGTTGTAACAGCAACATAATCAAATCCATTCTCCTCTGCAGCAGCCTCTCCGGCAGAGCCTGCCTCAACAGCAAATGAAAGAGACGCAGCATCCTCAGCAGTGGTAATAGTATCAGCTATGTCAGAGCTTACAACTACTACCTGTGCATTATTAAGGTACGCATTAGTGCATTCCATAGCGTTTGTAACCTCTGCAGTAAGAGTCATACCATTCCATACAACATCAATCGATTTGTTTTCGAGCTCAAGAATTTTATTGTCCCAATCAATTTCCACAAACTCAACATCCACGCCAAGAGACTCAGCCACCTTTGTTGCCAAATCTGCATCAAATCCAATCCACTCCCCATTGTCATCCTTATAATCCATTGGCTCAAAATCAGTAATACCAACGATAAGAGTCCCCTTATCCTGGATATAAGCTACGTCACTATCCGATACCGTCTCGGCAGAATCATCGGCAGTCGTATCAGCTGTAGTATTATCTTCAGACTGTGCGCCGCAAGCCATCAAGGAAAAGGCCATTATTCCGCTAAGCAAACAACCTAACACTTTCTTTTTCATACGATAATCTCCTATTCTGTATAATTTTGTCCATTTCACTTTACTACTTTATCATACTAAACTATTGATGTAAACTCTCATTTAGTTTTGTAATAGATGTGGCAATATTTTCAGACTCAATTCTACTGCAGGATAATAATAAAAAGGTCTCATTGTCCCTGCTCCAAAGCACATTTACAGATACATCACTATCTTTTAGCCTATCAATAATATTCTGTCCCTTTATAAGAAGCCCCATCTCCATACCACTATCGCCCACATAGATTTCACTATCTCCGGAGAAATTATCTATAAGCGCCTTTTGCATGATATTTCTCTTTTCTTCATATAATCTTTTGATTTTCTTTATATGTCTAATCAGGTGACCATCTCTCAAAAACTGCGCCAGCGCAATTTGCTCTGCCTTGGAGGCTGTCTGATTATACAAATCCCTGATACTGTGATAATCTTCCCTTGCATTTCTTGGCAAAATAAGATAGCTAATTCTCACGCTTGGCAAAAGCAATCGAGAAAACGACCCTAAATAAGCTACATTTTCGCCACCCGTCAGTGCGTATAAACTAGGTGTAGGTTTGCTTGAGTATACGAATTCATTCTGATAATCGTCCTCTATCAACAAATGATTGTTTTTAGTAACATGTTCCACCAGCTCTCGCCTTCTTTTCATGGTCATGACCTCACCCCATTTGGTCATGTATGCCGGTGTAACATATATAACATGACTTTCCTTATCTCTGAAATTTACTTGAAAGCCTGCACTTTGAAATGATACAGCTCCATCCATAAAATCTCTGGTAGGAAAAGATATTGTCCTTTCCCCAGAAATTAATGGAATTAAAATCTGGAGAAGATTCTGAAATCCTGCACCAATAACTATATCCTCGGGACTACATATTATGTTACGGTGCTTCCGGACAAAGTGAGATATCTCCAGACGCAGATCATCTTCTCCTTGATTTTGGGCGTATGACAATAGTCTCTCCTCCTGCCTAAGAGCTGATTTCATATATCTTCGCCACAAATCAAGGCAAGATACGCTCCTATCCTCCCCTATAGTAGCAAGATCATATTTGAATACATGCTCCGGCTCTTTTCTATTCTTTGACTCGACCGGTCGCTTCTCCTTATAATTCTGATCTAATATAGTATTTCTTTCTGTCATATTAGAAATAAAATAGCCGACCTTTTCAACAGAATAAATGTAGCCATCTGCAGCCATCTGCAAATATGCCGTTTCAACCGTGGTTCTACTGACGCCCAAAAACTTCTCCGTCGACCTTATAGATGGCATCCTGTCTCCCGGCTTAAGGGCGCCCTTAGCTATCTGCTCTACAAAATATCCATAGACCTTTTCGTATACTTTCATAATCTGTCCCCTAAAAAATAATAATATTTGCGTATTTTTCAAATGTCAGTTCAGTGATATTATAGCTCCAATGAAACAATTTCAAAAGTACTTTCAAATTATTTCACGATGACAATATAGGCAAAAAACAATTGGAGGTAACCATGGCTAAAGAAATTCAAAATTCTACTATACAGCACAAATCAAAAGAATTTCAGCACACTCACAGAATAATTATCACTGCGCTTTTCACTGCGCTTACCTGCGTATCAACTATGATAATCAAAATACCCACTCCAACCCTGGGATACATTCATCCTGGAGATGGTTTTGTTCTGTTATCAGGTCTGATACTTGGACCTGTCTATGGGACACTGGCAGCAGGACTGGGCTCCGCACTGGCAGATTTATTCAGCGGATACCTTGTATATGTTCCTGCTACATTTATTATCAAAGCACTCACAGCTTTAACTGCATTCCTGTTATTTAGTATGCTTTGCAATATAACTTCATCAAAAGCCAATTGGTTCAAACTGCTAATCAGCGGTTCGGCAGGCGAGATTGTAATGGTTTTTGGCTATTTCGTTTTTGAAATACTGATGCTTTCTGTATCAAGCCACACCAATCTAAGTGCAGGAATAATAGCATCTATTGCCGGAATAATACCAAATCTTATCCAGGCAGTATTTGGAGTCATTATCTGCAATGTGCTATACCCTATACTGACTCCACTTTTGCCTGCTATGAAACGATGAAATCACCTTGACAAGTCAGAATTGTATCCCCATTTTTTTACTTTATAGAAATTACAAAGAAATTTCTTATAAAGTAAAAATAAAAAAGAACAGCTTTAGAAATCTCCTAAAGCTGTTCTTTTTAATTTCAAATATTAATCTTCCTTTGGAAGAACAACTGCGATATGAACCTCATCCAGTTGCTTCTGATCAACTGTCGCTGGTGCATCCATCATAATATCCTGTGCATTCTTATTCATTGGAAATGGAATGATTTCACGAATTGATTCCTCGCCTGCAATAAGCATAACCATACGGTCAACTCCCGGAGCAATACCTCCATGTGGTGGCGCTCCGTAAGTAAAGGCATTGTACATAGCAGGGAACTTGGCCTTAACATCATCCTCGCCAAGTCCGACTAGCTTGAATGCCTCAATCATAATCTCAGGATCGTGGTTACGGATAGCTCCTGACGAAAGCTCTACACCATTACATACCAGGTCGTACTGATATGCAAGAATATCAAGTGGCTCCTGTGTCTGAAGAGCCTTAATACCACCCTGTGGCATAGAGAACGGATTGTGACAGAACTCAAGCTCTCCTGACTCCTCTCCAATCTCGTACATAGGGAAGTCTACAATCCAACAGAACTCGTAAGTATCCTTTTTCATGTGACCCTCGGCTGCTGCACCAAGGAGCTTTCTGAATACACCTGCTGTCTTCTGAGCAGTGAGCAAATTACCAGCAGCAAGACCAACGAAATCGCCGGGCTTGAGCCCAAGCTTGTCAATGACTGCCTGCTTGCGCTCCTGAAGAAACTTCGCAATACCACCAACGATATCACCATTCTCATCGAGCTTGAACCAATATGTCTTCTGAGCTGTAGCAACCTCTACCTCAGCAATCATTGCATCAATCTGCTTACGAGTAGCAGAAAGATTATCAACGACGATTGCCTTTACAACATTGCCCTCGAATGGACCGAATCCACAATCAGCCATTACGTCTGTCACATCCTGAAGAACTAAATCTATACGAAGATCAGGCTTATCCGAACCGTATTTGTCCATTGACTCGAGATAAGGAATACGTACAAAAGGAGCTGTTGAAGCGCTCTTGTAAACACCATATTTTGCAAAAATCGGTGGAAGCACATCCTCGATTACTGCGAATACATCCTCCTGACTGGCAAATGCCATCTCCATATCAAGCTGATAGAACTCTCCCGGTGAGCGGTCTGCACGAGCATCCTCGTCGCGGAAACAAGGTGCAATCTGAAAATATCTGTCAAATCCGGACGCCATAAGAATCTGCTTGAACTGCTGTGGCGCCTGTGGAAGAGCATAGAACTTGCCCGGATGATTACGTGCCGGAACAAGATAATCACGCGCTCCCTCAGGTGATGAGCAGGTAAGTATAGGAGTTGTAATCTCCATAAAATCGTGCGCAATCATGGCAGCGCGAAGCTCTGCAACGATTTTGCTACGAAGAATGATTTTGCTCTTGACCTCCGGATTACGAAGATCCAAATAACGATACTTGAGACGTGTATTCTCATCAGCCTCCTTTGAACGATTAATCTCAAATGGAAGCTCGTTGTGTGTACACTTGCCAAGAATCTCTATTGAAGAAGGCACCACCTCAATCTCGCCGGTAGGAAGCTCTGCATTCTTTGATGAACGCTCACGAACTGTACCGGTCACTGAAATAGTAGACTCCTTGTTAACAGAATCAATGACAGCCATCATCTCCTCTGTCTCTATGACAATCTGTGTAGTACCATAAAAATCACGAAGAATAAGGAATCCAAGATTCTTTGATACCTTTCTAATGTTTTCGAACCAACCAACTAATGTAACCTGCTTGCCGGCATCTGCTAGGCGAAGCTCGTTACAGTTGTGTGTACGTGACTGAGTCATTTTGTTTCTCCTCTTCTAAATCTAAAAGGCTACTAAACATCTTAGCAGCCTTCTAATGATACCTCAGATATATAATTTATTCAAGTAACAGCGGCATTCTAATCTCGCATATTGAAAGTTAATACGCCACTCTTGTAATTTTTTGATTATCCACACGTCCTGTCGCCTTCAATCCCTCATATAAAAGGTCCTGCAGCTGTGCTTTCTCCAGGATAATATGAGAACCGTCATCAAGTGTAAGGATCATTCTATTCTCACATGCCGCACACTCTCCTCCGATACACGGATTTCCATCACAATCCTCTGCATCCTTTTGTATGCAATTGCTACAATCGACCTGGTACATATTCTTGCGATTCAGTACACCTATTTCCTCGAGAGTATTAACCATACGATATACCGTTGCACTACCGATATTTTTGTCCTTTTTAACTGCCTCACGATATATCTCTTTGATGCACGAAGGGTCCGAATTCAAAATGATATCAAGTATAATAAGTCGCTGCTTGGTAATGCGACACCCGCTGTCCCTAAGCTGCTGAATAATAATTTCTCTCTGTTGCTCTTCCATAACAATTACTACATCCTTTTCATTAAAAAAATCCAGCCCAATAAGGGCTGGCAAGAAGTCCTACTTTAAAATATTGTCTTTTGCGTATTTGCGGACAGCATCAAAACTCTCCTTGCTGATGACATGCTCAATACGACAGGCATCCTCTGTAGCTATCTCTTCATCGACCCCAAGCTTCATAAGAATCTCTGAGATAAGCTCATGACGCTCTAAAATCATTTCTGCAATCTGCTTGCCTGAATCAGTGAGATAAATATATCCCGCATCAGTAACTGTTATCTGCTCTTTTTCACGAAGATTTTTCATTGCGATACTAACAGATGATTTCTTGAAATCAAGCTCATTTGCTATATCTACTGAACGAACAACCGGCAGTCTCTTGCTGAGTATTAAAATAGTTTCCAAATAATTTTCTGCAGACTCATTAACAAATTGTCTCAAAATAAAAAACCTCCTAAATTAATCAATAATCAGAAATCGATTGCACGCAATCCACTTAGGAATTTTATCATATTTTGACTTGTCCTGCAACTGCGTGGGCTACTGATTCTCTACAGGTTAGTTTACCCTAACCGAGATATTTTTTCAAGCCTTCTAGATTTCTAATTGCTTCATATCGTCCCAGATCGTATACACGCTGAAGCTCACCTGGCTCCTTTTCTATGGCACCAATATTTAGTGGTGCAGCCGGCCGAATGACAAATACCTGTCCCGCCTCCTCTTTTTTTCGAATATACTCCTTTTGGGCATTATACATATTATGCCTGTCACTGACACAGGCAATCATATCCTTATATTTTCTAAGCTGCATTTTGAAAGCCCACATATATTTCTGTGGCTTTTTGATATAGTCACCCGGCTGGGTCTCGATAACAAGAATCCTGTCACAGCCCTGCTCCTCCATAAATTTAAGAGGAATAGAATCAGACATCCCACCATCTAAATATTTGCCGCCATCGATATCAACAATACGAGAAACAACCGGCATTGACGCCGAGGCTCTAATCCACTGCAAATCATTGTTACCATCACATTTATGATACACCGGCTCGCCGGAGTTTACGTCTGTTACTACACAGAAAAAATCCATAGGATTGCTATAAAAAGTATCTGTATCCCATACATCCAACTTATTTACTAACGTATCATAACAAAATGACACATTATAAACATCACCTGTAGTAATAAGTGAGTGCAATCCACAATATCTCTTGTCGTTACAAAACCTTTTGTTGTACCTGAGTCCTCGACCAATTTGTCTCGACTTTATATTGCAGCCAAATGTCGCGCCCGCCGATACACCAACTGCACTGTCAAATATAATACCATTTTCCATTAAAACATCGATAACGCCACATGTGAACATGCCTCTCATTGCGCCACCTTCCATAACTAATCCTCTTTTCATTGTCTCTCCTATTGCTGCGTTAAAACTCAATTATCAAAAAATCAAGTAGATCAAATACTACATTGCAATCTAATAAATAATTGTAACAGAAAAAGAGCTGGCCGCAACATCTTTGCAGTCAGCCCTCAATCTCTGAGTAAGCTTCCATATTGATTAACTCCTTTATTATTACTCTCATATTCTATATCGGAGTTAATCAGAAAAATATTAGAAGATTATTATTGTTTTTTCTTATTTTTCGAAAAAGCTACAGCAGCCACAATCGCCACACAAACTGCTGCAATTAACACATAAACTGCCGGATTAAATCCTGTAGCAGAAGCAACTGCTAAATCCGTATCCTCAGTCGATGAGTCTTTAGCGCTATCATCACTGCTCTTGGATCCAAAAGCAGGTGTAGCTTCATCTTGAATAGATTCTGCAGATTCATTCATTGCTACCAATTCATTCGTTGGCTCAGTTGTCGCTGTATCAGATGTGTTACTTGTAGTCAATGTATTATCTGCAGTCGATGTACTACCTATAGTCGATGTGTCACTTGAAGCCGCAGTGCTATCTGTAGTAGAAGCACCACTTGAAATTTCTGTAGTATCCGAAGAAGCAACACTGATTGTGCCTGCCGAGCTAACTGTAACCTCTGAATTGCTCGTATTTACGATATTATCAGATGTTGTCGCTGTGCTAACACTATTCGTAATTTCCGAAATCAAATCACTATCTGATGTATCGCCTATATTACTGTCCGTTGTACTTTCAGATGACTCAGTATTTGTATCCTCAACAACACCAAGCTCCTCATCACTTGGACGAGTCATTGTAACAAGGGTTTTATCTCCTTCAATTTGAGAATGTTTTCCATTATCATTAATTATTAATTGAAGTAAATATTCCGACTCTTCTACAAAATATTCTACCGGCAAATCCACACTATGCCATCCATTTCCAATATGAGTCATCTTTTTTCCCGGCCATGCTCCCAATGGCTGACCTGCACTATTTCCATCCTCCTGCTTGAGCCATGCGTATATATATACATCTTCATCCCAACTGCTATCCAACTGGTAATATACACGCACACATCCGGATTCTAACGAGCCTTCCGACTCAACATCTTTATACTGACTGCTATCATCTGCGTAACTATCATCACTTTCACTTGTATCACCTATAGATGCCTCAGCGGCTGATTTAGAACTATATGCTGTATTTCCACAAAAGTATACACTCTTTATACTTGTGACCTTTAGATCTGCAGTCTGAGCTCCATTTCCCATATTATTAAAAATAATATTGAAATCCTCGCCCGGTGTCGCATCTATAGTCATTTTCCACCAATTATCACCCTCATAGGTTGCTTCCTGGCCGGGCCAGTCTCCAAGACTTATCGCACCCCAGGTATAAACGCCAACTGTATCCCAGCCATTTGCATTGTAATAATATACAGTAGTCTTATCTGCGTATACACCTACTGCATCCATAGCATCGTTCTTCGAGCCATATACACTACAGGTAAGACTACCATCACTTGTGCCACCATCAAGCACAACATAAACCTTTGATTTATCACTAATAGAAACATCCACTGTCTGTGTTCCATTTCCATTATTAAAAATAATTGAAAAATCCTGATCAGACAGCAATTTCACATCAGCTCTCCACCAATAATCGCCCTCATTTTTTGCTGTAACTCCGGGCCAGTCTCCAAATATTTGTGTTCCTGATGACAGCCAAGCATATGCCTTTACTGTCGACCATACATCGGTATTGTAAAAATATACAGATGTCGTGACTACGCCTATATCATTTTCCGCCTCTGTCTTAGTACTGTACAGCGCGTCACTTTCGCCTGTCATATATTTGCCGGATGAAGCTGTAATAGAAAATTTATCAGATTTATTTGTTCCATCTGTAAATACTACTTTAAATTCCGATGCCGGTATAGTGACCTTCCACCAGCCATCACCAGTATTAGTACAATCGTAAGTAGTATTGCCAACAACAGCCTCCACTGTACTCCATTGCCTGGAATTAAAGAAATACAATGTGCTGTATTCGTCATCGATTAACTTGTCCAAAACGACTACCGTTTTGCCAGAAATCTTTCCGGAAATCACGCCGTCCTGAACAGTAAAAATACTATCGTCTCCCTCTACAGAATTAACATATGTTCCATCTGCAAGATTTGTTTCTGATTCGATTTCGTATGTATCCTCAGAACCATTTATAATGACAGCGCCCTTAGTTCCTCGCTCGACCATAAGAACTGAATTGTTACCACCAGGATTTCTCAAATATTCATTTTCTCCTGCCATTGCAGTTCTGAATTTGTTGACAGCAACAACCTGAGGATCCTTGTATAAATCCGAGCCTGCCGCACCTAGTACATTTTCTCCCCATGGATTATCAGCTGAACTACCAGCCGGGCGGCTGAAAAATAAAGGTGTACCATCTTTTCTTGCCGCTATAATTGCCCAACCCAAAATAACCTCTGTATCATCAACGACATTGTATGATTTGTCGTTAATATAATTATCATGGGACTCAACCCAGGTGACAAGCTTGTCGGAATCAGCTTCATAGGTAGTTCCTGTAGTTGTATCGTCGCTTATTCCATAGCTCATTAATTTGCTTGCTGACAATGAGCCTGAGGATACAGCACTTCTTATTTTAGCTCCATAGTTGCTGGCTGTGGTCCCACCCAGCATATCCTGATAGGCCGCAAGACGATCTGTATCACCTTGAAGAACCTCTCCATATACGAACAAATCGTCGTAATCCACATTATCCAAATTATCAATATATTCCTTCATATTTGGATAAAAATCATTCCTGTCCTCATCATCCGCATAAGCTTCAGGCACCCCGTCATCCGGGAGCGCAATATGCTTTGCTGTATCAATTCTGAATCCGTCAGCACCACAATCTATGCAATCCTTTAAGAACTCATAAAAATATGCCTGAAAAGCATCGCTTTCAGTATCTACATCAGGCAATCCGCCCATCGGATCGTACACGACAGACACTCTATCTGAATAATCAATGCTTCGAGTTACATCTGAGCCGCCTACATGATACAGATTAGTAACATCATCATATGTCGCTCCGACTGCATCGAGAAAATCCTCGCTAATTTCGCTAAAAAGCGGTGTTGTATGGTTAGGATCAATATCAACAATAACTGCTATACCATACTCATCAGCCACATTGCACATTGAAATAAATTCATCTCGCGTTCCAAGCTGATAATTGCCGATAACCCAATCGGTAGGCTGATAATGGTAATACCATTTGCCCTCATCACTATAAAGGGTCAATCCCGGCTCCGTCGAAAGGCAGCTGTTTATAGGCGATGTCTGAACGGCAGTATAACCTGCTGCAGCAATATCTGCCATATTGCTTTCGATAGTTTTGAAATTCCAACAAAATGCGTGAAGTATAGCTCCGTCGTGAACCGACTGTCTACTGACCTCTGATGCGGCCTGAACTGTGTCTAGGCCATTTTGTGATAGCATTGCAAGATTCGCTCCGGGTAATCCCAGTAGCATAGCAAAGGCAATGCCAAGTGTGACGATTTTCTTCGTCACCTTCCCCATTCCTTTCATGTAAAACCTCCCTATTTTCTTTACATTTTCGAATAATTTAGTCGGCCTAATAACTAATAATCCGAAATATTAAGTTGTATTGCGCAATTGATTGCGCAGCAGCAATTATGGGAATATTATTCTCCCAATAAATAAAATATATGGCAAGGAATTTTTTATGTCAATGAAAAGTACTAGCATTATTTTGTTATATTTTAATTTTACGTATATTTAGCGGTGCGCAACAACGCGCAACTATCTTGCTGAGATTTTTCACACTTTTTGCATAATGATGTGTGATATACTGTGTTTATGAAATAGGAATTTATTTGGTTTCATATATCGTTCATAAGAAGGGGGTTTTTATGCTAAACGAGTACACTAAGATTCCTGCACCACTCAATTCCGATGTGGCACTGAAAATCATTCCCGGACATTTTGCCACAAACCATTCCCATATAACAAACTATATGGAGATTGGCACCATGAAAACTCGATGCAACGAGGCCCATGGTGTAGCATCATTATTGGCAATGCACTACTCGGTATCAACGCCTGTTGACACAATTGTATGTGCGGACGGCATGGAGGTTGTAGGCACATTTTTGGCTCAGGAGCTTACAAAAGCCGGAGTAGCCAACTACAACCAGCACAAGACCATCTATGTAACTGCGCCCGAACAGCTTCCAAGTGGTCAGAGCGTTTTCCGTGACAATCTACAGATGACGGTCCGTGACAAGAACGTATTGCTATTATTTGGTTCACTAAGTACCGGTCGCACACTTGACAGCCTTGCCGACTGTGTAAAATATTATGGTGCAACAATCAGTGGAGCCTGCGCAATCTTTTCAGCGGTACGCGAGGTCAATGGTATTCCAATCAATGCTGTGTTCCACGAGGAGGACATTCCAAATTATCAATCCTATCCACTTCATGATTGTCCTCTCTGCAAGGCAGGTACACCAATCGATGCCATCGTAAACAGTTTCGGATACTCCGAATTACGTTAAACTAAAAATCCCCGCCAAGCCGGCGGGGATTAATTGTTTTATACCTAATTTATTGTAATTAAAGGGCTTCTCTTACAAGATCATACATAAAGCTCTTTTCTCCTAAAGTTCTTGTATTCACATGCTTCATTCCGATATGTTCATACTTATCTTTTTTAAGCTCTGCATCTGTAGAAACAATGACCGGAAGATTCCCGTTCTTTGCCACTTCAAAAGCAGTTTCAACAAGAGGTCGCATAAAACCTTTCCCCTGATACTCCTTTTTTACCGCGAGAAGTTCTATCTGGATAAACTGTTTCTTGCTGTCGCGATAAGTCTTTTCAAGGCTTGCTCCGCCTGCTTGTCTCTGCTTGGTATATTATGATATACATAGTTGCTTGTTACTGCATCAAAGGTCTCATCTTCAAAATGCAGTTTACACGCATCTCCCTGCATAAAAGAAGTATTGCTTACACCTTCTGCTTCAGAATTGCTCTCACAAAGATTTTTACTAAATGAAGCATACTCCTTGCCCCATCTGTCAATTCCTGTAAAAGACGCTTTAGGATTCTTCTTTGCACAGGCTATCGTAAGAGCTCCACTTCCGCATCC
>FLNY01003814.1_pt1 | contig 16185 bp, 11 predicted proteins | sample 1140381 | NCBI WGS metagenome assembly FLNY01 (sample SAMEA3878172, study PRJEB12797) | bioreactor metagenome | biome: Moose rumen | place: Sweden | collected 2011-10
AAAACGGATTATTCGGGTTAGTTATTGAAGTGAAAATAGAAAAGCCCGCCTGTCCTCGGTGTGAGGACGGGCGGGCATCGTTGTTTGTGGGTGTGCCTCTGTCGGTTGGCAGAAGCAGTGCCATGCGGTGGGGCTGCTTTGTGCAGGTGTCCGGGCTTATTGGCGCTTACCGTTCAGCGAGTAGAGGTAGGGCGTTACGCTTACGTCGTCGATCTTGCCGTTGAAGGTTTCGGGGATGATGTTGCCGTCCTTGTCCTGGTACTTGGTCAAGCGGCTGCATACGACTACTTGGTCGCCTTTCTGAATCTGCGTGTCGCCCTCGACCCACTTGCGGTTGCCGAGGTAGAGTGTGCGGAAGACGTAGAAGGTTTCGTTGGAAGGATCGTCGTCGTCGGCAATGTAGAACGAGGCGTTGCCGTACTTGGCGTTGAAGAAGTCGCTCTCCTTGGCGATGTTGACGATTTCGCCTGCGATGTAGTACTCGTCGTCAGTGACCTGACCGACCTCGAGGTTCTTCATGATGAAGTCGTTTGCCTCGTCGGCGGTGAAGGGGCGGAGGCGCGAGCCGGGGCCAGCCTGCTTGTGCGACACTACGTAGACATCGCCGCTGAATTCGGGCGTGAATGACACGTTATCGCGTGTGAAGTTGACAAGCTTACCGCGGATGATGACTTCGTCGCCCACGCCAATCTGATCCTCGTCGGTGAAGGACGCGTTCTCGAGCCACTTGGAGCGGTAGACGGTGAGGGCGTTGTCGTCGCTGCCGTCGTCGCTGATGTTGAAGGTGGCGTTGCCGTAGGAGGTGGAGACTTCCTTGATGCTGGAGATGTAGCCGCGAGCGTAGTAGATGACGCCGTCGGAGGTGCTGCCTATCTCAAGGCATTTGGCGATGGCTTCTTCAATAGTGAATGGGTCATCGGCTGATTCTCCGTGAGGTAGCACGAAGGCATCCTGCTTGAGCGTCCAGGCTATAGTGCTGGTGCTCTCAGAGTTGCTGGAGCTGAAGTTGAGCGTTGCCTTGCGGCCGGCGCCGGTGTTGGGTGCTACGCGCAGGTGCACGATGGCCGTGTCGGCGGGATTAGTCTCGAAGAGGGTCGCCTTGCCAGCCACGTAGTCTTCGCCTGTGATGGTGATCCAGTCGCAGTCGGCGGGCAGTGCGGCGTATGCTCCGCTGCCTTTGTAGGCGAGCTTGACGTCGATGTCGCCGCCTTCGATGCCTACGGTCTGCTCGGGCGTAACGACTTTGAGCAGCGACTTGGTGATGCTGATGACGTTGACGTCGACGAGTTCGATGGTGGTGCCGTAGGTGCTCTTGGGGCCTTCAACGGTCACGATGTCGCCCACTTCGAAGCCCCAGCCTGCAGCGCCGTCGATGGGGTTGTTGCCTTTCTTGCCGTCCTTGTCGTTGGTTCCGTAGATGCGGATGGTGCCGGTCTCGTCCTGAAGGTCCCAGTTGCCGTACTGAGTGTTGAGGATAGCGGCTACGGTACCGGTGACGCGGAATGTCTTGCCGTCGGGGGCGGCGATGACGTCGGCGCAGGTGGCTTCAGAGGCTTCCATCGAGCCTTGACGTACGATTAGGAACTGCTTGTCGGTGCCTGTGGTGATGCGCAGCTCGGCCTCGCGACCGGCTGTGGCCTTGTCGGCATGGAATGTGACGACAGTCTCGCCGGCCGATCCGGCGGTCTTGTCTGCGGTGAGCCACGTGGGCAGCTCGGCGTAGATGGCGTTGCCGTCGGTGTCCTTGCCTACGTTGAAGATTTTGTCGAAGGCCCAGTCGCCGCTGGCCTTGACGGTGATGCTGGCGTCGCCTCCATCTGCGGGAATGCTGACGAAAGTCTGGTCGAGGGTGATGCTGCCGAGCGGGTCAACGGTGTTTTCGTCGGAACAACCGATGGCGAGCAGTGCGGCCAGTGCCAGGCTGAAAATATGTCTTAGTTTCATAATTGGATAGTCTTTTAGCGTTGAACGTTTAGCGTTGAACGTATTGTGAATTATGAATTACGAATTATGAATTAATTAAAGATGTAGCGGACGCCGATGCTTGCGTACCAGCACTGTCCGATGTTACCCTTGTAGGGGACGAAGGTCTTGATGTCGGAGCCGACGGCCTTGGGGGTGGAGAATACAGGATAGCCCTGTGCGTCGGTCGACTCGTACTTAAGGATACGTCCTTCGTTGAGGGCGGGGTTCATGTACTTGCTGACGCCCCAGCTGGAGTTGAAGAGGTTCATGACGTTCTTCAGGTCGAAGCCGAGTTGGAGGGTGTTCTTGGTCTTGCCGGCACGTACGGTGAAGTCGTGCTTGTAGCCGATGTCTACGCGGTGTACCCATGGGTTGTAGATGCTATAGGCCTCGGCGTATTCGCCTTGGTGGTTCTTGAGGTAGCTGTCCTCGTGTACGTAGTTCATGAAGCGCTGCTGGTCGGCGGCGGAGGCAAAGCGGAACTGGCCGTTCTCGACCTCGGCGTCGGTGGGGATGTAGAGGGCGTCGTAGGCGTAGCCGTCGCCGTTCATGTCGTTGGCCATCATGTAGGAGTAGTTGTAGCCTCCGCGCCAGGTCTCGTAAAAGAGGCTGTAGTGGTTGCCGCTCTTGTCGTGCACGGTAGCGTTGGCGATGAAGCGGTCGGGCGTCACGTTGTAGGCGTTGTGGAGCTTGAGGTTGTTGGGGCCGGCCACAGCGGGTACGTATGTGAAGGCGCTCTCGGCGTTGGAGCCTGGCATGCTGGTGAGTTCCTTACGTACGGTGTGGGTGTAGGCTGCCATGAGGCTGATCCACTTGGCAGGCTGTGCCTCGAGTGTGATGTTGGCCATCCAGTGGTAGCCCTTGTGTGTGTTGCTGAGGACGAATGCCTTTGTGCCGCTGCGGAAGTCTGAGGGGAAGATGGGGCGGTTGTCGGCACCGTTCCAGCGTGCATAGCCTTCAGCGGGGAGCATGCTCCAGTCGGAAATGGTGGTGGCGTTCAGAGTCTTCTCGACGAGGCCTTCAACGCTGACGGTGAAGGGGAAGCTGACGGGCAGCTGGTAGTCGAGGGCGAGCGATGTTTTCCACACCTGCGGCATCTTGAAGCGGTCGTCGACGGCTGAGATGGAGCTGGGCACGGTGCCGTCCTCGGGACGTACGGTCTGGGGGAAGCCCATGTCGAAGAGTTTCTGCTGTAGGGCAGCGATGTTGGCATTGCCGTTGGCATCGGTGACGAGTCCTCCAGCGAACTGGCTCATGACCTCGTTCATGTCGGAGTATTTGGCTCGCACGTCAGCTGGCAGGTTATTGTAGCGTGTCGAGGGACCGAGCTGTGCCTGATATTGCACGAGGCCGCCGTTGGTGGGCATGTTGGTGAAGAACACGAGGGGCAGGCGGCCGCTGAAGAGACCTGTGCCGCCACGAACCTTAAGGCTTTGGTTGCCGAAGACGTCCCACGTGAAGCCTACGCGCGGCGAGAAGATGATGTTGGCTGACGGCCATTTGCCGGTGTCGATGTTGCGCAGCTCGCCGTCCGGGTCGTAGTAGTTTAGAGCCTTGATGGCGGCGTTGGTCATGAGGTCGCCGTTGTTGAAGAAGAGGCCGTCGATGCGCAGGCCGTAGGAGAGCTTGAAGCGGTCGGTGATGTTCCAGTCGTCCTGGCCGTAGATGCCTACCTTATTATAGCGCACGCGTGCGGCGGGCTTGCTCTCGCCGTCGTAGCCGTAGGTGAGGCAGACAACCTCAGGCGTAGCGCCGTTGATGAAGTCCTCGATTGAGCCGTAGCGGTAGTAGCCCGTGCCGTTGCGCATGTACTGGTTGTCGTCCATCTGGTATTCGTAGCTGACGCCGGCCATGATCTTGTGGGCACCGAGGTAGTAGTTGATGTCGTCCTTGATGTTCAACGAGGTTGAGTGGACGGCGTTGTTCCATGTGAAGAGCTCATAGCCGAGCGACATGTACTGTGTGTTGGTGCCCGTGCCGTCCTGAATGTCGATGAAGGGGAACTCGCTGGAGTTGGATGAGCGCACGTCGTCCTTCTTGGCGAAGGCCACGAGGAACTGGTTGGACAGGTTGTCGGTCAGTCGGCTGTTCAAGTCGAGCGAAGCGGAGTGGACGATGTTGTCCATGCCGTACATCGAGTTGGCAAAGGCCATGGAGTACTGCGACATACGGCTGTAGGGTGAGCGCGTGCCGCCGTCCATCGACGAGGCGTTGGGGCTGACCCAGTAGTTGTTCTTCGTATAGTTGTAGCGGGCTGCCAGGTGGTGGCGGTCGGTGATGTTGTAGTCGATGCGGGCGAGCATCTTGTAGTTAGCCTCGTCGGCCGGGAAGCTCTTGTAGGAGCCGGTGTTGTAGCCGTACTTCTGGCTTACGAAGTCGGAGACGCGCTGGAGGTCGGCCTCGGTGGTGCGTGAGACGTAGTTGTCGGCATCGGCCACGCCGTCCACAGAAGCGCGCCAGCGGTTGACGATGGTCGGGGTCTTAATCATCTCGCCGTTGACGAAGAAGAAGAGCTTATCCTTGATGATGGGGCCTCCGAGGGTGAAGCCGTAGGTGGTGGTGCGGTCCTTGTCGCGGGCGGTGGCAATCTGCTCATGGTCGACGGCCGAGCCGCGCATGTTCTCGTTGCGGTGGTAGATGTAGGCCGAGCCCTTGAAGGTGTTCGTACCGCTCTTGGTGACGGCGTTGACGCCGCCGCCGATGAAGTTGGTCTGGCGCACGTCGTAGGGCGAGATGACTACCTGCAGCTCCTCGATAGCGTCGATAGAGATAGGGTTGCCGCCGCCGGGGAGGTTGGAGGAGAGTCCGAAGTCGTTGTTGAAGTTGGCACCGTCGACGGTGAAGTTACCCATACGTCCATCGCTGCCGGCGAAGCTCATGCCGCTGCCGCCGTAGGGCGAGAGGCGTGTGATGTCGGTGATGCTGCGGCTGATGGTGGGCATGTTCATCAGCTGGTCGTTGCTGATGTTGGTAGATGCGCCCGTGCGCTCGGCCGAGAACTTCGTGGCCTTCTCGGTGATGACCACCTCGGTGAGCTCGCTGGCATTCTCTTCGAGCCAGACGGCGAGGTTGTAGGTTTCGCCCAGCACGAGTTGTATGTTGCTGAGCTTCTTCGGTTGGAAGCCGATGTAGGACACGGTGACGGCATAGGGACCGCCGGGGCGCATACCCTGGAGGTTGAATCGTCCGTCGGTGTTTGTCACTGCCTGGTAGCGCGTGCCCGAGGGCTCGTGTACTACCTGGATGTTGGCGCCGATGACGCTTTCGCCCTTGGCATTGTCGAGCGTCACGCGGCCGCTCATGCCGGACGTAGTCACCTGAGCCACAGCACTGGCACACGCCAGCACCACGGCTGCCATCAGAAAGAAGATTCTTTTCTGCATAGTAGTGGAAATAGTGGTTAGTGAATAATTGATGTACGATTTCGGGTGCAAAATTAATACATAAAGTGAAAAGGTGAAAGTGAAAAGTGAAAAATAAATAATTAAAAGCAAAAAAAATTTCGGTCTCTTCATTATTGTCTTAACTTTGCACAACGATAAGTCCAAATCTCCCAAATGAAATCATCATCTCACAGCTTTCGTTCCCCGTCAGTTGCTCTTGTTCTCTCGTTCTTCATGCTGTCGCTCGCGTCGTGCGGGGGCAGTTCAGCCTCGTCGCCTGACGGCAGTGGAGTAGGGCATAAGCCCTCTTCGCGCGGGCAGGCTTTCGAGTTGGTGGTGATTATCCCCGAGCAACTCTACGAAGGCGAGGTGCGCGATTCGCTCGACGCCCTGGTGCGCGCTTCTACGCCCGTGCTGCCGCAGCACGAGCCGCTGTTTCGCCTTAACATGGTCTGGGCCGACGCCAACCTGACGTCGTGGCGCACCTTTCGCGAACGCTTTGTGGTACGGGTTAACACGAAGGCCCCGAAGGCCACTGTCGGCGTGGCGCGCGATGCCGTGGCCGTGCCGCAGTTCGAAGTGTTGGCCGAGGCTCCGTCGCGCCATGAGCTGGCCGTGCTGCTTGGTCGCGAGCGCGAGCGCATCCAGGACTTCTTTGTCGACCACGAGCTCGACTTCATGGCTGCCGCTTTGCGCCGCAAGCACAGTGCAGCCACGGCTAAGGCTTTCCGCGAGCTCACGGGCCATAGCATCTGCGTGCCTGCAGCCCTGAAGGCTTCGAAGCAGGCGGTGGATTTCCTGTGGACGGGCACTAACCTCAACGACCGCGACCAGAACTTCGTCTGCTACTCCTACGCCTGGGACGGCCTCCCGCTCACGGCCGAGCAGTTTGTGGCCAAGCGCGACAGTGCCCTCAAGGCTAACATACCCGGCTCGCGCCCCGACCAGTGGATGCAGACGGCGCGTATCCGCAGGCAGGAGGGGGGCGAGAAGGTGCCGCTCACCGTATCGCGCGCGCGTATTATTAATAATGTGCCGGTTCACGAAGTCCACGGCTTGTGGGAGCTACACGATGGAGCCCTCGGCGGGGCTTTCGTAGCCCTCGAGCGCATCGACAGCGTTGCCCGCCGCGTCCTCGTCACCGAAGGTTTCATCTACTCGCCCCACTCGCCTAAGCGGAACATCATGCGCGAGATGGAGGCCGCCCTGCGAACCTTCGAATGAGGAAAGGCTTAAGGGTTTCGTCAGAAAGGCTTAAGGGTTTTGGCAAAAAGGCTTAAGGGTTTTGGCAAAAAGGCTTAAGGGTTTTGGCAGAAAGGCTCTGTCGTGTTGGTTGTTCGGTCGCGACCGAATAACGGATACGAGCGGGTGTGTGAAACGATTCAACCGGGTGTGTGAGGCGATTCAGCCGTATGTGATAGGTGATTCAACTTGATGTGCTTGAACGGCCTTGCAGAGGTTTCGTTTTATGTTTCCGTCCTTGACATAGGACAAAAACGGTGCACAAAGCGAAGATTTATGTGCAATTTGTTTTGCTGTTTCGCTATAAAGCCATACCTTTGCAGCCGATTTAAGACAAAATGGGAGTAGAATAGCACATTTAAGTATTAATTATATCGATTATGAAAACAAAACAAATGATTGCGCTGGCTGCCATGCTGCTTGCTTCGGGCACGGCCATGGCCGGCGGTCTGACAACTAACAGCAACCAGAACGCATCCTTCCTTCGCCAGATGAGTCAGGATGCTATTATTGACATTACGGGACTATACTTAAACCCCGCAGGTACTGCATTCTTGCAGGACGGTTGGCACTTCTCCATTAACTGGCAGAACGCGCGGCAGAGTCGCGACATCACTACGACGTTCCCCTATTTCCAGCAGAATATAGATAATCCCACTGCAACGCATACGTTCGAGGGTAATGCCAGTGCGCCCGTTATCCCATCGTTGCACGTGAGCTACAATCATGATAAATGGAGTCTGAACGCCAATTTATCGTTAGGAGGTGGGGGAGGCAAATGTGAGTTCGACCAGGGCTTGGGGTCATTTGAGGCCGCCTATTCCAGCGTATTGGCTCAGAGTGTGCCTGGCATGTTGCCCACAATGCTTCTGCCCGCACTGACTCAGGCCTACATAGCTCAACAAGTGCCCGAGGCCCAGGCTGCGGCAATAGCTGCTCAGTTGGCCGAGACGGGAGAGTACACCGGCTACAGTTTAGGAAGCTACATGAAAGGGCGTCAATACTACTTCGGATTCTCGGTGGGCGCTACATATAAGTTCCTTGATAATTTGGCAGGTTTCGTCGGGCTGCGAGGAGTCTATGCCACAAATAATTACAATGGTTATGTTCGTCCAAGCGTAACAGTGAACGTGCCCGCAAATGCTGCACTGCAGTTCCCAGGGTATAGTGCCGCAACACCCCTCGACGGTTATGGCATCGACCTTAACTGCGACCAGACCGGTTTTGGCATTACTCCTATCCTTGGCATTGACTACAGAATCAACCGACATTGGAATGTAGCAGCACGTTACGAGGCTGAGACAAAGCTTAGAGTGAAGAATAAGACAGAGCAGGTGGTGGCAGACATCGTGAAGGAAAGGGCCGGCAGTGTGCTCGAACAGTTTGAGGACGGCCGCAAGGTGGATGCCAACATCCCGGGCATACTCAGTGCAGGCGTGCAGTACAGCCCCATCGACGCTGTACGGCTGATGGGCGGATGGCACTACTATTTCGACAAGGCTGCAAAGCAGTACGCCGACAAGCAGGAACTCATAGACAAAAATACGCAGGAGTTCTCTGCCGGCGTTGAATGGGACATAAACAAGTATGTCACCGTGAGTTGCTCTTGGCAAAATACACGATATGGCTTGAGCGATGCCTACATGAACGACCTCTCATTTAACCTGAGCAACAATATGATTGGTGGCGGTGTACGCGTCAATCCTACTGAGCGGCTGCACATCGACGTAGGATATATGCACACCTTCTACAAAGATCGTGACGTAGTTTCGCTCTCAGGTCAAAAGACAGACTCTTACCACCGCTCGAACCGTGTTATAGGCATCGGCGTAAACCTTGATCTATAGTAGCGGGCAGCCTTCATTTCTTCCTTAAGGCAGGCATCATCAAAAGATGCCGGCCTTTTCCGTGCTCCCCTCCCATGGAGGGGTAGGGGTGGGCTCCTCTTCATTCCTTATTTGCCACCTGCAATGCCGTTATACCTCTTTTTTTGTGTCGATAGGAGCATTTTAAACTGATGTTTTTCGTCAGCTTTCCAATAATTACTATCTTTGCAGCGGCAACCGACGTTGCTGACCACTATCGCTAAAATGCTAATAACAAATAATCTATAGATAGACAATGACACATCTCAGACGAATCGTACTATTGCTCTGCCTCTTGCTGACGGCAGGCGCACAAAGCGTTTTTGCTTATAAGTATGTGGAGACAGTAACCAACAATGATATAACGTATTACGTGTATTCCAACGGTACGTTTCTTGGTGAGACAGTTTATTGTGCATCTCTTGCCAACATTACAGGTACGGGCGACGTTGTCGTTCCCGCAAATTTCACGTACTATAAATGGATTGACGGTAAATTGCATAACTTAGGCAATGTTCAAGTAAGCGCCGTGGGTTGGTGGTATGACCAGCAGAAAGCCGAGGACATCACTTGCACGGCGAATATGAGCTCGCTGTTCTTCCAATCCTTCGTTGGCATAGAAATACATGGCCATTTCACGCTTCAGAACCTGTATGGCAGCCTCACCTTCAAAGACCTGTCCGCAGGTCTTCAATCAACGATAGCAAGCGATGCGACGCTCGACATCCCGCACGTCAATGCGCTCAACTGCAACTCACTCAAGGTCGACGGACAAATCCTTGCGCCCGCACTGCCGCAACTCACATTGCCGTCGGCAACAACTGTCAACGGCACCATCACTGCCACGAACGCCACCCAGGCTACTATCGGCAGCACAATCAATACTAACGGAATAGTCAACACTCCTGCAGCTATACAGGTCAACATCTCTCAGGGAGCCAACATCTTCGGCACAGTCAATGCTGAAACGGCAACGAAGGTTGTCATCGCTACGGGCGCACAGGTCACTGGATGGCTGTATGTGCCTAAAGCCTCACAGGTCAACTTTCCTGCCAACAGCTTCAATGGCACCATCACAAGCAACCAGCTGACCAGCATCACGCTGGGACAGACCGACTTCGGGACAAGCGGCAAGCTGGCATGCTCTGGCCTCAGGGATATCTATATTCCCTTAAAGACGGCCTTGCCAACCTTCTATGGTACCTACGCCGACCACTTCACTGCGCCTTCCGGCACCATCACCGTCCACGTCTACGACATGAGCGCCAACGAGATTGCAGCCATGACGAACTCCGCCGTGTGGAATGGATTCAAGGAAATCGTCAACCACAAGAGCAGCGTCAGCTACTCACTTGTCAACAACACTTCGGCCAGAATGAGCTTCTTGGGACTGGAGGGCAATGCCAGTTACGCCTCCGCTACGGGGTACTCGAATTATGCTACTATTTACAATGGCTCGAAGACGGGCACAGTGAGTGCCGAGAAAGACTACGCCGTGGAGATTATGGGCATCGACTTCAACACCAAGAATGTGACGCTGAAGCGCAACGGCCATCTGGTCAGTTTGCAGACTGGCAATGACCAAGGTCAGCCGGTACGCTTCTACGAAGACCTCAACCTGCAGCAGGATGTCAGCTATGAGCTCAGCGTCAGCGACAAGGTTTGCACCGTCAGCTTCAACCAGACGGGCTACACGGGCCGCATCCTTTATCAGAAGAACTACAACGGCACGACTTCTACGGGTGTCGTCACTGGTTTGTCGTCAACGGTGGCCTGTGCTCAGGGCAGCCAGCTGAAGCTCACCATCCCCTACGACCAGTACACGCCCAACAAGCTGTACTTGGGAGGCACCGAGGTGACGATGACGAAGGCCAACGGCGAAGCCATTGCCACCCTCACCCTTCCGGCATCGGCAACAGCGCAAGTAGACCTCACCTGGCAGGCACCAGAGCAGACCTACGAAACCCACCAGCCGGAAATCATGATCATGCGCTCGGGCGAAGGACAAGTGATGTTCAAAGGCCTTTGCCTGCCCGAAGAGCAAGCGGCTGAAGCCTACGAACAGAAGTTCGGCTATCCTGCCGAGAATGGCGTTGTGGTGTCGGCCGTCTCCAACTGCACGGAAGTTGTCACCACCGTCACCGTGCCCGATTATGACTATTTGGGCGGGGGAGAAGGTTACCAATTTGACGCGACCGAGTGGGGCTTCCGTGCCGAGATTACTCCCGTGGCAGGCCAGACGCTGAAGACCCTGCTGGTGGGGTATATTAGTGAGGAGGAAGGACGTGAGACGATTATATGGGAAGACATGCTGTATGGTGAAAACTACGGAATGTATCTACATCCAGAATATGGATACCTCACCTATAATGAATCGACCAACACCTACACCTTTCACTGGGGTTTCGACGAAATGAACGTGTGGATTGGCGACTATGTTGTCAACATCGCCATGGGGCCAGCGGAGACAGCCGTTGAGACGGGAGCCACGCTGAATTTTGTGCGTCAGGGCGGACGTACGGAAGTGCTCTTTGAGAAGGAAGACGTCGATGGCACTCTCACCGACCAAGTCATTGACGAGGGAAGCAAGTCCTTTAACCTGAAGTATTTCACGGAAGCCGAGTTGGAAGATGCAGGCATGAATTACTACCAACTCTTGTGGTTCAATCCCGTTGAGGGAGAAACCATCCATGTCTTCCGCGACGGTACGGACATCACCGGCCAGTTGATTTACAACTCCGAAACGGACAATGCCCGTCTCGACCTTGAACGCAAGAACCACACCTACACAATCCTCATCGACGAATCGCCCGATGCCAACCCGACATGGACCATTCACAACGAGACGGAGGGTGACGTCGTAGTGGTGCAAAATTTGAAAGACGGCACTACGGAGACCGCCACCTACACCGGCAATCTCAACACCCTGGTCATCGACGACTCCAACGTCAGCAAGGTGACGCTGAGGGTGTATGCCGAAAACCTGAACGGTAGCAAGCCCGTGCGCGTGCTGAAGAACGGGCAGGACGTCAGCTATCAGTTCACCGAATTGGTGAACAACGGCGACGGCTTCCGTCTCTGCTACGAGGTGCCGGTTAGCGAGCTGACGAACTGCAACTGGGATATCTCGTACAACACCGACCGCGCACAGACCTTTGTCGTCAAGGGCGGCAGCAGTAATCTTCTCATGGAGTACTATTATGAGAACTTGCAAGGAGAACCTACTCTTGATATCTCCCCCAATGGTGGCCCTGAAACCGTCTATCTGCCTCCATTTAACAGTGAATGGAGTACATATATTGACATGACGGTTTATGCCGATGCGTACGAAGGAATAACGATAAAGCGCAATGGCATCGACGTCACGAAATACTTCACGGAGACTTCCGAGGGGAACAGCGGCAAGTGCTTAAAGTTGAGTGTCGATGATTCAGAATTCGACGGCTATAGCACCATCTCGCAATTCGGCTTCGACATCCGCGAGGCTGCCGTGTGGGAGATCACGATTGACGATGGAAGCAGCGACGATAACGCCGTAGAATACATGTTCATTGGCGACTATGACAAGGTGTATGCCAGCGCCGACTATAATAACGATGTGGACTACGATGGATTTGAGTTCATGCAAGAGAATGTCGTGGGATATTACACTGAGAAGGTCGTTGAGAATGGCACTGCCATAGGCAAACAGGGTGCTGTTGAACTTTGGCTGCCCGCAGGCGCGACGTTCCGTGCTTTCTACGATGGTACCGACATGACCAATCAGTTCACTGACTATGGCAATGGCGATGGTCATTGGCTGTTTGTATCTGAAGATGATTGGATGCACCAGCCTGGTCACCACTGGACAATCATCGCTGAAACGGATTTGATGAAGTACGACGTCAACCGCGACGGCAATATCACCATTGCCGACGTCACGAAGTTGGTGAACAAGATACTTGGCAAGGAATGAATTAACGGGAGATAGAAAATGAGACATCCACTGATTGCCTGCCTGCTCCTGGCGTGCCTGCCCGTATGGGCCGACACGGTCAGTGTGAGCCGGCAACTCGAGACCTTCGAGAAGACTACAGGTCAGGCCAAGGTCGCCGCTGCCACCAGCTTGATGCAGACCTTCCACGACGAGGAAGTCACAGATGAGGCCGTACGTTTCGGCGGCGACACGCCTGTCGACACGCTTCGTATGCAGGTGTGGTTCTGGGCTGCCGAGTACTATTATGCTCAGCAGGACTACTGACAGAGTGTAGCCTTCGGGCAGAAAGCCTTACCCTTGACGCGGGGTACCGGCTGGGAGGCCGACTGCCTGAGCATCCTTTCGCTGGCTTATTTCCGGCAGGCCGACTACAACGGCATCAAGGCCAACTTCGGCGGTTTGCTTGCAGGCGTGAATACACAGGTTGAGGGCATCGCTCAAGAGATAGCCGCCGAGGACATGAAAGCTGGCATCAATCCGCAGGAAGATCCCCGTATGGGCGTCTTCGGTCAGCTCAACACGGCCGTCGCCAACATCAGTGCGGCTCAGACTCCCGGCCACGACCGCCTGCACCGCACCAACGACGTCATCGGCATAGGCGTCAGCGCCAGCTTCTGATCACATACTTCCCCGATTATCCCAACGGCCTGCCAGCGAGACAATACTCCGGCAGGCCGTTGTCGTAGTGTGGAGGAGCAATCTTTTTCAATCAGCCAGTCCTCGAAGAGCCTGCCCTCGCGGACAACAAAATAAGGAGAGAGCCCTTGCCGGGGCGCTCTTTCTGTGAAAACAGCTATATTATTATCTTATTTTTTCACCTTTCATTTTTCTTTCTTCACTTTTTAGCGTACCTTTGCACGCAAATAATCAAGAAAACGGAAAAATGAAGAAACATTCTTTTAAGGACTGGGTACTGGCTACGCGCCCCTGGTCGTTCCCGGCATCGTCGATGCCCGTAGTGGTCACTATAGCCTGGGCATGGGCTAAAGGCATTGATGTCAACTGGTGGTTCGCCCTCTGGGCACTCGTAAACATTATCTTCGTTCACGCAGCGGGCAACGTGTGGAGCGACATCGCCGACTATCGCAGCGGCGTCGATGCTGACGACACGTTTGGGGTGCGCACGCTTGTCGACGGGCAGTTCACCGAGGATGAGTTCCGTCGGCTCTCGCTCTCGCTGAATGCCATAGCCATCGTGGGCGGACTGGCGCTGGTGGCGTTGCTGTGGCTGACCTGCGGCCTCAAGTGCGCGTACATATTATTATGTATAGGCGTGGCTGGCATCCTCCTCTCGTTCTGCTATCCGCGTCTGAAGTACAATGCGCTGGGCGACGTCGTCATAGCCCTCTGCTACGCCCTGCTGCCTATGACGGGGACGTCGCTCATCGTCAGCGGCTCCATCCATTGGCACGTGCTGTGGCTGGCCGTGCCCGTGGGACTCATCACGGTGGCCATTCTGCATGCCAACAACGTCCGCGACATCGAAACCGACCGCCGTGCCGGCATCTCAACCTTCGCGATGTTGACGGGCCGAGGCCTTGGCGCCAAGCTCTATGCCTTCGAAGTCCTCTTCCCCTTCCTTTGGCTCTTCGGACTCATGGCTTTCCGCATTGAGCCTTGGTGGTTGCTTATCGCTTTCGCTGCCCTGCCAGTAGCGTTCGGCAATGCCCGCACCATTCTCGATTATGAGCAAGGCGGTAAGGAATCGTATGCCAACCTCGACGAGCGCACTGCCAAGCTGCAGCTCATGTTCAGTCTCCTGCTGACGCTCGCTCTCGTACTTTCAAAGTTCATCTGAGTTATTCATCATTCGTCATAGACCTTCGGTCGAGCCTGCTCACGTTCGGCATAGCTCAAACGAGTTTGGCTCTGCTCTCGCTTAATCGCAGCCTTCGTCATTCATCATTCGTAGTTGATGTAAGAAACCTATGAAGCGAATAATATTCTCAGTCCTGATCGCCGCTGCTTTCTGGTTCGTGATGTTTTTCCCCCATCTCGGATTCAGTCGCAATTTCTGGCTCCTGATGACCTGTGCCTCGTTAACGCTTACCACGCTTGCCATAGTCTTTGGTGGTGGGCCTCGCTTGCTTTTCTACGGGCGCAAGTCGGAACTTGGAGCGAGCTTACGCATGGACTGGCGCGAGTTTGTGCTTGGCACAGGCATTGCCGCAGTGCTCTGGGGCGTCTTTTGGCTTGGGGATAAGTGTTCGCAACTGCTTTTTGACTTTGCTCGTCCGCAGGTCGACTTAATCTACGGCATCAAGGACGGCACATCGTCAACGCTCATCGGCCTGCTGCTCCTTCTTATCATAGGTCCAGGCGAGGAAATCTTTTGGCGAGGCTATGTCCAGGAACACCTCGGCAGGCACTTCGTCCATCGCCTCGGCGATACAAAAAAAGCGCAGGCCAAGGCGCGCAATATCGCCTTCGTCTGCGCTACAGTAGCTTATACGCTTATTCACGTATCTTCGCTCAATTTCATGCTCGTCATGGCCGCCCTTGTCTGCGGCATAGCATGGGGCGCACTCTATCGCCTCATGCCTCAGCACTTCACAGCTATCGTCTTCAGCCACGCCCTTTGGGACGCCGCTGCCTTTGTCTGGCTGCCGCTATAATCATTCATCCCCCCTCACCACCGCATACTCAGGCACCTGTGGCAGAAATGCATAGGTGCCCTTTTTTTTGTCCAGACGGCAGACGACGTGATTGAGGCCATTACTTACGATGAGCCACTCCACGCGCAGCACCATGTTGTAGCGCCACACCTGGTCAAACACGCGCTGCGTCAGCGCCACCGTGGGAGCCTTATACTCGATAATCATCAGGGGCAGACGGTCGAGCCCGAAGAGCACGCTGTCGCAGCGTCGCGTCATGCCATTCAGCGCTATTGTCACCTCGTTGGCCAGCAAACCAGATGGATAGCCTTTGTGAACAGTCAGGAATGCAACAAAATGCTGACGCACCCACTCCTCTGGGGTCAGGCGTACGTACCGCCGACGCAGTGGGTCGAACACCGTCGGCTGTCCGTCCTTCTCACCCAGCCGCAGGTCGGCAACGGGGAGATTCAGAGTAGGGTAGGAGCTGTCAATATTCACAATTCAATCTTGTCTATCCTCAACTTTAGCAGTCCGGCAGGCACGTGAACCTCAACCTCATCGCCCATGCGTTTGCCCATAAGCGCTTCGCCGATGGGCGAATTCAGCGAAATCTTACCCTCGCGCAAATTTGCCTCGTGAGGGCTGGCGATGGTGTAGGTCAGAGATTTGCCAGAGGCCACGTTCGTAATCGTCACGCGGCTCAGCAGTTGCACCGTCTCGCCGTCCAACCGCGACATATCCATCACGCGGGCATGGGCCAGAACGCGCTGTTTGAAACGTATGCGTCCCAGCAGACGGCCCTGCTCGCGCTTAGCAGCATGGTACTCGTAGTTCTCGCTTAAGTCGCCCTTGTCGCGAGCCTCAGCTATCGCGTCTTTCACCCGTGGCAGTTCCACGGTCTCCAACTCATGCAGTTCGGCCACAAGCTTGTCGTAGCCTTCTTGTGACATATATTCCATAGTGGCTGCAAAGATACGATAAAAGGTGAAAAGAGGGAAAAGAAAGACGAAAAAAGTGGAACGAGGACTTTCCCTTTTCAATTATGAATCCACTTTAAAAAGTCGGTCAGCCCGACCCCATTAATATATTACGTTAGTTTAACACAATATCGTTCTTTGACATTTTGTACTCTGGAGATTTTTTTGTACCTTTACACT
>FLNY01004886.1_pt1 | contig 16180 bp, 14 predicted proteins | sample 1140381 | NCBI WGS metagenome assembly FLNY01 (sample SAMEA3878172, study PRJEB12797) | bioreactor metagenome | biome: Moose rumen | place: Sweden | collected 2011-10
CAGTAGTGCCGACACCTGCGGCGAAAGCTCCGAAAGCTCCGTGGGTACAAGTGTGGCTGTCACCCATAATTACAGTGTAGCCCGGGCGAACAAAGCCTTTCTCCGGGAAAATCGCGTGGCAGACACCGTTCGCGCCGATATCGAAGAAGTCCTTAATGTTGTTGCGGTGAGCCCAGTCACGCAAGATTTTTGCCTGGGTTGCAGTCTTCGAGTCCTTTGAAGGAGTAACATGGTCGATTACGGCCTTGATTTTTGTCGGGTCGAAAACCCTGTCTTTGCCACGCTCAACCAAATCGTTGATTGCGACAGGAGTTGTAATTTCATGACAGAAAACTCGGTCAAGTTTAAGGACATAAGTTCCAGAAAAAGGAGTGTCCACAAGATGTGACTCAAAGATTTTTTGAGCAATCGTCTTACCCATTTTTGTACCTCTAATTTACTACATTGATTGGCTTTCCCGCCAAAAATGCTTTGATATTCTCTACTTCGATATTTAAAAGCCGCTCCCTGGTCTCTTTTGGAGCCCAAGCCAAATGCGGCGTGATTACACAGTTTTTTGCACCCAAAAGCGGGCAATTTTTGCTCATAGGCTCTTCGAGAAGGACATCTGCGGCGTAGCCTGAAACCAGGCCTTTTTCGAGAGCGTTTTTTACAGCGTTTTCGTCAACCATTCCGCCACGGGCCGTGTTTATTAAGACGGCGGATTTTTTCATTAAAGAAAGTGTTTTTTCGTTTACGAGGCTTTTCGTTTCGCCAGTCAGTGGAGCGTGAAGGGAAATAAAATCTGATTGTGAAAAAAGGACTTCGAGCGGGACAAGAGAAATGTCTGCGTCGAATGAGAGCTTCTTTTTTGCTTTTTCGAAGGATTCTTTTGAGTGGGCCGTGACTAAAATCTTCATTCCGAAGCTGTGTGCTATTTCTGCGACCTTTTGACCGATGTTACCGAAACCAAAAATTCCCAAGGTTTTTCCGCTTAATTCTGTGAGGGGCGAAAGCCAGTAGCAAAAGTCTGGATTCGTGACCCATTTTCCATCGTGAACGCTAGAGGAGTGAAGCGCAACCTGATTCGTAAAGTGAAGTATGAAAGAAAAAACATGCTGGGCGACCGCATTCGTGCTGTAAGATGGGATGTTCGTTACGATTATGCCGTGTTCACGGCAGGCCGCCGTGTCGATTACATTGTAGCCTGTCGCCAAAACCCCGATATAGCGGAGATTTGGGCAGTTTTCTACAATTTCTTTTGTGATATGTACTTTATTCAGAAGAATGATTTCGCTGTTTCCGATTCGTTCGGCAACAAGTTCCTGAGGAGAACGGTCATAAACTGTAAAATCACTTGAAAGAGCCTTTATTGCATCCCAAGAAACATCTCCAGGATTTAAGCCGTGCCCGTCAAGAACTGTTATCTTCATGCGATTACCCTAAAACCGCGATTCCAGTAGAAGTGATAGCCGCATTGATTGCATCCTCGATACCGCCAACGCTCTCGTCAAAATCTACAAGAACCTGAGATTTGTCAGGATTAGCATTACAATTTGTTACTCCGGCTACGGCTTTTACGGCTGCATCTACCTTTGAAGCCACGGCTGGATCAAACATTCCGTCAACGTAAATTTTCTTCTGCATTTACGAACACTCCAGTTAATTGATTATGAAGATTATAATCGTTATGTATGGAAAATTCAATAAAAATTTTATCATTTAATTTTGCAAAAATAAAGATTTATCCGTTGACTAAGAAATCTAAAATCTGATAAAATCAATAATCTTTCTTGTGGTACTGTCTTGATTGGTAACGGTGAGGGAATGACGCAACCGCTTTTTTTTTCAGCGGCTTTTAGGCGGGGCTGACCGGCTTTTCTACAGTATCGGGCAAGAGCTAAGGAGTTATTTTTATGAAAAAGGGAATTCACCCAGACTACAAATTGACAAAAATCACTTGTCAGTGCGGTAATGTTATCGAGACTCGCTCAACAGTCGAGAACATCCATGTTGAAATTTGTTCAGCTTGCCACCCATTCTACACTGGTAAGCAGAAGCTTGTTGACACCGCAGGACGAATCGAACGATTCAACAAGCGATTTGGCATCAAAACAGAAAAATAATTTGCCGGCCAAAGGCTTTAAGCTCTCCATTTTCGGGGAGCTTTTTTTGTGAGAGAAAACGACACCTTTATTCAAAAGGTTTCTTTTTCTCTCACGCTCTTTTTTTCTTCCAAAGTCTAAAATCTTCTTGCCGTAAATCTCAAAAATCTTTATCTTTATTTTATGAAAGGTTTGTCTATCAAAGCACAACGGCTTCTTACGGAAAATGCTCAAAACGAGGGACGGAATTCAGGCCTTGCTGAGCTTTTGCCTGAGCATGTAATGCTTGCCATTATAAAATCTGCTGACACAATGGGCTTTAACGCTATCAAAAGCCTTAACATAAATGTTCTTTCCTTCCAGCTTCTTCTGGAGCAGTTTCTTTCCCAGCTTCAGCGGGTGCAGAATCCTCCGAGTTTTTCTTCTCTTCCTCCGAGCAGGCGCCTTCGCACCCTTCTTGATGTCGCCGTAATAGAGTCCCGTTCGCTGCGGAGCGAATATGTCGGAACTGAGCATCTTCTTCTTGCGGCTATGCGCGAGGAAAATTCCGCTACATTCAGGTTTTTTTCACGCTCTCAGATTTCCCTCGATACGGTTCGTTCAGTTATCCGTGACCTGCAGAATGAAAATGGCGGGGAAGATGCAGGCGAAAACCGTGAGGTCGAATACGCTAATGCAAGGAACAACGAAAATCAGAATCAAAAGAAAAAATCATTTTTGTCGGAATTCAGCCGTGATTTAACCGATCTGGCAAAAAAAGGCGAGCTTGATCCTGTAATCGGTCGTGCATCTGAAATTGAGCGCGTAGTTCAGATTCTGAGCCGGCGGACGAAAAACAATCCTATTTTGGTTGGTGAGCCTGGGGTCGGAAAAACTTCGATTGCTGATGGACTGGCAGAGCGTATTGCAAGCGGGGAAGTTCCGTACAATCTTCTTCAAAAGAGGGTTTTGCTCCTTGACATTACGGCTATGGTCGCAGGAACGAAATATCGCGGTGACTTTGAAGAGCGAATGAAGCGAATGATAAAGGAAGTCAAGGAGTCAAAGGACATTATCCTTTTCATTGATGAAATTCATATGATTATCGGAGCGGGAAGCCCCGACGGAACGATGGACGCAAGCAATATTTTAAAGCCGTCACTTTCCCGTGGAGAGCTGCAGCTTGTCGGAGCCACTACTTACAAGGAGTACCGGCGTCATATCGAAAAGGACTCTGCTTTGGCCCGTCGCTTCCAGCTTGTAAAAATTGAAGAGCCTGGCACAGAGGATACAATCCAGATTCTTAACGGCTTAAAGGGCAAATACGAGGAATATCACAATGTTACATACGATGAAGGCACAATCGAGGCAATCGTAAAGCTTTCAAGCCGCTACATTCCAGAAAAATATCAGCCGGATAAGGCTATTGATTTGCTCGACGAGGCGGGAAGCGCAAAAAAAATCGCTTCTGAAAGCCGGCCGGCAGAGCTTGCGGAGCTTGAAAAATCTATCGAGGACTTGAGTCACGAAAAAGAGGGGCTGGTTCAGAATCAGGATTATGAGCGGGCTGCCGAGATCCGTGATAAAGTCCGGGAGCTAAAGCAAAAGCTCGACGATTTTAACAATTACTGGAAAAATAACGCTGTTACAGTCAGAAAGCATGTCACCGTCTCTGATATTGCTCAAATCATCTCTGAAATGACGGGAATTCCTGCGGGGCAGTTGGACTCAAATGAAGCCGGGCGGCTTCTCGACATGGAAAAAGAAATACACAAGGATGTCATCGGTCAGGACGAGGCCGTAAAATATCTTTCCAGCGCGATTCGCCGGAGCCGTGCCGGAGTTTCTTCTCCGAACAGACCGTTAGGCTCGTTTATCTTTTTGGGACCTACGGGTGTGGGAAAAACTCAGCTTGCGAAGGCTATGGCAAAATTCCTTTTTGGAACAGAAGACGCTTTAATCAGAATCGACATGTCCGATTTTATGGAAAAGCACACTTCAAGCCGGCTCGTTGGTTCTGCTCCAGGCTATGTGGGCTACGAAGAGGGCGGAATGCTCACCAACAAGGTTCTTCAGAAGCCGTATTCCGTGGTTCTCTTTGACGAAATCGAAAAGGCCCACAACGAGGTTTTTAATCTTCTCCTTCAGGTTCTTGAGGAAGGCGAGCTTAGCGATAATCTTGGTCACACGGTAAATTTTCGTAACACTGTTATAATTATGACGAGCAACGCAGGTGCCCGTTCAATCACCGCTGACAAAAAGCTAGGCTTTGCCCAGCTTGATGACGGATTTTTGCCGCCACAAGAAATCAAGGCCAACGCCATGGAAGAGCTTAAGCGGATTATGGCGCCGGAGCTTATAAACCGAATTGACGACATCGTAGTCTTCAATCCTCTGAAGCGAGATGAAATCTCAAAAATCCTTGACATTCAGATTGCTGAGCTTGAAAGCCGTCTTTCCGAAAAAAATATTCACCTTAACATAAAGGCAAAGGCCCGTGACTATCTTCTTGATCACGGGTATGAACCAAGCATGGGCGCCCGACCTATGAGACGGCTTATTCAGAACGAAATCGAAGACCAGCTTGCGAATTTAATTCTTGCAGGAAAACTTAACGAGAGCGGGGAAGTCGACATCACTTTTGAAAAGGAAAAGCTTCTTGTAAAGGCGGCGAAAGCGAAGAATGAAAAAAGACTGAGGCAGTATGACAAAATAGTCAGTGGTAATCTGTGAAATCTGGGGTAAAATTTTTTTTATCAGTCCCGACTTTTCTCTTGCCTGTATGCTTCCTGCTGGTCTCCTGCCTTTCTACGAATTTGACGGGGGACAGATGGCGTTCTGCGCAAAATCTTGATGAGCTTTACGGAATTTGGGTTTCTTCAACGAGCGAGTATGTTTATCCTGTTGAAATTGACGGCAAAAAATATCTCAGGATTTCCTATGCAAAGGCTAACGACACCGAAAAATGGAAAAAATTTGCTTCTGAAAATGACATGGATATGTCTGATTTATGGCAGAAGAGGTTTTCCCTTGCTTCGGTTATTTATTCCACTTCCGAAAAAACTGAAATTTTACCAGATTCTGATGAGAACGGCACTCAGAAAGGACGGAAATTTTTTATAGACGACAGCGACGGGGGCGAAAAAATCTTTTCAAGGCAGGAAATCTTAATTCCTGAAAATTTGGTCGCCATAAATTTGAATTTTTTTCTGATTCGGAGGGATTCTTTTTCTCTTCGTGAGAACGGCGAATTTCATTTAGTATCAAATAAATTTACGGATATTAAGGCGTCTGAAAATCTTTTTTACAAAATGCAGGGAGAAAAGCAAAAATGAGCGCGAAAAAAGTTTTTCTTTCCGTGGTTTTTCTCTTAGTTTTTGACATTGTTTTTTCAGAGGAATATGCCCTGGTTCTTTCTGGCGGTGGCGGAAAGGGAGCCTATCAAGTGGGAGTTTGGAAAGCCCTTAAAGAATACGGAATAGCTCAGAAGGTGAGTGTAATTTCCGGAACGAGTGCTGGTGGCTTGAATGCGGCTCTTTTTGCATGTGAGAGCCTTGAAAATGCCGAAAAAATCTGGCTCAACGAGGTTCCCTCAAAGCTTACGAAAGACCAAAAGCTCATATCTCAGGAAGGTCTTTCTGAAATTTTAGATTCTGTTCCTCTCGAAAATATTAAGGACTCCTATGCTCAGGTTTATGTTACGGCAGTCAGGGACAGGCTGAAACTCTTAAAATTCATAGACTCAAAGCTCAATGGCTCTTCGATTGGAAGACACGCATATTATTTTGAGCTGAACAATGATTCCTTTGATGAAATAAAATCAAAGCTTCTCGCAACTTCGGCATTTCCTGTCATTTGTGATTCCGTTTTTGTAGATGATGGGGATGGCGGACACTATTATTCAGATGGCGGGGAGGAGTCGATTGGAGGGGATAATATTCCGATTAAGCCGGTTATCGAAGGTTATCCTGAAATTAAAAATATAATCGTAGTTTATCTTTCTGACCAGAAGCATGTTTCGCGGAGAATAAGCGCTAAGGATTACGACAAAATTAACATAATCGAGTTTTTCCCAAGCATAGATTTGGACGGAGACAGTACCTTTGAAAGCCTGGTTGACGGCACTGCGAATTTCAGCAATTCCAGGATAAGGCTTCTGATTCAAAAGGGCTACGAGGACACGGTTGATTACTTTATGAGACGGAAGCTTTATCCCGTTTCAAGCTATTGGTTTGAATGATTTTTCACTCCTTTTGTAACTCTTGCAACAAAACGCAAAAAATGTTATAAATTGCGTACAATTCAATATCACATTTACTAAGGAAGGGTCAAAATGGGCATTCGCGGAGAACTTTTTACCACACAGGTTTTGTTGGATAATCGCTCGTATTTTTTCAATGTCAAGGAGAACAGGGCTGGCGATGTTTTTTTACAGATTGTAGAAAGCAAAAAAGGCGATGGTGCTGATTTTGACCGACACCAGATTTCAATTTTCGCCGAGGATATGCAGAAGGTTTTGGCTGGCCTTGACGACTCCCTGAAATTCATCGAAAAAGACCGTAAGGAAAAGGCAAAAATTCGCGCAGAAAAAAAAGCCGCAAAGGAAGCAAAATTTGCTTTGGGTGGCGGCGAAAAAAAAATTTACCGCAAAAAAAACAGCGAAAAACCAGCTAAAAGCGATGACGGCGTAAAACGCACAGGCCGGGTAATTCATATCAAATCAAAGAAAGAAGATTCAGAATAAAAATACTAAGGATGTATTTTTTTAACCATTACTGCTTAATCCTGAATTCTACGCGGCGGTTTTTCCACCAGTTGTCATGGTCAGCTTGGGAAGCGATTGGGTTCGCTCCTCCAAGCCCTTTCGGAGTCAAGAGCTTTCTGTCAATTCCTCGTTTTACTAGCTCGTCAACGATTGTTTCTGCCCGTTTTTGGCTTAAAGGCAAAAGCTCTTCTACCTGTTCTTTTTCTGTTCCGCTAATATTGTTGGCATAGCCTTCGATAATTATGTTTACATCAAAATCAGTTCCCGCAAGCGCCCGAATTTCATCGGCAACCTCGTCCAAGGTTTGCGAGTTAGATTTTTTTTGTTCATTCGTGACTTTTCCGAAGCCTTCGCCGTTCGGGTCAAATGCAATCGACTGAACTACGATTTTCCATTCATGACCTGGAACGATGACCTCAAGCAAAAGCCCTGTCTGAATTTTCTCGCTTGTTTCGATTTTACTTTTCCCTGTCCTTGCCCTGTCCTTTTGCGACGGAAGGATTGAAAACTTGGCGTTGTAAGTGTTTCGAGAGACGACGACTTCTCCGTCATCGCTTTTTCCGTCCCATTCGATAGTTTCCGGTAGCTTTCCGTTTCCCTCGATGACTTTGAAAGGATTTCCCTTTGGGTCGGTGATAGAAATTACCCAGTTTTCGGGTTCTTCCTCTAGATACTGAGAGCCAGGGTAGAATGTTACGGTGTCGTTTCTGCCGTCTCCGTCAGGCGTAAAGCGTTCTCCTCCCTTTATGTAAAGGCTTGCCTTGGGAGCCGGCCATTTTTTGATTTCCGCTTGATATGCTTCTTCCCGTGCTTTTTTGATTGCTTCCTCTGCGGCCTTCTTGGCTTCTTCCTCGGCCTTTTTCTTTTCTTCGGCCTCACGGGCAGCCTTTTCCTCAGCTTCTTTTTTTGCTTTTTCTTCCTCAATTCTTGAAAGCTCGGCTTCTATGGCTTTTCGCTCAGCTTCGGCTTTTTCCTGCTGGATGCGTTTTTCTTCAGCTTTTCGAGCCTCTTCCCTTCGTTTTTCTTCTTCTATTCGGGCAAGCTCCTCTTCGATTTTTCGGTTCTGCTCTGCAATGCGGGCATTTTCCTCGGCTTTTTTAGCTTCTTCCTCAAGCTTCCGGATTCTTTCCTCGGCTTCTTTTTGTGCTTTCAGGGCTGCCTCTTCTTTTCGGCGGGCTTCCTCTTCAAGACGGCGAATTCGCTCCTCGGCCTGCCGCTGCCGCTCTTCTTCCTGAATACGGCGGGCTTCTTCCTCGGCTTTTCTTCGGTTTTCTTCTGCGAGACGAGCTTCTTCCTTTGCGCGGCGAGTCTCTTCTTCGATACGGGTAAGCTCTGCTTCTGCGGCCCTTCGTTTTGTCTCGGCCTGAAGACGGGCCTCTTCCTCCGCACGGCGCTTATTTTCTTCTTCGATTCTTTCTTGTTCAGCCTTTTTACGGGCTTCCTCGGCTTCTTTTGCTTTTCGCTCTTCTTCAAGACGACGGGCGTTTTCTAATGAAAGGCGGTTTTCTTCTTCAAAGCGGCCTAAATTTTCGTCAATGCCAAGTTTTTCCCCGAAAACATTCTGATTTTGATTTTTTGAGAGCTGCTGATTTTCGTTTTTGACGGGAGTGTTTTCGATTTCCTCAGGCTTTTTGGGTAAAGTCAGCCATTCTTCTGGAATCTCAGGAGGATTTCCGTCCGCCATGACCAACTCTTTTGGAAGAGGAGTGTCATCGACTTTATTTTCTCCGAATTTATCCGTGCCGACTTGCTCACCGTCCTCTTTTTTGGCTTCAGAATCCTTTGGAAGGACAGGTGCTACAGAATCAGCTTTTACGATTTCGCTCTGAACCTTTTGATTTTCTGTCTTTTCTGCGGGAAAATCTTCAAAAGTGACTTTTTCAGCCTCGTCCCCAAGCTCCATTTTTTCGTTTTCTATGCTGAATTCTGCGTTCACGAGCTCCGGCTTTTCATTCGCCCTTCTTGTAATTTCCTCGTCTAAGAGCCGCAAGATGACTTCGATTTTTTCTTTTTGGTTTGACTCGCTTTCAACTTCAAGATATTTTTTGTAGTTAGTTCGGGCATCCTCAAGATGGTCGAGCTTTAGCTGGGCATTAGCCCTGTTGAGGAGCGCGGGCGCGTAATTCTCGTCTTCGCTAAGGGCAATTGCATAGCTGGCGTCGGCTCGCATATAGTTTCCCAGGGCATAGCAAGAATTTCCCGCGTTGTATGCGAGCACCTTTTTGTCCGTGCCTTCCTTTGCCATTCCCTGAACGCAAACCTGAAGTGATTTTTCATAATTTTCGATTTGATAATAGCAGACTCCGAGATAGACATAGACCTTCGGGTCAACATTTTCTTTTTCGAGAGCTTTTTCAAAGTAAACGATTGCCTCTTTTGGCTTATTAAGCTGGAAAAGCTCTTCTCCCTTTTCAAAATCCTCGTTGTAGACTATGACTGCATCGTCCTTTTTAGGATTCGGATTTTTTTTGAGCCTGTCGACGGCATTTTTTGCCTCAACCGTTTTTGTAGTCGTAGGAGTTTTTGAGGATGAAGTCGTTTTTGTATTTTTTTTCTGAGAGAAGGCCGGAAGCAGGAGAGAGGAGATTGTTAGAGCCAAAAAGATTTTTTTGAGATTCATAAGGATATTATAACATAAAAATTCAATTCGTGTTAATTCTTGAATCGTGTTCATTCTCTTTGACAAATATTTTTTTACGGATTATAATTATCGAGATAATTGCAAAAACTTTGGGGATATACCGTTGAATATTCAGTTTTGGGGAGTGAGGGGGTCAATTCCGACTCCATTATCATCACAGCAAGTAAAATCAAAAATCTTTGCGGCATTACAACGAGTCAAGGCAGAGGACTTGGTTTCAGACGAGTCAAAAGAAAAGTTCGTTTCAAATCTTCCCTGGTGGATAAGCGGCACTGTCGGCGGAAATACTCCTTGTGTTGAGCTCACTCTAAAATCTTCTGAAAAAATCATTTTCGATGCCGGAAGCGGTATGCGTGTTATGGGAAAATTTTCCGATAAGCCGGCGGATGGTCATTATCATCTTTTTATGTCACATTTTCATTGGGACCATATTCAGGGGCTTCCTTTTTTTGACGCGGCATACAATCCGAACATAATTTTTGAAGTTTATTCGCCATTTAAAAATATGAGGGAATATCTTTCAAAGCAGATGGTCGCTCCTTTTTATCCTGTAGATTTTTCTGCTATCGAAAAGCACTTTAATTTTCATGTAATTGCTCCGGGGCAGATTCTTGAAATCGGAAACTCAAAGATTGCCTGCACTAAAATGTCTCATCCGGGGGATTCATACAGCTATTCCGTAGTTGAAAAGGCAGTCGACGGTAAAGACAAAAAATTTGTTTATGCTACCGATATAGAGCTCGGCTCAAAGGATTTCGTTTTTACAGAAGAAAAAAGCCGTGTTTTTGAGAATGCCGATGTTATGCTCATCGACTCTCAGTACACTGTTGAGGAAGCACTCCGAAAGGAAAACTGGGGACATTCAGCCTTCTGCTATGCAATCGATTTTGCAGAGGCATGGAAAATCAAAAAAATGTTTATGTTCCATCATGAGCCGACTTATGATGACCGAAAACTGAACACTATTCTTGAATCTGCCCGCTGGTACGCAAATTATGTTTCTGGCGGTAACTTGGAAATTGATGTGGCCTGCGAAGGCACTTCTCTTGATTTGTAAAATGGACTTGGATAATACTCAAAAAATAAATCAGCTTTCTCTTGATTATCGCTTTAGCGAGCAGGAAATTCGTCTTTTGGCAAGGTTTTTCCGCAAGAATCAGGAGCAAATTCCTGACGGGCTTCTTGATTTTTCTACAAAAATTGAGCGGGCTATCTACAACTCATTGTCAATCGCAGAGGCTCAGGCTTTTTACTCATGAAAAACAAAAAAACTAAAAAAAATCGCTTGTTCTCATTCTTTTTTACCGCTTTAGGATGTATATTTCTTGCCGTTCTGGCCTGCTTTCTTGCATTTAAGGTTTCCCTTTCTCCCGTGGACTCAGCGTCTGGTGCAAAAACTGTCCGTGTCGAAATTCCTTCTGGGGTGAGCGTCTCAAAAATAGCGGAGATTTTGGCGGAAAAAGGCCTTATCCGCTCAGACCGTGCTTTTTATATTGCGGCCCGCTTTCCTTATCTTTCGCTTAGAAAAACGATTCCGTCTCTTCAGGCGGGCTTCTATAGCCTTTCTTCGAGTATGTCTTCTCTCGAAATTATGAGCATCCTTGAAAAAGGTGAGCAGGAGCTTGTAAAGGTTGCGATTCCTGAGGGACTTACAATCTCAAAGGTTGCCGCAATTCTCGAAAAGAATGAGATTTGCTCCGCCGAGGATTTTATTTCTGCCTGCTACAATCCGACTTTTCTTGAAAAATATTCAGTTCCGTCCCACAGCTTTGAAGGCTTTTTGTTTCCCGACACATATTTTTTCTCTCCGGAAATGGGGGCTCAAAAAGCTCTTTTCATAATGGTTGACTCCTTCTTGGATAAAATTTCAGGGCTTCCGTACTTTGCGGGAAAGACACCTGCTCAGTTTTACGATGATTTGGTTCTCTCTTCGATTGTCGAGCGTGAATATCGACTTGAAAGCGAGGCTCCCTTAATCGCAAGCGTTTTTAAGAATCGGCTAGAGGCTGGCGTTGGTCTTTATTCCTGTGCCACTATTGAGTATATTATCACGGAAATTCAGGGGAAAGCTCATCCGGATGTAATTACTTACGACGATTTGAAAATCGACAGCCCTTACAACACCTACAAATGGGCGGCTCTTCCTCCGACTCCAATCTCAAATCCTGGTCTTGTCTCGCTTAACGCAGTGGCTTCCGCTCCGAAAACAGATTATTTTTACTTTACTTTGACCGATTCTGCTGTGGGAAGCCATACATTTACCAATTCGTTTAACGCCCATGTAAAGGCTGGAACTCAGTTCAGAACCAAGAAAAATTAATGCCGGTTATTTCACAGTCCACTAAAGACGAGATTCTCCAAAAAGCTGATATTGTCAGTGTCGTAAGCGATTATGTTAAGCTTGAAGACCGCGGAAACCAGTGGTGGGGCTGCTGTCCCTTTCATAACGAAAAAACTCCTTCCTTTTCTGTTACTCCAGATAAAAATATGTACTATTGCTTTGGCTGTCATGAGGGCGGAGATGTAATTAAATTTGTCATGCAGATGGAGAATGTAAAATTTCCTGAGGCTCTTACGATTCTGGCGAAAAAATTTGGCGTTGAGGTAAAATACGCGAGCAATTATTCTCCGGCGGGAGAAGAAAAAATTGATAACACGAAGGATTTATACATAGATTTGTACAACAGGACTGCAGATTTGTTCCATTACGGGCTTTTAAAAACTGACTCCGGAAAATTCGCGCTTGAATACATTATGAAGCGGGGAATCTCAATGGAGACAATCGAAAAGTTCAAGCTCGGATATTCTCCTGCGGACAGAACCTGGCTCAAGAAATTCTTAAAGGGAAAGAATTTTAGCGATGAATTCTTGGCTAAATCGGGTCTTTTCAGCAAAAATTATCCTGACATTGCGTTTTTTTCAGACAGGCTTATGTTCCCGATTTTTGACAGGCGGGGGCAGGCCGTCGCTTTTGGCGGCCGGTTTTTACGCGGGGATGCAGAAAAATCGCCTAAATATCTTAACTCTTCCGATTTAATTCAGTACAAAAAGGGCGAGACTCTCTACGCATTTAACTTTGCGAAGAATTCAATCCGTGAAAATAAAAGGGTGATTTTCTGTGAAGGCTATATGGACTGTATTGCCTATCACCAGTGCGGCATCACTTACGCCGTAGCGCCTCTTGGAACGGCTTTGACCGTAGAGCAGATAAAACTTGTCCGTGGATTTGCCGACGAAATTCTGCTTTCTTTTGACAGTGACGGGGCCGGTCAGAAAGCTACTTATCGTGCGATTTTAATGTGCCGTGAGCAAGGGCTTACCGTTAAGATAATTCGCCTTCACAATGCCAAGGATCCTGCAGAAATTATGGTAAATTTTGGTGCGGAAACCTTGACGAATGAAGTAAATAACGCTATATTAGATAGTGATTATCTGTTGGGTTTTCTGTCGCAGAGGTACCAAAAGGATACGCCAGAAGGAAAATCTAAGTTTGCGCTTGAATTTTTCCCTTACATAGATGCGTTACAGACCGACATACAGAAGGAATCAAGTCTTGAGCTCTTGGGAAGGACTCTAAATATTTCCCTGGAGGCAGTAAAACGAGATTTCAATAATCGTGAAGATTTAAAAAAGCGGGCCGCAATACCACAGAAGGTTGTCAATGCGCCGAATCAGGGAAAAGTAATAGTAAACGCTGAGTTCCGCGCAGTTCTGGCAGTCCTATCAGATACAAGTCAGTTTGAGCTGATGCAGAGCCGCTTGTCCGAAAACGATTTTGAAAATCCTTCTGCAAGAACTTTGTTTTCTATTCTTAGGGAGTGCTACAATTCGGGGGATTTATCTGTAGTTTCTGTGCTGAGTCACTGTGCTAACGACGGCATTAAGAGAGAAATATCTGAGTCACTTTCCAGAGGGGAGTTTTCTCAGTACACGAAAGAGGCTGTTCAGGAAAGCATAGACTGGCTCGAAATTCAAAGCCTTGAGCGAAAGAAAAAATCCATCCTTAATCAGATAAGCTCCTTGCAGTCTCAGGTAAGTCTTCCTGCGAATCAAGAATTAATGACAAAGTTATTTGAAGAAAAAAAATTGATTGACGAAAAAATCAATAGGAAGGGACAGTAAATATGGATCAGGAACTAGATCCCAAAGTTCAAAAACTTTTAGAATATGCCAAGGACAAGCCTTTTGTCACTTGGGACGAAATCAACGAAATCTTAGGTCAGGATTTCATAAATTCCCCGAAAATGGAAGATGTTCTCCAGCTTCTCACCCAGAGCAACATTCAGGTTATGGAAGAAATCGAAGAAGAGCCAGAGCTTGATGATGACGATGGGGACGATGACAGCCTGCTTGACGATGATGAGGAGGGTGTCGGTGAGGCAGAGGACGAGCTTTCAGAATCCAGGCTTGTAAATGGTGACAAAGATGCGAATGTTGACGATCCGATTCGTCTGTATCTGCGCGAAATCGGTAAAGAAAAGCTTCTTACCGCTGAGCAGGAGGTCACATATTCTAAGCAGATGGAGGATGGCGAGAACATCATAAAGGATGTTATCAAAAAATCCGGAATGATGATTCCTGAATTTTTTGCCATTTGCCAGAAGGCTTTTGCAAAAATAGATCCTCACGAGCCCGGAAAAGCCCGTAAAGAAATTAACGAGGCTCAGGCAGAAAAAAGGCGCTTAAAGGGCTGCTACGGCGAGAATTTAAAAGCTTGCAGAGACAATATGAAGCTTTATATGAATCTCAAAAAGCAGCTTTTTGAGGCGAATCAGTCGCGGGAAATCTTTGAGAACGAGCAGATTATCGAGCTTCGGGCGAAAATTTTGCCTGAGTTGCAGAAAATCAATATTCAGTCTGAAGAAATCGAAAAATTCAGCGACAAGTTTGTTGATGCAACTAAAAAAATCGCTGAATATCGTCGTGAACAAGACAGAAAAATGCGTGAGCTTCGTATTACTAACGCGCAGGAATTGAGAAGCGTTGGCCGCCGGCTCGCGATTCATTCTGAGGCCCGAAAGCTTGAAGAGTCTTTGGGCTTAAAAAGCGACGAAATCCGGGATTTGTACACTCAGATTCAGAAAATTGACCGCAAGCTTCGCCGTATGGAATATGATTTTGAGAATGATGTCGAAGAAATCATTGCGATGGCTGGTGAAATCGAGCGGGGCAGACGGATGCTCGAAAAGGCAAAAAACAAGCTTATTCAGGCAAACCTTCGTCTTGTAGTCTCAATTGCCAAAAAATATACTAACCGGGGCTTGCAGTTCTTTGATTTGGTTCAGGAAGGAAACATCGGTCTTATTAAGGCTGTCGAAAAATTCGAATACCGAAAAGGCTATAAATTCTCGACTTACGCTACCTGGTGGATTCGGCAGGCGATTACCCGCTCAATCTCGGATCAGGCTCGCACAATCCGTGTTCCTGTTCATATGATTGAGCAGATTAACAAGGTTGTCCGTGAAGGTCGTCAGCTTATGCAAAAGCTTGGCCGTGAGCCAACCGACGAAGAGATTGCACAACAGCTTGCATGGCCTGTTACCCGCGTAAAGCAGGTAAAAAGCGTTGCTCGTGAGCCTATTTCTTTGGAAACTCCAATCGGTGAAGAAGAAGACAGTCAGCTCGGAGACTTTATCGAGGACAAGGATGTTGAGAATCCGGCAAATCAGACTGCTTACACTCTCTTGCAGGAGCAGCTCAGAACGGTTCTTAATACACTTCCGAAACGGGAGCAGGAGGTTCTTAAAATGCGCTTCGGTCTTGAGGATGGCTACAGCCTGACTCTCGAAGAGGTCGGACTTTACTTCCGGGTCACAAGGGAAAGAATTCGACAAATCGAAGCCAAAGCGCTTCGACGCCTCCGCCATCCGCGAAGAGCTAGTGGCTTAAGAGATTATATCGAGATGTAATAAAATGCAAAAAAATGGGCTGACCTTGAACTAATCAGGCAGCCCTTTTTTGTTTACCCTAAGCTTAAAACTATTCAGCCTTGTTCAAAAACTTATGAACGATTGCGGCCAATGCTCCGCCTGCCAGAGGTGCCAGAATGAATACCCAAACGCATTTTAGCGCTTCTCCGCCAACCAAGAGTGCTGGTCCGAAAGAGCGGGCTGGGTTTACGGATGTTCCGGTGAGTGGAATTCCGAAAAGGTGAACCAAAACGAGTGTCAGGCCAATTACGATTCCGGCGACAGAGCCGTTTGCTTCTTTTGATGTGACACCGAGGATTGCGAACACGAATACGAAGGTGAGTAAAATTTCCGCCAGGAATGAAACTCCGATTCCAAGGTGGACATTGTTTGTTCCGAGTCCTGAGTCGATACCGACGAAAACTGCCAAAACGGCAGCCCCTGCAAGTGCTCCTAAGAACTGAGAGATTACATATCCGAAGAAGTCTTTTACGCTCATTTTTCCAGCGACAAGCATACCCATAGAAACGGCCGGATTGATGTGGCAGCCTGAGACATTTCCGACTGAGTAAGCCATTGCAACTATTACGAGTCCGAAAGCTAAAGCCGTGATTAAGTGACCGGCATTTCCTGCGTCACAGCCTGATACTACTGCCGCTCCGCAAGCGAACAATACCAAAACAAATGTGCCGATAAATTCAGCGACATACTTTTTAACAGATTCCATTTTGAAATCCTCCTTAAATAGATTAAAGATAATTTTATAAATGTTTTTATTTTAATTCAAGATAAAACTCTTTTA
>FLNY01004887.1_pt1 | contig 16179 bp, 17 predicted proteins | sample 1140381 | NCBI WGS metagenome assembly FLNY01 (sample SAMEA3878172, study PRJEB12797) | bioreactor metagenome | biome: Moose rumen | place: Sweden | collected 2011-10
CTCATTATATCGCTTAAAATTTAAACACTCTTTACCGGCAATGCCTCGTACGGAGTAAATCGCTGCTGCACGTGTGTAACAGACGTGCTTCCATGCAAGTGTTCAATTTAATGTTTGGCAACTTCAAAAAGTCGACATTTGGGGTATTAGATATTAGTCTCAGACCGCCGTGTTATAACTAAACAATGTCTATACAAACTATAAACTATGTTGATTTAAAAAGGGGCCCTAAATTAAAAAAAAATAATTATACGGTTACTTTTAAATTTACAAGAGTGGAAAAATATGGTATTTTAAAAGCATTAAAAGTAAATGGCAAGATGCATGAATGCTAAATTATTCTGGGATAAGGTTAAAAAGACGATTTCCGGCCGGGGAAAGACCTTTGTGTGGCTTTGCGAGCAGGCTGGAGTGTCTGTGCAGATTATGAAGAACCGCATCTACAAGGAAAGGATTCCGGATGTAGAGGACACATTAAAAATGATGGCGGTTTTAGGCATAACAATCGAAGAGTTTTTTGGTGTGGAAGCTCAATTTCCTGCCAGAACTGTCACGGAAAGGGCTGCAGATTCAGAAAAAATCCCGGTTTTTGAACAGTTTTTTTCTTGTAGCGACGGTCAGTGTGTGTCGGATTCTGGGTATGCTGACGGTTATATTGAAGTCCCGGACGATTTGAAGTCAAAAAAATTTCAGGGACATCTTGCCGCCAGTAAAATTCGCGGTGATTCCATGGAGCCGACTTTATTTAATGGCGACACGGTCATTTGCGATGACCTTGGCTACCAGGAAGACGGCATATATGCCATCAATTTTGAGGGAAACGGCTTCGTAAAGCGACTTCAAAGGGTGTCTGGAGGCGTAAAAATCATCTCAGATAACCCGTCTTACGAATCAATGTTTGTCAAAAATGATACAGAAGGGCTGAAAATTATCGGAAAGGTGCATTATGTACTCCATAAGGTCTAAGGCTTCCCACGCAAAATATGACTTTTCTCGAAAATTTTGCAAATCTCCCCACGGAAAATATGACTTTTTAATACTGCAAGAATCTTTGTATAGTGGTTTGGGGTGGGGTAATTAAAAGGTTACTAAATGATAGGGTAGGGGCATTTATATAATTCTAACTCTGGTGAGGTCATTTGCCGGATTCTGATTTATATGCTATGTTATTTCGGATGACGGTCGTTTCTGATATTACTTGTTCCAATTCTGTCGACAAGGTATTATTTGAACCCAATAAACAATTGAGCTGACGAGGGGCGGAGTTCTATAGAGCAGGGCAAGTGCTGATTTTACCGTGGGGTGGATTTTAAGAAAAACTGGATTTCTTGAAATTGAATCCAAATAAATGTAATATGAAATGGAGTTCTGAACGATAATTGGTAGACAGAATCTAAGTGTCCATGGATAAAAATATTAAGAAATAGTGTGATGTTGTCTAAAATATTATACTATTTCAGGCCAAAAAGTGAGGTTTTAAGATGAAAACAGCCATAGTTTATGCCAGCGTACATCACGGAAATACAGAAAAAGTGGTGAAAGCAATAGAAGAAAAACATCCTGAAGTTGAGCTTATAGACTCCACAGAAACCATCTTAAAAGACCTTGCTTCCTATGATTTAATCGGCTTTGCTTCCGGTATCTTCTACGGAAAGCTACATAAAACACTGCTCAGTTTTATTGCTGATAATCTCCCCGCTCATAAGAAAGCTTTTGTTATCTACACCTGCGGACAGGATTCCTCATCATATATAAAAACTGCTGAAGAACTGATCAAATCTAAAGATGCCTCTTTTGCAGGCTTTTATTCTTGTCCCGGATATGATACCTGGGGACCATTCAAGCTGATTGGCGGTAAGAACAAGAATCATCCTGATGAAAATGATATTGAAAGGGCTATACAATTCTATGAAAATTTGATATAATGTACTGTATATAGTGCTTGAGAAAGTAAGTGACTTGTAAAAAGACACTATATACAAGGTATATATATTACTTCTTATAATATAGCTTCTGTCTACCAATCTATATATAGTGTTATAAAAGATGATAAACGCTATATATAGTGTAGTTTGTCCCCTTTATTGTTCCAGAATCCATTTAATCCCTTTGGCAGTACGTAAAGCTGCTTCCGTAAAGTGATTTCCTTTGTTTAATTCAAAAATTACTGGAATTTCTTTTGATTTATACAGTTTATAAAGTGATTCTGTCTTATTCTGGACAGTTGCCAGTATCTTATTCTTGGCTTTTACTTCAGTATCTCCAAGGGAAAGATAGATACAGTCAGGCTTTTTTAGAAATTTGTGAGATTTTACATATTCTTCAAAGCCTGGAAACCATAATGAACCTGATGCAGATACAATCCGTGAGAAAATATCAGTTTTATAGGCTGCGTATAAGGCAAAAAGTCCGGCCAGGGAATATCCGGCAAGTGCCAGATATGAAGGTTTTGCCCCTGTTGAATCATTGACAGACGGAATAATCTTGTCTGTCAAAAGCGAAAGATATGAATCTGCTCCTCCGGAAAATCCGCCGTCATTTTTATATAATGCAGGGCTTTCCCAGGGAGACAGTTCATTATTCCAGTCCAGATTACTGATTGCTGCAATGCAAAAAGGCGGACAATTCAGTTTCTGGCATTCATTCCATACTTCCTGGCCTTCATCCCCGTAAGTATTGAGAATTACAAGGGGCGAAGAAGTATTTTCCGAGCCGAAAAGTGCTATCTTTTTGCCTTCAATCATCGGCATGTGATTTCCTCCAAAATTTTCACAAAAGTCCCTGTAATTATAGCATAAATTCGCACTTTTCTGATGAAATTCATTTTCAATGCCATTGTATGACACTTTGACAGTTTATAATAGAGTCATAACATCGAAAAAAAAGGGGTTTTATTATGGAAAACACAATTAATGCATTAATCTTCGTAGCAGGAATCGTTGCTGCAGTATACTTCGCAAATTACACAAGAACAGAAGCTTCAGGCAAACGCGAGCAGAAAAGTAATGATATTTTTACATTTTGTATGCCTTGCATTACAGCCCTGGCTCTGGGCATTCTTTTAATCGATTTTTATTATCTTCCAATCGTGATTACAGCCGCTTTATTTGCCGGAACTCTGGCTCTTCTTGTCAGCTGGACTTCAGAAGAAAAGGCACGTCAGAAGTCTAAAAGAGAGGCTATTGAAAAAGCTGTAAAAGGTATTATTTTAATAATTGATGCCAGAATTGCTTAATAATTTACTTATAATTCAGCGTCTTTTATGATATATTTTGAAAATCATGGGGCTGTAGCTCACCTGGCTAGAGCGCTACAATGGCATTGTAGAGGTAGTCGGTTCAAGTCCGATCAGCTCCAAAGTTTTCAATTCTTTTAAAATACACTCCCCCGTTCTGCTTGAAATTCAATCTATTCTGCAAGTATAAGTATTAAAAGAAATTAATTTTGACAATTTAATAACTCATTATTTGATTGACTGCCACATATATAATGTTAGCAATTAGCATTTATTGGGAGGTAAATTAAATGATGCCGATAGGAAGTACAGTCATTTATGATGGTAAAGTCTGGAATAACCAGGTGCATGGAACCCAGCCTGTCTGGGGTATAAAAAAATCAGCAGCTAATGATGAATCTGTCAATCAATACATAAATAAAAATCAAAAGTTTTTTTCAGATTATCTTTTTGAAAATATAAATAAAGTTAATGATAAGCAAATTGCCGTCAATAAAATAGCAGAAAAGCTTGTAACAAATCCAGAAGAAGTTGAAGCCCATGAAGTAATTATTACAATGGAAAAAGCTAAACAGAGTCTAAATCTTGCTCAAAGTGTAATAGACAGACTTGTCATGGGCTGGAATGAACTTAAAAACACAAATACTCAGTAATTATAATATTTTATAGCATTGTTCATACTTGAGGTAAAAAAATTATGAAAAATTATAATATTCTCTCTAAAATAAACACTTATTTAAAGGTTCTTGGTGGAACTATTGGAATAGCTAGTGGATTTGTGTTAGCAGCCATTTTTTTATTAAAGCTTCACTTTCGTCTTATTTCTGTAGTTTCAATTATTATTAGTGAATACAAAAATGCAAAAGACATAACTGGGATAAATGCGCTCAATTTAATTTTCATAATGCTTATTTTTGGAGCCAGCCTTGGAATTATTAATGCTTACTTTAGTGACCTTCCAGATACACTATTTTTTCATGACACCGAATTTGATAACTTTGTTGATGTTAGAACCGGCCTCAATATATTTCCAGTATATTAAAAGAATTACATCGCTATCAAAATAATTTTATATTCAGGCTTGTCACTTAAGCCACTTCCTGAAAGATGTATTTCTACTTCATTTCCACATTCTTCATTTATTCTTGAATAAAAATCTTCTAGTTCATGCAAGCTAATATCATCAGTATTTGAAATAACTGTTGATATAATTTTATCAATTCTATAATTTTTGTTGGATGCTTTTGCAGCTTTAATATAGTTAATTACTGATGTTGTAATATCAGTAATAGACTTTCCTTCAGCTGTAATTACATTAAAATAGCAGACAGTTTGATTATCTTTCAAAGTAAGCCAGGCTTTAGCCCCGCTATGAGTATATCCTTCAGTTGATAAAACGCAGGCTTCTTTCAAATCTTTTAATAAGCTGTCATTAAGCCCATCGCAGCAGAAATCAAACAGGTCTGTAAAGGCTAAATATTTTTCATTTTCCCTGTCATATTCCCACCAGTTAATATATTCTTTTCTTTGTACACCAATAATACATACGGTCTTTTCATTCCTAAATTGTGATACTACTTCTGTAATTTCCTGAATATTACATGGCCAATCATATCGGACTATTACAAAATTATTAAAGTCATCTTCTGGGGATTTTATTTCTATACATTCAAAATCTTTTATTTCATTCATATACAAATTTCTCTACCATTTGAAAATTGGGAAATCAACTGAGTTTTTAATTGAAAGCCAATTGTTATAAGCTTCAATAACAATCTCCACATACTCGTCTTTATTCATTACATTTGAAGGATGATATGGATTTATAAATAATTTATTTTTAAAACAGAAGCAAGAATTATTTTTCATCTTTTTCTTAGAAAGACAATGCCGATCACCTTTACGATAAGCTATTTCATCATTATGAATTAAATTAAGAGTATTTCCACAAATGATGATATCAGGGTCAATTTTTCTAATCTGTTCTAAAAAAATTAAACGGTTCTCTGTCTTTTTTATATCGTCGTAAAATTCTTTTGTTGTATGTTCTTTTCCAGATGTTTTGCGTAGATTAATTATCGAAATTTGTTTTAATGCTTTTGCCAGTTCAAATTCATCACTCGTTTTTTTACTATTTAAGATTTGATAAGATATTTTTGCTACCGGCTCCCAGGTTGATTTTTTTGTTCCTGCTTTACTTTTACCGTTCTTATCTGGTTTCCGGTCAAAAGGTTTAATATTCTTCCATTGCAGATATTTCTGGTCTCCCCACCATTCCTTAGGGTTAAACTTTCCATGAGTTTCTTTTAGAATCCAAAGTATTTTTATTGGTGCAGAAGAAAAAGATGAAATGTCCATTATGCCATCTTCATATTTTTCATCTATATAATTACCGTACTCTGTAATAGTAGACATTTCATTCCTCCATTAAAAGTATTTTACCATAATATTCATTTAATATTACAGCAGAACAAATATTATTTTACTTCTGTCTATTGGCTGCAATCAATAATCTAAAATACATCAGTCAGTCAATCATCTATTGATTGAGTGGATAATTTATAGTTAGAATATCTTATTAATCCTGATGTGGGGTGAAAGTTATGAATAAAAAGCAAACGAAGCCAGCTTTAGAAAGACTTGTCCTGGAACATAAAATGATAAAATCTGGTACTTACCCAAATTGCAGTACAATGGCAAAAAAACTTGAAGTGGGTGTCGCAACTGTACAAAGAGATATAACTTTTTTACAAGACAGATTTTTAGCCCCTGTTGAATATGATTACTTTCACAAAGGTTATCATTATTATGAAGAATTCAATTTAGGAATGGATCAACTTACTTCTGATGATATGCAGCTCCTTACATCAGCAAAAATATTAATGTCTCATTTTGAAGGTTCTCCATTATATAAAGAACTTGGGAGTATTTTAGATTTTGTTACAGCAAGTAATAAAGATTCTGTTTTAATTAATAGAATTGCACTTCCTCCAACTCCCAAAACAATAGTTGATACAGAAGTTTGGAACGTTATTTTTAATTCTCTTAAAACTAATAATGTTATTGAATTTGATTACAACGGTCTGCATAGAGGGAGCAAAACACATAGACGAGTACATCCTTATCAGCTCCTTATGGATGACGGCTTATATTATTTATTTGCATTTTCAGAAGAAAGAAATGCAGTCAGAATGTTTAATCTTTGCAGAATAGAAAATGCAGTTATTACAGAAGATAACTTTGAACTTCCAGAAAATTTTGATTTCTCAGCCAGAAGCAAAGGTTATTTTGGAGCTTTCATTACTTCAAAACCTACCAGATACAAAATAAAAGCAAAAGGAATTGCAAGGCAGGCTTTAAAAGAAAGGCTCTGGTCAGAAGATCAGAAACTTGAAGAACATCCGGAAGAAAAAACAGTTTATATGACATTTTCATCAACACAGGAAGAAAAAGTTCTTCACTGGATTCTCTCCCAGGGAGCAGATATAGAACCTCTCGAACCTGCAGCCTTTGTTGAAAAATGGAAAAAAAGAGTTTTAGCGATGTATAGTTTAATTCAGGGTAACTAATTTTTCAGTTATTAATTATTTACTACCTCAATTACTGATAGACTGACTGTTATATAAAAATAGCAAATCTACAGGAAGGTAGAATAATGAAAACATTAATATTATTAATCAGTTTAATTCTTCTAGCTGTGATTAATATTTTTATTTATGGAAAAATAAGTATTAACACAGAAGTATATGCTCGTTGGTATTTAGAAGATTTTCCATCTTTAGATGATTATTTTGATAAACTTGTAAATGTAAAAAAATTGTCCATAAAAGATGCTCTAATACTAAAAAAAATAATTATGAAAAGAATTAATAGAAATCTATCATTTGCTAGATATGCTGATATTTTTGTCTGGTTTCTAATAATATTACTTATATTGTCTATTACAACTATTTCAATTTTGAAGCATTGTTTGTTTTTTTCAAAAGTTTTTCTTTATTCAGAAATTGCAATAGTTGTGTTAATATTTGTTTCATATATTTTAGCTGTACATTCTATTTGTAGTTTAGGATTAAAAGTAATAAAAAATGTAAATCTATCTAATAAAAATCAAGAGATTTTTGAACCGGTTGTTATTTATCAATTTATTATTGAACTAGGTTTAGAATTAATTAAGAATAAAGAAGCTCTTGAAAAAATTATTGATACCATATCCTTAATAAGAAAAGATTTTTCTGGAATGGGAAATATTAATATCTGTGATAATTTAACAATTGGAAATTATGATTATAGGTTAACTTACAACGGTGAAATAGTTTTTGCTCGTACTTTTAAGGATGGACTTTCTGAAAAAAATATTGACCAAATACGAATCGATATAATTAAAACCTTCAATTTATAAAGATTATAAATAAGCAGGTAAAAAAACTTCCAAACTTTTTTCGATTTGCAAAGGGAAATTCCTTCGCTACCGGGGATGCCTCAGAACATAATGAGGTATTATGTTTCTTATTGTAGATGCCCGCACCGCTTGAAATACACTCCTCCGTTCTGTTTGAGCCACTTATTGCATCGTTTGTAATCAGGAAAAATCTGCAGCACTTCATCATAAAAGTCTTTTGAGTGATTCATATGCCGGCGGTGGCAGAGTTCGTGCACCACTACACTATCAAGGATTTCTGGCGGCATCAGTACCAGAAGACAGTTGAAATTGAGATTCCCATCTGCGGAACAGCTTCCCCAGCGCGACTTTTGCAGGCGGATAAAGATGCGCTTGTAGGAAATGCCTGCCATTTTGGCGTAAAACTCTACCCTTTGCGGAATCACCACCCTAGCTTTTTTCTTGATTTGCCTTATGTCTTCTTCTGTGAGAAGCCCCATGGAATCGGCCAGTTTTGACTGTTTTTCAACTTTTTCAAGCTGCTTTGTAATCCAGTCTTTTTTCTCGCGGATAAAGTTTTCTGCTACAAAAGCGGGCGTTCCAAGCGGCACTTTTACGATGATTTTTCTGTCATCTGCCACCTGGATACTCATTGTGCGGCGTCGGGATTTCTGGATTATGTAGCTTATTTCCATAATTTTGAACTATTATTTTCTAATCTTGTTGAATCAATCTTAAAAAAATACTCCAAAATTCACAGTTTTTTTTGTTATTTTGTGTTATTAGTCATAAAATTGTAAGTATGATGAAATTACGCATTCGTAGTGTTCTCTTACTTTCATTATTCGTTATTGCAGGCTGTTCTTCCAAAAATCAGAAAAATAGCACTAATAATCAGTCGGTTCAAGAGGCTTTTGCCACTGAAAATGAAGAATTCCAATTTCAGCCCCTGCTCGATTCATATATTCCACAGAAAAAATCCTACAACTTTTATCTGACTTACAAAACTGCCCATCCCTGGTGGGACGCTGTTACCCTTGGCATAGAAGATGCAGTAAAGCAGTTTGAGAACAATGGTATTTCCATTACTTATGATTATCTTGCTCCGGAAAAAATGTCCGCTCTTGATCAGATAGAACGCATTCAGAAGGCTGCATCAAAAAAAACTTATGATGTAATCGGAGTTGATGTCGCTGATATTGCAATCGTAACACCTGTAATCAATAAATTAATTGACAGCGGTCAGAAGGTTATGACTTTCTCAAGCTCAGATTCTGGAAAAGAAAACGGCTGCAAACGAATTGCCTATGTCGGTAATACTCATAACTATGAAGACGGTAAAATTCTTGCTGAATGTCTGTGTGAAAAATTAAATTACAAGGGAAAGGTTGCCATGCTCGTCGGTAATCATGGAGCCCCCTGTCATGAAGACCGCGCCCGGGGTGCAAAAGATGTTTTTGCAAAATATCCTGATATTGAACTTGTTGATGAACAGTACGATGAGGACCTTGAAGAAAAAGCCTGCGACTTTACAAATGCATTTCTTGCAAAATATCCCGATTTGCACGGAATCCTCTGCTGCAACATGAGTAATTCTGTGGGAGCGGGACGAGCAGTAAAAGAAGCAGGAAAAAGCGCTCAGATTGTAATCACCGGCATGGACCATGACAGAACGGCTTTGGAATATCTACGCGACGGAGTTATATATGCCCTCGCCCTTCAAGATTGCTATGCAATTGGTTTTGACACAATCACTACTGCAGTAAAAATTGCAGACGGGCTTCTTCCCGGCTCAGTATATCCTGAAAAGACTGAAGAAAATACAAAGATCTTCTTTCAAAATGATGCAGTCTGGCTTTTACGTTCTCTTTACTGTGAAATAGATTAGGTGGCAAATCATGAAAATCAGGGAAAATAAAATCATCTTCATCGGCGGAATTATTATACTGCTGCTGATTGTAGCCGGCACTGTCTGGAATATGGAAAGTGCGCAAAGTCATACACAGATCGTTTCAGAAAGTTTAAGTAACTTCTACATGGAAGAGCTTATTAATCGGCGCGTTTCAATTATTTCAGATGCGGTCAAACAGAACTATCAATATATGAACAATGCGCTGGACTCAATTACAAAGGAAGATTTAAGCTCAACTTCATCCCTGAGAAATTATCTCGGAAGAATTCGCCGTCTTTATGGTGTAGAGAAATTCTCTTTTGTTGATGAAGATTGTCTTGTTTATACAGCTCACTCTACAAGCACTGGAAAAACCCGTTATCCATTTCTTGCCAGCGGACTTTCAGAACCTCTTGTTACAACGGTCTTAAATTATGGCGGGGAAAAGCTTCTTTTTATTGCACTCCCTGTTTCTGGAGTTGAATTCATGGGTAAAAAAATTACGGCTTGCTTTGCTCAGATAAACATTGCTCAGCTGGTGCGTTCCATGACATTCCGCGCTGACAATATGGAAACCTATTTTAATGTCTATCTCAAAAACGGAGAGAGTCTTACAAATGTACCTTTCGGAGGTGTTGATGGTGGTCGTAACATTCTTTCCGTAATTTACGAAAATGACACAACAAAAGAAAGCTATAAAAAAATTTCTGAGGATTTTATGAATGAAAAAAAAGGAAGTATCCATGTGCCTTATCGAAGGGAGAATGCTCATCTTTATTATGCACCTGTAGAAGAAACAGGCTGGATTCTTTCAATTCTCGTGTATGATAATGTAATTTCTTCTCAGATAAAATCAAGTAACCGCACGATTGTATTAATCAGTCATATTCAGAGTTTAATCACCATAACTTCCGTCATAATTCTTTTTGTAATTTTTGTCATTACGCTCAAAAAAAATTCTGCACTTAAAATTGAACAGGAAAAAAGAATCGCGGCAGAGACAAAGAAAGCATACGATAAATTAAATAAAGAGACACAGGGAATGCAGATTATTCACTCAATCATTCATTCTGGCCCCTGGTCCATGGAATTTAATGAAAAAGGTGAAATCGAAAAGTGCATCTGGTCAAAACCTTTCCGTCAGATGATTGGTTATGTGTCATCCGAAGAATTCCCGGATAAGTTAGAATCCTGGGCTAATTTGCTTCATCCTGATGATAAGGACAGGGTTCGGAAAGCATTTTGGGATGCCGTAAATGATTATAGTGGCAACACAATTTATGATGTCGAATACCGCCTTCTGACTAAAAATGATGGCTACAGATGGTATCACGCAGCCGGCAATCTGATTCGTAAGGAGGACGGCTCTCCTGTGACCTATGTCGGTCTATTCATTGATATTGATGAAAAAAAGAATTTAAAGACACTTTCCGAAATCGATCAGATGACTGGGCTCTTAAATCGTGTGAGTGGCGAAAAACGGGTTGCAGAAGCGATGAGTCAGGGCAAAGGCGGGCTTTTTATCCTGCTTGATGTAGACCATTTCAAATTCTTCAATGATACTTATGGCCATGGAGTCGGCGACAAAGTAATTATAAATGTTGCCCACTGCCTCAAATCAGCCTTCCGCGATAATGATGTTGTCTTCCGTCTTGGTGGTGATGAATTTGCCGCTTATGCAGAGCTTATTCACACGGAAGAAGCCGCTAACAAAGTTATAAAAAGATTTGTTGACGGCTTAAAGAAGATTGTCATTCCGGAGCTTGAAGGTCACCCGATTAATGCAAGTATCGGAGCCATCGTAGTGAACGCCGGTGAGCATGAAGATTTTGCCCGCTGCTATAAACTCGTAGATGACGGTGTTTATGAAAGCAAGAAGATAGACGGACAGTCAGCAATTACTTTCGCAAAAAGATAAACTCTAAACTGACGCTTGTTCAGCTAGAATCCTCTAAAACAAATCCAGCATGGAATCAAGGTAGACTGCTTCCCGCACTTCAAGCTGGTGCTCAGGCTTTGTCATATAATATAGAAGAAATTCTAAAACTATTGCTGAACCAAGCCCCCGGCCTTCAATCTTAAAGTTTGAAAATCCCATTGGAAGATAAGTTTTCTGAATGTCATCGATGCCGATAAAGCCCTGATTTTTTTGCGCCAGGGAAAACTTGTAGCCCCCTTCCCCACCCGGCTGCCTGCACTTGTGGGGCGGAACGTCTTCCCCAAGATTAAGGCGGCTCACGTTTTCATAACAGGCCTTGCGCTCGGTACAGCCGAAATTGCAGCATTCGTTGCAGAGAAATTCAGTTTTGTCTTTCTGAATCTGGTTGAGGGCGGAAAGTCGGTCAAATTTTTTGTTCAGGCGGAAGTCAGGTACCACATAAAGAAATTCAGGGCGGCTCACTTCCGAGACAAAATCGTCAAAGCTCATTGCATTTTTTGTCAGAAAGGTGCTCTTCCCTCAAAAGTGAATTGCTGAATGTGAGACGGGCAGAAATTCCATAGTCTTTCATCAAGGAAAGCACATCGGCCGCCTCCGCCTCGCCAAATCCAGCCCTGCCCCCGCCCCACAAACAGTCCGCAGGAGAGCCGTAAACCGAAGTGATGTCGCACCAGGGATAGAACCAGTCTCGGTGGCTTTTCCAGAGAGGGAGAAAGATTTTATAGAGTTCGTAGAATTCGAAGAGGCCTGGAAGATGATAATGGACGAGTGAGTTTTGGGACGGTGGATTCATTTTGGTTTTCTCTGTAAGGGGCTTTTATTATAGCAGAAATGTGCGTATAAGGAGTAGCCTCTTGGGCGTCCCGGCTGTCGCCGTCGGCTGTTCCGCCCTTCGCTAACGCTCATTCCTCCGCTTTGCTCCGGAACGCCTCTGCCTGCCTTGCGTCAGTCAGGTCGGGGCTCCATAGCCTAACGCATTTCAAGAACCTTCAATCCCCCTTGCAAGACTTGCCATCATCTGTCTGTCGTGAGGAATGTGGCGGTACATGAGAGTTCGGATATCCAGAAGAATACCGTAGATTTTGTGATAAGTTTTTTCGGCTTTTTCTAAATCCTTTGGCAGCACGTAATCAGCCGAAACATAGCCGATGTTTTGCGGAGCAAGATTTTCTGCTGGCATGATGAATGCATTATATATAGAAGAATCTGTAATATTCTCACCTACGCCGTCTGGAAGTTTGCTTCGATTTTTAGGATTGTCGATATATTCAGCATAAGCAAGCTGTTTTACTACACTGCCACTATCCGGCAAATGATTTGGATTTTTTGTCTCTCCGTAACGGTAATATTTTGAGTCCAGAACAAATATTTTCTGATTCGATTCTCCGCGATTTGTAATCATGATTGTGTCCGGGCGCAGGGAGTTTCGTTTTTCTGAATTACCAAAAGTAAAAGTTTCTTTCTTTTCGCCCAGTTTCCAGTAGACTTTTGGATAAAATTTTTCCTTGTCTTTTTCGCCGTAAACTAAATCTACCAGCTGCTCCCAAACGTGATGAAAATTATTCGTGCCGTAGATAAAATCTTTTTTCTCGCTGGAATTATCTAGATAGTTAATCATATCCAGCATGTTCTTAAAAAGAAGAAGCTCCTTTTCGTTAAAGGTAGAAGCGATTTTGGATTTTATAACAGATGTAAAAAGTGACTTGTTAAAAGAAAGAGCCGGTTTTTGCGGTTTGTATGAGCTAAAAAGAAAACCTAGCTTTTGAAAACTTTCGTACACGCAGTATTTATGAATCAAAGTCAAAAGGGCATTTTCGTTGTGAAGAGTTTTCTGTGTGATGAACTCTAAGTAAACTGGGCTTTCATCTGCAACCTGAGGACGAACTTGTTTTATCGTGCGGCTCCAGTTGATTTTTCCGCTTGTGCCACGTTTGTAAATCTGCTCTTTCTTTTGGTAGTAGCCGTGATTCAAAAAATCGCTGATGATAAAAAGATAGGCGTGAATGGGAAATTCCACATTCTGCTGATTTGAGCGGAAGTCGTTTCTTACAAGTTCCGCCTCCGGGCTTCCAAAAGAAGAAAGCACGCTGATTAAGTTTAAGACATCAAGCCGGATTTGTTTTTCGTCAGAAGAGTCCGGTTTTTTGTAACCCACAGGAAAATGAATTGAAAGTTTTCCGTCAAGAAATCGCAAGCCTACAAATTTATCCACCTGACCAGATTCTTCGTCGCGGGAAGAATTTTCAAAGTAAACGCAGAGGTCAGATAGAGAGAAATTGTTTTGTTTGCTTATTATTTCTTTTGCTTCCATTTAGCTTGACCCGTCGGGACCATTGCGATTACCAATTATCATTCCGAACTTGATTCGGAATCTATTGAAGTGTCCACGGTTTGAAGTTTTTCCCCTAACCTGCATTCATCACTGAATACAGAAAATCCTTCTGCAAGGAAAGTTTTGTGCAGTTCTTCAAAGTTCTTTATGCCGCCCTTGAACATTTCCTGGTGATAGAACTTAAAGGCATCGTCCCAAAGATATTTGAGAACTTTATCCGCAAACTTTTCTTTTGAGATTGTGCTTTCATTTTCCTTGATTTCCGCCTTCACAAACCAGCAGCCCAAACGTTTGTCTTCCATGCTGGAAAGTCCGCCCTCATTGGATTTTTCACCAATGACAGCGTTGATTGTTTCCTGAAAATCCTTCCATGTTATCTTCTGATTGTTCACAGTGATTGTAGCATTCATCTGGCTTTCATCTTCACACTCATTTTTTACAAGCTGCATGTCCCATCGTCGCTGAAAAGCATTATCCAGAGTGAAGACGTTCTGGTCGCTGGTGTTCATCGTGGCATAGAGGGAAAGATTTGGAGGCAGACGAAGGGATGTGTTTTCTGTGAACTCAATGTTTCCCACTTGTTTGGTTTTAGGAGGATTTTTATCTGAACAGCGTTCATTTTCACTGCGGATAAAAGCGTTGATGTCCAGATTTTCAATACTATAAGAACTCCAACCGTCAGAACCCCGGTCAAGCAACTGGAACAAATCTCCAAATATTGCCGCGGCGTTTCCTCGGTTTATTTCTTCAATAATTAAGAAATATGGCTTACCTGGATTTTGGAGCGCACGTTTTAATATACGAGTAAAAGGCCCTGCCTTAAAAGGATATTCAAGCCCGTTTTCAGTCTGCACGGGAAGAATCTGCCCCACAAAGTCAGCGTTCGTGTATTCCGGGTGGAAGACTACGCGCATTTTCTGCTCATCGGGCAAGTCCTTTGTTTTCTCGTCGATTTTGTGAGATTTACCTGAACCGGGGACACCGTAGTAGATGATTTGGGAGAAGTTAGAATCTATGAAAGATAAATTTGAATTAACATTACTATTATTTTTTGTATTTTTCATAATATAATAGGAATCCAGCGGCTCATTTGAAAAAATGCAAGTTTTCAATATACCTTTCGCTGAATATAGAGTTTGGATATGACCTGCTGCACTTAGATCATATGCATTTTTTTGTAATGTGCCATTAAAAGTTATAGATAAGAAAGAGTTTTTAGAAAGAAGAGAATAAAAATCTTTTTGATTATTTTCAGATTCATTACTAGCATAATGTATATTCAATGTCGAATTGCTTGAAAACCATATATCTTTGTAGTTTGAAAGATGATATGAATGTAAAAAAATATTGATAATTTCCTGAGAAGTCATTTTTTTTTCAAAATTATGCCTGCGTAAAAAGAATACAGCACATGATAATAAATCTATTTTATTTTTTATTTCATTTGCAAAAAAAGTTACAAACCAATTTTTTGCAAAAATAATATAATTTGCTTGTTGTGTTGAAAAATTATATTTATATTCTTTGTCAAACACATAGCTCAATTTTTGGCGAAGTTTTACACCATCAATTTTATAACTTATATTTGGTACTATTTCTTCATCAATACAAGATAAAATACAAAACATACCACCGATTTTTGCATCCAACAGATTTAAGTTTTTCCATGCATTATAAATTGTATCAGAATTAAAACTAAACATTTTTCTCCTCCTGCTGTGTCATAATTATTTTTTTTGCTATTTCATTTAAAACGGGGACAGATACTGAATTTCCTAATTGCTTATATCCTTGTGCATTTGAAACTGGTATCTTAAAAGTGTCAGGAAATCCTTGAAGACGAGCTGATTCAAGCAGTGAAAGTTTTCTTCCAATATCCCATAATTTTGGTGTTCTATTTGCAATTATTGTCGAGGCATAAGAATCTAGACAAGAATAAAAAGCTTCTTGTATTTGAGTTTTTGCAGGATCGCCTACATGAAACCTCAGGCTCCCGTCTGGCTTTTGAAATGAAAAAACACCATATTTGCCTTTTTTTGTTCCTGGCTTGTATTTTGAGTTATCATGTTTTACCCGAACTTCTGCTGCATGTTCAAAATGATATTTAATTCTATCCATTTCGAATTTAGGAAGTGTAAGAGAAGGATCATTGTTATTAGCCCGAATTTCGAGTTTAGTTGAGAATTTACAAAAAAAGCGTAAATCTTTAAAATTTTAATCACCACAAAAAAAATCAAAAAGAGTTACGCTTATGTATGAACAAATTTACAACTTAACCAGCATGTTTTTCAAGTGCCTGAAAGGCAATTTAATGTATGAATTTCTTATCTCAAAGTTCAATGGAAAACGGGGACCCAAAAGAAAATTGAGCCTTGAGCAGATTGTCGCCCTGAACATCTACAGG
>FLNY01003173.1_pt1 | contig 16144 bp, 10 predicted proteins | sample 1140381 | NCBI WGS metagenome assembly FLNY01 (sample SAMEA3878172, study PRJEB12797) | bioreactor metagenome | biome: Moose rumen | place: Sweden | collected 2011-10
ATGACGGACAACGTCAGCGCATAGAGCAGGCGGCACAGTTGATTCTCGATGTGCGTGCGAAGAACGTCGGTACCACGTTGGCCGACCTTTACGACCCGGTTCTTATGCCCCCGGAGCTCCGCAAGGCTCATCAGGCAAACGACCGCGCCGTGATGGAGGCCTACGGTTTCCCCGTCAAGAACGAGTTTACGGAAAGCCAATGCGTAGCCGAGCTGTTCCGGCTCTATAAATCACTGACAGCTTAAGCATCGCCGCCGGCAGAATATAGAATCCTTAATCCGAGAGTGCACGTTCTCTGGTGCAATATACCCCTATATTGGTCGAGAGAATGGGCACTTTCCCAAAACCAACAAATAACATCATGGCAATAGTATTGAAGCTTTACAAGCATAAAGACAGTGAGAACAAGGAAATCGACGGCAAATGGTTTGCCAAGACAAAGAAGATGCAGGAGGTGAACCTCAACGAGATTGCCCGGCTCCTGGCCCGACGCACGGGCATGACGCGCGGCACGGCCCTGACGGTGCTCATCGACGTGGTCGACGTGATGAAGGAGCAGATGGCCAACGGCCGCACGGTGGTGCTGGGCGACCTGGGCCGCTTCAGCTATTCGGTGCGCAGCAGTCTGGTCGACCGGCCTGAGGACTTCGACCCCCGTCGCCATATCAAGCGCATCCTCTGCCGTTTCCTGCCCGTCGGAAAGCGCACCCCCGAGACGCGTCGCATGCACTATCCGCTTCTGGAGGGTCTGGACTTCGTTGTGGTCGACCGGCTTTTTGAGAACGAGGAGAAATAACTGTAAAATAATAGGATGTATAAGATATGAATGATACAAAGGATTCTTTTTGGTGGTTGTCTGGTAATGATACTGATAGGATGGATAACCGGATTTATCCCAAATCGGTCGTTAGACAGAATTTGAGGCGTTTCTAATGGCCGCCATTAGAAAGTGTCCTTTGTATTTGGTTGTTATTCAATTATTTATTAACTTTGCCACGGATTAAGAGCCATTGTTATGATGAAAGATCTGGAGATAGCCTTCACGGCAAAAGAGATTACAGCCTTCGGTGGCGTGTCGCTGCTTTACAAAATGAGCTATACGCCTATTTTTATGCTTTTTTTCTAACGAGATTCACAATCCCGTTGCTTTTTACCACAAAAAAAGTGAAAGCCTTTAGACTTCCACATCCCTGCTTGCTCACAAAAGATTAATGCCCCCAGATCTCCTACTCCACACCATAGAACTTCAAAATTTCATCCACCTTTCTCTTGTCTCATACTTCCATTAGTAGGATAGCTTTATAGTCAATACCACGTTTTTTACAATCAGCTATAAATTCTTTGGTAGATTTTTTCATAAAATCTAAATCAGATTTTTTTATATTATTAGGATTTTGGATGTATAAGTCATAGAATTCTGTCATTCTTTCTTTTACTCGAGTGGAATCTTGTTTCATAATTTCTTTGACAGCTTCAGCCGTAGGTCTTTTCTTCTATGGACTCCTTCGTCCTGCTGTTGAACGACATTGGGGGAAGAGGATGCAGACCCCTGTCGGCGAGATGACCGTTTACCATGTGCCTATCTATGGGCAGCAGCCATGCACACTTGCCTCCATATCCCTATGCAGCCTAATAGCACACGCTTTCCGTTCCCTGCCCTTGCACCGTCTCGCCCGGCCTCTCCTTTGCTGCCGACTGGACTGTGAACGCAGATAAACGCAACCCCCAGCCGTGACCCCTTCCGCACGCTCGCGGGACTCGAAAGCCCGAGTTAATATCAATATGTGTGGCAAAGATAGGGAATAATCGTTAAAAAAGCAAATTCTTGTCAGACTTTCTTTCATGTTTAACGATTTTTATGTATCTTTGCGCCAAATATCGACAACATCATGAAAGAAAGGACATTCGTCAGTTTCGACTGGGCCCTGAAGCGCATCCTGCGCGACAAGGCCAACTTCGGCGTGCTCGAGGGTTTCCTCACCACGCTGCTAAACTTCAACGTGAAGATACACCGCCTGCTTGAGAGCGAGGGCAACAAGGACAGGAGTGAGTCAAAATACAACCGCGTGGATTTGCTGGCAGAGAACGGCGACGGCGAGTTGATACTCATCGAGGTACAGGGCGAGCCGGAATTTGCCTACTTCCAGCGTATGCTCTTCGGGGCGTCTAAGTTGGTCACCGACTATATCAACGGCGGACAGAACTACGAGAACGTGAAGAAGATATACTCCGTCAACATCGTCTATTTCGATCTGGGGCAGGGCGACGACGTGGTCTATCACGGAAAGACAGAGTTCCGCGGCATACACAACGGTGACCTGCTGAGGCTTAGCCCCTACCAGCAGCAGAAGTTCGAGGTGAGCGACATCTATGAACTCTATCCGGAATATTATATATTAAAGGTGAACGACTTCAACCGCTGGTCGCGCGTGCCGCTTGACCAGTGGCTGTACTTCCTTGCCACCAGCGACATCCCCGACGATGCCGACGCGCCAGGACTGAAGGAGGCGCGCGAAAAACTCGTCATCATGCAGATGAGCCGCGAGGAGCAGCGTGCCTACGAAAGTTACTGGATGGACCGCCATATACTGGAGAACACCATGACCACCGCCCGTGGCGAGGGTAAACTGGAGGGATATGAAGAAGGAAAGGCCAAAGGAATAGTAGAAGGAAGAGCCAAGGGAATAGCAGAGGGAAGAGCAGAAGGAAGAGCAGAAGGAAGAGCAGAAGGAAGAGCAGAGGGTGAGCGCAAGAAAGCACTGGAGATTGCCCGTAAGATGAAAGAACAGGGACTTCCTGAAGAGAGCATCATTGATATAACAGGCTTGACGGCAGAAGAATTATCCCATTTGTTCTGACATCACCTTTGCGGGTGTAGTGTAATGGCAGCACGCAAGACTTCAGATCTTGATCGGCGTACCTCCAGTGCGCAGGCGCGGGTTCGATTCCCGTCACCCGCTCTTTTAAAGGTAAAAAAGTAAAAAGGTAAACACTTGCGGGCTTAGTGTAACGGCAGCACACAGGTTTTCGGGACCTGAAGGTCGGCTTCCAATCCGACAGAGGTGGTTCGACTCCGCCAGCCCGTGCCAACAGACGATGGAAGAGGAGCAACGACAGCAACAACAGCCAAAGGCGAAGGACAACTTCAAGCGGTGGGACGATCCGCTGTTTGATGACCTCCGCAGAATCTTTTCGCGTGCCAAACTGCGCGAGGTGCTGACGCATAGTTCTTTCTATGAGCAGGAGGGGAAGGGCGATAGCCGCTATGTGTTTGCAGGCATGTTCGTGTTCAAGGGGCAGGTGGCTGAGGTGCTGTTCCGCTATGCGGCGGGCGAGGGCACACGGCTGCAGCATATCTTAGGTAACCTGTTCCGCAACGAACGATTGGAGCGGCAGTTCGATGAGTGGTAGTTACAGCAGTTTGCCCGTGCCGGCGAGAAGTTCGACATCAAGACGCATAAGCATATCTTCGTGTATGCCATCTACGGCTATGTATCGACGCTCGACGAAGACATCCGTCAGTGGTTCATCTCTAAATATATAATAGGTGAAGCGGAGCATCTGCTGAGTCACAAGCGGCGCAACCGCAACCTGCTGGCTCAGGCCGACGACATCGTACGCAAGACTGACGGACGGCGACTGACCTTGGAGATGGAGCAGACAGCGGAAGGACTGCATAAGGCAAAGGCGATGCTCAGTGACGGTACGCTGCTCTGCGAGGCAGAGAGCAAGAGTTGGCGCTATGCCCGACTGAAAGCAACCAAACTGGCCCTCGACATCCTGGCTATGCCCTCACGAAAGTATATCCTTTCCAATTCGGAGTATCAGGCTCGTGTCTTAGCCAAGAAAGAGGAAGAAAAGGCTAAGCGCAGGGCAGAGATAGAGGCTCGCGATGCCTACAAGAAAAAACAGCAAGCCAAGAAGAAAGAGCAGCGGAAGGCTGAAGCGCGGGTTCGCGATGCCAAGCGGCGTAAGAGTCAGGCTGATGCAAAGATTCGCAAGGCGGAGAATGCCCGTCGGGCTGCCATCAAGGCCGCCAAGGAGTCACGCCCCATGAGTGCCAAGAAGCGACGTTTCCTGGAGGATAAGAAGAAATGATAAGTGAGTACGGTGATGATGAACTGGACACAGTATCTGTCACGTCTATGGCCGCAGACAATTTAGATTTTTTGCTAATTTAGGGTGACAGGGGACAGGTCACTGACATCCGAAAAAAGTCCTGCACTATTAGCGGTAGTACAGGACTTAGAGGAATCGTCTCCCGACAGACATTCCGAGTTGCGGGGTCAGATGATCAGGTCGGCTCCGTATAATAATATGAGGTAGCGCAGGAACTTGCCGATGGTGATGCTGAGAAACGTGATCAGGGGGTTGGCACGCATCAGGCCGAGCACGATGGTGATGGCGGAGCCCAGCACGGGCAGAAAGGCGAAAAAGCCCATCCAGGCACCGTGGCCGGTCATGAAACGCTCTGCCTTGGCCAGGCTCTCGGGCTTCACGTGCAGATAGCGCTCAATCCACTCCAGACGGCCCATGCGCCCGACGCAATAGTTCAGCACCGAACCGAGCACGTTGCCCACCGTGCCATAGACGACGAGCTGCCACGTGTCGAGTCCCGTGGCCAGCAGCGCCAGCATGACGGCCTCGCTCGAAAAGGGGAAGAAGCTGCCCGCGAGGAAAGCGGCGGCCAGCATGCCCCAGTAGCCGTATTGGGTCAGCAGGTCAATCATGGGGCAATCAGAGGCCAGATTTGGGTGAACACGCCAAGAGCCAGGCTGACGATGAGCGTGGCGATGAAGAAAGCGTTGGTCAGGCGCGATGACGTGAGCGTGAAGAAATGGGCGATGAGCGGGCTGGCAAACACGAGCATCAGGCGCATCAGCGTGGCATAATATTGCGGTTGAACAATCAGAAAGACTGCGCACACAAGGGTCATCGTCGTGAAGAACCCATAAAGTAGCCGGATACGGATCTTGTCCTCATAGCTGCGGTTCCAGAAGTGGGCCATGCCCACGATGCTGAGTGCCAGGGCGAACAGGAAAATGGCCATCTGTGGGACGCTGACTGCCGTATAGTCGAACGGCTGGTGGAACGTGATGAGCCGCTGGACGTGATTGGTCCAAAGGGTGAAGTCTTTCTGAAAGACAAGCCACGGCAGCATCAGCCAGTAGGGCGTCAGCAGGCCCAGCAGCGACGCCGACCAGGTGCGCCAGCTGAGCGACTGCAGCTGCGTGGCCATGAGCAGCCACACGACCGGTACGAACAGAAAGGTCTGAACGAAGGTGCACGAGGCCAGGCCGATGAAGAAGAAGGCATAGAACGTGCGCCCCATGGACCGCTTGTCCTGATAGGTTGAGAGAAGAATCAGACTGGCAGCCACGAACGACAGCTGGGTGGCCACGGGCGGGATGGGCCCGATGAGGAAGCCGGCGGCGGCCGAAAGGATGATGAACGTGCTTGTGACCATTCGGCTGCGCACGCGAATCAGAGCATTCACATTGCTCATTTCGACCATCATGTAGGCCGTCAGGGTGAAGCATGCCAAAGAGGCCAGACCCTCATAGGAGGGCGTGGCGCTCAACAGGCCCGCTGCCACCGAAACCAGGCCGATGAGAGCCGCTACGGGCAGCAGCAGTCCGCTTTCAGCAATCTTGTTTTGTAGTCTTTTCAAAGGTCGGCTCCGATGTCGCGGCGGAAATACTTGTCAGTGAACTGAATCTTCTGTGCACCCTCAAACGAACGGCGCAGAGCCTCGTCCTTGTCCTTGCCATAAGACGACACGGCAATGACGCGGCCGCCGGAAGTGACTACCACGCCGTCCTTCATGGCTGTGCCGGCGTGGAAGACAATGGTGTTCTCACTCCCTTCGGAAAGGCTACGGGTAGGCGAGCTACGCTCGGGAATGAGGCTATGGGTAGGTGAGCTCTGCTCGGGAATGGGGGCTGGGGGGAGGCTTATCGGATAGCCCTTCTGATAGCTCTGCGGATAGCCGCCCGAGACGAGCATCACGCAGACGGCGGCGCGCTCGTCGAACTCCACACGGCGCTGGTCGAGGTCGCCCTTGGCCACACCCTCGAACAGGTCGACGATGTCGCTCTTTAGCCGCAGCATCACCGACTCCGTCTCCGGGTCGCCCATGCGGCAGTTGTATTCAATGACCATCGGGTTGCCGCCGACGTTGATGAGACCAAAGAAAATGAAACCCTTATAGAGAATGTTCTCGTCTCGGAGCCCCATGACGGTGGGGCGGATGATGCGGTCCTCCACCTTCTGCATCCATTCCTTTGTGGCAAACGGGACGGGCGAGACTGAACCCATGCCGCCCGTGTTGAGACCCTTGTCGCCCTCGCCGATGCGCTTGTAGTCCTTGGCTTCGGGCAGGATCTTGTAGTGCTTGCCGTCGGTCAGCACAAACACGGAGCACTCGATGCCGCTGAGGAACTCCTCGATGACCACGCGGCTCGAGGCATTGCCGAACATGCCGCCCAGCATCTCGTGCAACTCCTGCTTGGCCTCGTCCAGCGTGGGCAGGATGAGCACGCCCTTGCCGGCACAGAGTCCGTCGGCCTTCAGCACGTAGGGCGGCTGCAGGGTCTCGAGGAAGCGCAGGCCGTCCTCGAGGTGCTCGCCATCGAAGGTCTCGTAGCGGGCCGTGGGGATGTGGTGGCGCAGCATGAACTGCTTGGCAAAATCCTTCGAGCCTTCGAGCACGGCGCCGGCCTTCGACGGGCCGATGACGGCTACGTGTTTCGTGCGTTCGTCGGCCTTGAGGTCGTCGTAGATGCCCTTCACCAGCGGGTCTTCGGGGCCCACGACCACCATGTCAATCTGCTCGCTCACGACCAACTGCTTCAAGGCCTCGAAGTCGTCGGCCTTGATATTGACATTCTGGCCCACCTGCGCCGTGCCGGGGTTGCCGGGGGCAATGTAGAGTTTCTCCACTCGCTCGCTCTGAGCTATCTTCCATGCCAGGGCGTGCTCGCGGCCGCCGCTGCCCAAGAGTAATATTTTCATGTCGCTATTCTTTGTTTTATTCAATAATGTTAGGACGCTGCAAAAGTAAGAAAAAAAATCCGATAACACGTCGATGTAATAGATAAAAAAAGCAAAAAGAGAGTGTTCCGTCAGGGAACACTCTCTTTGAGATAGTGGGTGAAGGGCGTCACTTGACGGCCTTGCTCACCGTGCCGTCCTCATGGCGGATGATGACGAGGCCGCGATGATTCTGGCTGGTCCGCTTGCCGTCGGGCGTGTAGAAGACCTTCGCGTCAGAAGTCTTCTGCAGCGAGGTGATGCCGACGGCGGTGTCAGTGGTGCTGAACTTCGACAGTCCACCGAACTCGTTGACGGCCTGCACCTTACAGTCGGCGCCGGCCTCAGTGGCAAACTCGGTGCCGGTGGTGATGCCCACGACCTCTTCGCCACAAGTGACCACGTAGCAGATGGCGTAAGGCACGGCCTCCCAGCAGATCTTGCCGTCGAGCTGCGTCGTGACGGGAGCCTCGCAGGCCTCGCACATCAGGTCGGGCTGCCAGTTGTCGTCGCCGCTGCAGACGTTCTTCAGGGTGTACTCGGCAGCCTCCTCAGCGGTGAGGGTGTTCTTCACGTCGAACACCTCAAATATTTCGCCAGTGTTTTTGTCGGTGTAATAATAATAGGTCTCACGCTGTGAGAGGTCGACGGGATTGCCGTTGGCATCGACGGTGTTATACTCGGCCCAGAGAGCGGGCAGACCGCCCATGGTGTTGTACCACCCCTTGGCAGGAATGTTGATGAAGGTCTGCGTGTTGATGTAGACCGTCTTCGGCGTGCCGTGCCAGGGACGTCCGAGCCATACGTCGGTGACGTTGATGTCGCTGCGCGGACGGATGACGTTGTTCTGGAACACATAGCCCCACTTCGTGTTGGCCGTGTGGCTTGGAGCCACGATGTAGCCACCGCTGGGACGGTTAATCTGAAGGGTGTCGCCGTCAAAGTAGGCATCGCCGCCGTTGTAGATGAAGTCGACGGCACCCTCAATGAGCGAGTTCTTGATGTAGTGGCGGTTCTTCTGAGTCGAGGTGGTAATCCATGTGTCCTGATAGGAGAGCAGAGCCACGCCGTTCAATGCGATGCGGTCGCCGGCTGTGTTCAGGGCCAAGGCCTGCGGACCTGCCAGCTGCTCGTAGCCGTAGCTGTTCTCCAGGGTGATGTTCTCGAAGAAGATGTTGTCAGCATTGCAGACGACGGTGGCACCCGCGTTCACGGCAACGGCATTAGGACCACCAGAGAGCCGGTCGTCGAGAATGACGGTCTTGTCGCGCGTCTGACCGATGAAGTGCAGGTAGGGCTTCGTCTTGGGAATGTCGACATGCTCCTTATAGCGTCCGTTCTTCACGAAGATGAGCCAGGGCTTGGCGCTGCCCTCGGGGGCAGCGTCGACGGCAGCCTGAACGGTCGTGTAGACTCCGCCTGTGAAGCCTTCGGGCACGATGCCGTTGGCGTCGACGATGGCATCGTAGAGACGGGCCTCGGGCTGCTGGCGCTCCATAGTGGTGAAGTGGATGGTGGCAGCTGCTACGGGCCTGCCGCTACGGCTGACGAGCACGCCTTCGGGCATCTGGAACGTATAATCCGTGGCATACTCTAGACCGCCGTACTTGAAGACGGCCGTCTTGCCGCTGATGATGGGAGCAATCTCCTCGCCGCCGAGTGTGGCAACGCCCTCGCCGGCCTTGACCTTGTTGTCGAAGGTGAGGATGATGGAGCCATTGGCGCTCACGCCGGTCTGACCCTCAGCAGGGTTGCTGCTCACGAGCTTTGCCTCCTGATCGGCAGCGCCTGTAGCCTCGGCCAACACGAAGATCTCGGCAATCGACGTGCCGTCGTAGTCGCTGGACACACCAATGAGGTCGCTGGTTCGGTCGGGCATCCAGCGGATGTAGACGCGATCCTGATCGTTGGCCTCCTCAGGCAACTCGAATTCCTTCGGGCCGTCCCAGCCACGTGCGGGCGGGTTGAATGTTCCGATGGTGTAGAAGTTGACGCCGTCGACGGAGTACTGCACGTTGTTCACGCTATAGGTGTTGTAGTCGTCGCCCAGACAGCTCGAGATGACGAGGTTCTCGTAGCCCTTCGACGAGAAGTTGATTTCCCAGTACCACTCCTCAGAGAGGTATTTCCATATGCGGGCGGCATACTTGCCGTTCTCCAGTCCGTTGCCGATGCCGCGGGTCAGCCAGCTGCTGGTGGTGCCGTCGGCCTTACGTACGGTCAGAATACCGGCGTTCTCAGAGTCGGCCTTGTAGTCGGCAGCACGGTTGGAGGAGGGCTGGTCGTAGTAGAGATCCCAGCCGACGATGTAGTCGGTGGCAGCAAAGTTGGCGGTGACGTTCTTCTCGCCGTCCATGTTCAGGACGACCGACTGCTCGGTGCCCTGGACATCGCCTTCCCAATCTGTGAAGGTCATGATGCGGTTGTTGACGGCCGTGAGCCTTACGTCGGTGCCTTCCTCATAGTAGTGTACGCCGTCGACGACGTTGCCCGTCGGCAAATACTGCACCAGGTTGTCGTTGACACCTTCAGAGCGCTTCATGTTCAGGGCGTAGACCGTGTTCTTCGTGTATGTAGCCACGAGCGTGGTGTTTTCGCTGATCTCGAAGGTGTAGGGGTTGTCGGTCGAGACGGTCTCGCCGTTCTCATCGACCCATGCAGCAAAGTGATAGCCGAAGTTCTCAGTGGCCGTGACGACAATCTTCGTTCCCTCGTCGAACTCGTTGCCGACGGGATTGGTCGACACCTTGCCGGCACCCTCAGTGCCCAGCTTGACGTCGAGCGTATAGGAAGAGACGGTTTCGAGCTTGCCCTCCAAGTCGCCCGTGACGACCACGTCGCTGAAGGCATACTGCTTGTTGGTGGCCAGGTTCATCACATAGATTTTTACGTAGAGGATATCGTCGGTGGCGGGCACGCGGCTCAGGTCGAACTCATGGTAGGACACGTAGGGTTCCTCCTTGGCCAGCTGCGGCGTGATGCCGGTGGCAATTGTCGTAGCCTCGTCGCCACTGACGACAACCACATCGAACTTACCGCCGTTGGTGCCAACACGAGAGGCATTGAACGACAGCTTCTTCGGGGTAAAGGTCAGGGCCTTCTTGGGCTTTAGGGTGAAGGTGATGGCTGCGCCTTCGTCCTGATCGCCAACCTGTTCCTTAGGCTGGAACTGCTGGCGCACGGCACTGCCGTCGGTACGCAGCGAGGTGGGCTCAATCTTGTCGCCCCACGACAATTCAGCTACTGACAGCAGACCGTCCTTCGAGGTGGCGGCGGACGTCTTGAGCGGTGAGCTCTTAAGCTCCCAAGTGGCGGTGAAGCCCTTCTCGTCGACATTCTCAGAGATAGGGGCGGCTGCCACGACGGCATTCACCTTGATATAATTGAGGTTCCAGTTTGAGGCAAAGCCATTGCCGGCAATCAGTCGCAGGATGACCTTCTCCTTGTTGTTAGCCGACAGCTGAATGGTGTTGTCCTTGTAGAGCCACCAGTTGCCCATCGTCGAGAACGAGCCGGCGTCGAACCATGTCTTGCCGTCGTCGGTAGAGATGACGGCCTCGAGGCTGGCCTCGGTGTTCTGGCCAAAGGCGCAAGCGAAGTCGACGGTCACGTCCTTGTAGCCCACGGTGGGGAACTGAATCTCGTAGTAGGCGTTGTGCTGCGAGGCATCGGTGTAGTCGGTGATGTCGTTGGCCACGTTGTTTTCCATGCGCAACACATGATTCTGATAGCCGTCGCACAACTGCCAATAGCGGTTCTCGCTCCAAGCGGTGAGCACATAGTCATCGGCGTTGCCCATCTGTGAGTCGGGGCGGATGATGGGAGCATCGCTCTGGTTGAACCAGGTAGCGCCCACAGCCGTCCATTCTCCTCCGTTTGGCGTGTAGACATTTTCAGCCACGTCGTAGCCCTGTTCGATGTCCCAGTTAGCCAGCACTACGGCCGTTCCCTCGGGCAGGGCTACCTGGTTGAAGGCAGCGACCACGTTGGTTGCGGCATTGACGGTGACAGTGTAGGGATTCTCGGTGGAGAGCTCGTTGCCATTGGCATCTTGCCATGCAGCAAACTCAAAGCCCATGTTGGCTGTGGCGGTCAGCGTGACCTGTGTGCCAGCCTCATACTCAGCGGCCGAAGGCTCACGGCTGATGCTGCCAGCACCGGCCGGTGTGACAGTGGTGTTCAGGGCAAACATGTCGACGAACGAGGTGGCTGCCTCGCCCGTGATGGTGAGGTGCTCCAGGTTCCAGTTCGACGAGAAGTCGTTGCCGGCAATCAGTCGCACGATGACCTGCTCCTTGTTCTGGGCGGAGAGCTTCAGTGTGCCGCTGTTGTAAGTCCACCATGTGCCGGCCGTGGTGTAGGTGCCGGATGTCGCCCATGTCTGACCGCCGTCGACAGAGACGACAGCCTGCAGCGTGGCCTCAGCATTGCCGCCGTAGGCACAGGCCAGTTCAAGGACGATGTTCTTGTAGCCTGTGGTAGGGAAACGCACCTCGTAGTAGTTGTTGTGCTGCGAAGCGTCGGTGAGGTCGGTGATGGCGTTGGCCTTGGTGTCGTTCACAATACGGAACACCTGCGTGTTCCAGCCGTTGCACAGGCTCCAGTAACGTGAGGTCTTACCCGTAATGACATAGTCAGCGGCGTCGCCCACGGCCTGATTGGCCACGATGAGAGGCTGACCGGCATTGAACCACAGTGAGCCGCTTTCGGCGTACTCGTCGCTGTTCGGCGTGTAGACGTTGTCGGCCACGGTGTAGCCCGTGTCGAACGTCCAGCTGGCCAGCTGCACCGGGTCGGCTTTCGTCTGCGCGGCTGTCCATGAGAGGAGAGCGGTCAGACAGACGATGAAAAGCTTTGTCTGTTTCATAGATTTGTTGTTTTAGTTAATAATTATATTAGGTGTATTATTGATGATTCAAGTCTCTGAAGTTCCCAATCGACTCGTCGTCAAAAGGATTCCTCACCGACGGCTATTCATAAATTTGCATCACAATTTAATAAAACTGCGACGCAGTTTCATGAAATTGCGTCACAGTTTCATGAGACTGCGTCGCGGTTTTAGTTTTATCAATGCGTTCTAATAACTTGAGGAAGTTGAATTAATGATTTTCTTTGTAGAGCCTTCATCGGTACGGACAATGGCGATGCCGTGCCGAGGCTCAGCGAGAGGGCGGCCCTGTAGGTCGTAGCAGTTCATCGTCCTTAGTTCATAGTTCATAGTTTCGCTGATGCCGTCGGTCTTGGCCTCGCTGGCCATGCCGTGGATGGTGAGGTCGGAGAGGCAGATGGTCTTGCCCGTGGCGGCACCGTTGTACCAGGGATAGACGCGCACCAGCAGTTCCTGACCTGGACCAAGGGTGAGCACCGGCTTGGCCTCCACCCACTGCGGGTTGTTGGCGGGCATCTTGCTCATCTCGAAGATGGTGGTGCGGGTCTCGAAGTTGTCGGTCGAGTAGTAGACGTGGCAGCACATGCCGTTGCCGCCGCACCCCGTGACGAAGAGCGAGATCTGGTCGATGTCGAGCTTCATGCCGTCAGCGGGCTTGATGCCCCACTGGATGTAGCGGTCGGGGTTGTCGTCAATCTCGTCGGCAGGCCAGTCGTCGCCCGTGAGCAGGTTGCGCTGCGTCTTGCGGCTGGCGTCGAAGCCGGTCCATTCGGGCCACACCGTCTTGGCGTTAGGATTGGCATAGCGTTGCACGTACATGCCTGTCCAGCTTTCGGGCGTGACGGTGGCTGGGCCGTCGAGGGTGTAGCTGTCGTCCTGCTCCAGTCGCCAGTAGGCGGTGACCTCAGTGCCTCCCTCCAATACGACGGCAGAGGCTGTGACGGGAATCTCAATGGTCTTGTCGCCCGAGGCGATGGTGATGCGCCCCTCCATGGGGGTGCTGTCGGCGAGCGTCACTCGGGCATAGAACAACTGAATGAGAGTCGATGCCTGATACGTGACGCTGAGAGCTGACTGCCAGCTGGCTTTGTCGGTGGAGAGCTCGATGCCGTCGGTGGCGGTGATGCTGACTTGGCCGCTCTCGGGCTGCAGTCCGAATCCGCTGAGGGTGAACTCCCGGCTCAGCGTCTGACCGACATAAGCCTGTCCGAAGTCGCCGTCGAAGGGCGTCACTGACAGGTCGACGGGGATGGCGATGTGCTCAGCGAGGATGCCCTGCTCCTTCATCATCTGAGCACAGGTGCGGGCCACGAGCAGGGCGCCGGTGGTGTTGAAGTGGGTAGACCCCTGTCCGTCGAACAGCATGTCGTTGCATTTCGCCGGGCCGTAGCTCTCATAGAGTCGGGCCGTGGCCTCGGTGAGGTTGACGAAGGGGATGCCCTCTTCCTGAGCCAGTTGCTCCATGTGGTAGGTGTAGTCCATGCGGTGGTCGTCGGCAGCCACCTTATTGCCCGTCGTGGGCCCATGCTCGGTGAGAACAGAAAAGGAGTCGCCCAGATCGTGGCGGCCGTTGCGCCGGATGCTGTTGCCGCTGAAGTAGCTGCGGCAGACGGCGCCCACGAGGATGGGCTGTGCGCCAAGCTGGCGTACCTCGTCGCAGATCTTCTTCAGGTTTGCCCTGTAGGTGGTCGAGGGGATGCTGCCACGCTGGTCGACGGCGTCGGCCTTGGCCTGGTCGCCGATGCTCAGGTAGTAGTCGCGAAGTTGGCGTCCGTCCATGCCGCCGTTCTTCTCATCGTTGTGAGCGAACGAGATGATGACGTAGTCGCCCGGCTCCACCTTCTTCTTGGCTGTCTGCCACAGCTCTTCATAGCCGCCGTAGGAGTCACGTCCGCCCCTGGCGTAGTTGATGCTGGTCCATCCGTCGGTCAGGAACTGTCCGAAGTACATGCCCCATCCGCGTGTGACAGTGGCCTGCTCTTCGTATGGCGCCATGGTGGAGTCGCCCAGAGTATGCACGATTTTGGCCTCGGCCGTCACCCAGAGTGCCGAGGCCATGATGGCTACGAGAGATAAGAGAGTCTGTTTCATTCTAAAAACTATGAACTGTGAACTATGAACTGTGAACTATGAACTGTGAACTATGAACTATGAACTGTCAGTAGCTTGTTTGCTGGTGCAAAGATAACATGAATGAAGCAGAGCAAGGGGTGAAAAACGCGTCAAAAAAAGTGGATTATCGCGTCGATAGGCCATTATCCACCCAATCGACGCAATAATCCTCACTGTACGTTGTGCGTTGTCCTGTAGTCGGAGGGTGACAGCCCGGTGTGCTGTTTGAAGCAGCGGCTGAAGTATTTCGGGTCACTGAATCCGCACTGGTAGGCAACGTCGGCCACAGGCATGTCGGCTGAAAGGAGTATCTGACAGGCATGCTGCAGGCGGGCCTCGCGAAGGAAGTCGATAGGAGTGATGCCCGTCAGCTGCTTCATGCGTCGTTGCAGTACGGATCGGCTGACGGCGCATGCCTCCGCCATCATGGCAATGTCAGCATCGCTGTTTGAGATGTTCCGCTCGACAAAGTTCAATACGCGTTGCATGAAAGCGTCGTTCTGTATCGGATTGGGAGTGATGGCCATCGGCTGGATGCTTGGGATGGCGGGGGGCGGAGCCTCCTGTGTCTGGTTGAGCAAGTCGAGGTATTTCTGGAGCGTCTCCTTCTGTTTGCGCTCAATGCTTTTGGTGTAGAACACAAACCAGACGGCCAGGCCGACGAGGGCAATGAGGAGCAGCATGCCAAGGATGCGGGCCAGCAGCGTCTCATGGAAGGCGGGCTTTGCGATGATAGTCAGCAGTCGGACGTTGTCGGTCCACTGTCCGTTGGCATTGGTCGACCTCAGACGCAACTGATGTGTGCCTGGCTCGAGGAGTGGCAGGGTGATAGAGTGGTTGCGGCCCAGGTTAGTCCATTCGGCGGTCGGAGCTCCAATGCAGAACTGGTAGCTGACGGCAGCCGGGTCGGTGTAGTCGAGGGCTGCAAAATGGATTGTCAGGTTGCGCTCAGCAGGCGTCAGCAGGAGTGTGTCCATCGTGGCGACGGCCATCAGGCGTCTGTTGTCGGCGGCTTTTCCCCGGATGTCGATGGCGGTGAGCAACAATGGAGGCACGAAAGTGGGATGGCTGATGCTGTTCTGGGGCAGGGTGATGGCACCGTCGGTGAGTCCGAAGAGCCAGCGGTCAGCGACGAACAGGGGGCGGGCTTCGCTGAAGCGGTAGGGGCTGACGAAGAAGTGGTGGTCGAGGTTAATGTAAGACTGATGCTCGTAGTCGAGGAAAACGACCTGCGAGCTGCCCGTCACGACGAGGCGTCCGTCGGGAGCCATGGTCATGGCTTGCGTGATGTCGGTGGGCGAGAGCCCGTTGGCGACGTTATAGTGGCGGAAGTTGAGCGTGTCGGCTGCAAGCTCCGATATGGGCACTTCGCAAATGCCGGCTGTCTCAGTGCTGACAAACAGGCGTCCGTCGGGCGTTTCGGTCAGGTCAGTCGTGGCATTGTCGCTGAGGCTGGAGGGGCGGTCAGGATTCTTGATGTGACGGCGAAAACGCATGTCCGCAGCTGAGGTGGAGAGCGGCGACGTGATGAGTCCGTCGGTGGTGGCGGCTATGAGCATTGACTGGCGCTGGCAAATGTGCAGCCGACGGACACGCTGTGCAAGACTGTCAGGATAGTCACCCGGGCGGATGATGACGCGAGGCTGCGACCTGGCGTAGTGCTCGATGCAGGCCAGCCCGTCGCCGAGAGTGGCCACCCAGAGGCGACCACTGTCGTCTTCCGTCAGGTCGTAGACGCCGGTGTCAGCCAATGCGTCGACCGACGTCACGTCGAAGCTGCCGTTTCGGGGACTGAGCCTGAAGAGTCCGCCGGGCTTGCAGCCGAGCCAGATGCTGCCGTCGCGGGTGGCATGGATGGTGTAGACGGGCTTGCCGAACGAGCGGAACTGCGGGCTGAGGCGTCCGTCAGGGCCGACGTAGCCCGTCAGCCGGCCTGTCCGGTCGCAGATCCTCAGTGCGGCGTCGTCCTTGGTGCTCACCCAGAGGCGCCCTTCTCCGTCAGCCCATAGGCATCTGACTGTTGGGGCCTCCACCAGCCCCTCCGAGAAAAGGGGGAGGCTGACGGCGGGCGGCTGGCGCAGCGTGGTGCAGCTGAGCCGGCCGTCCTGCAGG
>FLNY01001983.1_pt1 | contig 16105 bp, 10 predicted proteins | sample 1140381 | NCBI WGS metagenome assembly FLNY01 (sample SAMEA3878172, study PRJEB12797) | bioreactor metagenome | biome: Moose rumen | place: Sweden | collected 2011-10
TTAATCTCGTTAAATAATAATCCCGTTAATCCAGTTAATCCCGTTAAATATTAATCCAGTTAATCCCGTTAAATATTAATCCAGTTAATCCAGTTAATCCCGTTAAATATTAATCCAGTTAATCCAGTTAATCCCGTTAAACTATAATCCCAATAATCCCGTTAATCCAGTTAATCTCGTTAAATAATAATCCCGTTAATCCAGTTAATCCCGTTAATCCCGTTAATCCCGTTAAAATATAATCCCAATAATCCCGTTAAATAAAGGAATATTTAAAATATTTGTTGTATATTTGCAGAATGAGAGTAGTGTTGCAGAGAGTTAAGAAGGCCAGAGTAACGATAGGTGAACGTGTTAGTGGGTCTATCGGAAACGGTTTATTGGTATTGGTAGGTTGTGAAGAAGCCGATACCACAGATGATATAGATTGGTTATCGAATAAGATATGCAATCTCCGTATCTTTGATGATGAGAACGGAATAATGAACCTTTCGATAAAAGATGTTAAGGGAGAGATCCTAGTTGTAAGTCAATTCACACTATGGGCATCATATAAAAAAGGAAATCGTCCATCATACATAAGGGCAGGAAAGCCAGAAATTACGATTTCGTTATATGAACAATTCTGCACCACCCTATCCTCTTTCTTGGAGAAAAAAGTTGAAACCGGTGAATTCGGAGCGGAGATGGAAGTAGAATTAATAAATGACGGACCGGTTACGATATGTATGGACAGTAAGAATAAAGAATAAATCTAATTGGTAAGGCACCATATTTGACATTTAATTAAGATGTGCCACGTGAAACAAACATAAAAATATAAGATATGAGTGAAAATTTTGAAAACGCAAACAAAATCGAACAAGCGCTAAGTTTGTATGATTTACAGTTAGATGATGAGAAGATATCTAAAACTGTACAAAAATTGTTAGAAGATCATCTCGAAGAAAACGACACGAAAGAAGTAAAACAATTCTTGTTGAACAGTGTTGAACTGACAACACTTAAAACTACAGACAGCGAGGATTCTGTACTCCAATTTGTTGAAAAAGTTAATAAATTTGATGACGAATATCCTGAATTAGGGCATGTGGCAACGGTATGTGTATATCCAAATTTTGCAAAGATATGTCACGACACTCTTGAAAACGAAGAAATAGAGATAGCCTGTGTATCTGCTTGTTTCCCATCATCACAAAGTTTTTTAGAGGTGAAAGTAGCAGAAACAGCTTTAGCTTTAAAAGACGGAGCAACTGAAATAGATATAGTGATGCCAGTTGGTAAGTTTCTGGTTGAAGACTATGAAGGAGTTGTCGTTGAAATACAGGAGTTGAAAGAAGTATGTGGGGAAAAGAGCATGAAGGTGATTCTTGAAACAGGATGCCTGAAGACTGCAGCAAATATAAAGAAAGCATCAATACTGGCTATGTATGCAGGGGCAGATTATATAAAGACATCAACCGGAAAATTAGAACCGGCAGCCACTCCAGAAGCAGCTTATGTTATGTGTACTGCAATAAAAGAATATTATGAACAAACAGGCATACAGATTGGTTTCAAACCTGCAGGCGGAATGAAGACCGTTAAGGATGCTTTATCATATTATACAATAGTTAAAGAGGTTCTTGGTGATAAGTGGTTGACAAACAAATGGTTAAGGTTAGGTACAAGTTCGTTGGCAAACAAACTGTTAAGTGAAGTTGTAGGAGAAGAAATTAATTTCTTTTGATTGATAATAATAAGCAAAAGAAATATAAGAACTGACAAGAATTTAAACGTATTTATCAATTTGAATTGATAACGCAACACAAAATTAGAGGGAGTAGTGTCGCTACTCCCCTACTCTATTAAACACAAATCAGTCAAAAGACTTCATGCCATTATGATAATTAGGTTAACCAAGGTAAGATGCCAAAAGAAATGTATTTATGGCAAAAAATGGTTAATAAAATATTATAAAATTTTCGAACTGATGGTCATTTGAGGTTAAACATTTGATAATCTGATTAATAATCTCGTTGCATAACATAATCAACGTATTTGATGAGGGCTAATTTAATATCAGAATCATGATATGCATCCAGAATATTTTTAGCCTGAGAAGCAAGCTTTTCCATATATTGGTAAGCATATTCAATGCCCCCATTTTCAATAGTGAAATTAAGAAGAGCTTCAATTTCAACACGATCGGAATTGCCCTCTTTCACTTTGTTTGCTATTTCGAGAATAGATTCATCATGTGAATTAAGAAGAACATGAATGACAGGAAGAGTCAGTTTTCCTTCAATCATGTCATTTCCACGTGGTTTGCCAATTTCATCGCCAGCTACTAAGTCAAATATGTCGTCCTTAATTTGGAAACACATACCTACTAACAATCCAAATTGTTCCATATTTTGGATATCTTCAAGATTATCAGTTGTGGTCATTGCACCACTTTTAGCACAAGAAGAGAAGAGGATAGCAGTTTTTCGTTTTATTATATTAAAATAATTATCCTCAGAAATTTCATTTAGAGATTTGTTATAAATTTGGAACAACTCGCCATCGACAAGACATTTAGATGCTTCAAACACAACCTTCATTAAGTCTATTCGGTTTGTGTTAATAGACGAAATCAACGAATTTGTAAGTATATAATCACCTGCGAGAACTGCGATCTTTGAACCAAACAAAGAATATAGAGAAGGACGACCGCGTCTGAAGTCACTTTCATCGATAATATCATCATGTATAAGAGTGGCATTATGGAACAACTCGTAGGCCGCAGCAAGATGATAACATATCTGAGGAACTTCACCAAATAATTTTGCCGATAGAATTGTTATTAAGGGACGCATACCTTTACCCATATTCTTCGACATGTCGGAAAGGATATTGTCAAGCAAAGGATTATCCGTTAGCATGTAGGATTTGAAGGCTTCGTGATACTTCTGCATCTCGTCTTTCACTGGTGAAATTAAAAAATCATTGATTTTCGGCATAAATTAAAATATATTAATCAATAAGGGGAGATTATATGATAAAAATAAATGAAATTTGAGTACAAAAATAGTAAATAAAATCGTAAGATAAAAAATAATGAGTAACTTTGTTGTTGAGGGATTTTTATTGAAACAAAGGTAATTAAAAATAAGTATAGATATAATGAAAAAATTATTTTTATTAGATGCATACGCTTTAATTTATAGGGCTTATTATGCAATGTTTAATAGTCCGATGATTAACAGTAAAGGGCATAATACGTCTGCTATAATGGGTTTTGTAAATACACTTGAAGATGTGTTGAGACACGAAAATCCTGAATACATAGGTGTAGTGTTTGATCCCAAGGGGGGTACCTTCCGTCATAAATTATATCCTGAATATAAGGCACAAAGGGAAGAAACTCCAGAGGACATACGATTTGCCATACCTTATATAAAGAAGATAATAGAAGGATATAACATACCAGTAATTGAGGTGGAAAATTATGAAGCGGATGATGTGATAGGCACGTTGGCAAAAAAATTTGAGAAAGAAGAACTGACAGTATATATGATGACGCCAGATAAAGATTATGGGCAGTTGGTTAGCAAGAATATATTACAGTATCGACCGGCAAGTGGAAGAAAGCCGGCAGAGGTGTTGGGAGTGAAAGAAGTATGTGAAAAATGGGGAATAGATAATCCTCTTCAGGTAATAGACATATTAGGATTGATGGGAGATGCCTCCGACAACATACCCGGATGTCCTGGGGTAGGGGAGAAAACCGCAGCAAAATTGATTGGACAATTCGGTTCAGTAGAAAAATTGATTTCTTCAGTTGATGAATTGAAAGGTAAACAAAAAGAGAAGATAAAGGAAAATGTAGAACAGATTAAACTATCTAAATTCCTTGCGACAATAAAAATTGATGTTCCCGTTGAAATCGAACTAGAAAATTTGAAACGAGAAGAAAAAAACATACAGATGCTTTTAGAATTGTACGATGAATTGGAGTTTCGTCATTTGACTAATCGTTTACTCAATGAAAAGGGTAGGGGAGAGAACTATGAAAACGTAAAAAACAAACATGAAAATAAAAAATATTCTAATTCAGGTATGATGGACTTATTTTCGACTGAAGAAAATGAAAATATCAAAATATCGTCTTCAGAAGAAAATAATATGAAAAAAGTCGAAAATAAGAGTTTGAGAGAGGAAAAATTGCTTGATTTATGGTCGGGAACGACGGAATTTTCAATTCTCAGCGACTTAAAATCAATAAAACATAATTATTATCTTGTTGAGAAAGAAGAAGATATAAATTTTTTGGTGCAAAAATTTTTGTCTGAAAAATTTATTAGTTTAGATACAGAAACCACTTCAACAAATTCTATCAGTGCCGAATTGGTGGGATTGAGTTTTTCAGTGAAAGAAAACGAAGCCTATTATATTCCTATTCCATCAGACAATAATGAAGCGTTAAGAATTGTTAATAAATTCAAACCTGTTTATGAAAATGACAAAGTAACGAAAATTGGACAAAACATAAAATACGATATTAATGTGTTGAGGAATTATGGCATAGAAATGAAAGGCAAAATTTTCGACACCATGATAGCCCATTATCTTCTTCATCCAAAATCGCCCCACAACATGGATTATCTGGCAGAGATATATCTTAAATACAAAACTATCCATATAGATGAGCTCATAGGAGAAAAGAAAAAGAATCAGAAGAACATGCGCGATTTATCTCCAGAAGAAGTATATGAATACGCATGCGAAGATGCCGACGTTACATTAAAGCTGAAAATTCAATTAGAGAAAGAATTGGAAGAATCAAACCTTACAGAATTGTTTGAAAGCGTTGAGATGCCATTGATACCTGTATTGTCAAGGATGGAAATGAATGGTGTGATGATTGACACAGAATCATTGAAACTTGTATCTGCTGATTTCAATGAAAAAATGAATGAGATAGAGAAAGATATATTTGAAACTGCCGGAAAACCTTTCAACATATCATCACCAAGACAAGTAGGGGAGATTCTATATGAAACACTGAAGATCGTTGACAAGCCAAAGAAAACAAAGACCGGCCAATATGCCACGTCGGAGGACATACTTCAAAATTTGAAGAGCAAACATCCAATCATTGGTAAGATTTTGGAATATAGAGGCTATAAGAAACTATTGAACACTTATATAGACAACCTACCAAATCTAATAAACCCTAAAACCGGACATATCCACACTTCCTATAACCAAGCCGTTGCTATCACAGGCAGACTTTCATCATCGGATCCTAATCTCCAAAACATTCCAATCAGGGATGCCAATGGAAAGGAGGTAAGGAAAGCATTCGTTTGCGAACCGGGATGCCTTTTCTTCTCTGCCGACTATTCCCAGATAGAACTTAGGTTGATGGCACATCTGAGTAAAGACAAAAACCTGATAGAAGCTTTTAAATCTGGTCACGACATCCATCGGTCAACGGCGGCAAAATTATATAACGTAAGTTTGGAAAAAGTTACTACAGACCAACGCAGGAAAGCAAAGACTGCCAATTTCGGCATCATATATGGAATCACTACATTTGGTTTGGCAGAACGAATGGAAGTAAGTCGTGGAGAAGCCAAAAAACTTATAGACGACTATTTTGAGACCTATCCAGACGTGAAACGCTATATGGACCATTCCATAGAAATGGCTCGTGAGAAAGGATATACAGAAACACTATTCGGCAGACGTTGTTATCTAGCTGACATAAACAGTCATAATGCCATCGTACGCGGTTATGCCGAACGCAATGCCATAAACGCACCAATTCAAGGCACCGCTGCAGATATAATAAAGAAAGCGATGATAAACATATATGAAAGAATGGATAAAGAAGGAATGAAATCGAAGATGATTCTTCAAGTGCACGATGAACTGAATTTCAGCGTCTATCCTGAAGAAAAAGAGAGAATGGAAAAACTGGTTATAGAGGAGATGGAAAATGTATGTAAGCTTGATGTACCATTGATTGCAGATTGCGGCTGGGGTAGCAACTGGCTTGAGGCACATTAGAATACTTGTTTATTTAATAGATATGGGATAAATATATTAACAGATGTGTTGAATATAATATGTGAAAAATGAATAATTATTTGGATTGTTATTTTTAATTGGTTATTTTTGTAGAGGATGAGAAAATCATATAAAAAAGAAAAATAAAAACCATAAATTATTTTATGAAGAAACTATTAATGATAGCAATTGCGCTTTGTGGTGGAATAAAAGCATACGCCCAGAGCGAAAATGCCGGATATCCAATAACTCCGGTTCCTTTTACCAGTGTTAAGATAACACCAAACACTTTTTGGGGTCAGAGATTGGAAGCCAGCAAGAACGTAACTATTCCGTTGGCGTTCAGCAAGTGTGAATCAGAAAATCGTTACACTAATTTCAGTAATGCCGCTGAGCATCTGAAAGACCCTTCCACGGTGTTTAAGGTGGATGGGGTGATGGGATATTCTTTCGACGATACCGACCCATATAAAACGATTGAGGGAGCAAGTTATCTTCTACAAACTTATCCAGACAAACGCCTTGAATCATACGTAGATTCAGTAATTGCTGTGATAGGCAGTGCTCAAGAGCCTGACGGTTATCTCTATACCGCCCGCACACAGAACCCAGAGCATCCTCACGGTTGGGCAGGAAAGACCCGCTGGTCGAAAGTTGAGGACCTAAGTCATGAATTCTACAATCTTGGGCATTTATGTGAAGCAGCAGTAGCTCATTACAATGCCACAGGCAAGCGCAGTCTTTTAGACATTGCATGCAAATTTGCCGACTGTGTTGTTCGTGAGGTTGGCGACGGTCCAGGCCAGGCACGTGTGGTTCCAGGTCATCAAATAGCCGAGATGGGACTGGCGAAACTATATTTGGCTACCGGAAAGAAAGAATATCTCGACCAGGCAAAGTATTTCCTTGACAAACGTGGATACACAACTATCAAGACAGAATATTCACAGAGTCACAAGCCAGTATTGGAACAAGATGAGGCCGTAGGCCATGCTGTACGAGCCGGCTACATGTATGCCGGTATGGCAGATGTAGCCGCTTTGACAGGCAATCAAGGCTATATAGATGCTATCGACAGGATTTGGGATAACATAATATCCAAAAAGTATTATATAACCGGTGGAGTAGGTGCTACGTCGAGTGGCGAGGCATTCGGCAGGAATTACGAACTACCTAATATGTCGGCTTATTGCGAGACATGTGCCGCAATAGCCCAGGTTTACCTAAACTACCGTCTTTTCCTTCTACATGGCGAATCAAAATATTACGATGCCTTAGAACGTACACTTTATAACGGAGTGATAAGCGGTATCAGCATCGACGGAGGCAAGTTCTTCTATCCGAACCCACTCCAAAGCATGGGTCAACACCAACGCCAGGCATGGTTCGGTTGTGCTTGCTGTCCGAGCAATGCGGCTCGTTTCATTCCTTCTCTTCCACAATATTTATATGCGGTAAAAGACAAATCGCTATATATAAACCTTTTCGCAGGCAATGAGACAACAGTGAAAGTAGGAGGAAATGACATAACGCTTGAACAAGTCACTAATTATCCTTGGGACGGCGACATAGACATCAACATAAAGCAAACAAAGGGTGAATACAGCCTGAAAATACGTATTCCAGGATGGTTAAGAGGCCAGGTTGTTCCAAGTGACCTTTATAACTATGTTGATGGAAAACAATTGAACTACAGCATAGAAGTGAATGGTGAAAAATTAAGTTCCAATTTAGAAGATGGTTATTTCACAATAATCCGTAAATGGAATAAAGGAGACATTGTTAAGGTTCATTTCGACATGGAGCCACGACTAGTGAAAGCCAACGGAAAGGTTAATGCCGATAAGGGCAGGGCAGAGATAGAGCGTGGCCCACTAGTATATTGCGCTGAATGGCCCGACAACAATTGTGATGTATTGAGTGTGCTTCTTAATCAAGATCCTCAATATAAAATAGGTTATAAAGAGATAGAGAATACGAAAATCCAGACCATCATAACAGATGCCCAAACCCTCTCATTCGACGACACTGGCAGATTATACACGAAAAACGAAATTCTCACACTTATTCCGTATTATGCTTGGGCTCACCGAGGCAATGGCAAGATGTCGGTATGGCTTCCTATCGACTTGAATGCCACTTCACCTGCTCTCCCACCTTCAATAGCATCCGAGAGTAAGGTGGAAGCTTCTTCACGTCGCTTGCCAGCCTTAAGTGCCATCAACGACCGACTGGTTCCATCTGGACCTGAAGACCGTTCTGTTCCATATACTCACTGGTGGCCAAAGAATAATTCCACCGAATGGCTGGTATATAACTTTAAAGAGCCGTCAACAGTCAGCACAAGCACCGTTTACTGGTTTGACGACCAGCCTTGGGGTGGCTGTCGTGTGCCAGATAGTTGGAAACTCTATTACAAGAATGACAATGGTGAATGGACAGAGGTGGAAGAACCTACAGGATATCCTACAAACAAAGGTGTACCGAACATCGTTACATTCAAACAGGTAAAGACCACCGCTATGAAACTTGAAATAGTACAACCTGAAAAATATTCGTGCGGAGTGTTCGAATGGAGTGTCAAATAACTCATATGGAAGTTACACATTAATCAGCTTGGCTGATTTCCCATATTTTATCATTCTTAAAATGCAAAATATCCACGGAAATCTTACAAATCCGTGGATATTTTTGTGGAATTGGCAATTTAGGCCATATCTATTTTTTTAATTTTGCCGACCTTATCTTTCCGTTGGTCATCCAAGATATTATATATATGTGATTTGCCGGAAGATGCGACACTGAATGTATTTCATTAGCTTTGAAAGATTCCAGTTTCAATCCATCAGCACTGAAAATATTAGCCTTGAAAGTAAGTTCATCAGGATTTTCACCGGCAAACCTCACTGTTTGGTCATTAGGATTATAAACCAAAGCATAATCGGATGTCACATCGCTTATGTCATGAATTGATGAAGGAATATCCTCAGGAAGCGGTATATCCGTCTTAACTATATACCAAAGTCTGTTTTGGCTTGTTGCATTCCTGTCATCTGTTGTATAACTCAATATCTTTGTACCATTTGAACTGCCACCACCACTGAGGTTGGCAGTATGCTGTGTATATGCATTTATCAGGTTGTAATATCCTTCAGTTCCTTGTGGCTTTACCGTCCATAGTTGACGAGGATCCTCCTCATTCAACTCTTCCACGTTGAGTTGAGTATTGAGATTTGTTGTAGGAGTGGATTCTCCAAGAGTTGGATCATTGAGAGCCAGTCCGAACTTATTTATAATCACAAAATAATCACCCACTTTCTTGAATTGCCAGTTTTGACTTAGCCTGTCGTCGAAAACTTGCCATCCCGACACACCTGTTCCTTCTCCTGGCTGAACATTTTCTGAATACGAGTTAGAATTATCAAGGTCTAAAACTGTAGATGTCTTAACATTATATATCTTATAGTAGAATCGTTCCGGTTCGAGAGGTGGGGTAGGGTCAATTGGTTTTCTCTTTCCAAACGCCTGTGATAGATAGGCGGTATGGTCAGAAATATATTGTTTCAACTCATCTATGTATTGCTGATAAGTGGAATACAATACAATTTCATGATACATTCTTCTGTTAATTCCCCATTTCTCATAATTCAATTGCTGAGACCTATCAAGCAATGTAGCCAAACTATCAATCTTGTGGTACATGAAATCAACCAATCCGTCGTCGAGAGCTTTCTGATACCTTTTATTTACATTTCTGGAGAACCAGTCCGTGTCTTTCCACATTTGCTGGAACCAAGTCTTTGCCGCTCCATATCCTTCATCTACCATCAATTTTTTTTCAGTTTGAGAAATACGATAGTCGTTGTCGTAAGCTATGTCGTAATCCCAGAGAGGTCCGAAATAAAATACCTGATCCTTTTGTTCTTTATAGAAATACATGCTCCATAATCCGTCTATATTTCCTGAAACCTCAGTTGCTATGTAAAAATTAATCAAAGAAGCCGAATCGACAAATTGTCTATATCCTTTTTCGGGGTCGGCAAAATCGTTTGAGAACAAAACCGATTCAAAACTGTTTACATAGTTTCTAATATAATTATTCTGCACCGAAACTATTTCCTCATCATCCGGATAATGAATTCTGATAGGAAGTCCTTTTGACGAATAGAACACGTTTCCGTCAGCAAATCCATCCACTTCAAGCAAGTAACCACCAGTAATGTCACTCTCATCTGTAAGAGGATAGTCTTGTTCCGTTATGTTTACCCTATGTGCCTTCACTTCCACTTGATCGCTTATCTGATAATTACCTTGATATACATTGTTAAGGGTGAGGTCCACGAACTTAGCTGCCGGTGAGTTTTTCATCCCTAACCAATTTCCCATTTCAGATGTGATGGCATTCCTTATAAGACTTTTATCTCCTGCATTAGCCAGCAATGTCCATTTTTTTGCCTTGGCATAACCTTTACCGAGGAATTTTTCCTTTTCATGGAATTTAATTTTATAAGGCTTTTTTGAGAGTCCCCAAGTTGAATTACCCCTACCTCTGATAGACACGGAATCGTAAGTATATACATTATCTTCCTCATCAACGTATATGAGTGTGCAATATATGTAATAATCCTTGCTGGTTATGCTTTGACGGTTAAATGTATTTATATATATATGTGGAAGATTAGTTTTTCTCACATAATTGTTTTGTGCCGATGCATAATAAAAGTACAAAAAAAAGATTATTAAAATGTTAAGGCGAAGTTTCATGTTAAATAATTAAAATGTACAATATGATAAGTTTATTGATTGACTGACTGATTATGATAAAATTATAATCTAATTTTAAAATATAAATTTGCATAATATGCATGATGCAAAATTAAAAATAAAATTTCAAATTATCATTCAAAATAATTCATTATTTAACTTACGGAGCATTAAATGATTAGTTTTTTTGGAGAATAAGACAAAAATCGAGAAAAAAAACGTAACTTTGCATTTCAAATAATATTTTCCTAAAGTTATACAATTAATGACAAAGACTTTTGAAGAATTGGGTGTTTCTTCTGAAATACTCAAGGCTATAGAAGAACTTGGATATGTGTCACCAATGCCTGTCCAAGAACAAGTAATTCCATATCTTCTTGGTAATAACAACGACGTTGTGGCATTGGCTCAAACAGGAACGGGTAAAACAGCGGCCTACGGACTTCCTATATTACAGAAGGTAGCATCAGAATTGCATGAAGAAGAATCAGTAAAAGAAAAAAATGAAGCATCTAAACCTAAAGCGCTTGTAATAGCTCCTACACGCGAATTATGTCTTCAGATAACTGATGATTTGAAATCCTACAGCAAATATATCGACAACATTCACATATTGGCGGTATATGGGGGTTCAAACATAGAAACACAGATACGTCAGTTGAAAAAAGGCATCCAGGTTATAGTAGCCACTCCAGGCAGGTTGGTAGATTTGATGGAACGCGGAGTTGCAAAACTGGATGAAGTGAAGAACGTGATTCTCGACGAAGCAGACGAAATGCTGAGTATGGGATTCAGCGAAAGTATCGATACAATATTGGCACAAGTACCATCTGAACGTAATACTTTGCTTTTCTCGGCTACCATGAGCAAAGAAATAGAGCGGATAAGCAAGAATTATCTCAACGACGCAAAAGAGATAATTGTTGGTTCAAGAAACGAAGGTGCCGAGAATGTGAATCACATATATTATATGGTTCAAGCAAAAGACAAATATAACGCATTGAAGCGGGTAGCCGACTATTATCCTGAAATCTATGCCATTATTTTCTGTAGAACACGTCTCGAAACACAAGAGATAGCCGATAAACTGATTGCCGACGGATATAATGCCGAATCACTTCATGGCGACCTCTCGCAAGCACAACGTGACCTGACGATGGCAAAGTTCCGGCATCATCACATACAATTACTTGTGGCTACTGACGTGGCTGCACGTGGACTCGATGTAGAAAACCTCACTCACGTAATTAATTATGGACTTCCCGACGATATAGAAAGTTACACTCACCGAAGTGGTCGAACTGGTCGTGCAGGTAAGACTGGAACAAGTATTTCAATAATTCATGTTCGCGAGAAATCAAAGGTTAAAGCAATAGAAAAACAGATAGGAAAAAGTTTTGTTGCCGGCATACTTCCTGAAGGGGAGGAAATTTGCAAGAAACAATTGATGAAAGTGCTCGACGACATTGAAAAAGTGGAGGTAGATGAAGAAGAAATCCAACCTTTCCTACATGATGTGTTCCGCAAATTCGAACTGATGGAGAAAGAAGACGTGCTGAAACGAATAATTTACAGGGAATTCAATACTTTCTTGAATTATTACAAGCATGCTCCTGAAATCATACAACCTGATGAGAAAGGCAACAAAGATAAAAAATCACGTAAAAGCAGAGAAGAACGACGTCATGAACGTAAAAGCCGCAATGTAGTTCCAGAAGAAGGATATACACGTCTTTTCATCAATTTAGGCAAGATGGACAACATGCGTCCACGAGAATTCATGGGATTCGTGAACCGTTGTGCACGTGGCAACCATTTCGACTTGGGAAGGATAGATATCATGAAATCTTTTTCTTTCTTTGAAGTACCGCATGATCAAGTTAAAGGCATATTGAAAGCACTTAACGGAGCAGAATTCGACGGCAGATACATTAATGTGGAAGTTACAGAAAACAATGGTGGTGAATCTAAATCATCAGGCAAAGGAACTGACAGGAGAAAAGGAAGAGAAAGAAATAATAAGTCTGATTACAAACCTGAACCTGAAAAGAAAAGAAACAAAAAGAGCACAAAAGCCGACCCTATGGCAAAATTGAGAAAGAAAAACAATGACGGACGACCTGAATGGGCACAATTCTTTGAAGGGCAAGTGGAAGAACAACCTTTCTTCTCCATATTTGCAAAAAAAGGAAAGAAAAAGAAAAAATGATTATAAATAATATAAAATTATGAAAGTATTTCAAAACGTAAGTGATATAGGTGATTTAAGTAAGGCTTTGGATGAAGCCTACGAAATAAAGACTGAACGTTTTAAATACCAGGAATTGGGAAAAAACAAGACTGCATTGTTGATATTTTTCAACAATAGTTTGAGGACACGCCTTTCCACTCAAAAAGCTGCCATGAATTTGGGAATGAACGTTATCGTACTCGACGTGAACCAAGGAGCTTGGAAACTGGAGACAGAACGTGGAGTAATAATGGACGGAGACAAGAGTGAACATTTGCTTGAAGCCATTCCGGTAATGGGCTCTTATTGCGATATAATAGGAGTACGCTCATTCGCCCGTTTTGAAAGCAGGAAAGATGACTACGAGGAGAAAATATTGAACCAGTTTGTCAAATATAGTGGAAAACCTGTGTTCTTTATGGAGAGTGCCACCGTTCATCCACTTCAAGCTTTTGCCGACCTTATAACTATTGACGAATATAAAAGAAATGAACGTCCGAAGGTAGTGCTTACATGGGCACCTCATCCTAAAGCATTGCCACAGGCAGTGCCTAATTCATTTGCAGAATGGATGAATGCTGCAGATGTGGATTTCGTAGTTACCCATCCTGAAGGATATGAGTTGGATCCTAAGTTTGTTGGCGATACAAAGGTTGAATACAACCAGATGAAAGCATTTGAAGGAGCTGACTTCATTTATGCGAAGAACTGGAGTTGTCCAGGTGTGAGCCGACCTGATGATTATGGAAAGGTTTTATGCAAAGACATGTCATGGACTGTCGATAGCAAACACATGGCGGTTACAAACAACGCTTTCTTCATGCATTGTCTGCCAGTAAGGAGAAATATGATAGTAAGTGATGATGTAATTGAATCTACTACATCCATAGTCATTCCAGAAGCGGCAAACAGGGAAATATCTGCTCAAGTGGTACTTAAGAGAATGCTGATGGAAATAAAATAAAATAAAAATAATTTATTTTGATAGTTAATATCGGATGATAAATACTTTTGAGTTAGAAAATGGTTTGAGAATAATACACAGTAAGTCACCCACAAAGGTGGCTTATTGTGGTATTGCGATAGATGCTGGTACTCGAGATGAACATAAAAACGAATATGGATTGGCTCATTTCTGCGAACACATGATGTTCAAAGGTACTAAAAAACGCAAGTCATGGCATATACTCAACAGAATGGAGTCTGTAGGTGGCGACTTGAATGCATATACCAATAAGGAAGAAACGGTTGTTTATTCTGCTTTCATGAATCAACATCTTGAACGAGCTACAGAACTCATAACAGACATAGTGTTTAACAGTACTTTTCCACAACATGAACTTGAAAAGGAATCCGAAGTAATAATTGAAGAAATAGAGAGTTACAACGACAATCCTTCAGAACTCATATTCGATGAATTTGAGAACATGATATTTGAAAATCATCATCTTGGACACGACATACTTGGAAACTCTGAAAGAATAAGAAACTATAAAAGTGAAAACCTGAAGTCGTTCGTAAGCAGGCTTTACAAACCATGCAATATGGTTTATTTCGTTTTTGGCAACTATGATTTCGAATATGTGAAAAAAACTGTAAAAAAATATGTATCATTACATTATTACAATTCTGAAAACAAAGAGTCAAATCATAGAAAACGTGCTAAAGAGAGAGTTGAATATGTTGTAAAGAACAAAACAATCAATAAAGAAACTCATCAGGCACACGTGATGATTGGTTGCAGGGCGTATTCTTCAGACGACAAACGACGTGTGGCTCTTTATTTCCTTAACAACATAATAGGTGGTCCTGGAATGAATTCACAGTTGAACGTGGCATTGAGGGAACATAACGGACTGGTTTACACAGTTGAGAGTATGTTAACGAACTATACCGACTCTTCCATGTTTTCAATTTATTTCGGTTGTGACTCTAAAGATGTCGAAAAATGCCTCAGAATCGTAAAAAAAGAATTGAAAGCACTTATGACCACACCAATCAGCAAAACAAAATACGAAGCGTATATGAGGCAAATAAAAGGGCAAATTGGAGTTGCATGCGACAACTTTGAAAATTATGCTCTCGACATGGCAAAGTCTTATCTTCATTATAATAAGTTTGACGGCATAGAAGAAACATTTAGACTATTAGATGAACTTAGTCCTAAAATACTTCAGGAAGTTGCAAACGATTTGTTTAGCGAAGATAATTTGTCAGTGCTTATTTATAATTAGGAATTTAAGTATGGACATTTTCTAAAAATTATCTTAGTTTTGGAATTTCCGTATATATGCCATGAAAGAGCTGTATTTTCATAATCCAGGGCGATGCCATGACATTAGTGCATTTTAGGCTGTTTCCATATTGGGCTGTCATTATTTTTATAAACATGAACATAATAAATAATATGTTTATTTTAATTTTTAAATTTAATATGATTATTATGTTATTGTGTTGAAAGTGTTTATAAAAAAATGTTAAATAATTTTGATATTAAATTATAAACATAATCAATTGTTTATTGACATAATATTTATAATAACAAATAATTGATTATTAAATTAATATAAATATTTTTAACATCATGTTCAAAAATGTTGATGTTTATAAAGTTGAAAACTTTTTAATTAGAATTGCAGTTAATAACCTTTCATAAACTGTTGAAATTTTATTGTAAAAAAAACAATGATTTTTCATTGCCTATAAAAAAATAATGTCACTTAAAAAATTAATTTAAATTGTCAAGAGTAAATTATGAAAAATTATTGACAAGTTATTGACATGGTTGTGAACATAAATATAATAATTTTACTTTGTTTTGCTTTTTTAAATATCGTTTATTTCATTGAAAATATAAAATTGTACAAATTATACTTTCAAGATAGAAGTGCAATTTCTTGATTGAAAGATTTAACCCTCACGCCGAATAACGACGCCCTGGAGCGTAGCGGCAGTGGCGTCGTTATTCGGCGTGAGGCAAAAAAAGTTCCAGCAATGCAAAAAAAACAAAAAGGGAGACCACCGTCTCCCAAAGATTAGTTAACTTTGCATTGCAAATATGTACAAACAACT